>WUUC01038478.1_pt1 | contig 19907 bp, 13 predicted proteins | sample 6278441 | NCBI WGS metagenome assembly WUUC01 (sample SAMN13675441, study PRJNA597444) | soil metagenome | isolation source: soil | place: USA: Washington | collected 2017-10
CTCCGAACTGAATGACCATTCATTCAGCAGCATGCCTGCCTCTTCAGCCGCCCGCCGCCGCGCCGACCCGCCTCCGCTCGACAAGCGCGAGGCGCTCCTGCGCGCCGCCACCGACGTCTTCGCGACGCGCGGCTTTTTCAACGCGCAGGTCGCCGACGTCGCCCGCGCCGCGGGCGTCGCCGCCGGCACCGTGTACCTCTACTTCCGTAGCAAGGACGACCTCCTGGTCTCGATCTTCGACCGCACCATGCGCGAGGGGCTCACCGAGGCGCGAAGCGCTGTAGCGGCCATCGACAACCCCGCCGACCGGCTGCGCGTCCTCGCCCGCCTCCACCTTGCACGCCTCGGCCGCGATCGCAGTCTCGCAATCGTGTTCCAGGTGGAGCTCCGGCAATCCGTGAAGTTCATGGAGCGGTTCTCGTCGTCTTTGTTCCGCGACTACCTTGGCCAGATTCGCACCGCGATTGCCGACGGGCAGCAGCGCGGCCTGTTTCGCGCCGACATCGGCGCGACGGCTGCCGCCAAAATGGTGTTCGGCGCGCTCGACGAGATGGCGACCAACTGGATCCTGAGCAAGCGGCGGTACTCCCTGGAAGCGGACGCCGACCGCGTCGTCGATCTGTTCCTCGACGGGGCGCGCGCGCGATGACGATGCCGACCCCGATTCGATCGGCGGCCGTGCTCGGTGCCGGAGTCATGGGAGCGCAGATCGCCGCGCATCTCGCCAATGCCGGCGTCCCGACGCTGCTCCTCGACGTAACTCCGGACGCCGCTCGCGAAGGGCTGAAGCGCGCTCTGTCGATGAAGCCGGATCCATTCTTCACACGCGAGGCGGCCGCGCTCGTACGTACCGGCGGGTTCGAGCAGCAGCTGGCGGAACTCGCCGACGCCGAATGGATCATCGAAGCGATCGTGGAGCAGATTGACGCCAAGCGCAGCCTGCTCGAGCGGGTGGATGCCGTCCGCCGCCCGGGAACGATCGTGAGCTCCAACACATCCGGGATTCCCATCGGCGCGCTCGCCGATGGACGCAGCGACGACTTCAAGCGGCAGTGGATGGGAACGCACTTCTTCAACCCACCCCGCTACCTGCGGCTCGTCGAGATTATTCCGACGCCCGATACCGACCCGGCAGCCCTGGCGCGCATCCGCTGGTTTGCCGATTGCAGGCTCGGGAAAGGCGTCGTCGTTGCGAAGGATACGCCGAACTTCATTGCCAACCACATCGGACTCTTCGGCGTGATTCGCACGCTTCGCGCGCTCGAGTCGGGAGAGTTCACGATCGAAGAGATCGACGCGATCACGGGGCCGGCGCTCGGACGGCCCAAGAGCGCCACGTTCCGGACGATGGACATCGCCGGCCTCGACGTGCTCGGGCACGTCGCGCGAAATCTCGCCGAGCGGCTGCCTGGCGAAGAGGCACGCGCCCGCTTCACCCTGCCGCCGTTCGTCCAGACGCTCGTGGAGCGCGGATGGATTGGCGAAAAAGCGGGGCAGGGTTTCTACAAGCGGACAAAGGCCGCCGACGGCTCTTCGGAGATCCTGACGCTCGATCCGGCGTCGTTTGCCTACCGTCCGAAGAAGCCGGCGAAGCTGCCCTCAATCGACGCCGCGCGGTCGATCGACGACGTCGGCGAACGAATCCGGACGCTGATGCTTGGACGCGATACGGTCGGGTCGTTCCTGCGCGGGACCCTGGGCGAGACGCTTCTCTACACCGCGGCGGTCGCGCCCGACATCGCGCATTCAATCGACGACGTGGACCGGGCGATGCGGTGGGGCTTCGGATGGGATCTGGGGCCGTTCGAGATCTGGGACGCCATTGGCGTGCGCGAGCTGCTGGACGCTCTCGGCGCAGCGGCGCCTCCGCCGCTCGTCGCCGACGTCCTTGGCGCGGGCCGGAATCGATTTCGCGGCAACGGCCTGCCGCCGGCCGCACCGGAGCTGCAGATCCTCAAGTCGGCGAGGGAGCGCAACCGGATCGTCCGCCGCAATGCGGGCGCAAGCCTCGTCGATCTTGGCGACGGCGTGCTCGCCGTCGAGTTCCACTCGAAAATGAATTCGATCGGCGGCGACACGATCCAGATGCTGAACGCCGGGCTGAAGGAGGCGGCGGCGAACTTCAAGGCCCTCGTGATCGGGAACGATGCGCCCGATTTTTCGGCGGGCGCAAACCTGATGCTCGTGCTGCTCGAGGCGCAGGAAGGGAACTGGGACGAGATCGACCTGATGGTCAGGACGTTCCAGTCTGCGACGCAGGCGCTGCGCTACTCGCCCGTGCCGGTCGTCGTGGCGCCAGCGGGTCTCGCGCTGGGCGGCGGCTGCGAGATCGTGCTTCACGGCGACCGCGTCCAGGCAGCCGCCGAGAGCTACATCGGGCTGGTCGAGGTCGGGGTCGGCCTGATTCCTGCCGGCGGCGGGACCAAAGAGATGCTGGCGCGCGTCAGTACAGATGTGCCGCAGGGGGCGGACCTGCTGCCGTTCGTGCAAACGGCGTTCGAGACGATCGGCTTCGGCAAGGTGTCGGCGAGCGCCGCCGACGCCCGTCGGATCGGCTTTCTCAGAGATGCCGACGGGATCACCATGAATCGCGAGCGGCTGATTCACGACGCAAAAGCCGCCGCCCTGGAGCTCGTGCGCGACGGGCACCAGGCGCCGCCGCGCCGGACGGCCGTTCCAGTCGGCGGCGAAACAGTTTCCGCGGCGCTGAAGCTGGGCGTCCATCTCGCGTGGCGGGCCGGTCGCATCGGCGATCACGACGCGGTCATCGGCCGCACCCTCGCGCGGCTGCTCGGCGGCGGCGACCTGCCCCATCGCACGACCGTCAGCGAAGAGTACCTGCTCGATCTCGAACGCGAAGCGTTTCTGAAGCTGTGCGGCGAGCGCAAGACGCTCGAGCGCATCCAGTACACCCTGAAGACCGGAAAGACGCTGCGGAACTGAGGCGGCTCGCAGCCCGCTGTCCAGACGTTATGAACATCATCGATCGAGGCCGCGGCACCCCCCTGGTGCTGATTCCGGGAATCCAGGGACGGTGGGAGTTCCAGCGGCCGACGGTAGACGCGCTCGCGGAATCGTTCCGGGTGATCACCTTTTCGCTCTCGGACGACCCCGCGCAGGTTCGGCGGGTGTTCGACGAGCGCGGCATCGATCGGGCCGTCGTCTGCGGCGTGTCGTTCGGGGGCCTGCTTGCGATGCGGTTCGCCGCGGAACACCCCGACCGCACTCGCGCGCTCGTCGTCGTATCCGCGCCGGGCCCGCAGTGGAACCTGCGTCCGCGGCACGAAATGTACACGCGGATGCCATGGGTGTTCGGTCCTGTGTTTCTCGCGGAAGTGCCGTTCCGCACCCGCGACGAGCTCGTGGCCGCGATTCCGGACTGGCGCGAGCGGTGGCGATTCCGCTGCGCCCAGCTCGTCACGCTCGCCGGCGCGCCCGTCTCGCCGGCGAAGATGGCGGCGCGCGCGCGGCTGATTCGTTCCTTCGACCGGCTGGCGGACTGCTGCCGGATTACCGCGCGAACGCTCATTGTCAGCGGCGAGCCGACGCTCGATCACGTCGTGAAGCCCGGAGGGACGGCGGAATACGGCCGGCTCATTGCCGGCGCGAAGACGGCGATTCTGCCGCGCACGGGGCATCTTGGTTCGGTGACGCGCCCGCAGGAGTTCGCCGCTCTCGTGCGTGAATTCGTGTCCGGCGGCGACACCACTCAGCTTGCCGCCGAGGGCGAGCGCGCGACGGAGGCGAATGCGGCGGCAGGCGCGCGCGAGTCGCACGCCTTCGCCATGCTTCGGCGCGACCGCGGCGGCACGCTGGAACATTGCGGCAGCGCAGGCGGAGCTCCTGCGCGCGAGTAGGACATGCCGCGACTGGATCTCGCCGGCCGCGCCGGCCGCCTCGAAGCGTTGCTCGACGAGCCGGCCACGGCTCGAGGGGTGAATCGCGAAGGTCTCGTGGAATCGGGCAGCGCGTCGGGTGTCCGCGCGGCGGTGGTGTTCGGCCACCCGCATCCGCAGTATGGCGGCACGATGCACACCAAGGTGGTGTATCAGTCGGCGAAGGCGCTCGCGCGCATCGGGTGCGCGGTGCTGCGGTTCAACTTCCGCGGCGCCGGCGCAAGCGAAGGCGTCTTCGACAGCGGCCGCGGCGAGGCGGACGATTTCGTCGCCGGAATCGACCTCGTGGAATCGCGGTACAAGGGGGCGCCGATCTGGGCGGCGGGCATGTCCTTCGGCGCGTGGGTGGCACTGTCGGTCGGCGCGAACGATCCGCGCGTGTCGGCGCTCATCGGCATCGCGCCACCCCTGTCGAACTACGATTTCGCCGCGGTTCGCGACAGCTCGAAACCGAAGTTCTTCATCCACGGAGAGCGGGACGAGCTTTTCCCGCTGAAGCAGATGCAGGAGTTCTACGCGAGCGCATCGGAGCCCAAGGAGCTCGTCGTCATCGACGCGGCCGATCATCTGTTCGACGGGAAGGTCAGCGAAGTAGGGGATGCGCTCGAAGGTTTACTCGCGGACTGGAGTCCATAGGAGCTTTCCATGCACGATGCCGTCGTCGTTTCAGCCGTGCGGACGCCGGTGGGCAAGGCGCCCAACGGAGCGCTGCGAGGCACGAGGCCGGACGAGCTCGCGGCCGTTGTCATCGGCGAGGCGCTGCGGCGCGCCCCCGGCGTCGACGCCGCCGAGGTCGACGACGTGATTCTCGGGTGCGCGATGCCCGAGGCAGAGCAGGGTCTCAACGTCGCGCGTATTGCGAGCCTGCGCGCGGGGGTGCCCGTGACGGCGTCGGCCGTGACGATCAACCGATTCTGTTCCTCCGGGCTCCAGGCGATCGCGTTTGCCGCCGAGCGAATCATGTGCGGCTGGTCCTCGACCATCGTGGCCGGCGGCACCGAGTCGATGAGCCTGGTGCCGATGGGCGGTTACAAAGTCGCACCCAATCCGACGCTCGTCGACCGTTACCCCGACGTGTATCTCAGCACCGGCCTCGTGGCCGAGAACCACGCGCGCGAAGCCGGCATTTCACGCGACGACCAGGACGCGTTTGCGCTGCGCAGCCATCAGCGGGCGGTCGCCGCGATCGACAGCGGGCGCTTCGCCGAGGAGCTCGTCCCGGTGACGGCGCGCGTCGTGGAACCCGTCAACGGACGTCCCAAAGCGGTCGAGACCATGATGGCCGTCGACGAGGGTCCGCGCCGCGACACATCGATCGATGCGCTCGCGAAGCTGCGTCCCGCATTTCATGCGAAGGGCAGCGTCACGGCCGGAAATTCGTCTCAGACGAGCGACGGGGCATCGGCCGTCGTCGTCATGTCAGGCGAACGAGCGCGCGAGCACGGGCTCACGCCGCTCGGCCGCTTCGTGGCGTACGCCACGGCCGGCGTCGAACCGGAGCGGTTCGGCATCGGACCGGTCCCTGCCATCCGAAAGGTGCTGAAGATTGCCGGCCTGTCGCTCGACCAGATCGATCTGATCGAGCTGAACGAAGCGTTCGCGGCGCAGGTGCTCGCATGTCTGAAGGAGCTGTCGATCGATCCCGAGCGGCTCAACGTGAACGGCGGCGCGATTGCGCTCGGTCACCCGCTCGGATGTACCGGCGCCAAGCTCTCGACGACGCTGCTGTACGAGATGAAGCGAAGGAACGCGCGCTACGGCATGGTGACGATGTGCGTCGGTGGGGGGATGGGAGCGGCGGGGATTTTCGAGCGGATGTAAGGCGGACCGACTCGCGGCGAGCCGGCGAGTGCGGTGCCGACGCTCTCGAGGCGCGAAGACTGAACATCATCAGGAGACATCAATGTCAACAACGACCCTTTCGCCGTCCACTCCCATGCTGCGCGGCGGCGAGTGGCTGCTCCAGCCCTCCGATCCGGCCGGCGTGTTCACGCCCGAGCGTCTCAACGAGGAGCACCGCCTCATCGCGCAGACGGTGAACGACTTCATCAGCGCCGAAGTGCTGCCGGTCCTCGACCAGCTCGAGCAGAAGGACTGGGATCTCGCGCGCCGGCTGGTCGCGCGATGCGGCGAGCTCGGGCTGCTCGGCGTCGATGTCGCCGACGCCTACGGCGGCCTGCAGCTCGACAAGACGACATCGATGGTCGTGAGCGAGCACATGTCGCGGGCGGCGTCGTTCGGCGCCACATTCGGCGCGCACGCCAACCTGATGATCCTTCCGTTGTCGCTCTTCGGCACGGAGGAGCAGAAGCAGAAGTACCTGCCGCGCCTGCTCTCGGGAGAAATCGTCGGCGCCTATTGCCTGAGCGAGCCCGGCTCCGGCTCCGACGCGCTCGGCGCGAAGACGCGCGCGGCCCGCCAGGCGGACGGCGGTTTCGTGCTGAACGGCGAGAAGATGTGGATCACCAACGGCGGGTTCGCCGACGTCTTCATCATCTTCGCGAAGGTGGACGGCGAGCATTTCAGCGCGTTCATCGTCGAGCGCGCGTTCAAGGGCGTCACGAGCGGCAAAGAGGAGCACAAGATGGGCCTGCACGGCTCGTCGACGACGCCCGTCATCCTGCAGGACGTGACTGTTCCGGCCGCGAACCTGATTGGCGAAATCGGGAAGGGTCACAAGATCGCGTTCAACGTGCTCAACTTCGCGCGCTTCAAACTGGGCGCGATGTGCGTGGGCGGCGCGCGCGTTGCCATCGGCGAGGCGGCGAAATATGCCGCGCAGAGAAAGCAGTTCGGACAGCCGATCGCCTCCTTCGGAGCGATCAAGCACAAGATCGGCGAGATGGTCGTGCGGACGTACGCGTCCGAAAGCCTGATTTACCGCACCGCGGGAATGATCGACGCGCGCATCGGCGCGACGCCGCACGAGCCCACCGATCAGTCGGTCGCGCTCGCGGCCCTCGAGGAATACGCGATCGAAGCGTCGATCGCCAAGGTGGCGGGCAGCGAGATGCTGAACTTCGTCCTCGACGAGAACATCCAGATTCACGGCGGCAACGGCTTCGTGCGCGACTATCCCGCCGAGCGGCACTACCGCGACTCGCGCGTGAACCGCATCTTCGAGGGCACGAACGAAATCAACCGCCTGCTGATTCCCGGCATGCTCGCGCGGCGCGCGGCGAAAGGCGAGCCGCCGATCATCGCGGCGGCCAGAGCGCTGCAGGACGAACTGCTCGGGCCTCCCGCGTTTGCCGAAACCGACGACTCTCCGCTCGCGGAGGAACGCCGCGCGGTGGCGTCGTTCAAGAAAGCGGCGCTGATGGTGTTCGGAACGGCGTTGCAGACCTACGGCCAGAAGCTCGGAGATCAGCAGGAAGTCCTCATGCACACGGCCGACATCCTCATGGACGTCTACGCGGCGGACAGTGCGGTGCTGCGCGCGCTCGAAGCCGGTGGCTCCAAGGCATCGCTGCACACCGACGCGGCTCGGGTGTTCGTCAACGACGCGGCGATGCGGATCGAGGCGTCGGCCCGTCAGGCGCTAGCGGCGATGGTCGACGGCGATACGCTCCGCACCGTGCTGGCCGCGCTGCGGCGGCTGTTCAAGATGATGCCCATCAACACGGCCGAGCTGCGGCGGCGAATTGCCGACGAAACGGTCGCCAAAGGGGCATACCCGTTCTAGAGGACATGTTCGATCTGGTGATGTTCGATTTTCGATTTATGTGGCAATCTACAAGTAAATCGACAGTCACCAGATCGAAAATCACCAGATGATGCGCCTTTCCCTCTTTCTCCTCGTCCTCGCGGCCGTTTCGTGCAGCGCCCCGAAACCGCCTGACGACGCCGACTACACGACCATTGTCATCGAGGGGCGCCAGCAGAAAGACGATTACCTGCGGACCGCGTCGGACTCGCCCGTCACCGAGAAAGGCAAGGACATCTTTCTCCCGCTCGAGTACTACCCGGTCAACCCGGCGTATACCGTGCCCGCTGTCCTCCACCCGACCGACGACACCGCCGTGATCCAGATGCCGACGTCGGCAGGAACGATGGATCCGTTCCGGAAGGTCGGCACGCTGGAGTTCACGGTGAACGGGCAGACCCTGAAGCTCACCGCCTACGCGCCGGCGGCTTCGCGCACGCTCGATCGCCTTTTCGTACCGTTTCGCGATCTGACGAGCACCCGCGACACCTATCCCGCGGGCCGGTACCTCGACCTGGATCGCACGTCGACCGGCATCTACCAGATCGACTTCAATCTCGCCTACAACCCGAACTGCTACTTCAACCCGACGTGGATCTGCCCCCTGCCGCCGCGCGAAAATCATCTGCCGATCGCGATCGAGGCGGGCGAAAAGGTCAAGCCGAACGCCGTGAGCCCCGTGAGCCCCGTGAGCTAAGACGCGGTGCTGCGCGCCATTGTCTTCGATTTCGACGGAGTGATCGCCAACAGCGAGCCGCTGCACTTCCGCGCGTTTCGGGACGTGCTCGCCGATGAAGGCCTTCAGCTGTCCGAAGGCGACTACTACACGAAATATCTCGGCTACGACGACGTCGGCGCATTCCAGGCGGTGGCCGTGGACTGCGGCGCCGAGTGGACTCCTGCGCGCATCGCGCCGCTCGTCGCGCGGAAGGCGCGTCGCATGGAGGAGCTCGAACGAGACGTGTCCGTGCTCTTCCCGGGTGCGGCCGATGCGATTCGCCGACTGGCCGCGGCCTGTCCGCTGGCCATTGCGTCCGGCGCGATCCGCGCGGAGATCCTGCGCGTGCTCGAGCGAGAACAGCTCGTTCGCTACTTCGCCGCGATTGTGGGCGCGGAAGACACTCGCGCGAGCAAGCCGGCACCCGATCCGTATCTCAGGGCGGTGAAGCTCCTCGGAGTGGCCACCGGGACAGCGCTCGACCCGGCTGAGTGCGTGGCCATCGAGGACTCGCGCTGGGGTCTCGAGTCGGCCGGCGCCGCCGGGCTGCGGACCATTGCGGTCACACATACCTATCCGGCGGAACTGCTGAAGTCATCTGCGGATACGGTGGTCGCCGGCCTGGATCTTGTAACCCTTGACCTCCTCAGCTCGCTGACCGATCGGCCCGATGCGGTCAGTCGTAATCCACGTTTTTGAATGATCTCATCGCGAAGTACCAGTGCCACAACTGTTTGCGTCTCGCCGGCCCGTAAACGTGTACATACTGGGCCGAGCCGGGTCTGCGGACCGTTTCAGGTGTGCCGGCCGGTCCGGTACTCACCGAGGAGGAAGTCGATGCGAGTAATCAGAGTCGCGGCGCTGCTCGCTGCCGTCGCGCTGCTGACGGCGAACCGGGCCAGCGCCCAGAGCACCACCGGCACGATTTCCGGGCGTGTAGTCGACTCTCAGGATTTGCCGCTCCCAGGAGTCACGGTAACGGTCGAGTCGCCGAACCTTCAGGGAGTGCGCACTGCGGTCACTTCGGAGAACGGCGACTACATCGTCACGCTGCTGCCATCGGGCAGTTACACGGTCAGCTTCGAGCTGAGCGGATTTCAACGCCATCAGCGCACCGTGAACCTGGCGCCGACGCAGGTGCTGCCCGTGAATGCGACGCTCGGCCCTGCCACGCTCACCGAGACGGTAGAGGTCGTCGGCCGCTCCGCCGACGTCCTCACCCAGACCTCGCAAGTGGCCACCAACTTCTCGCAGGACCTGCTCGCGAATCTTCCGACGAACCGCGACATCAACTCGAGCCTGCTGCTCGCGCCATCCGTGCACTCGACCGGCCCGAGCGGCAACTATTCGATAGCAGGCTCGATGTCGTACGAGAACCTGTTCATGATCAACGGCGTCACCATCAACGAGAACCTGCGCGGCCAGGCGTTCAACCTGTACATCGAGGACGCCATCCAGGAGACGACCATCGCGACTGCCGGCGTATCGGCTGAATACGGGCGCTTCGGCGGCGGCGTGGTGAACATGATCACCAAGTCCGGCGGCAACCAGTTCAGCGGCTCGTTCCGCGACACGCTCAACAACGACGACTGGCGCTCCATCGTACCCCGTCGCACGGGCGATCCGTTCGCGGGCGACACGAAGATCGACAAGGTGGTGCCGACCTACGAGTACACGTTTGGCGGCCCCGTATTCCGCGATCACCTCTGGTTCTTCACCGCGGGCCGCCTGCAGAAGCGCCAAACGGGCCGCAATCTGGTGCAGACTAATATTCCGTACACGTTCATCCAGGACTCGAAGCGGTACGAAGGCAATGTCACGTACTCGCCGACCTCGAGCCATCGCTTCCAGGGCACCTACATCAAGGAATCGCTCGACGAGTTGAACAACACGTTCAATCCCTCGGTGTCGATGGACGTCAGGAGTCTCGAAGACCGGAGGACGCCGCAGGACCTCTTCACGGTGAACTACAGCGGCATCATCACCCCCAGCTTCTTCATCGAGGGGCGCTACTCGCGGCGCAACTTCAGCTTCATCGGGTCCGGCGCCAAATCGACGGACCTCATCGAGGGCACGCTCCTCCTGGATCAGGCGCGCGGCAACCTTCGCTACTGGGCCGCGACCTTCTGCGGCGTGTGCACACCCGAAGAGCGCGACAACGAGGACATCTTCGTCAAGGGATCGTACTTCCTCTCGACAGCCGGAACGGGCTCCCACAACCTCGTGGTCGGCTACGACAACTTCAACGACAAGCGGAGCGCAAACAACCGCCAGTCGGGGAGCGACTACAGGATCCTTGGCTCGACCTCAATCATTCAGGGGACCGACATCTTCCCGGTGTTCCTGAACGACGGCACGACGATCATCCAATGGAACCCGATTCCCCTCCTCAGTGAGGGAGCGAACTTCCGGACGCACTCGATCTTCGCGAACGACAGCTGGCGTGTGAACGACCGCGTCACCGCCAATCTCGGCATCAGGTTCGACAAGAACAATGGACAGAACCAGGCCGGCGACGTCGTCGCCCGCGACAGCGCGTTCAGCCCCCGTTTCGGGGTCGTGTGGGACCCGACGGGCCAGGGCGAATGGTCCGTCACCGCGAGCTACGCGAAGTACGTCGCGGCGGTCTCGAGCAGCATCGCGGACTCGTCGTCCGCCGCCGGCAACCCGCAGACGTGGCAATACGTGTATCGCGGTCCGAACATCAATGCGGGAGGTGTCGCGAGCACCACGACTCCTGACGCCCTTCGTACGCTCTTCAACTGGTTCGCCGGCGCGTCGGGATGCCAGCCGCAGGTCGACACCTGCCGGCCGAACTTGCCGACCAACGGCAACCCGACGATTCCCGGCGTGGCGCTGCGAATCGCAGACGACCTGACGACTCCCAGCAACATCGAGTATGCGACCGGCGTGAGCCGCCAGTTCGGTCGAGCAGCGCTCAGAGCGGATTACGTGTTCCGCAATTACCAGGACTTCTACGTGTCGCGCATCGATCAGAGCACGGGCAAGGTGAGCAACGAGGTGGGCCAGACGTTCGATCTGGGATTCATTGAGAACGACACGGAAGACCTGTACAAGCGGCGGTACCAGGGCCTGACCGCACAAGGCACCTACCGGTTCAATGCGCGGTTCGAAGTCGGCGGCACCTACACACTGTCGCGTGCATGGGGCAACCTTGAAGGCGAGAACGTTGCGAGCGGACCGCTCACCGGCGGAGCCTACGAGTACCCGGAGTTCAAGGAAGAACGCTGGAACTATCCGGAAGGTGATCTCTGGATCGACCAGAGGCATCGGGGGCGGCTGTGGGTCGTCTACGGACTCCCGTGGGTGACGGATCTCACGCTGAGCGCGACGCAGACGCTCGAGAGCGGCATTCCGTACGCTGCCGGCGGCCTGCCGATCCAAGGCGGCAACGCCAACGGCGTCAACCCGCAGCCGTACGTCGCCAATCCAGGCTACCAGACGCCGCCTGTGGGATCGAATACCGCGTACTTCTACTCGGCGCGCGACGCATTCCGGACTGAGGGACAGAAACGGACCGACATCGCCGCGAATTATGCCTATAACTTCGGCGTCGGCGGCGGCCGTACCCTCGGCCTGTTCGTGCAGGCGCAGCTGATCAACGTGTTCAATCAGTTCCAGCTCTGCGTCTGTGGAGCCACGAGCGTCTTCTTCAACCCCGGTGCGCCCGGAACTGGCGCTGGCCTGCAATCGATCGACCGGACCGTGCGGACGCCGGTCAACACTGCCACCATGACCCCGTTCAATCCCTTCACGACGACCCCGGTGCAGGGCGTCAACTGGGATTTCGGTCCGAACTTCGGGAAGGCGCTGAACCGCTTCGCGTACACGACGCCGCGCACGTTCCGTCTCTCATTCGGCGTCCGTTTCTAATCGACCGTACGTGGGTCCGCCTTCAGGCGGACCCACGTGCCTCCACGGCGGGGCTCGGCAACGGCCCCGCTTTTCGTTTTGCTATCCTGTAGTCAGGTGATCTCAGATCAGCTCGTTCGCAACTTCACGCAGATGGCGCTCAGTCCGGACCCGGACCTTGCGGTCGCCGCTCTCATGATCGCGCGTGTGGAGTATCCGCGCCTCGACGCGGGTCCTTACATCGATCAGCTCGACGCCCTCGGACGTGAAGCATCCGAACGGGTCGCGATGGCAAAGCCCGGACCTGGCACGCCCTCAAGCGTCGACCCCGACATGTTCGCGCGCGTCAACGCCCTCAGCGAATACCTGTTTCGCGAGCAGCGCTTCGTCGGCAATGAGAACCACTACGAGGACCCACGAAACAGTTTCCTCAACGAAGTGCTCGAGCGGCGCACCGGCGTTCCCATCACGCTCGCGCTCGTGTACATGGAGGTGGCGCGCCGGGCCGATGTGTCGGTCGAGGGCGTGAACTTCCCGGGGCATTTCCTCATCCGATGCCGCGGCCGCCGGCGGCAGCGCGACCTCATCATCGACGCGTTCAACGGCGGCGAACTGCTCACCGACGAGGGCTGCCGAGATCTGCTGCGGCGGCACGTCGGCGACGACGCAGTGTGGAGCGAACAGCTGCTCGGCCACGCGAGCAAGCCCCAGATTCTCGGCCGTATGCTGCTCAATTTGAAGCGGCTCTACGTCAGCATGTATTCGTTTCCGCAGGCCCGGGACGTCACCGAGCTGCTGCTCGGGGTGGATCCGACCGCCGCCAACGAGCTGCGCGACCGCGGCCTGCTCGCGTACCACCTGAACGACTTCGCGGCCGCCCTCCGCGACTTGCAGGCCTACCTGGAAGTCTCTTCCAGGGCGCCGCGCGACGAGACCGACCGCGAAGAACAGGCGCGGATCTGGGAACACGTCAAGGCGCTGCGCCGCCGCGTCGCTTCCCTGAACTGACGCGGCGTCTCCCCTCGGGGCAATCCAGCAGCAACGGACACACCGCACAGTGTGGGTCGGCCTCGGTGCAGGTCGCCGACGAGTGGTGAGAGAGATAGATGAACGCGCGCCGGTACGCGTCGGGGGAGGCGGGAAGGTGGGCCGCAATCGCCCGGCGGATCGACCGGACCGCGCGCCGCGGATTGTCGGTTGACGCCGAAACCTCGCTCAGCCCAAGGCGCTCAGCCACGCGCTGCACGCCGGCGTCGACTGGGAACACGAGATGATCACCGCCGAACAGCAGCAGCCGGTGACACCCGGCTGCCCCGCCCGACCGCGGCAGCCGATCGACGGCGCGGCGGGCACGCGGGAGGGGACCGCGGAGGGCCTTGTGAAGCCGAGGGTCTCGCCTGAACAGATCGACCGCGGTCCTGAGCGCTCCCATCCGCTGGTCGAAGTAGGCGCCGGCCAGGCGAACCGCCTCTTCGACCCGTTTCCGGGGTGCCCGCCAGATGGAGTCGGGGGTCAGGGCGGGAATCCGCCGCAGGGCGCCCATCGCCGCATCGCGCCGGCCGGGCGCGGTTTGTGCCGATAAGACCTCCCAGATGAGTAAGATGAAGGGATCCCGAGGTGGCGCCGGCAGGGTCCCGTAGAACCGCTCAAGGTTTACGACCGTTGTGCCGATATCAAGCACGGGGGAATTTACTACGCCCGCGACTTGCCAAACTGGCCCTTATTGTCGTATAAAGTCATATATACTCCCCCCGGAGATAGGACCGTTCAATGAAGCGACTTAGCCTGGCCCTCTGTCTGGCCCTGGTTTGCGCCATGCCCGCCTTCGCGCAGATTGAGGGTGGCTCGATCAGTGGCACGTTGTCCGATGTGCAGGGAGGCGTCCTCCCCGGCGCGGAGGTCACCGCGGCCGGTACAGATGCCACACAGACCTTCATCACCGACGCCGAGGGCGCGTATCGATTTCTGAACCTGCCGCCCGGCACCTACACGATCTCCGCGGCGCTCCAGGGCTTCACCGCCCTCACCCGCGAGAACGTCGTCGTAGCCGTCGGCCGGAACGTGCTCCTGCCTCTGACGCTCGAAGTCGGATCGATCACCGAAACCGTGGTGGTCACCACCGCGGCGCCGCTGGTGGACCCGCGTCCAATCGGAACCGCGACGAACTTCACGGCGGGTGAGCTGACGAAGATTCCGACGTCGCGCGATCCATTCTCGCTGATGCGGACCGTTCCAGGCGTGCTCCTCGATCGCGTCAACGTCGGCGGCAACGAGACCGGCCAGGCGCCGACCGTCGTTTCCAAGGGCACGCGCCCGCAGGACACGGTCTGGACGCTCGACGGCGTCGTAATCACCGACATGGCGGCGATCGGCCAGCCGCCGACGTACTTCAACTTCGACAACTTCGAAGAGATTCATGTCGCGACCGCGGGGCAGGACATCCGGCAGCAGACCGGCGGCCTCGGTGTGAACCTGGTGACCAAGCGCGGCACCAACGCGTTCCACGGAAGCCTTCGCGGCTACTTCAACAACGATGCGATCGAGTCGACCAACGTGCCCGACGAGCTCGCGGCGATGGTCGTGCCGGTGACGGCGGACACGGCCGATCACACGAAGCAGATCGCCGACGCCGGCGGCGACATCGGCGGGCCGCTCCTCAAGGACCGCGCGTGGTTCTACGCGTCGTATTCGGTGCAGGACATCCGGCTGGTACGTCGCGCCGGCGCCCTGGTGGATCGCACGAAGCTCAAGAACCCGTCGGTGAAGGTGAACTGGCAGGCGACGAAGAAGGACAACGTCAATTTCCTGTTCTTCAACGGCTCGAAGATCAAGGAAGGCCGCAGCCCCGGCTTCCCGGGCATCCTGTTCGACGCGCCGACGGCGACCTTCCGGCAGGACAACGCGTACAGCGATTTCCCGCTCCACGGCCTCTGGAAGATCGGGGACGACCGCACGATCGGATCGAACCTGTTCCTGTCGGCGAAATACGCCTACTACAACACTGGCAACCTGCTCTCGCCGATGGGCAGCATGGACGTCGAGTCGGGGCGCAGCCTGATCACCGGACAGTCGTACGGCTCGACGGTGCAGACGCTCAACATCCGCCCGCAGCAGACGGTGAACGTGGACGCGAGCTCGTTCATCAACTGGCTCGGAGCGGCGCACGACGTGAAGTTCGGCTTCGGCTACCGCACCAGCGACACGGTCATGAAGACCGAGTGGCCCGGCAACGGCATCCTTGCGCTCGAGAACTCGGCAACCGACTTCCGCGCGCAGGTGTTTCGTCAGGGTAACGGCGCAAATCGCGTCAACTACCTCGACTTCTACGTGGGAGATACGCTCGCGCTCGGCCGCGCGACGATCGACCTCGGGCTGCGGTACGACCGCCAGTGGGGCGTGGCGCTGCCGAGCGTGATCGAGGGGAGCAAAGCGTTCCCCGACCTCGTGCCCGGGCTGACGTTCCCTGGCTACGACGCGCCGTTCGTCTGGAACAACCTGTCGCCGCGCGCGGGGATCACCTACGCGATCGACGAGGACCGGAAGACCGTCGCGCGCGCGACATACAGCCGCTTTGCGGGGCAGCTCAATTCGACCGCGGTCGGCTACGTGAATCCGAGCTCCAACGCGGGCTTCGCCACCTACCGGTGGGTGGACGCGAACGGCGATCACCTGGCGCAGGCCGGAGAAGTGCTGACCGATCAGCGCCTCACGCAGGGCGGGGGCTTCAACCCGACCGCCCCGACGGCGGTGACGTCGGCAAACCAGATCGATCCGAACCTGAAGGCGCCGGTCACGCAGAGCGTCGTCGGAGGGCTCGAGCGTGAGCTGCGGCCGCATCTGGCGGCGCACGCCACGTATACCTACACCCGGACGAACAACCTGTTCGGGAACCTGACCGCGAACATCACGCCGCGGACGGGTGTGACGCTCGCCGATTACAGTGACGGTCCGATCCTGACCGGGACGCTGCCCGATGGAACGTCGTACAGCGTGCCCACCTATGTCGCCGATGGCGCGAAGGTGATCGGCGGCGGCCTCGGTTTCCGGATCCAGACCGTGCCGGGCTACTCGACCGACTATCACGGCCTCGAGTTCGGCCTCGTGAAGCGGCTGTCGGACCGGTGGATGGGCCGCGTGGCGTTCTCGCTCAACAACGCGCGCGAGCACTTCGACGATCCGGCCGGCGTCTACGACACGAACGGCAACCCGACGCCCACGATCACCGAGCCGCTCATCGACGGCGGGCAGTTCGCGCCGCAGAGCGCCGCGAGCAGCGGCGCCGGCAGCAACTACTTGAACTCCCGGTGGCAGTTCAACGCAAACGGGATGTACGTGGCGCCGTACGCCATCGAGGTGAGCGCGAACGTCTTCGGCCGCCAGGGCTATCCATTCCCGCTCTATCGCGCGCAGGCGCTCGGCGGCGAGTCGCTGAACGTCCACGTGACTCCGCGGGTCGACTACTTCAGGTATGCGAACCTGTGGACGACCGACGCGCGGGTGGCGCGCTCGTTCCGCGTTCGCACCACCGAGATCCGGCTGCTCGCCGATGTGTTCAACCTGTTCAACGCCAACACCGTGCTGGTGCGGAACAACAACATCGCCGCGACGACGTTCAACCAGATCGCGCAGAACCTCAGCCCGCGCATCTTCCGGGTGGGCGTCGTAGTCGGGTTCTAATCGAACGGAATCACGTGAACCGCAGAGCACGCGGAACACGCAGAGCAGGTCTTTTTCTCTGCGAGTTCAGCGGTCTCTGCGGTTAACATCCGGGAACTCCCGGGTCTGCAGGCCTCTTGCTTTTACGTAGGGTCCATCTTCAGGTGGACCTTCACGCCGTTACCGCGATCGACGCAATCTCTTCGTATAGATGCGCCGACGCGATCACGCCGTTGTGAAAGTTCCCCAGATCCAGCTTCTCGTTCGGCGCGTGGGCGTTCTCGTCCGGTAGCCCCACGCCGAAGAGCACCGAGGGCAATCCCAGCTCCTCCTGAAAGGTCGAGACCACAGGGATCGATCCGCCTTCGCGGGTGAAGATCGGTGTCTGCCCGAAGCCCTTTTCAATCGCGCGGCCGGCGGCCTGCACGTAGGGATTGTCGTACGACGTCATCCACGGCTTGCCTCCCTGCATGCGCGTGACCTTCAGCTCCACGGTCTTCGGCGCGATGTCCTTCACGTACGCGTCGAAGAGATCCGCGATCTTGTCGGGATGCTGGTTGGGAACCAGGCGCATGCTGATCTTCGCCATCGCCGTCGCCGGCAGCACGGTCTTCGAGCCTTCGCCGGTGAAGCCGGAGAGCAGCCCGTTGATCTCGAGCGTCGGCCGGACCCACGTCCGCTCGAGCGTGCTGTAGCCGGTTTCGCCGTGGAGCTTGGGGATCCCGAAGTCCTTCCTGTACTTCTTCTCGCTGAACGGCAGCGACTTCCACGCCTGCCGCTCCTCTTCGCGCAGCGGCTCCACGTCGTCGTAGAAGCCGGGAATCCGGATGCGTCCGCTGCGGTCCTTCATCTGGGCGATCATCTGGGCGAGCACGAAAGCGGGGTTCGCCAGCGCGCCCCCGAAAGAGCCCGAATGCAGGTCGGTCGCGCTCCCGCGCAGGTCGATCTGGAAGTACACCAGGCCCCGCAACCCGTAGCAGATCGAGGGCACGCCGCGAGCGAACATTCCCGAGTCCGAGATCACGACGACATCCGCCTTGAGCTCTTCCTTGTGCGCCCGTATGAAGTCATCGAGGTGCGCGCTGCCGACTTCTTCCTCGCCTTCGAGCATGAACTTGATGTTCACCGGCAGGCGGCCGGTCTGCTTCAAATGCGCCTCGACCGCCTTGAAATGCATGAACACCTGCCCCTTGTCGTCGGCGGCCCCGCGCGCGTAGATCTCGCCGTCCCGGATCGTCGCTTCGAACGGCGGCGATTCCCAGAGGTTCAACGGATCCACCGGCTGCACGTCGTAATGGCCGTAAAAGAGAATGGTCGGGGCGCCCGCGGCGCCGAGCCAGTCGCCGTAGACCACCGGATAGCCCGGCGTGTCGACGACGCGCACGTTCTGCAAGCCAATGCGGCGCATCTCGTCGGCGCACCAGGTCGCGCAGCGCTTCACGTCGCTGGCGTGCTCGGGCAGCGCGCTCACGCTCGGGATCGCGAGCAGCGTCTTCAACTCCTCGAGGTACCGCTCGCGATTGACGTTGATGAAGTCGATCACCTTGTCCATGTCACATTGTCCATTGGGCGTCGCGTTCGAACGCCCGTCCTTCCTTGCGGAGTTTTTCGAGATGGGCGCGCACGTTCTCGCGGGCGGCCGGCATCAGCGCGGGGTCGAGACCATCATAGATGGAATCGGCAATCGCCTGCACGGTGCGCCGTCCCGCGCGAAGCGCGCCGATCACCTGGCGCTCGCGCATCAGCCGATGGTTGAGATATTGCGTCAGAAGCGCCGCAGGATCGGCGATTTCCGGGCCGTGCGCGGGCAGGAATCGCCCGGCGTTCAGCGCGCGCAAACGCTCGAGCGAGTGCAGGTAGTCGCTCAAGTCGCCCCCGCGGCTCGCTTCGATCATCACGCTGCTCCCCTGCGTGACCATGTCACCGGTGAAGCAGGTGCGTGTCGCCTCGTGCCAGAACACGACGTGGTCTGGAGAGTGCCCCGGCGTATGAAGCACGACGAGCGGCTCGCCTCCTGACTCGATGACGTCGCCGTCGCCAACCGACTCCCAGCGAACACCGAACTTCGCGTCTGTGAGCGGCCACGGAAACTTGTAGAAGCGCGCGGCCGGATGACGCGACGCGAGCGCCGGCGCGCCTGCCGCGTGGTCGCCGTGCCCATGGGTGACCAGTACACGGTCGAGGCGTGCCGCTCCTGCGGCGAGTTTGCCCTCCAGCACCTCGAGGTGTTGTGATTCACCGACGCCGGCATCGACGAGGGCGGCGCCGCCAGCGGACCCGACGATCAGGTACGTGTTGTTGCCGGCTCCCGTCATCGGCCCGGGATTGTGCGCGTGGAGGCAGATGGGATCGAACACGATCGTTCGCAAAGTGGGGTCCGCCTCAGCGGACTCGCTCGTACGTAGTGTCCGCCTTTAGGCGGACCTAAAAGCTATACCTGATCGCCGCCGCGACGTGCGAGTTCCGCCGGTATTGTCCAAGAAAATCCTCCGTCGCGCCGTCAATCAGGACGCCGGTCAAGGTCGCCCGCCATCGTGCACCGGCTGCTTGCGAATACTCGGCCTTCGCGTACACCCCGTCGCCGTTCTGGCGAATCGCGCCCTCGAACGCCATGCTCCGGTTCGGGCCGATCGAATAGGCGGCGCGCCCGACCAGCGAATCGGCGAGCCCGCGGTCGGGGGCGAACCCGAATGCCGCTCGTCGCGACGTGACGTGCTCGCCGGCATATCCTCCGACGATTACCCATTCGCCGGCCTGACGCTCGAGTTGCGCCACGTACAAGACGTACTCGTCGGCGCCGGGTGTCGGCGACGTGAAATACGCTGCTTCAGCCTTCACGGTCACCCATCGCGTCGGCACCGCGAGATCGCCTCCGTATGTGCGAATCGACGGGTAGAGCAGCGCAAATGTCGGCGACCCGGCCGGCGCAGACGCAAAGGTCGGCAGGTGGTTGAGCCCGTCGAAGACCGACACCGAGAACTCGTATCCGGTGCCGATATGGCTCCAACGGACGCCGAGCTGCGATCGATCCGGGAGCGACGGCTGACCGCGGGCGACT
>WUUC01042139.1_pt1 | contig 19880 bp, 17 predicted proteins | sample 6278441 | NCBI WGS metagenome assembly WUUC01 (sample SAMN13675441, study PRJNA597444) | soil metagenome | isolation source: soil | place: USA: Washington | collected 2017-10
CGCTAGAGCAACGCCCAGCGTGCCCAGGCTCGGAACGAGTATCACCATGGCCATAAGGTTCACACAGACGCCGATCATTCCAAGAAGAACCGGGGTCGCCGGTCTTCGAACCGCGAAGTAGGCTGGCACGAGAACAGCTTCAACCGCAAAGACGGGAAGACCGAGCGCGTAGCAAGACACCAGCCGGGCTGTCGCTATCCGGGAAGCAGCCCCGAAGGCACCGCGCTCCAGCAGCAGTGATACCATAGGCTCAGCCGCGGCCGCAGCTACACAAGCAATTGGAACGAAGACGATGAGCATCGCTCGCAAGGAGCGCCGCAGTAGGACCGTCAATTCCTCATTCCTCTGCTCTGCGTGGAGGCTGGCAAGCCTTGGAAGAAGAACCGTCGCTAACGCGTACGGGAGGACTAGGAGTGGCAAGTCGACAATCTTCCAGGCGTAGGTGCGGGCGGCGATGCCGCTGCCAATGAAGGAGGAGAACCAGTTGTCTGCCACATCGCTGACTTGCGCAAAGACCGCACCCAATGCCACCGGTGCAGCAAGTCGGCCAATCTCGAGCGAATGGCGGCGCCGCGGCGCCCAAGATTTGACTAGGCCGCGGAGTCGCTTTCGAAGAGCCCAGATGTGCATGCCCAGCCTGCCCACCGCGCCAGCCATCACACCGACAAAGAGAGGCCACGTGCCCATTCGCATCGTACCTGCAGCGGCGATTCCTGCAATCAGTCCTAACTTCAAGACCAGGTCGCTGGCAGCAGGCGCTCCAAAATGGCCGAGCGCATTGAGGGCAAGATAGGTAACAGCCGAAACGGCCAAGACGGGGACGCCCAGAAGGAACAAGCCTATCATCTCGGCTAGTTCCGCCTGCGCGACTGGAGGCAAGCCTGGCGCCAGTGTTCGCGCAACGACCTCGCGCGACTGTTCTAGGACAATCACCGTCAAGAGGGAGAGCGACGCTGATGCAGCAATTGTGACCTGGAACACACCGGATACATTTGCCGTGTCCTGACGAGTCCAGTACCCGGCAAACAGCGGCAAAAACGACTTCTCCGCGATCTCGCGTACCAAAATGAAGATCGAAAAAGTGAATCCCAAGGCGACGAAATAGGCCTCGACGGTCGAACTCGTCCCGAAGAAGTAGGCGAGCGCCAGCTTCTCCGCGAAGCCCACGATCTTAATGCAAATGGTGACGGCGGAAATGATGAAGACCGGCATGTCTGCTTCAGGACCTCAAAGCGCGCGATTAAGCCACGCAATGTTGAAACGGGGGACCGGGCGCGACCGGTAGTTAGTTTGTCTTGAAGCTCCAAAGGAAGGGTCGGCCGAACGTCGAGATGATGGGGCTCCCAAACGGTACAGAAGAGGTTCGGAGAAAAGGATGTGCGCATGGTGGACAGAACGAACAGCCACCCCGTCTAGTCCGAAATGGCGTCCGCCGAGTTCGAAATCGCACCAATACATTCGCGCAAACGCCGGGTAAAGGCAGCGATGCTCTCCGTGCGGAACAGGTTCTGATCATAAACGACGGCTCCGTCTATTCCGCACCCGGAGTCGACGAGGTAGACCGTCAGATCATAGCGGCACACGCGGGTCGCAATGGGTACGGATTCGAGCTCGATCCCGTGGAGAGTGAAGCGTCGTCGCGAGTTGCCCAGCACGCACGGCGCGAGCTCGGAGTGAAACGGCAGCTGCTGATGGACCAGCATGCAGTCGAAGAATGGTGTTCGATTGAGAGTGCGAGCTGGACTGGCCCGGTTGACCAACGACGAGAACGGATAATCTTGCCTGTCGAGCGCTTCCATGACGTGTGCGTGTGTGCGCTGCACCAGGAGGTGCCACTCTGGTGGCTCCGAAAGATCGATCTTCATGACAATCGGATTCGCGAAGTGGCCGATGGTACGAGCGAATTCGGCCAACGTACGCCCGGATGCCATGCATCCTAGGAATACGTGGGGAGCAGCCGTCCAGTGGGCGAGCGTGACCGCACACGCGGTCAGCAGTATGGAATGGCTGGTAACGTTTCTGGCGCGTGCAGAGCGCCGAAGACGCGCACAGGTGACCGCACCGAGCCGGAACGATTTCAAGGCTGCTGCTCTCTCAACGCGGGGGTCTCTTCCCGAATCCGTTCGCAGGTCGAAGGGGCGTTCGCCCTGAGGAATTCTCGTTTTCCAGTACTCCCACAGGCGTTCTCCCTCCGAACTAGAGACGAGCGCGTCCTCGCGCGCAACGAAGTCGCGATACGGCCGTTGCATTGCCGATGGCACCGACTGCTCAAGCCCGGCGCAGGAGGCGATCAGCTCCGAGATGAGCTCGACCATGGCTCGGAGATCGGATGCGACGTGGTGCACAACCAACAAGAGAACCGAGGCTCCGCTCGCTCTGTGGAACACCAGTAGCCGGAGGGGAGGGCCAGACTCCAGGTCGAAAGGGCGATACGCGTTTTCCTCGAGGAGTCGGTCGAATTCTGAGTCAGTGAGCGCGACCGCCTCCAGCGCTTCGAGTCGCGCGAGGGGAGCTTCCGCGATGAGGGCTTCCGGCCCTTCCTCTCCCATTGAGAACGATGCACGCAAAACCTCGTGTCGTCGCTGCAGCGCCTCGAAGGCTCGACCCAGGACGCCTTCATCCAGACCCGCCAGCGCCGTCGCCGCGAAGAACAGGTTGTAGGCGGCGCTCTGTGGCGCAAGCTGTTGCTCGAACCAGATCGCGCGTTGCCCCCGAGACATTCTCGTTCGCGCGGCGGACCCTGAAGGCGGCTCGCTACGAGCCCGGCAGCGGCGGAGAACTTGCTCGGCCGCGTCCTCGATAGAATGACCGCGCAGGAAATACGACGGCGGGAGACGGACGCCGAACTCTGCCTCGATAAAGTGTTGGACCTCAAGGGCACGGAGCGAGTCAAGGCCGTACGCTGTGAGCGGGCTCGACGCATCGACGTGCGCCGCGTCGCAGTTAGCGAGACGCGAGTATTCGAGGGCGATTCGCGCCGCGACGGACACGGCGCTCGATCGCTCTCCCGCCGGGTTCTCCCGGGGCTGCACGAACATTCGGTGGCCTCGTTCCGGCGACCACCGTTGGTGCACCTTGAGCGCGCTGGCGCGGTACAGCTCACGACACGTGGCGCGCTGGTGTTTGCCGCTGGTTGTCCTGGGGATGCTCGCGCGCTCGACGAGCAGCATTTCGTGCACCGCCAACCCGAGCGTCTCTGCGACCGCCCCAACAGCAGCGTTCATGGCTGCGTGACCATCGAGCTTCGCGGTGCTTGCCGATAGCTCCGCGAGAATCACGAGGCGCTCCTCGCCCTCGATTACGTCAGAGAATGCCGCGGAGTGGCCGAGCGAGAAGGCGGAGTGACTTCCATCGACCACCTCTTCCACGTCGTGGGGGTAATGGTTTCGGCCGCGAAACACCATTAGGTCCTTGCGCCGACCCGTTACGAAGAGTTCGCCATGCAATAAGAACCCAAGGTCCCCGGTTCTCAGAAACCCGTTCTCGCCGCTCGCGAGCGCCGCACCGAATGTTTTCCCCGCGGAACTCGTAGCAGAGTTCCAATAACCCGCAGCGACGTTGTCTCCGCGCACCCAGATTTCACCGACCTGTCCCGGTTCGCGACCGCTATTGTCGTTCGGGTCGACGATACGGAGCTCCTCGCTCTCGAGCGGCCCGCCGCAGCCGATGAGCGCGACAGCCGCATCGGAATCCGGCTCCACCTCAACGATCTCATTTTGCGTCAGCGGCCCGCGGGCAACGTAGCGCACGGCGACCGACGTTCCTTTGAGCTTACCCGTCACCATCAGGGTAGCCTCGGCGAGCCCGTAAGTCGGATAGAGCGCTCGTGGCGAGAATCCGTAAGGCGCGAACTTGCCGCTGAAAGCTCGAAGCGTGTTCCAGCGAACCGGCTCGGCACCGTTATACGCGACCTGCCAGGACGAAAGGTCGAGTCCCTCAAGTTCCGCCTCGCGAACACGCTTCACGCAGAGATCATATGCGAAGTTGGGCGCGCCGCTCGTATGTGCCCGATAGCGTGAGATCGCCTTTAACCAGAGTGACGGGCTTCGTAAGAACTGCTCGGGTGGCATGAATATACATTGCGCGCCGGCGTGCAGCGGTTGCATCAGATTTCCAATGAGTCCCATGTCGTGATGTGGAGGTAGCCAACTCACGAACGTCGAGGACTCGGAATGGCCCATCGCCTTACGGATCATTACCTGATTGCTGGAGAGATTGCCGTGCGTAACCATCACGCCTTTGGGACGCGACGTTGAGCCCGAGGTGTATTGGATGAGAGCTAAATGGGCGGCAGTCAGCGCAGGCTCTTGGTACTGCTCCGATGGAGCCGCCAGGGCTTCCTCAAGATCGATCCAGGTGCACCCTTGAGGTAGGTTGGAAACCAGATGCTTAATGGTGGCCGGTGCTCGGCCTCCTTCCAAGGCGACGAGGACCAGCTTTGGTGTGGCGTCCGACAGGATCCGATGGACGCGCGGCATCGCGCGGCGGCCGACGGGTGGTGGACAGGGGATTGCGACTGCTCCGGCGTATAAGCATCCCCAGTACGCCTTTAGAAACCCGAGTCCAGCGGGCACTACAATGAGTACGCGTTTCCCCACGCCGACGCCGCGCCGACACAGGGCAACGGCGATTCTCCGCGCGCTCTCGTCGAGAGCACCATACGAGAGAGAGGCGGTTTCCTTGACGCCGTCCGCGAGAAATGTGAATGCGCTCCGCTCCGGATGAGCATTGGCCCGCCAGCGCAGTCGTCGCGGCTCGATGTCGAAGGTCGAAGGCGGGTCGTCAACCATCGGACCCTACAGAAAAAAAGCGTGACACGCGGTCGAAGAGAGACGTGTGCGACGATGGTTTTTCGTTCGCTGTCGGGATCTCGATGAACGAAGCGAGGCCTGCGCTGCGATGGATCACCACGTTGGAGAATGGCGCCCGGCCTGTGCCGCGAGCATTTCCGCGATCAGCGCCAGTAATGCTCAGTCGAATGCGGTTTCCGCGATTGAACAGATTGGACGTGGGAAGCAGATCGAAAACCATCTCGACGGGTCTTGTTTCGAGCGAAGTATCGTCGGTCGATAGACCCGAGTGATAAGGAAGGTTCAGAGGAGCAAAGGGTGCTTGCGAGCGGCGGCGATGGGACACTCGGAGCTGTCCCTCGGTGACGTACTTCGGCTTACCTTGCGGATCGATCTCCGATAAAAATGCGAAAAGGTCCTGATCCGGGCTCTCGGCTGTGAGCCAAATGTGGACCACCGGATGTCCGGTTACCAGAAGGTCGGACTCAAGCGGCGCGCTCGTGTACGTGAGTCCCTTGGTCTCGATTCCGGCCATGTCCCCGTATTCAAATTCCTGGCCATAACCATTGTTCCAGCGTGTCTTGCTGCCGGAGCTGGCGCTCGCGTCGAGCGGGTAGGCATCACGCCCGTTTTGGGAAATCGGCGCTAGAAGTGCGAGCAAGCCGTCGTTTAGGGATCGCGCGCTGCCGCTCGGACCGGCCGTTAGGTAATACAGTTCGCGGCGCTCCGATGCGACGGGCCATGTCGCCGATGACTTCCAAGCACTCGCGCCAGACTCTCCCATGGTCCGGTAGCGGATCGGCGGCTCCGTCATTACGCCGTTGTCCACGCTGCGGAGAAAGTAATCGAACCAGCGCCGATACTCCGCTCCGAGGTCGATGCCATCGCGCTCGGTGTGACTCCACGATCCAACGACTAGCTTCCTCCGATTCCGGAGCGAGCCGAACGCGAGCAGCGCATCCCGGATGAAGATGTCGCGCCAACCGGCGAGCAGGAACACTGCCACGTCGCAGTTCGAGATCACGTCCACGTGACTCGATGGACTCTGCTCTTGGTAAACCGCTATACCGGAGGAAGTTTCGGTCGAGTCGCGGTACGGGAGTTCGCTGAACATCTGCTCCACGTCACGGTTGCCCGCGTGCTCGCGTTGCGCGGCGCGCAGCTGTTCCTCGCCTTGCGTCCCGTCCACGGGCGCGACCCCGGGCGAGTCGTCGAGGCGTCGTACCTCATTTCTCCAGCCAGCCGCGAATCCCTCTCGAAAGATCCCACCTTCGTAGGCGAATCCGTAGAGGTCGAAGAGCGCCATCTCTACGAAGATTGCCTTAAGATGTGGCGGGCAGACACTTGCGGCCATTAGCTGCGCGGTTCCGGAGTAGGAGCTACCGACCATCCCGACCTTGCCGTCGGACCACGGCTGAGTGGCGAGCCACTCCGTGACGTCGTAAGCGTCCATGCGCTCAGCGCGGCTGAACGGCCCTGTATCGGCTTTACCGAAAGACGCGCCGGAGCCTCGCGTATCCACGACGGCGAGAGCGTATCCGGACTCGACAAGGTTGCGAAGCGCCAGGTGGGTCTCAAGCCGGCTCACGACGCGGCCATCTTGCCGATGTGACCGCCCGTAGCGCTCCTGAATCCAGACCACTGGAAATGCGTTTTCGCCAGGTATCGTCGGAAGGTAAATGTCTGCGGCGAGCAAGGTACCGTCCCTCACGCGAATGTATTGCGAGCGCCGCGCCCAGCCCGGTGCCTCCCGGTACGCTAGGCCATCGCATCCGGAGCTAACCGTGAGGCACACCGCTGCGACGACCCTCGGCCACCCGAGGGCGAAAGTATCAGAGATGATCGTCACTCCTCGCGCTCGTAAAGCGTGCTTTCACACCAGATCCATCGCGTCTGGCCCCACGCCGCGGCTGAACGAGCGTCAGGAAAGAAGCCGCACCCCTTGTAGTTTGCGCTCGTGTTGCACAAGAGCGGAACGCCACTCAGTTGCGCGTAAGCCTCTATCAGGCTCGCGACGACTGAGTTCTGTCGGCGGTTCACTGTCTGGAGACGAGCCGTCCCGTCGAGATGGATCACGGCGGGGATTCTATCGGCCCAGTCCGCGCGAACACGGTGGTCGAACAGCATCCACGGATCGGGAGTGCCCGGAGCGAAAATCGCCGGCGCACGTTCTTCGATGCAAATCGGCGAGACCGGTCGGTAGTCCTCGCGCTGCTTGATTCGGTTCAGGACGTCCTTCATACCAGGCGATGTGGGCGCGGCCAGGATGCTTCGGTTGCCGAGGGCGCGCGGTCCGAGCTCCGCTCGTCCATTGAGAAATGTAACTGGCGCGTTGCTCTCGTGAAGCACGCGGGCGAGTTCCGCGACGCTGCACGGGCTGGCACGCCACCCGGGACCTGGCTTCGCATCTCCGACGACGGGTCCGCCATAGACGTCCCACTCAAGCCGCGTGCGGCGCGTTTCATGTATCATGGCCGAGCACGCGGCCCCGATGGCACTTCCCGAATCGTTCGGGAAAGGCGGCACGTGGACCTCGTCGAACAGCCCTGCTGCGCGTATAGCAGCGTTCCACTTGATGTTGAGCGCACAGCCACCCGCGATGCACAGGTTGCGCGTTGGCTTCTGCAACCGCGCGACCTTCTTGGCCAATTTCCCGACAAGTAGCCGCTCTAGATACTCGTGAAACGAAGCCAGTACATCGTCCTCGGAGTATCGGTCTGAGAGTTCTTCCCGGACTGCGCGCGCCCATATGTTTGCGAAACCCATCGGGTGGTCATACCTTTCGCGGTAGACACGATCGAAGATCGGCAGCAACTCTTCCCGCACCGTGCCCTTTGCAATGTACGCCATGACCTTTCCGGCGATGGAAAGGTCATCCTTAGCGAACCCACTGGCAACGCGAAATGCGGAAAAATGCTGAGCAAAAATGGTGTAGGCATTGCCGACCAGGAGGAACAACGGGCCAAGGTTCTCAACCGCCTTCCGATTCGCGTCGAAGAAGTAGAGGCGCGGATACATCCCGCCGTCCCAAACCAAAACGTAGGCGTTCTGCCCACGTGCCGCGAAAGGGCTCGTGCAATACGAGCTCGTCAAGTGATCCGCCACGTGCAGATAGCCTTGGTACGGAGCGGACACCCCGCGCATGCTGAGACCGAAGAAGAAGCGCGGTTCGAGCAGCGAATGTTCGAGCGTTCTCTCTTCATATTGCGCGACGTCTACACTGAACGGCGTCGAGCCGTCGCGCGCGGAAAGGCGATTACGTCCCTCGCCGATTTCCAGCCGCGGCTGAAGCGCGAGCGCGGTTTCATCGTACCCGCCCCATCCGTCCACGGCATATCGGTCAACCTGGCTCGCATCGATTCCGATCGATTCTAAGATCCCGGGAATGCAGGCAGTGTCCTCGATGCCAGAGTAGCGCGGATTGTTTCCGAGCTTCTCAATTTCGATGCAAGCCTCGAGTACCCCGTCTCGAACGAGCGCGACTGCTCCGTCGTGCGTGAGCTTAAGACCACAAATCAACATGGGCGTCGCCTCCGCAGCGCTTCTAGCAACATCTTCGGACTTATGGTGAGCAGGCGACGCCGACCGTTTTGCCAGACGTGCCGGAGCGAGCCCTGCAAGCTCAGGCTCTCCTTCACCCGCTCCGATTGACGCCGGAGAACAAGGACCGCGTTCACAAGCTCGCGCTCGTCTTCCTTGAGGGGGAAGCAGCGGGTGCCTTCCGCTAACGTCCGATCTTGCGATAGAGCCTGCAAGACATCCCACAGCGCTACTTGTTGGTCGGACAAACCCTCTGCGCACACCTCTGGATCCGTGGAAGACAACGTCGGCTCGACGCAACGCCCGATGTTCGCTCGCGCCACGGTGGCCTGCGACCATGAGGGTGATGGTCCGAGAAATGCGATGAGACGATCGACCTCCGCGGCGGGCTCCGCTAACAAGCGCTCGAACTGTAGGAACAAAGGATTACGTCCCTCCACAACGCGCAAAATTTCGTTCATATGATGCTGCCACAGCAATAGGAGGATCCTCGTGGTCCGCAGTTGCCTCTCAAGCTCCGGCCAGACATACATCGTGCTCATAGACGCGCAGACTGAGGTGGGGCTCCGCACGCAGACAAGATACAAAACACTTGGCAACACGCGCGTCCAGAACGGCAGTGCCAACACGTATTGAGGGTACTTCCAAAACCAACGTCGTCCAGACGCATTCATGCGCCGTACCAGAGCGTCCACGCGCCCCTGCCAGAGGTCCATCATGCTCCGTTCGATAAGGTGTGCTTCGAACTCGCAATGCAAGGGCGATACGGGAATGGACTGGAAGAGCTCAACGTGAAACGCGACGAGAGGCAACCACTCGAAGTACCCGCGCACGTTCTTTTCGTCAGGGGGCTGATATTCATCGCGCTTGCCAGGGTACGCGCCCCAACGCGTAACAATCTGACTTGCTAGCGAGGTTCCGCTTCGCGGTGACCCTAGAATCACGATCGGAACTTCCACGGGTCAGCAGTCTATGCATCGGCCCTTGTTGGGTCAATACATGCTGACCCGCACGTGTTACACCTAGGGCTCGCTCACTTGGATTATACATGGCGCCGTTTGATCGCTCAGGACTTCTTCTGTTAGAGGGAGTTCCGGTCGAGAGTGCTCGCAAGCAGCCGAACATTGGGGTGAACGTAAAGGGCGTCATGGCGGCGGCATCATTGGAACAGGAAAATTCAACGCGTCGAGCGGACGATGGCTCAGCGTGTCCCTGACCGATTCTGCACGCCGTGGGCGCAGGAGGCGGGCGGAATGCGGAATCGGGAAGGCACTTGAACCTGAGAGCAGTTCAAGTGAATATGGGCACAGGCCCGTCACAGCCGCCTACGTACTGTGGGACTTCCCAATTCGTTCCGAGACGTTCATTCAGCGCGAGATACACGGATTGACCCGCTCCGGCGCGAAGCTACGACTCTTGTTGCTTCGAGCGGACAAGGCGAGCGAAAGCACGGACCAAGCTAAGGGTGCGGGGAGCTGGGAAGTTGAGCGATTTCCAGGGTATTTATCATGCCGAACTTGGGTTTGCGTAGCGTCTTACACCGCGCGGAGTCCCCTTAAGTGCCTTCGCGCCGTCTACCGACATCGCTGGTTTGAACAGCCTAAGCGCGGATGGCACGCGTCCACGTTGCTTGTGCGTTGCGCCAGTGTCCTGGTCGCCCTGGGACGAGGCGTGCTGAGACTCGTGGAAGCGCTGTATTTCTCCGAGCGTCTGCTCCAGCGGAAGCCGGACGTCTTGCATGCACATTTTGGCTCGAGCCCAGCCTCGGTGGCTTGCACTCTCAGCGAAGCAATTGGGGTGCCATGGGGCGTCAGCCTGCATGCCAAGGACCTGTATGGTGAGGACAACGATCTTCCGACCAAGCTGCGTTCGTGTAGTCACGTCGTGACATGTTCACGAGTCTCCCGCGACGATGTCTCCCGACTGCTACAGCCTGATGCTATTGGGAAGGTGTATTGTGTCCACCACGGAATTGATGTCGACGCATGGATGGGCCACCGGAATACCCTTTTCGAGACCTCCTCTCCACTAGCGATAGCCATCGGTCGATACGAATCGAAGAAGGGGTTCAGCATCCTTCTGCAAGCGTGCCAATTACTGGCCAGCGCCGGAGTTGATATCAGGTGCGCGATTATTGGCGATGGCCCGGAGCGCCAAAGCCTGAAGCGCATTTGCAAAGAGCTGGGGCTCTGCGAGCGGGTCCAATTTGTAGAGTGGTGTACGGAGGACGAGCTGCGACACTGGTTTTCTCGCGCAAGCGCGCTCGTAGTGCCCTCTGTTATTGCAAAAACGGGTGACCGGGACAACATTCCCAACGTGATGATTGAGGCTATGAGCTGCGGCGTACCGGTCGTCGCCTCTGCGCTTCCTGCGCTTCGAGAGTTGCTCGGCACCGTACAAGCGGGTGTGTTGTTCGAGCCTGGTAGCGCAGTGGGGCTCGCCGCTGCCCTCAAGAGCGTTATCGCCTGTCGACGCGAGTCTGAGCGCCTTGCAGTAGCTGGGCGTCAACTTGCGACCGCCGAATTCGACCAGAAATTCACCGTGGCGGAGTTGCACCGTATTTTGAGACGCTCGGCTGTATGTAGAATGTGAGAGCTACACCGTGGAACACTTGCGACCGTGCGCCTTTTACGTACTGGACAATCCAACTGTCGTTTGGCTTACGGGTTCATCATTTGCCAAGTGAGCGCAAAAGCGATAGCCGTTCCCGCGACGCGAAACCAGACACGCCGCTTGCTCTCGGAGTGCGCGCCGAATGTGCCGCACGTGAACACGAATGAGAGAGGTCTCCCGATCGTGGCGAATCTCAAGGACCGTTTGCAGTAACTCTCGCTCCGAGATCCAGCGGCCTCGATTGGTGACCAAATACTCGAAGATACGGTACTCAGTTCGGCGCATCGGGAAGATCTGACCGTTGATTCTCACGGTTGCATTTTCGGCACTCAGATGAACTTGCTCGGTTGGCGACCAATCGGCGCATAGCCGTCGAGTGAGCGCGTTTAACGCGGCGTCCAACAGGCGGTCGGGGCAGGAGAGTGGCAGAGAGAGGTCGGCTCCTATTTCAAGCGCGTCCGCCCAGCGCGAGGGGCCGAACCTTGGGATTATGGCGAGAATAGCGTCCTCGCCGCACACACGGCGCAGCACGCGAATCGCATTCGCATTTTTCGGTCCGGTGTACGGAACTAGCCAGATCGTGCGCAGCCGACTGGCCTGGGACCACATCGTCAGATCGCTCGGCGAATGGATGATCGCGTTACGACCGGTACGCTCCACCTGGTCTCGAAGTAGGCGAGTGCTAGCCACATCAGTGTCAACTACGCGCAAAGGGACTTCGCTGACGGAGGTTTGCCAAACGTCGTTCACTCGTCCCCCCTCGACATTGTTGATCCTGACTTTAGACCAGGAGCGCGAACAACAACGGGCGTCTTTTCAGTCAGCATCCACTCGCCTTCGAACCGCGGATGTCAGGGCCTGAAAAACTGCTGTTTGTAGGCCGAGAGCGGATGGACCTTCCGAGCTCGCGGCGGGATTGGGCCCGTGAGAGAGTGAACTGACGTTGCAGGTTGGAGTCGTACTCCGCCCACGTGCAGCGTCAGTGCTTGTCTCCTTGGCGGACTCGCGCGGCTCGACAGTCCTTACCGTGCCGTTGGGGAGAGCGTGGGCACTGGAGGGCGATCAGCGCCCTTCCGCAAACACACTCAAGCCCAGAACGGTTACGAGTGAGCGCCCTGGACGGATGCGAGCACTAGCAGTCCTGCTCGGAAGCGTCGCATCGTGCAAACTCTCGCAAGGCTGGCTTCGGCGCCCAACAGCTCTTTGGCTGACGGTCCCATCGGGCTTAGCGCATTCAGCGGCTTCCTGCCCTCCACCCCCCGCGCCCCCAATGACGAGCAACGGGCTCGTCTGTGCTCGCACGAGCGCTCTGGCGCAGCCGCAGCGCTCAACAAGGGTTGTGTCCGTGTCTAAACGTCGGGCAGGCCCGATCCAAGACATCCCCCTCTCGCCACCAACCTCCTGCTCGGACGCTCCTGTCCTCGCCTACAACTGCTGCGTTGAACACCTCCAGCCAGCTCGCGCGAACGCGCGATGCCTTCGCGCTCTCGGCGAACTGCCATGGGGAACCAAGGTGCGCCAACAGTTGCCACGTGGCAACAACCGCCGAAGGCACGAGCCGCATGCCACTATCCGCGCGTCCAGCAGGTTTACGCAACTGAAGAGACCCGGCACCCTTTGGTGGGCATTAGTGCCTTGAAACGCGCGGCGCCCTTGGGTATGAGAGGGTATGGCTACGACGTTGGAAGCTGTTCACCCGGTCTTAATGGTGCGAGACGTGCGAGCGTCTGTAGCATTCTACGAGAAGCTTGGATTTGCGTTCGGATTCTCAGACTCCGTCGAAAATCCGAAATACGCTGGCATTCGTCGGGACGCGGTGGAACTCCACCTCCAATGGCATGACGCGGCCGAGTGGGACCATCCCGTTGATCGTCCTACTTATCGCTTTCTCGTACGGGATGTCGATGGCCTGTGGGCAGAGCTTGCCCCCATTATGCCGTCGCTTAATGCGAGACCTGTGTTCGACACCGGTTGGGGAACACGGGAGTTCCATGTTCAAGACCCCGATCGTAACGGGCTTCAGTTCTATCGCGATCTGTAACTCGTCGCAGCCCGACCGGATGCTCGTCGGAGTCAGCAGCGCGGGGCGGACGCGGTCCGCATCGCATGGCAGAACCTGGCGGGTACCTACGATACGAGCGGTTTCCCCGCTCAAGATGTCGCATGCCGCTCTATGGGTGGAGCCACCGGCGTAGGCAATCGGAAACACACGGGACCTATGTGGATCAAGTGTTGCGAACAAGCAGCGCTCTTGGGATGCACGCATGGGTGAGAGTGGCGCCAAGCGGGGCGCGGCTCATGTCACCCGGCAGCGTTGTCGCCCGATCAGCCGTGCGGCACGTGCAAGACCGAGCAGCCCACATCATCGTGCCCTTCGCTTGATGCGAGTGTCCGACCGCTCGGGGAGCTCGGGAGTTCAACGTTGAGGGCCCTGATCTTAAAGGGCTTCACTTCCGTCGAGACTTGTGGCTGGCCCGGTCTCGACCGGATGCTGATGGGAGTCAGCCGGGTGGGGTCGTGCCTCTAAGTGAATCCCGTTAGCGGTCCGCTCTGCGGCGACCAAACCGTTACCCATCAAGAAGGAAATGATGGCGTTTCGCGTCCCTGGCTCTAACACGGTCCTGAGCTCGCCATTTTTCTCAAGGACGATTTTTTCAAGGCCGCGAATCTCCATGTAGGTGCGCGCGTACTCCTCCGCGAGATTATTGCTTGTGAGATATTCGCGGCGCGCAAACTCATTCAACTGAGGATGAAAAACATCCATGAGAAGTATAACGCGAGGTTTAGCGCCGCGATTCCATACCTCGTGCTCGAAGGAATCGTCGAACACGGTGCACACGCCTTCTGTCCAGGTAACGTGACGCGGTCCAACTCGCATTGTAGCTCCTTCTGCGGCACGCAAACCGAGATGAATTCTCAACAAGGCGTTCGTGTGTCCGCAGTGAGGCACGATATGGGACCCGGGATATAACCAGAGGAGACTCACCAGGCCGGGAAACTGTACGCGTTCTTGGATGTCCACCAAGATTCGCCCGGTTTCCGGAAACGTGCGAAACGTCTCCTCGAAGCGCTTCCCGCGATCGAAAAAAATGACCTGCTCCCATCGCCCCCTGGACAACAACATTTGCCAGGGAGGAAGGGCGTTGGTTTCGCCCGATGCCGTGACGCGCGCCACTTCCTCGCGAATTCGCGCCGCTCCGTCCTCGAGCATCCGGCAAGCGAGAAACGCCGAGGCGTCGTGGATTGGTGCTGCAGTGAGCTGAGGGTGGTATTGTAAGTGAGGACGCTGCGCACTATTTTTCCAGATGCCATGTCGAACCGCGATCGCTGCGCATTCGCGAGCTCGCTCTGGGCGGCCAGCATGAATCCAGGCATCGATGAGTGCCGCGTACGAGGAGCGAAGGCCGTCCATGTTCGCCGGCCTGGGCAACGGGCGCACGAGATTCATGAGACGCGGCAAGTGACGACGTACAAGCTGGTTGAGCATTTTGGACGCGCGCAAACCTATCACGAATCTAAGCGGACGACCCAGACGGGCGTCTGACCCCTCCGCAACTAGCTGAAAGTGGTCGGCGGAGTGTTGCGTACTCTGCTAACGCGCGAACTCGATTAGACCGTCGCGCTAATTGATCGCTTCATTCCTCGGTGAGTCCGCGGGGAACTTATCCTGGACAGGGTCCGCCACTTGCGGTAGCAGCGATTTACGAATCGCTCCGAGCAGGGGCCGTTCGGGGGTGAGTTCGTTTCAAGCCGTGCTAACAAGCGCGCCAAAGTTATGGAGCAAGGTCATGGATTCGGAGGATCTTGAGAATAGCTGGGTGTTTCAAGTCGTGGTGAACCACGAAGAGCAGTACTCGATTTGGCCTGACTTCAAGGGAGAGCCGCCGCCTGGGTGGCGACTTGTCGGTAAACAAGGAGCGAAGTCGGAATGCCTGGAATTCATCAAAGAAGTTTGGACGGATATGCGTCCACTCAGCCTTCGAAAGGCGCTGGAGGAGCTTGAGCAGAGGCGGCCCGAGCTTGAGCGGGAACACGCGAAGGTTCAAGAGCAGAGAGCGAAGCAACCCAAGGACCCTAGAGACGATCTCGTGGAGTTCCTGACTCAGGGTGATCACCCCGTAGAGATCTCGCTCCGGCCCGCACGCACCTGTCAGCTTTTTCAAGAAGCTATCGAGCGCGGCTACGTCCACGTCAAGTTCATGGACACCCGAGGCAATACCGAACTCGGAGTCCGGCTGGACCACGGGGCTTGCGATCTCACGCAGGGTAATTTTACCGAACAAAGTGGAGCGGTTCGCCTTCAAGGCAACTTGGTATTAAATTACGTGAGTGTGCGGTGCTCGGCTCAGATCAACTTGTGCGACCTTAAAGGAACGGGGCGCTTGGCGGCCGTCGCGACCGCTTCGAGTAACCCGTAGACGTCAGCCCGGAGCAGCATGTGACGACGACAACGAATGCCGAACTCATCGCAGCCGTCAAGGCGGGCGATGTGGACTTGGTCTCGCAACTGATTCGTGGAGGCGCCGACGTCAACGCCAGGAGCGAAGAACAAGAATGGCCGGCCCTGTGTCTCGCAGCTGGCAAAGGCTCGCTTGAGATTGTGGAGATCTTGGTCGACAAGGGCGCTGACGTCTTCATGACCGGGCGCGACTTGCGTACACCGTATAAGATTGCGATTGCGGCAGGTCGAGTGCGTACCGCACGATTCCTAGAAGAGGCAGAAGCACGCGTCGGCGGCGATCGGGACGGTGTCAGCAGCCTTCAATGGCGCCGGCGTCCCTATTGCAAAGCTTACACCAGCGAATCGCTCGGCCCCTTCAGACCGGGCGATGTGGAAGAGCAAGCTGTCGTCTTCATTCACGACGACTGGTCCGTCACCCGTTCGATCTGGCGAGGAGAGGACATACTGCTCGACGGCGCCGCGCCGGAGTGGCAGGAATTCTGTCGGAGCGTCTTAGGCTTTCGCGTTCCGAATGACTACGACCTCGCAGCGAACCCAACTGGTGAGTAGCTCTTCAGGGCCCTTTGCCCAGCTCATCGGCGTCATGTGCCGTACCAGAAATTATTCCTTCCGTCAGATCTAGCTTGTCTGAGATTCCGTGCACGAACTCCGATAACACCGGGGACAGCAGTTCCGCCAGTGTTCGGCTTCGAGCTGGTCGAGAGCGATGGTAGTCCAGGCGTCGGGAGGGTCGTCGCCGATGAGGCGCCCGCGGATGGATTGAAGGTCAATGGGCGCCGTGCAACAGAAAAGGCTTCGATTAGGGTACCCGATCCACGGACCCCATCTTCCGAGCCGCGTCTAACCGCGCAGGCAGACGCCAGGGGGCTCGCGCCGCAGGCACGGTAAAGGCGCCGATGGGGGCGGCGAGCTCGTCGGGGCGGAGCTTCGGGACTTCAGCAGTTCTCCACCTCGACGCATACTGCGTCTTCTCGGTGCGCCGACGTCAGAGGCTCCCTGTGCGCGGCAATGTTTTCCCCAGGTACTACATGACTCCACGTCTGCCATCGCTGAGTGCAGTTTTGGCCAAGCAATGAGGCGGGCACGTGGTTTTGCAGCGGGGAATGCCACTCCACCCGCGCGTTCCCGCTTCCAGCCGCTAAAGGCAGAGGCGTGAGCTATTGATAATGTACAAGTGGCGCTAGCCAGCCAGGACGGTGCCAAGCCGTTTCATCGGGCAACCGCTCGGGTGGGCGGTAGAGTAGGGACGGCGAGCAGCAGCTGAACGTGATCAGCCATTGACTCAGATCGGCCCGGTTCAGCATCGGCCGAAGGGGTCGTTCCGTTTGCAGCGAATGTTCCGATTAGAAGCGCGTCAGCGAAGAATCGGTCATTGCCGTTTCCCCCTGCCATCGGACGAGGTCTTTCGGCCCTCCGCGGGCGCCAGCGCAGATTCATTACCTCGTTTGCGATGAATTTCATCCTCTCTCCGATCGGCCGAAAGCTGCGCGTAAAGTTCGTGCAGCTTCCGGCGCAGCAAAGCTTTCGTGGGTAGCATGGTCAGGTACTCGGCCACGAGCGTCGGCGAGGTGGTGCGGGCGAGAGCGTATTCGACGACCTCGTCGTCCTTGCTCGCGCACAGGAGGACGCCGATGGAGGGGCGCTCGTGCGCCTTCTTCACGTCACGGTCGAGCGCCTCGACGTAGAAGCTGAGCTTGCCTAGGTGTTCAGGGGCGAACTTGCCGCCCTTCAGCTCAAAGGCCACGAGGCACGTGAGGGCGCGGTGGAAGAACACGAGATCGATCGCAAAGTCTTGGTTGCCGACTTGGAACGGGTACTCGGAGCCCACGAAGCAAAAGTCGCGACCGAGCTCGGTGATGAAGCGCCCTAGGTTGCGCAGTAGCGCGCCGTGGAGATCAGCCTCGGAGTGACCGTCGTGAAGGGACAAGAACTCGAGGCTATAGGCATTCTTGAACTCCTCCGTTGCGGCGGGGTGAGTTTGTGCCAGCGTCGCTGACACTTTCTCGGGGTGGAGGCCTTGGCGCCGGTATGCGTGCGTCGCGAGCTGGCGCTCGAGTTCGCGTGACGTCCAGCGGTTGTTAATTGCCGCGAGCATGTAGTACTCGCGCTCGGCCGGTAGCTTTACCGGCCCGAGAATGAGCAGGTGATGCGTCCACGGCAATTGTGTCAGCAGCGCCGACACTTTCTTATCACCCCGGTACGCCTCGAAGAATTGCCTCATTCGGAAGAGGTTGCGGCGCGTGTATCCGCGCATGCCCGCGTAGCGGCGCACAAGCGTAGCCGCGAGCTCGTCGCCGACGCCGTCGCCCCACTCGGCCTTCTCTAGCTTCCGGCTGATGTGCTCGCCGAGTTGCCAATACAGGCCCACAAGCTCCGAGTTGACAGCTTGATACGCGCGGTTGCGCGCCGCCTCGATGAGCGCGAGCACTTCGCCGAATCGTGCATCGTCCGAGGTCAGCTCAGCGCGTTGTTTCGGCAGTGTCGAAACGAGCCCGCCGCCGCGCGCAGGTCGAACCGCCCGAGAGGCTTTCTTCCGCTGCGCCGTGGCGGGCATTTTCGAGGCGCGCTTCGTCACGAGCGTTCTTTTTTCGCTTGCGTGCGGCGGGTGCTCTCCCAGTCGGCGACCCGCGGGTCGCCGGGGGTCGGATTCAGGCGGCTCTGGTACGGGCTATTGCTGCGCGCGGCCTTGGCCATGGCGTCGTATACGATGTGATGGTCTTGCTTTCGTGCAATGCGGAGCGGTTGAGAAGGCCTCAAATGATTCGAGGTAAGCCGGGTGGAGCGCATTTCTTTTCCCTACCTCCCGATTCTCATAGGCCAATGCCAGCGCGGCGTTGTCGTCGAACAGCTCGGCGTCACGGATGTCGCGTCGCACGACGCTGACGGAGCGATGGCCGGTCTGCTTCATGATGGAGCGTTCGCTCTTACCTTGGCGGCGCGGTGGCGAGTCCCGAGCGGAGGAGTGTCCGGCACAAAGAGCGTATGGTCGCGGCCTGCCTCGAGAGCCGAGCGCTTGACGATCAGAGCCACACTTTAAGCGGTCAGCCGCGAAGGTAGAATCTTGCTGAAGGGATTGACGGGGCGGAACAAAGGCCACTCTGAGAAGAGCGAGAAGTAGAGCCGCCAATCGCGTACGGCACGGACGCGCCGAGTGCGGGCGCGTCCGCCGTACGGAATGCCCACCTTGTGGCCGACGCCCTCTCCGGGTCCGTTTTGGAGCGACGAATGATGCTTCGAGCCCATCGTCACGAAGCTCAGGTCCCCGACGTCGAGTCCGACGAGCTCAAGAGGCGGCAGCCACTCGCGAATCCCAGGCCCGGGAGGGCGCGGTCCCGCAAGTCGCCCGGACCGTCTTTGCGCATCGGCTCGACCAGTGCTCGCAGGGTGTCGATCAGAGACGAGTCCTTCTGGTTGGGCGCCATACCAAGCGTGCGTCGGTTGCCCTGGGGACCTCGTTGACCCTTTGCCGTCTTCGGAGGGGAGGGGCCGTGGAAAGGATGGGCCTGGCAGCTGAGCACCAGCGCCCGCTCCATGGTGGCGACCCTCTTCTCGGCGACGGCGAGCTAGGTCAGGTAGAGCGCCACCGTGCGGGGCAGGGCGGGGATGGACGTCCATCCCTGCGGCTCGCACCAGTGACAGAGGCGACCCCAATCGGTCGTATAGGCCCTTTTGGTGTTCAGGGCGCGGGCAGCCCCCGCGTAGGCTGCGGCTGCATTCTGGAGGTTCTGGGGGCCCGGAACGAGCTCGCTCCTCTCCTTCCGGGCCTGCTCCGCCTGGGGCGACAGCGTTCGACGGACGTGGAAATGGCTTTCTTTCGAGATGCTGAGTAGCGCGAAGAATTACTCGAGTCAGAAAGAGCAAGTTTCCCTTCACTTTCGGTGCAAGTGTGGGCGCTTGAGGGAAGTGCTCGCTCGCTTTAGGCAGTAACGCACTCGCCACTTTGCCCGCGCCCTCTACCCGGATCCGGCGACCGGGGGCCCAGATCTTCACCGGTTAATGGTGAACGGCGCCGATCGCCGGTACGCGGATTGGGGTGCCCGTCGACAACAGGAACGATGCCAGGGCGCGCTTTGTGCTCCGAGCCCCTCCTGGTCCGTCCTGGTCCGTCCTGGGACGGCGAAGGACAATCCTCCATTCACGCACCCGTGGTCTAACCTTTGAACCGGCCAGGGCTGCCGACCGGGCGGCAGGGACAATCGCGGCGCGACCCAATCGTGCCTCTCTTGGCCTGGTCTGGGGAGAACGACGTACGATGGAACAGATCCCCCAGTAGACAGAACTCTCCGTGTCGAACGTGTCCCCGAAGGTCTTGCAGTGGGCCCGCCAAAAGGCGGGGCTGTCTCTGCCTGCCGCGGCGAAAAAGCTCACACCGGGGAGCCTAGCGCGCCTCCGATCGATCGAGGCGGGGGAAGGGACCCCGAGCGACCCTCTGCTTGAGAAGATGGCCAAGGTCTATCGCGTACCGCTCACCGCGC
>WUUC01082268.1_pt1 | contig 19879 bp, 15 predicted proteins | sample 6278441 | NCBI WGS metagenome assembly WUUC01 (sample SAMN13675441, study PRJNA597444) | soil metagenome | isolation source: soil | place: USA: Washington | collected 2017-10
ATTGTTTCCTCGCCGTACCCGACTTCAACTCGGTGATCCGCTTCTGGGCGTCCTCGAGATGCTCGCTCTGTTCGAACTCCGCCACGAGCTTCTCGAAGTAGGGGAGCGCCTCCGCTTCCCGCTTCGATTTCAGCAGCGACTCGCCAAGGTAGAAGTAGACGGCGTCGCGACCGGAGTACTGAGGGTCTTCCTTGAGAATGCCGGTGAGGCGGCTGATCGTCCCCGGATACCAGCGGATCCGGTAATAGGTGAGGCCCACCCAGTACTCGGACTCGCTCAGGCGATCGCGCGCCTCGCGTAGTTTGGCTTTCACGTCCGGCAGCAGCGCGCTGTCGGGGTAGCGCGCGACGAAGGCCTCGAAATCCCGAATGGCCGCGCGTGTTTCGGTCTGATCCCGCTGCGGCCCGCGCATCTGGCGGAAATGCGCCATCCCCATTTTGTACTGGGCATAATCGGCGCGCGGGTTCGTGGGATAGAAGGCCAGGAACTCCTGGAACTCGTTGATGGCCATCACGAGCGCTTCGGGAGTGCCTTCGCCCAGATAGGTATCCCCGACGCCGAGCTTCGCGTCGGGCCGGACCGGGCTCTGCGTATAGGTTTCCGTCACCTGCTTGTAGTACTCCCGCGCGACCAGCCAGCGCTCTTCCTTGAGCGCCTGATTGCCGCGATCGAACAGGAATTGATCGGGCTGAACGGTGCCGGGCGGAACCGCGCCTCGCCCCGACGTGGAGGCGCAGGCTGCCGCGCCGGCGAGCGCCGAGAGCGCCGCCGCCACACGGACGAAACGCCGAACCGCATGCGTGATGCTCACAGCAGTGTTTCCGCTAACCATTTGTGCTCGGCCGCCAGACCTTCTTCCAGGCCGACGTGCGGTGAAAACCCCAAATCCGCCCGCGCCAGCGACGTGTCGGCATACGTGTGACGCATGTCGCCTTTCTGCGCAGGGTCGATGGTGACGAGAGGGCGGCGGCCCGCGACGCGGCCGATCATCTCGAGCACCTCGTTGACCGACACGCGCGACCCGCCTCCAATATTGTACACACGCCCGGGGACGCCCCGCCGCGCCGCCAGCACATTGGCCTCAACCGCGTCCGACACGTACGTAAAGTCACGCGTCTGCTCACCATCGCCAAAAACGGCAATCGGCTCGCCGCGCAGCGTGGCTCGAAGAAACTTGTGGAACCCCATGTCCGGCCGCTGCCGGGGTCCGTATACCGTGAAATATCGGAGCGAGACCGCCGGGACGCCATAGTTGACGTGATACAGGTAACACAATTGCTCAGCAGCGAGCTTGGAGACCCCGTACGGCGACACGGGCTGCGGCAGCGCGTCCTCCCGCATGGGAAGGGCGACGTTGTCGCCGTAGACGGAGGAGCTCGATGAATAGACGAGGCGTTCGACGCTGCGCGCTTTTGCACACGCTTCGAGCAGCACCTGGGTCGCCTCGATGTTGTTCGTCGTGTAGACGCCGAAATCGCGGCCCCAGCTTTTCCGGACCCCCGCCTGCGCCGCGAGATGGAACACGTGCGTCCGGTCGGCCAGCAGCGCCGGCAGATCGATGTCCTGCAGCCGCGACTCCACGAACCGGAAACGCGGCGCGCTCAACAAGCCGGCGAGGTTTCGCTCCTTCACCGGCCGCGGATAGTAGTCGGTGAAACAGTCGATACCGACCACGTCTGCGCCGTCGGCGACGAGTCGATCGGCAAGCGTCGACCCGATGAAACCGGCAACGCCGGTCACGAGTGCCTTCACTGTCGGCGTTCTCCCATTGTAAAAAGCTTCCGGACGGGGCCGGGCAGCGGCCTCGGCCGCCCGTCGCGATCGAGAGTTGCGTGAACGGTGTGGCCGCCTGCCAACAGGCTGGCGTCGCCCTGGCGCACCACTTCGTAGTCGAAGCGCACCCGGACCGGCGACAGCAGCGCGCCTTTCGTCCTGATTTCGATGTCGTCGTCGTAGCGGGCCGGTCTCTTGTACTCGCATCGCGCCTCGATGACGGGCAGGGAGAAGCCGTCGCGTTCCATCTCGCGATAGCTCCACCCTTCGACGCGAAGCAGATCGGTGCGGCCGACCTCGAACCAGATGAAGTAGTTGGCGTAATAGACAACGCCCATCTGATCGGTTTCGGCATACCGGACACGTACGTGGGAGACGGAGCGCAGGTCGCTCAACGGCCTCCCGTCGGTGCGCTCGGCGGACTCGGGGCATCCTGAGCTGAGCGGGGGACGGCCGAGGAAGACGCCGGCACGGCGCCGTTGGCGGCGGCTTTGAGCTCGCGGGTGGCGCGTTCGGGATCCGGAGCGTGAAAAATTGCCGACCCGGCAACGAGTATCCGCGCGCCGGCCGCGACCACACGTGGGGCCGTTTCCGTGTCGATGCCGCCGTCGATTTCGACGGGCGCCGCGCGATTGCCGGCGCGGTCGAGGGCTGCGCGCACCTCCCGCACTTTGGACGTGCTGCGGCGGATGAAAGTCTGGCCGCCGAAGCCGGGGTTCACCGACATGACGAGGATGAAATCGACATCGGCCGCGATCTCTTCGAGCGCCACCACCGGCGTCGAGGGGTTCAGCACGACGCCGGCCTTGACGCCGAGCGCCCTGATGGCGTGCACCGTACGGTGGAGGTGGGGCAGCACTTCGACGTGAACGGAAATCATCGACGCTCCGGCGTCGGCGAAGGCGTCGATGTACTTATCCGGGTCGGTAATCATCAGGTGCACGTCGAGCGGCACGCGGGCGACGCGCCGCAGCGCCTTCACGACCGCCGGACCGATCGTGATGTTCGGCACGAAATGACCGTCCATCACGTCCACGTGAATCAGGTCGGCGCCGCCGCGTTCCGCGGCGGCAACCGCGTCGCCGAGCGCGGCGAAGTCCGCCGACAGGATCGACGGCGCAATCTGCACGCTCACCGGCTCACCTCGATCGAGATCGGCTCTCCAGGGGCGATCTGAAATCCTGCCTGCGGATTCTGGCGCAGCACGATACCCGCGGCGACACCGGGATATGGCATCGATCCCACCACCGCCACGCGAAAACCGCGCTCGCGCAGCACTTGAATCGCGCGGTCGCCGTTCACTCCGATGAGATCGGGCATCACGTACCCGGCGCCGCGCTCGCCGCGATTCACGAGCAGCGCCACCCGTTCGCCGGCCTGATCCGGCGCAGGGTCCTGGGCAACGATGACATCGGACGCATAGGTTCCTGAGCGGATTTCGGACACGGCCGAGACGCTGAGCCCGTCCTGCGCGAGCCGCAGCTGCGCAGTTCGTTCCGTCTCGCCCGTCAGCGGCGGCACCGTGGCAGCACGAGGGCCCGCGCTCAGCCACACCCGGATGCTCCGTTGACGGCGCGTCGTGAGGCCGGCCGCTGGCTCCTGCGAGAGGACGTGTCCGGCGGGCACTTTCGGATCGGGACGGCGGTTGTCTTCGACGCGGATCGTGAGACCGAAGTTGGCGGCAATGGCGCTGGCCTCGCTTGCCGGGCGATTCAAAAGATCCGGCGTGTCGACTTCCCGGGCCCGAAGCGCCAGCCGCATCGAGGCGGCGGCGAACAACAGGTACGTGGCGAAAAGCGCTCCGCCAAGAATGAGAAGCTTGCCCGCGCTCCACATCCGGGTTCCGAAGGGCATGGGGGTTCGATCGTACTACAGTCAGTCCCTGGTCCCTGGTCCGGACACTGGTCCTTGGTCCGGCCTCGGTCCTTGGTCCGTGTCCCTCCTTGCTCCGCGTGGCGGTCCCTTGGTCCCCGGCCGCTCCTTGGTCCTGGTCGGGTTTGTCGCCCGATCACCGACGCTCGAATACCGCGCCGAAGAACGCCTCGAGCCCGTGGTCATGCGGAGTGGTGCGCAGATAGCCCCTGTCGTCGACTGTGGAGGCGGGGAGCGAGGGGTGAACGCTCGTCGCGTCGACCGGGACGAAATCCGGTGCGGAGCTGAGAAACGACGAGGCGACCTCCTCGTTCTCCTCTGGCTCGCTCGAGCAGGTGGCGTAGATCAGGCGTCCGCCGGGCGCCACCGTCATGGACGCGTTGGCGAGCATCTTCCGTTGAGCCGCGGAGAGGATGGCCAGATCCGCTTCACGGCGCCGCCACCGGATGTCAGGATCGCGGCGCAGGGTTCCAAGGCCGGAACAGGGAGCATCGACAATGACGGTGTCGAACGCCGCCTTGAACGGAAGCGGACTGAGCAGGTCGGCCTGAACGAGCAGCACGTTCGTGACGCGCGTTGCCGCCACGGTCCTCCGCAGCAGCTCCATTCGCCGTCCGCGGAGATCGCATGCGATCACGCGCGTATCGGGGACGGCCGCCGCGATTGCCGTAGCCTTGCCGCCCGGCGCCGCGCACGTATCGAGCACCAGGGGGCCGGGTTGCTCCCCGCAGAGCAGAGAGACGAGCTGGGACGCTTCGTCCTGAACGACGAACCACCCCTCGTCGAGGCCTTCGCCGCGCAGCGGATGACCCTCCGTGACGAGCAGGGCATCGGGCGCGTACCGGCCGGATGTCACGACGACGTTAGCCGTTGCAAGCCGCTTCTCGAGATCCGCGGCGGAGACGCGAAGCCGATTGGCCCGAAGCGTCAGCGGGGCGGCGCTGTTGTTGAACCGCAGCCATGTCTCGGCGCGCTCGAAGCCAAGTCGGTCGTACCACCGCTCCGCGAGCCAACGTGGATGCGACAGGGTGATCGCGAAATAGTCGACAGCGTGCTCGCGATCGAGCGCGTCAGCGGGACGGGCCGGCAGCGGGAGCGCCTCACGGTTGCGGGAGACAGTCCGGAGCACCGCGTTCACGAAGCCGCCAGCGCTGGTCTTGCCGGCGCGTCTGGTCAGGTTGACGGCGTCGTCGACCACGGCAGCCGCCGGCACGCGAGTGAGGTAGAGGAGTTGGTAGACGCTCGACCGAAGGATCTCGAGGATCTCGGAATCGATCCGGGCGAGCGGCCGCTTCGAAAAATGCACGATCAGGTGATCGAGCGCGGCGCGCCACCTCTGGACGCCTGTGGCAATCTCGGCGGCGAGCGCGCTATCGCGATCGTCGTGGAGCGATGTCCGGGCGGACGCGATCGCAGAGGGGAGATCCGACCGGCCCGCCGACACCGCGGACAGGATGTCGAACACGGCAACGCGCGCGGGCGAGATCATGGCCGTGCCGAGAAGCAGTCGCCGGGGATCAGGCGGTGGCCGGCGAGAAACTCGCGCGCAGCCATCGGCCGCTTCCCCTCGGCCTGGATTTCGGTGATCAGGACCGATCCTTGTGCGGCAGCGACGCGCAACTCATCGCCCGTAGCCGTGATGATGCAGCCGGGCGGGGACGCGGCCGGTTCGTCGGACGCGATCGTGCGGAGCAGGATGAACCGCCGGCCGCGCAGGAACGTGTAGGCATGCGGCCAGGGGTGAAGTCCGCGGACGAGATCGTGCACGCGCGTGGGAGGCTGCGCCCAGTCGATCAGGCCATCTTCCTTCGTGAGCCTCGGGGCGTATGTGGCCGCGCCGTCGTCCTGCGCCGTTCCGTCGACCGCGCCGTCCGCAAGGCGGTCGAGCGCCTGCACGAGCAGGCGGGCGCCAATCTGCGACAGATCGCGTTCGACGTCCACGCTCGTCTCGTCGCCGCCGATTGCCCGCGCGGCTTTCGCCAGCATCGGACCCGCGTCGAGCGCCTTCACCACCCGCATGATCGTGATGCCCGTCTCACGCTCGCCGGCGATGACTGCTCGGTGGATTGGCGCGGCGCCCCGGTAGCGGGGCAGAAGCGACGCGTGCACGTTTATCATCCCGAGCGGCGGGACGGCGAGCACTGTTTCGGTGAGTATCTTTCCGTAGGCGGCCACGACGCCGATATCGGCCCGGAGCGACGACAGCTCCGTGACGAACGCGGGATCCTTGAGGGCTGACGGCTGCAGAACAGGAAGACCGCGCTCGAGGGCGCGCGCCTTGACGGGCGCCGCCGTCGTCTTCTGGCCACGGCCGCTCGGCCGATCGGGCTGAGTGACCACGCCAGCGACCTGGTGTCGCGACGCCAGAATGGCGTCCAGCGTGGGGACCGCGAAAACCGGCGTCCCCAGAAAGACTACCCGCAGCGCGCGGCCGCCTACCATTTGCCGGCGCGCGCCATCTTGCGGATCTTTTTCACGATGAGATCGCGTTTGATTCCGCGCAGACGGTCCACGAAGAGCGTGCCCTCGAGATGATCCATTTCGTGCTGAAACGCGCGGGCGAGCAGGCCCGTGGCTTCCTGCCGGTATTCGCGGCCCGTCCGATCGAGCCCTTTCACGACAGCCCGCGCCGGCCGCACGACGGTGGCATTGAATCCCGGCAGACTCAGGCAGCCCTCTTCCTCGAGCTGCATCCCGTCGCGCTCGACGAACTCGGGATTGATCATCACGAGGAGCGCGTTCGGATCGTGCCCGAGCGAGAGATCGACGACGAAGATGCGCCGGGCGACCCCAATCTGCGGCGCCGCAAGCCCGATGCCGGGCGCGGCGTACATCGTCTCGATCATATCGTCCACGATCCGCTCGATGTCTGGGGTGATCGCCTCGACGGGCAGCGCCGGCGCGTGAAGGACGTCGTCTCCGAATTTGAGAATGGGCCGAAGCATCTAAGTAGCGATAATCACCTCGACGACGATCAACGCAGAGAGCGCAGAGATCGCAGAGGTTCATCCTCGTGAACTCCATTCACCACGCGTTTTATTCCCAAGCTCCATTCACCACGCGTTTTATTCCCAAGCGCAACAATTTCAGTTGAAGTTGATCAGAAGTCGAACTCGACACCCGGACACCTTCAAATACGACAGCACCTGCGCCGCGTGTACCCGCTCCAGCCGCTCAATCGCCTTGATTTCTACCACGACAACAGTTTCCCCGACGAGATCGCGCCGGTAACCGCAGTCAAGCGTGTGTCCTCGGTACACGGGTGGCATCGGCTTCTGTCGCTCGATGCGTAAACCTCTCGAGATGAGTTCATGGCCATGCACGCGTCGTACGCGGATTCGAGCATCCCGGGGCCGAGTGCCTTGTGCACCTCGATCGCAGCGCCGATGATGCTGTCGGTGAGTGCGTTTAGCTGCTCTTGCATGCGGCCGATCATGCAAGGGTGCATCCATTCGAGTGATCGGCGAAAATGTGCGCGCAATGCATTGAAGCAATCGACGAGCGTGCAGGTTTTGCCTCTGCGGTCTCTGCGGCTTCTGCGTTGTACGTCGTGAAATTAGCGAGCGGCAAATCGTGAGACGATGCGCGTGCGGTAGGCGCGCCAGTTGTCCAGCAGCTCGTCGATCGAATCGCCCCCGAACTTTTCCACCAGCGCGTCGGCGAGGACCAGAGCGACCATCGCTTCACCCACGACCGCGGCGGCCGGCACGGCGCAGACGTCGCTGCGCTCGATCGCGGCGGGGCTCAGCTGCATCGTCGTGAGATCGATCGATCGCAACGGCTTCATCAGCGTCGCGATCGGCTTCATGTAGGCGCTGACGCGAAGGTCTTCGCCGTTGGTGATGCCGCCCTCGAGGCCGCCGGCGTTGTTGGTGGGGCGGCTCACGGCCAGGCCGCCCGGCGGCGTGGGGCCCGCCGGCGGCAGGATCTCGTCGTGAATCCGCGACCCGGGGAGCGTCGCGACCTGGGGACCGCGGCCGATACCGACCGCCTTGATCGCCGGAATGGACATCAGCGCCTGCGCGAGCCGCCCATCGAGCTTGCGATCCCACTGCACGTGGCTGCCGAGGCCGACGGGAAGGCCGCGGACGATCACCTCGAACGCGCCGCCCATCGTGTCGCCGGCCTCGCGCGCGCGATCGATCTCGGCCATCATCTGCCGCTCCAGCTCGCCATCGACGCAGTAGAGCGGCGACTCCATGTCGAGCCGCTCGGCCTGTTCGAACGTGACGGCGAGCGGATCGGCAATCGACGCCGATCCGAGCTGGAAGACGTGGCTGGCGATCCTGGCCGCGACGACCCCGAGCAGCTGACGCGCGACGGCGCCGACCGCCACGCGCGCGGCGGTCTCCCGCGCGCTCGCGCGTTCGAGCACGTTACGGATGTCGTCGTGCCCGTACTTCGCCACGCCGGCGAGGTCGGCGTGCCCCGGGCGCGGCCGCGTCACCATCGGGCGTTCGGCGCCCGTCGCGCCGGGCGGCGGATCCGCTTCCACCGCCATCGTGCGCTGCCAGTTTTCCCAGTCCTTGTTCGGGATCAGGAGTGCGATGGGTCCGCCGGTCGTGGCGCCGTGACGAACGCCGCTCAGCACCTGCGCGCGATCGGACTCGATGGCCATGCGCCGGCCGCGCCCGTACCCGCCCTGCCGGCGCCGCAGCTCGGTGGTGACCGCATCGAAATCGAAGCGCAGGCCGGCGGGCATGCCTTCGAGGATCGCTACGAGCCCCTGCCCGTGCGACTCGCCGGCAGTGAGAAATCGCAGCATCGGGCGTTCATTCTATCCGAAAAATCTGCACACTCCCGACGCCGCACGCGCGCGATCGCAGCGGATCGGTGAGAGGCGGCGGTCTTGCAGCGCGGCGTCACGCATCAACAAAGGAGGCGGTGCGTGGAGCTCGTTGCGGATCGGTTCGCGATGTTCGACGATCGTCGCGCGATCGATCTGTCGAACGGCGAAGACGTCGTGCTCGTCACCTCGTCGGCCGGCGGTGCCGCCGAACAGATGCGATGGGCGGTGCGGTGCGACGCATTCAACAGGTGGCGCCATCGCGCGATTGCAGCGCTCGTCGATTACGGGCGGATCGGTGAACATCATCGATTCGAAGCGTGGCGCGCGGGCGCCGTGTGGAATGGCGACAGTGGTGCCGCACATCTCGCGCGCACGCGCGCGCGCCTGTTCTTGCGCGCAAACGCTGTCACGGACGGCGATCTCGCCGGCACGGTTGTTCGCACGTTCGAGGACCATCCGATCGTCGTGCCCGACGCGGCGGCCGGGTATTCGTCGAGCGGCGAACACGACGAAGGTGTCGAACTCGACGCATGCGGCATGAGTGTCGTCAGTCGCCGGGCCGTGTCGGCACTCGCCGACGTGTTCGCCAATCCATTTCACTCCACGCCGCTGGCGATCGCCCTGTGGGGCCCGCCCGGCAGTGGAGTGGGCGCAGCGGTCGACGAACTGGCGCGTGCCGCGCGGCTGCACGGCTTCGTTCCGCTCGACGTGCGGCTCGCCTCGAGCGCCGTGGCCGCCCTGTTACGGGGGCGGTCGCTGTGCCTGATCGATCGTTCGGGAGGCGCAGCCGGGTGGGAAGCGCTGCTCGCCGCGGTGGTGGGCGCGGCGAAGCCTCACATCCTGCTGTTCGCGGGGCGCGAGGAAGTGCCGCGCACGGCGGGAGCCGCACTCGAGCCGCTGGCGGCCGAGACGCTCATCGCCGCGGTGCGTCCACGGGCGCTTGCCAACGGCGTGGCCGGGCGGATCGGTTGTGCGGCACTCAAAGCCGATGGCCGTCCGGGTCGCTTTGTTCGCCTGCTGTGGGGCATCGGAACGTCGCATCCTGAGGCGGGCGGCCGCGCGACGCTCCGGGTGGCGGAGCAACCCGAGTCGTACGGAAACGCCGCGACCGCAGCGTCGGCGGTGCCCGCGCGCGAATCAGCGGCGTGGCCCGCCCCAGGCGAGTTGGCCGGCCTGCGGCGCCGGATGGAAGCGGCGGTCCGCACGGTGGAAAACGGTTCCCATGCCCGCGGGACCCGAACGCTGCGGCAGGTGGTCGGAGCCCTGGCGCGGCGCCGCGACTGGCCGAGCGCCGCACAGGGCGGCCTTGCGCTGGCCGAATCCCTGCTCAGGCGCGGGAAGGCGCGGGAAGCTCAGACCGTCATCGCACAAAGCGGCGAGCAGGCGCGCGCGGCGCGCGACGAGCGGCTGCTGTTCGAGGCTGCCGTTCTGGCCGGCCGTGCATGCACAGATCTCGGGCGTCTCGACGAGGCCGAGAACCTCCTGCGCGCGGCCATCGCCTCGGGTGACGCGCTTCTCGGATCGGCGCCGGTTCATGCGCGGCTTGCCTTCGCGCGATGCCTGTTCTGGCTGGGCCGTTACGATGAAGCGGCCGCGGTGGTGGCCGTCCGCGAGAACGGGCGCTCGGCGGCCACAGACCCGATGCTGATCGTCGCGTCAGCGTGCGTTGCTGTGGGCCGCCGGGACCTGCCCCGTGCGGTTGCGCTTGCGACAGACGCCCTCGGACAGGCCGAACGGCTCGGGAATCCGGCGCGCGTGTCCTCGGCGGCCTACAGCGCCGCGCTGGCGCACCTCGCGGTTGGCGACGCGCCGGCTGTCGAGCGCGATGTCGCAATCTGCATCCGGGCGGCGCGCGCGGCGCGCGACCCGCTCCGCGCGCTGAAGGCGCGCCTCATCGGCGCCGAGAGCGCGCGGCGGGCGGGAAGGCCCGCCGCTGCCGCGGCGTTGATCCGCCGCATCGACGCGCTGAGCGGATCCGAGCTGCCGCCGATCGTTCGCGCGCGATGCGCCCTTATCCGCGACCTGGCGGCTTCCAGCTCGCCCGCCGAGATCGTCGCGCGTCACGTGGCGTCGACCGGCCTCCGCGCGCTTGCGCTCTTCGCGCCGATGCCGGCGCCCGCGCTCGTCAACGGTGAGCCGCTCACAGATGATGTGCTCGCGATCCTGCGGAGCTGCCAGGCGGCCGACGAGGACGGCGCCGCGTTGAGGGACGTGTGCGACACGCTGCGCACGCGTATGAAGGCGGCAAGCATCGCGTTGTTCGTGCCGGACGGCGGCGGCCTCGTGCCCGTGGCCTCGAGCGGGGCTCGCGTGGAAGCCCAGGTCGCGGAACGCGTCGTCGCGGCCGGACAAACGATCGCGCCGCATGGCGGAGGCGAGCGGATCGAGGCCGGTGCGGCGGTCCGATATGGCGGCCGCACCCTCGGCGCGCTCGTCGCGCGGTGGCCGCTTGGCGCCCCGATCGATCCGGCGCGTGCGGCGTCGCTGCTCACGATGGCCGCCACGGCGGCCAGTCCGGCTGTCGCCGCTGCCGTGGCGCGGCGCTCCGGCGGCTCCGACGAGGTTGCCACCGAGCTCCTCGGGGCCAGCGAAGCGATGGCGCGTGTGCGCAACGGAATCGAACGAGCGGCCGCAGCGCCTTTCGCGGTGCTCATCGAAGGCGAAAGCGGCAGCGGCAAGGAGCTCGTCGCGCGGGCGCTGCACCGCCGCAGCCCGCGGCGCGACCGGCCGTTCTGCACGTTGAACTGCGCAGCCATCCCCGACGACCTCGCCGAGTCGGAGCTGTTCGGTCACGCACGCGGCGCGTTTACCGGTGCGGTGGCCGAGCGGCCCGGTGTGTTCGAAGAGGCGCACACCGGTACGCTGTTTCTGGACGAGATCGGCGAGCTCTCGCTGCGGGCGCAGGCAAAGATCCTGCGGACGATACAGGAGGGCGAAGTGCGCCGGGTCGGCGAAAACATCTCGCGACGCGTGGACGTGCGGATCGTCGCGGCGACCAACCGGCACCTGGCGCGGGAGGTCTCGGCCGGGCGGTTCCGGCTGGATCTCCTCTATCGTCTCGACGTGATTCGCATCGAACTGCCTCCCTTGCGCGAGAGACGGGACGATATCGCCGTGCTCGTGGAACACTTCTGGCGGGATGCCGCACGGCGCGTCGGCAGCCGTGCCGTACTAAGCACCGCGACAATAGCGGCGCTCGCGCAGCACGACTGGCCCGGGAACGTACGCGAGCTGCAAAACGTGCTTGCGGCGCTGGCTGTAAGGAGCGCCAGGCGCGGGGTGGTTCCGCCGGGCGCGCTGCCGATGGTCTTCGGGCAGCGGCAGCCGTCGCGCGAGGCATCGCGGCTGGAAGACGCGCGCCGCACGTTCGAAGAAAGCTTCGTGCGCGCGGCGCTGGTGCGCACGGGCGGCCACCGTGGCCGCGCCGCCAACGAGCTTGGTGTCACACGGCAGGGGCTCACCAAGCTGATGGCGCGGCTCGGGATTACCGAGTAAGTCGCGACGGGCTGACGTTTACGGCTAGGTGACTTCGGGTCCGTGAGATCGCGCAGCCGAGGGCAGGAGGGGCAGGAGGGGTCGCGAGCCCTTTCAGTGTAGACGCCGCGCGATCGCGCGCAGCGCCGCGTGCCGGGGGTCTTTTTGCAGGCCGCGCGCAACAGTGGCGGCGGCCGCGTCACGGTCGCCGGTGCGCAGCTGTGCCTCGGCCAGCATCGCCTGAACCCGCGGGTCCTCCGCCGGCGCAGCGGCCGCGCGCTCCAGCCAGGTCCGGGCCGACGCCGCGTCGTTTACTTTGAGCGACAGGCGGCCTATCGTCATAGCCCGACCGGCGTAATCCGCCTCTTCGGAGACCACGCTGCCGTATTCAATCAGCGCCTGTCGGGCCGCCTCGAGGTGGCCCCTTCCCTCCGCCACCCCCGCGTAATGCAGAAACGCCGACGGCTCGACCGGATAGCGGCGGATTGCCTGCTGCAGAACCCGCTCGGCGTCTTCAGGCCGATTGGCGCGCAGCAGCGCGCGGCCATACAGCGTCATCACCTCGCTCGTCGCCGTTGGCATGCCGGCCACACGCTCGAGCGCCTCGAGCGCTTTGCTCAAGGCGTCGCTTCGCTCCGACGCCATGTCGAGCCACACCTGTCCGATCGCGCCGTGGATTAGCGGCTCGTCCGGCGTGCGTTCGAGCGCGCTGAGGAGCGTGAGCACCGCGAGCTCGCCCTTGCCGGCGCGCGCCTGCGCCAGCCCCAGGGCGACCTGCCGCCCGACGTGCGTGCGATCGAGGCCGGCGATCAGTTGCAGCTGTTCGATCGCCTCCGCGTGGCGGCCGGCAGCCGTGTACAGGTCGGCGAGTTCCTCGTGTGCCGCGATGAGCGCGGGCGAGAGCGCGACGGACCGTTCGAATGCGTCGATCGCCGCCGGCAGCTGATTGCGGTCCCGCAGGCACAGCCCGAGGAGGTAATACGCGTCGGGCATCTGGTCGTTCGCCGCGATCGCCCTCCTGAGACTGGTCAGTGTCGCTTCGACGTCGCCGCCGCGGTAGCGCGCGAGTGCCAGCTTGTAGGCCACTCTCGGCGACTGATCGTCGAGCGCCAGAAAACTCTCGTAGGCGTCGGCGGCGCGCGCGAACCGGTGCCGGTGAAACTGGATGTCGCCCAGCGCCTCGAGCGGCCGGGTGGCACCGCGGTCGAGCGCGGCAGCGACGCGGAAGTCGCGCGCGGCGGAATCCAGATCGCCCCGCTGCTGGTAGGTTTCGCCGCGCCGCAGGTGGGCGAGCATCGAGTCGGGCTTGAGCGCGATCGCGCCGCTGTAGCCCTCGATTGCCAAAAACGTAAGTCGCTGGCCCAGAGCAGCATCCCCGCGGGCGACGAGCGACTGATACTCACGCTGGCGGGCGGCTGTCTGGTAGGCGACCGCGCCGCCCCCGGCTGCCGCCGCGAGCAGAACTGTCGCCACAATGGTGCGGGTCACGGCCGCCTATCCTACCAAAGCGGCACCGGAACTTTCGAACCCGGCCGGGGTCTAAACAGACTATAGTGGAAGGAGTTGCAGCCAACGTGGCATCCTCTCTCGGGGATATCTCGGTGAAACACGCGCGTATCGTCGGTTGGTCGGATGTCGGCGGTCGGGAAGCGTCGCTGGTGTCCCGATGCGCCGCCGGTGAAGAGACTGCGTACGCCGAGTTGATCTCGGAACACCAGCGGATGGTGATGCAGCTCGCGCTCAACCTGCTGGGAGATCGCGACGAAGCGCTCGATCTCTCGCAGGAGGTGTTCCTGCGCGTCTTCCGCACCATCAGCCGCTTCCGCGGGCAGTCCAGCCTTCGCACCTGGATCTACCGGATCGCCGTCAACCAGGCGCGCAACCGCCACCGCTTCTGGCGGCGGCGGCATCGCGCCGACCAGGTGTCGCTCGACGCCCACGTAGCGGCGCACGGCGATCTGGCGTCGACCGGCGACACCGGTCCCGACCGCGTCCTCGCTCAGAAAGAGCTGGCCGCCCGGCTGCAGCTCGCGCTCGACGGGCTGCCGTTCGACCAGCGGACCGCGATTGTGCTCCGCGAGATCGACGGCCTCAGCTACGACGAAATTGCCTTCTCGCTTGGCGTCGCCGTCGGAACGGTCAAATCGCGGCTGACGCGCGCTCGTCAGACGCTCCGTCACGAGCTCCGTGAAACGCACGATGCGCAGGAGGTCAGGACGCGATGAAGGTCCTCACCTGCGCCGCGGCGCGCCGGCGGCTTCAGGCCTACCACGATCAGGAGCTGCCGATCAGCGATCAGATTGCGGTGAGCGCGCACGTCGAGTGGTGCGGCGACTGCGCCGCGGATCTGGCGGCGCTGGGCCGCCTGCGCGGCGCGCTGCGCACGACGCTGCCGGGCCGCGCGGCGTTCACGGCCGACGACGCCGCCGGCCTGCGGGGCGCGGTCGTCAGCCGCATGCGCGCGGAGCAGGCGGCCTCGTTCGCGGCGGAGATCCGCGAGATGTTCCAGGACATGCATCTCGTGTATGCCGGCGTGGGCGCCGCGGCGGCGGCGGCCGTGTGCGTGATCGTGCTCGTCGGCATGATGCGCCTCGCGATCAGCGAAGTCCCTGTCGCGCCGCAAATCCAGATTGCACGCGACGCGCTGGTCGGCGCCGGATCGAGCCAGGCGCCTGGCACCAATCAGAATCCGATGGCGCTCGACGAGGGCGTGCGCATGCCGCGCGCGATCAACGAGCCTTTTGCGAGCATGGCGAGCGACGACGCCGTGTTCACCCTGTCGGCCGTGCTCACGCGGGAGGGCCGGCTCGAGCACCTCGCGCTCGTGGACGCGGCACAGGCACGGCCGCGCGGACGGGCGGATAACGACAAGTACATGGAAGAATTGATCGGCGTCGCCTCGCGCGCGCGCTTCGAGCCGGCCCGCGTCGCCGGCGCGCCGGTGGCGGTCAACATGGTCTGGCTGTTCGCGCACACCACGGTGCGTGGTGGCAAGGCGGAAATCGCCCTGCCGCCGACTCCCGCCGCGAAGCGGCGCCAGGCCGTCGTCGTCGCGGCGCCCGTGAAGCCGCTCAGCGTCTAGTCCGAAGGTCCGCTGAATGCAAGGTCCGCCTGAAAGCGGACACGACGGACGGAGTTCCGCCGACTCAAGGTCCGCCTAAAGACGGACCCGCTACGTACTGAATTCCGACCTCTAGAAAGCCGGCCGAACTGTCAGCGAAGCTATTTTTCGACTTGCGTCGTGGCGACGTTGTGCATCGCGTCGGTGGCGCGGATGCTGAGCCCGCGGGCGCCGAGCGGGCCGTCGATGGTCACCTGGTATCGTTCCGTGCGCGAGTCGGCAATGCCGTCGGCCGGGAACACGCCGCGCCACACCTGGCCGTCCTCGGAGCACTCCACGCGCCGGACCGGCGAGTGATCGTCCCGGACCTCGAATGTGATGATTGTCCGCGTCCCTTCGGTCCGCGTTCCCTGCACGGCGACAGTGGGAGCGCTGTTGTCGATTTCGAACGCGATGCTCTCCATTTCGCCGGCAAGCGCGAGGGCCACCGAATTGGACGGCGCGTCGGACGCGACCACCTTGACGAAGTACGTGCCGTTGGCCATGGTCGTGGTGTCCCACACGAGAATGGGCTCGGTCACCGTGGCGCGAAGGGTCCGCCAGGTCGTTTCGCCTTCGCGGCGGTACAGCACGTCGTAGGCGAGCTCGTCGTCGTTCTCGTCGTCGGCGCGCCAGACGAGGGTCTGAAGACCCTTCTGGTAGGTGCGCCGCCCGAGCGGCGGAGTGCTCGACGCGGCGCCCTGCTGTGCCGTCATTGCGGCATTCGTCAGCTTGCGGTCCGGCGTCGTCTGGTTGTCGAAACCGGCGAGCTCGGGGTCGCCGGTGGAAAAAGGCTTCTGGAACACGATACCGGCCGGGTGCACCGTGATCGACCGCACCTGCGGCCGCAGGTTACGCTGCAGGTAGGCCACCGTCACGGAAGTGAGCACCGGCGTGGCTTCGCGACCCGACAGCGCCGCGCGCCACTGAAGATATCGCGCGTTCGGGCTGGCGATCGGCGATCCGTCCGCCGTCTTGTAGGCGGGGGACCATGGGCTCCACGTGTCGTCGGGCGTCGCCGTGTTCCCGGATCGCGTGGAGACTTCGATCGAAGTGGACGAGGGAATGCTGCCCCGCCAGCTGATCGTGCCCCATGTGGACACCATCTGCGCATCGCGCACCTCCGACTCGTAGGTGCCGCGGATCGCGCGGCTCGTCCCAAGCCGGAACAGCTTTCCGGGGTTGGCTGTCGCGAAATACACGCGCCCGTTACCGTCCTTGTGGAACGCCGTCACCTGCTGCGCGTCGGCGCGGGCGAGCAGCGTCGGCTGCGGCGGATTCCCTTCGAGCCGGTAGATCTTCCCGGTGTTGCCCGTTCCGACGAGCAGGCGGCCTTCGCCGTCGAACACCAGGTCGTACGGCGCGTCGTCCCGCGATTCCCAGACCTGATCCCACAGACCATCCGGCCCGATACGGTAAATTGCCCCGCGCGCCGGCCGGCGATCCTCCCGGGGAGTCGAAGCGCCGCTGCCGCCGCCGCTCGACACGTCGACGACGGAAATCGACGTGATTTCGGCAGACACGGTCGGAACGGGCGCGCCGGGCGGCTCGCTGGGAGCGCGATCGCTTCCCGGATCCGGCGGACGCGGCGGCGCACCGCTGCTGGCGGCGCCGCTGATCGCCGCGACGTAGAGCATGCCCTTGTCGTCGAACCGGAGCGACCGGATTTCCTGGAACGGAGAGTCGAGAAGCACGAACCCTCGACCTTCCGAGTCCACACGCAGAACGCGGCCGGGCGATTCGGTGCCCACGAGGAGGTTCCCAGAGCGATCGAAGGCGAGCGCCGTCGCGTGCGTCGCCCTCGCCTGATAGAACCGCGTGCCTTTGCCGTCGGGCGAGACGCGGTAGATCGCGCCTTTGTCGCCCGTTGCGGCGTACAGGGTTCCTTTGGGATCGACGGCCAGCGACCAGATGTACTTCTCGCCCGGCTCGAAGAAAATGGTGAACTTGCCTGCGCGATCGACCTTGTAAATCTTCCCGTCGGGCGAGCTGCCGACGTACACGCCGCCGTCGGGCGCCGGCGCGAGCGCGTGCGCCTCGAGCTCCGCCGCGTCGAAGATGGCCGAGCCCTTCCCGTCGGCGGTCACGCGGAAGACGCGGCCGTCGTTGCCGGTGCCGACGAGCAGCGAGCCGTCAGCTCCGGGGACGAGGGCCCACAGGAAAGGGGCCGCCGTTTCGTAGACCAGCTCGGTCGCCAGCCCCAGCATCAGCTGCCCGCGGTTGTCCGCGGAGAGGTTTTCGAGTTCGCCGCGCAGGAAGTCGGCCTGTGTCGCGGCCTGGAAGAACTTCGGGGTGGACGCGTGGAGCGCGACGACCGTCGCGGTGACGGCCGCCGCGGTCACGATCGCGGATCTGAACATGGATTCCCGCCGTTCGCCGGGCGTCAGTTGGAGGAGACCGGAATGGTCAGCGTGCGCACGCCGGCGACGGCGTGGTCCACCGGCAGCTCCCATTCGCCGAGCGTCGCGCTGCCCAGGGGGTTGAAGTTGCCGCCGCTCCTGTCGGCTTCGAGCACCGCGAGCACCGACGGCGGAAGCGACGACAGCAGCTCGCCGCTGACGACCGCGCCCGCGTCGGAACCGAGCAGCCGCACGTAGAGCGTGTTGTTGCGGCGAACCTTGTTGAGCGCGCGGATGAGCTGTGGGACCGTACGCGGCTGCTGCGCGCGCGCCTCGCGCTGTTCGGCCTGCGTGAGCCGCTGGCCGTCGGCCACCATCACCGAGACGGTGCCGGTGACGTGCGCCGGGATCTCGATCGGGATCGTCCTAAGTATGTCGTCGCCCCGGTAGGTGCGCAGCAGCACCTTCAGCGGCAGTGTGCGTCCGGCGCGCGGCCGCACGGCGTCGATCCAGACACGCTGCAGCGTGGCGGTTTTCGGCTCCTCGCTCGACTTGATCGTGAGCTCGAGGCCCTCGATGTCCACCTGCTCGTAATCGTTTCCCATCAAAGCCGTCATCGGCGTCACGATGTACGCGGCGGCGCCCATGGAGGGCGATTCCCCGCCCGAGAACAGGTTGTCGAACGCAATGGGCGCGTGGTTCTTGATGAGCGCCTTGCCCTGGACCGAGTAGGTCGCCGTGCCGAACTGCCGTTCGTAGGAAGCCAGCGTGTTGAGGAGCGCCGAGTACGTCATCAGCGGCGTGAACAGCTGATCCTTCACGACGCCGAACTTGAAGGTGCGCCGGGAACCGCGCTGCGCTTCCAGATTCAACGTGACGGGAATGAGAGCGGGGCCGTCTCCGAGGCGCCCCGCGATGGCGGTGGCGCGATCCTGGAGCAGCGTGCCGATCGTCTCTCCCGTGACCGACAGCTTGGTCGACGAGAAGAGACTCGGCAGCACCGTGTACACGTACGCGCGCGTCATCGGGAACTCGGTCGGCCCGAGGTTGTACATCGGGTGGCCGAACGCGTAGACCCGGTCGCCGTCGATATGGGTGACGGTTCCCGTCCCACCGAGCAGGAGGTCGCCGTTGACGAAGGTGACGCCAACAGCGTCGCCGGGCTTGAGCGGTCCTTCGAATGGCATCTCCCCCGCGCGGCTGCCGGCCGCGGCGCCCGTCGGAATGAACCCCTGGTCTCGGAACGCGGCGGCGATGGTGTCGCCGACCGACGGATCGAACCCCGCCATCACGAGCGGCGTGGCAATGGGACGCAGCATCGTGCCGAGCTCGGAGCCGCCGAGCCCCGGAACACTGATCCCGGCAAACTGCGTGTCCCCCGGACGCTCCGCGAACGATCGATTCCAGTTGAGCGCGCGGCGGAAGGCGGCAACGAGACTCTCGCGCGTGAGCGGAAACTCGATCTGCACCCGTGCGGCCGCAGGACGGACGGCGGGGAGCGCGGTTTCGGCCGTCATTTCCTCGATCGGAGTGATGCCGGCGATCGGCTCCTTGGAAAACGCACCGAGCGAATACGAGACCGCGCCGATGAGCTTTCCGTCCACGTACACGGGGCTGCCGCTCATGCCCGCGATGACGCCGGTTTCGGCCAGCGGGCCGCCTTCGAGGCGCGCAAGGATGAGCGTCCGCTGGGGTCCCATCACATTCTCAATCACGCCGAGGATGTGGGCCTTGAACTCTTCCACCCGCGTTCCGTTGAACACGGTCCGGCCGGTCCCGATCATGCCGGGCCGGATGTCGGCGACCGGGAGAATCGGTGTGTCGGCCTTGAGGCCGGAAATCGTGACAACGATTGCGCTGATGAGGATTAAAAACAGACGGAAAGCATGCATGGGCTCAGATCCGTTATAGAGGAGAAGTGCTTGCTGGTCAAGGAGAAATGGGCAATCCTGTTGACACGGCTGGGCCAGCTTTGATATTGTCGGCCTTCCCGTGATTGGTCGAGTGCTCGCTCCTTTCGGCTTTAGCCCCCGTGCCCGTTGTCCCCGCCGGGACGCCGTGTGCGCGGCGGCGTGGTGGCGGTATTGGGGCACTCCTGAAGAGGCAATCGCCTTGGCCTGACCTGCCACCGCGCGAGACGTTTTCGAGCCTCTTCAGCCCCGAACCGGTTGAAGAGGCTTTTTTTTTGCGACCCGCTTGCAGGTGATCTTGTCTTGAGCTCTCCACGCCTCTGCGTGACCGTGACCGCCGCAACGACCGCCGAACTTCGGCGGCGGCGCGACGAGGTCGGCCAGGCCGATCTGGTGGAGTTGCGTTTGGATAGCGTCGCCGATCCGGATGTCGCCGGAGCGCTCGCGGACCGCAGACGTCCGGTGATCGTCACGTGCCGGCCGACGTGGGAAGGCGGGGGGTTCGACGGATCGGAAGAAGCGCGCCGCCATCTGCTGGCTGAGGCGCTGACCCTCGGCGCCGAGTACGTCGATCTCGAATGGCGCGCCGACTTCTCCAGCCTCATCGCGCAGACCGGCGGCC
>WUUC01162056.1_pt1 | contig 19860 bp, 35 predicted proteins | sample 6278441 | NCBI WGS metagenome assembly WUUC01 (sample SAMN13675441, study PRJNA597444) | soil metagenome | isolation source: soil | place: USA: Washington | collected 2017-10
TGCCCGACGCCCCCGAGCGGCAGGAGCCGGAGAGGGAGACGATGACCATCCCGAAACTCGCCGAGAGAGTTGGCCGTAGCCGCACCTTGATTCATCGGCTCGCCACGAACCCCGCCGAGGGCTGGCCTCCCCCCGTCTTCAAGCCAGGAAGCTCACGCCCTGAATACGACGTCTCTTGGTTCGATCAGTACTGGGCGCAGCGGCAGGAAGGGATTCGGCAGGGCAAGCGCACAGACCTAGAACAGCCTGACGAGTAGCCGCCCACGACAGAGCCCCCGCCTCGGTGAGTGAGGCGGGGGCTTCGTCTTGCTGTAGCAGGCGGTCGGGTGCAGCAGCAGAAAACCAGACCGCGTATCTGATCCTACGCGCCGGGTCCGACAACGGTGGCCTGCTCGCTGCTGTCGAGTTCGGCGGTGACGCGGTTGGCGCAGGCCCGGTATCCGCGCTGCCAGTCGGTGCGGTCTTCCGCGTCGGCGATGTGCACGGCGCGACGGACACGGGCGAGGGCGGCTTGGAGTTGGTCGCGTTCGTCGGCGGTGCGGGTGAGGAGGATCCCGGCGCCCCCGCTGGTCGCTTGCAGGTGGGACAGGCGGGCCTCAGTCTCCTCGGCACGCTGCATGGCGACGGCTGCCGATTCGCGCAGGCTGCTGATGTCCTGGTGGAAGTACTCGGCGAGCTCAAGTCGTTGCTGGAGTTGAGCGACGTGCCGGTCACGGACACGCATGACGGCGTCAGCGTTGTCGAGATAGCCCTCCTGCGCATCTGAGGGCAGCGTGTTCCACGGATACCCATCATCGGCAGCGATGGCTTTGGCGTATTGCTGGCAGAGCCATGCCGGGTCGGTGACGAGTTCGTCGACGAGGTCGCGGGCTTCTTGTGCGGTGAGCTCGGTGTGGGTGGTGCCGGCGTCCGCCGGCCTCGGGCCGTCCAGCGCTGCGAGGACTTCGCGGGCGAGTTCGTGGCGGCCGATGTCGTAGTCGCTGATGCCCGCGGCAGTGGTGGCTGCTGCTCCTTCGACAAGATGGCGGACGCGGGCGATCAGGTCCGGTGCAGGCGCCCACTGTTCCCGGTCGAGGGCTTCGGCGATCTCGGCTGCCGCGTGCGGCATGGAGATGTGGCCGGGGAGCTGCCAGCGTTCGGCGAGGGCGGTCACCCGGAGGCGGAGGCGGTCGCGTTGGCCGTAGGCGTCGGCTGCGCGCTGGCGGGCTTGGTGGAGGTCGGCGTACAGCTGGTCGAGTTGGGTGTCGTTGATGGTGCTGGCGGTGGGGCGGTCGGTCATGGGTGTCTCCGGTGGGTGTGGTGGGTGGGTGCCGGGCCTGGTGTGGGCCCGGCACGACGGGCGGTCAGCGGGCGGGGCGGTGTTCGCTGCACATGACGCCCGCGTTCGGTAGCAGCCGGGCGAGGCGGGGCCAGCGGGTGAAGCGGGTGCTGCAGCGGCAGCAGGTGTAGATCCACCACGAGTTGGGGTGGCGGTCGATGTCCACGGCCACGGCGTGGCAGGTGGGGCAGCGGTGTGGTTTGTCGGAGTTCCAGCGGGCGACGGTCATGCGGCGTCCTTTCGGGCCCACTGGGGCGTGTGAGGCTCTGAGCGCCTCCGTGAGAGCTCAGGAGCAGTCGCGGGGACGCGAGAGTCCTGGGATGGGCCCTGCGGCGCTCCAGCGGGCGCACAGAGGCGCGCACGGGGTCGTGCGCGCCACACCGTCCGCCACAGTCCGCGTACCGCCCACGCGCCGACCGCTGTGCCGCCGAGGAGGACCACCGCGGCGACGAACGCGCCCACGGCGATCCACGCGGCGAGGGCCCAGCCGAGGGTGACGGCGGTGTCGACAGCCTCAGCGATCACAACGGCTGCTCCTCACGGGCGACGGGCCACGACCAGCCCATCCGGGCCCGGTGCTTCTTCCCGCCGTGTCCGGAGGGGAGGTTGCAGGGGCGCGGCTCGTACTCGGGGAGGTGCTTGGGACCGCCGATCGACCCGCACTCGGGTTCGCCCGGGTTGGCGAAGTCCTTGAAGTGGTCGAGGTGCAGGAGCGTGGACGCGTCGTCGCGGTAGCAGATGTGGGCGACGCAGCTGCCGCAGAACTCGCACTCGGTGCACTGGTCGAGGTTCCACGGGTCGACGAGGATGCCGAAGTGGGCGGTGTAGCGGCGGTTCGCGCATGGCGTCTTCCAGGGGTGGTGGCTCACTGCTGCGCCCCGTCCTGCCGCGCTCCGGCGGCGGGTGCCGGGTCGTGGGATTCGTCGGTGGCGCACGCGATACAGCCGGGCGGGCACGGCTCGACCGCCGGGGCGGAGGAGTCCTCGGCGGGCTGGTCGGCGTTGACCGCGAGGAAGTACGCGTTCCCGTCAGCGTTCCGGCAGTACGCCTCTCCATGTCCCGGGGCCCGGCGGCATGGCGGGTGCTCGTTGCCGCTGATGTCCCGCGTCCGGCCGCACGTCTTGGGTTGTTCCTCGTCGGCCACACCACCCGGGCCGGCGGCGCGCTCCAGTTCGACGATGCGGGCGGTCGCACACATCGCCTCCTGGTGCCAGTAGTCCCGGTGCTCGATCGTCTGCGCCAAGTCGGTGGGCAGCACGGCCAGCACCGCTGAGGCGCGCGCCAGGTACGTCTCCCGCTCGTCCCGGTCGAGGTCGGCGTAGCGGGTAGCCCAGCCAGGGTGACTGTGGGCGTACAGCGCGTCGGCGATGCGGTCGTGGAGTGTGGCCCGGTCGGTGGCGAGCGGGGGCGACACCGCAGGCAGCATCTGCGCGAAGGCGAGCGTGGCAGCAGCCGACTCGTCGTAGGTGGGCGCGTTGACGGCGGTCCAGAACGCGTCCTTCACGGCCTGAGACCAGTGGGCGGGGGTCTGCTGCGGGTTGTCGATCACGTTGGCTCCTGAGAGGGTCGGGGTGCCGGCCGCCGTGGCTCCAACACGGCGGCCGGTCCGGTGGGTGGTCACTACTCGGCGGCTTCCTCGGTGGCCCTGTCAGCGGTCGACGTGGGAGTGTCGATGCCGAGCCGTTCGAGGACGGCGTGCAGCACGGTGGCCGGGTCTGCGCCTTCTTCTCCGGAGGCGCCTTCGACGGCGTGCCAGGCAGCTGAGTACTCGCGCTGGGTGAGACGACGGCGCGTCTCCGTCTTCCGCGCCTCGACCGTGGACTCCTCGTCAGCGTTGGCAGCACCCCAGGCAGCCGCCTTCCACTCCGGGCTGCTGCTCGGAGCCGGGAGCAGCCCTGCGGCCACGGCGCCGCGCACCCACTCGCGGGCCTCGGCGATCAGCGCCTCGGGGTTGTCCTTGCCGAGCATCAGCCATTCCATCCGGCTGCCTCCGGTACGCATCCGCCACGCGGCTTCGGCGAGGTGCCGGATGCGGGGGTCGGTCGCGTAGTGAACGTTGTCGGCGGCGGACGGGTCGAGCAGGGTCATGGTCATTTCCTCCTGGTTTGTGGCGTGTTGGGACGGTAGGGGCTGGGTCTGACAGTCGGGGTGCGGCGGGTGCCCGCTCACGGCTGGCCACCGTCCTCGGCGGCAGACGACACGGCAGCCACAGGGGCGGCGGGGTCGATCGCGTGCCGGACGACGGTGACCCACTCGGGCACCGGGAGCGGGTGCTCCCAGCGGGTGGCCTGCTTCTCGGCGGCGTCGCACAGGTCGGTCACGGCGTTGAGACGGTCGTTGGCCTTCTGCTCCTGGGCCAGCTCGTCGCGGAGGCGGTGGACTTCGGCGATCAGCGCGGGCACGTCCACCCCGGCCAACTGGTCGGCCTCGGTCGGCATGGTCACGTACTCGAAGAGGTGCGCGGCGCGGGCTTCGATCTCGTCGAGCTGCTCGTCGGTGAGCGGGGTGTGGTCGGTCTGCTGGTTCACGGGTGTCTCCTGGCGGGTCAGTGACGATGGCGGGCGGGTGGCGATGGTTCGCGCGGTAGAGATCACGCGGCTTGGCGGAAGCCTTCGGATCGCCAGCGGTAAACGGTGCGCGGATGGACGCCGAGGATCCGGGCTATCTCCTCGGCGGCAACGCCGTGAGCGGTGAGACCCCGAGCGACCTTCACGCGCTCGAGGCGCGTGAGGCCTTCGGCTGGCCGCTGTTCGCGGATGAGGGTTTCGACGTCGGTGTCGTCGGCGGTGCCCCATTGGGTGAAGTGGAAGTCCCCGTAGAGGCGTCGGCGGCGGAGGTGGGCGCAGCAGTAGTGGCAGCGGCGGCGTGGCGGCTTCGTGCAGCCGGTGATGCGGCAGTTGCGGCTCATGTGGCGGTGTCCTCGGCTTCCTGGTAGCGGCGGGCGTGGATGGCGCGGGCGGGCATTTCGTAGCCGTCGGCCCGGCGGCAGGGGATGCCGGGTTCGACTTGGCATTCGGGGCAGCAGGCGATCGTGCGGGGCCCAGTCGGTGATGCGTTGCGGATGCGGGGCGGCGAGTTGCCGGCCGGTCTTGCGGAGCACGCACGAGTGGCGGGGCTTCGCACCGCAGTGACCGCACGGGACGCCGCGGGCGGGGTGGTGTGCGGCGCGCAGCTGGTGGCGAAGCTGCGGCGGCATCGGAGCGACATAGCGGGGGCGGTTGGTCATGGCGGTCACCACGTCTCTGAGTCGTCGGTCTCAGCCCACAGTTCGGCGAGTAGGACACGGTGCTCGGCAACGGCGGCTTCGCGCTCCGGGTCCGCGGGAAGCACGGGCGCGAAGTCGCCGACGTCCCTGGGGAAGGCGAGCGGCGTCTCGCCGGAGACGTACAGGTGGCCGCTGGTGGGCCTCTTGCGGCAGGCCCGGCACTGAAGCTGGTGGCCGGAGAACCAGCCAGTCAGGGAGCACTTCGGGCAGACGCCGAGCCATGCCCTGCGGCCGGTCGTGGTGGACCAGGCGGGGTGTCCGCCGTGCCGGCGGGCAACGGCGGCAGCGGCCGTATGGTGGACGCCCTGCATCTTCGGGTCGAGTCGCGGGTCGTAGCGCTTGGGTGGGTGGCCGATGAGAACCAACTCGCCGCCGGGCCACGCGCAAGTGCAGTCCTCGTTGCAGTGGCAGGCGCGGCTCTGGCCGAACTCGATCGCCTTCTCGACCCGGGGTACGCCATCGCCCTTGACCTCGATCCATATGCCGAGTTCGGGCAGCCAGAAGTCGGGGATGTACGCGATGCCGGAGGGCAGCGTGATGGTCTCGGGTTCGTACTGCCAGGTGATGTGGTGGCTGTCGAGGAAGGTGGCCCACTTGGCTTCGAGGCGGGAGCGGAAGTCGGTGCCTGCGTAGGTGGTGGGGATGGCGTCGATCTCTTCGGGCTCGGTCACGAGACGCTCCTGAGTCCGCGACGGAGGTCGGCGCCGTCCATGGGCACGACGGTGGTGATCTGCGCGAGGCGGGAGGTGATGCGCGCGCCGACCTTGTCGACGAGGTCTGTGCCGTTGGGGTCGCTGGCGGGGAGGTTGCTGGTGATGATCAGCGGGCGGCAGTGGTTGTAGCGCTCGTTGAGGAGCCGGTAGGTGGCTTCTTCGGTGAACTCGCTGATCTTCTCGGTGCCGAGGTCGTCGACGAGGAGGAGTGGGACCTTCGTCAGCCGCTTCAGTTCGTACTCGGCGCCGCGCTCGCTGCCGCCGGGTCGCAGCAGGGCGTACATGTCGGGGGCGGTGAGCGCCATCAGCTCGAAGCGGTCGGGTCCGGTTTCGGCGATGCGGCGGAGCGCGCCGTACGCCTGGTGGGTTTTGCCGGTGCCGAACGGGCCGGTGAGGAAGAGGATTCCGGCGGTGCGTGGGTCGTCGATGGCGCGGTCGGCCCAGGCGATGACGTCGGGGTGTGTGGCGGTGGCTTGCTGGTAGCGGTAGGGGGTGGCGGTGGTCCAGCGCTGGAGGGCGATGGTGGTGCGTTGGCGGCGGTGGTATTCGGGGTGGCCGGGTTCGTCGGGGGTGGGGGTGTCGTCGATGGGGCCGGCGGTGATGTGGCCGAGGCCGCGGGCTTCGAGGAGGCGCTGGAAGCGGTCCATGACGGTGTTGTCGGCGAGGGGTGCGGGGTCGGGCATCAGCGGAATCCGTTCTGGTAGACGGAGGTGTCGGTGGGCGGCTGGTAGGGGCGGTGGCCGGTGCCGTTGACGGCGCGTAGCGGCGGCCGGGTCGTGCCGGGTGTGGGGAGGGGTGGGAGTTCGCTCCAGCCGCGCATGAAGTACTTGGCGGAGTCGACGCTTGTGCGGGTGGCGGCCCGGACGGCGTACTCGACGAGAGCGGGCACGCCGGTCTTCTCAATCAGGGCGACGACGGGGAACCAGCCGTTGCCGGTGAAGGGCCAGCGGACAACGACGCCTGCCGCAGTGAGTCCGTCGACGAGTGGGCGGGCGGCTTCTGGGATGCCGTAGCCGAGACGGTCAGGAGCGGGCTCCTCCTGCTTGCTAGCTGAGGGGGTAGTTGAGGAGGGGGGAGGAGTAGGCGTCAGGGATTTCCTGACACTGACGTCAGGGATTCCCTGACACTGAGACGGGTCAGTGTCCGCGTTTTCCTGACACTGAGGGTTTTCGTCAGTGTCAGGAGTTTCGGGACACTGAGGGGCGTCAGTGTCAGGAGAACTGGGACTCTGAGACGGCTCGTCAGTGTCAGGGTTTTCCTGACACTGAGCGGCAGGGAACGCGGGGATCTTGTACTTGGCGGTGCCGTTCTTCTGGCCAGCCGCCAGCTTCTCCAGGACGCCCTTAGCGGAGAGTGACTTGAGGACGGCGTAGAGCTGAGCGCGGCTGATCTTGGCGCCGCGCAGGACTTCGGGTCGCTCCACGCTGTTCCACGTGGTGCGGGTGTCGTCGTTGGCGTCCTCGGCCAGAACGACGAGGAGGAGCTTCTCCCTGTGCGTCAGGGCCTCGGGTGCGCCGTTGAGCACCTCGACGATCAGGCGGATTCCCACGTGGTCTCTTCCCTCGGTCGTGCTGGTCAGGGCATGGCTGTGTGACCCCCTGTTCAGGGCGGCTTGATCGTTGCCTTGCCTGCGGTCGATCCTACCGTCGTCGGTAGCGAAATGCATATGCGAAGTGCGACCGTCGCGATTCCGTGACAGGGGCCGCCGTGTCGACTGGACGGGTGTTGATCAGATAGCCTTTTGCCATGGCAACCCGCGACCCCATGCCGAACCGCGTCGTACGCGTCTCCAACGAGGACTGGAGCGCGTACCAAGCGGCGTGCGACGAGAAGGGGATCTCGCGGTCGGACGACCTGCGGATGTACATCAAGCGGGAGGTTGCCGCGTACCGGCGTCGGCAGAAGGACGCGCGGGACGTCAACGCCGCGCGTACCATCGCCGAGTCCTGACCCACCGCCGCGGGCGGCCGGCACTTGGCCAGCCGCCCAGCGGGAACCGGGGCCGGTCACGATGTCTCACCCAGACCAGAGGCGTCCCGCCAAGTCACCGTGAGCGCATCGTTTATGTGCGCCAGCAGAGTCCCGATCGGTACCGCAATGCTCACCGTGTCGTAGCGCTGGTTGGGGGCCGGCACCCACCGAAACCCGTTTACGCGGCGACTGGCCTGTTGGATCCAATCCGGGTGGTGTTTACTCCACGCCGCACGCAGCCCGAGGAAAGGAATCAGGTGGCACGTCTGTGTCGGCTCGAAGGCGTAGGCCAGATAGTCGCAATCCAGTGGCTTCTGGCCCCACCCTTCCGTGGCGCCCTTCACCGGCGGGTACGGCTCTTGACCTCCCTTGGGGTATGTGGACCAGACCTCGACGGCGATGTCCGGGTAGGACTTGCTGCGGACCTTCTCATCGACGAAGATCGTGCGACCGCTGGACAGGATGACCATTCGGTCGCGTCCGGCTCGCTGGTGCCAGCCGTCGTGCCTCAGGTCGAGCGTGTGGCGCATGTCGGGAAAGGCCGACCGGTAGACCTTCTGCCAGTACGACCGGTCGGCCTGGCTGTGGGAGTAGGCCAGCTGGTCGTTGAAGTCGTGTGGGGCGCTCATGACGCGGCCTCGGCCTGGTTGCCCCAGCCGGACCACCGGTTCCTCGGGCGCCGCTGGAACAGCTCGCACTTTTCGGCGAGCGGGTACATGCGCTCGATGAGTTCGTATCCGCGGTCGGGCTTCGCGGAGTGCGCCCCGCGGGTGCCCTCGATCACGGACGGCGGCCGGTCTTCGGGGTCGGGTACGGGCAGCGCCCCGCGCTTCCCGATCAATAGCAGTTCGTGCTGCTGGCGGGCGTAGTAGCCCATGCCGATCTTGTCTTTCACCCACACCATGCATGTGCGGTACTCGAAGCCCCACGCAGCCATGACTTCGAGGGCTTCGACGAGCTTCGGGGAGGTGGCCCACAGGAACAGGACCGCGTCGTCAGCGGCGGGCAGGTCGAGGGCCTTGATCTCGTCAAGGCTCATGGTCGGGTAGTGGTTTTCGATCTGCCGGGTGGTGTCTTCGGCGTAGTCGTAGCGCCATGGCGGGTCGGCGTAGATGATGGGGAACGGGCCGAGGGAGTCGAGGGGGTCGGGTTCGCGGGCGGAGATTTCGGCGACCTTCGCGGCTTTCTCTTGCTGCCGCTGTTCTTTCTTCCGCCGTTTGATTTCGTTGGCGCGGCGGATGATGGCCTTCTCGTCGTCGAGGGCGACGACTTCCCGCTGCTCGTCCTCGTCGGCCTCGGCGATGGCGGCGCCCGCGGACACGCTGACCGTGCCCGCGATGACCTTCTCAACGAGTTCGGGAACGCCCTGCTCGCGTACCTTACGAGCGAACTGCACACTGCGATCACTGACGTTCAACAGCTCGGCAGCTTCGGCTTGTGATACGCCCGCGATCTGCGCCGGCGCTTCACCGAAGAGATCCGCCGCTGTTTCGTCGCGGGAGGGTACGAAAATTTTCGTACCCTCCGACTGGTGCTGATTCGCGCCAAGCCTCAGGTTGGCGATGCTGTCGGCGACCATCGCGCGCTGGCTCTCGTTCAGGTGCCGCCGGTGCAGGTTGAGGGAGATGACGAAGTCGAGCAGTTCGGGACCGTCGTCGCCTTGGTAGGCGCGGTATTCCGGCTCGATTCCGGCCAGCTCGCACGCCCGGTACCGGTTGCGCCCGTCGATGATGCGGCCATCGCGGTGCACCCAGATCGGCTCGCGCAGACCGTGCGCCGCAATGTCGTCGGCGAGTGCCTTCAATTCCTCCTCGGGGAGCAGCGGGAAGATGTTGGCGTAGGGGTGCGCCTGACGGGTGCCGTAGTAGTTGCTCTCCAAGATGATGCTCACCGCTGCCCCCTCGTTGCTGCCTGTCCGTCGGCGAAACCGACCTCGTACGCGCGCATTGACACCTGCCGCTCGCGATCCGAGAACGCGCAGTACGGACAGCCCCAGGTGGCGTAGATCTGCCGCCCCACCTTCAGCGCAGTCTCACGGGCCATCAGATGCCCCTTGTGGCATTGCACGGTGGGCGCGTCCTCGGCTTCGGTCGTATAGAACTTGGGGATCAACGGTTCTCCTCTTGCTGTTCTGGTTTCCGGCCCCGTACTGTCTGTGCGGGGCTTTGTGCTGCTCAGCTGTGGTCAGGCGGGAAGGGTGAGTGCAGGTGGCGCGGCAGGCTGCTCGGGAGCCCCATCGGCGAACTCGGAGACCTCGTCCTCGTCGATGAGCTTCATGACCTCGTAGGAAATCTCCGGATACCAGCGCGGGTTGTAGTCCGGGTGGATGTCCTTGTGCCCCTCGCGCTCAGCGTGATCGAGGCTGATCGCGGCGACTTCTCCGTCCTTGGCGTAGCCCCGGGCGATGCGCCGAAGGTCGTACTTGTGCCGCCGCAGGAAGCGACCGACCCAGCCGTCGGAGGGGAGCCCCAGATTGACGATCAATTCGGGTCCCGCGAAGCCACGGAAGTCCTCGTCCGTCATCCACGTCATGACCATGTTGAGAGCGTTGAGCGGGCGACTTCCCGTGGTCATCGAGATGTACTTGCAGGCGTTCAGGACGAACTTGTCCTTGAGGTACAGGTTGTTCATGGCGATGTCGTCGGACATGCCGCGTGCGCGTCGTTCGGCTTCGACCTGCGCGAGCCTGCGGGTGACCTCCTCGGCGGCGAGCCGGGACGCCTCAGCCATGTGATCGGCCTTGAGCCGCTTGACTTCGGACCGAAGGTACACTTCCTCGGTTTTGCGGTTCGCTCGCTCCTTGGCCAGCTCTGCGCGCAGACTCTCGGCCTCCGCCTTGGCCTCCTCTGTGCGGCGGTTGGCGGCGCGTACTGCTTCGCGTCCCTTCACGGGTTCCTCCTAGTCTTCACGGGCTGCTTCGGTGTCTTCTTCTTGCGCGGCTTCTGGTACTCGCCGACTTCGAGCCGTTCTTGGCGGCCGGTCCGGTGCACGGCGGCCGTGGGTGCGTGGGTGGGCGTGCGCATAAGTTCTTCGATCTGGCGCAGTTCATCGAGACGTCGGAGCACGAGCATCCGCGCCCGATCGCGGTCGGCGATGGTCTCGGGACTGGGCTTCCGCGTCGCGCGCAACTCAGCGCGGGCAGCGGCCTTCTCGGCGCGCTGGACGGCTTTCTGCGCCTGCCGCCACTTGGTCTCCGCCTTGTTGGTGGCACGGTCGATCTGGTGCTGGTACTCGGGGGTGATCGGGTCGCTGGGCCGCTGCCACCCGTGATTGATCTTGTGCTGGCGCTTCATCGGGTCAGCCCCCCGCCTTCGGGGTGCCGCCGCCGCGTCCGCGCAGCTGCACTTTCGCTTCGACGAGGAGGGCCCTCGCGCCGCCGTAGGAGCGGCCGATCTGTTCGGCGATGGAGCGGATCGTGCAGCCCTGCGCGTACAGGTGGGCGGCTTCGCGTGCGGCGGCCGTACGTTCGGTGCCTTTCAGGTACCGGGCTCGCTGGCGGGTCATCGGATGCCTTCCGGTGGTGGTGGTCGGGGGTCCCGGGAGCCGGCCGGGGGGAGGTGCCGGCTCCCGGGCTGGGCGGCCGCTGGGGGAAGCGCGGCCGCCGGTCAGGTGGTCAGGCGCCGGACCCGGCGTGTTCGGGGCAGAAGTCGTCGCCGTCGTCGGTGTGCTCCCAGCCCCCGTGCTCGACGAGGTGCTTGCGGGCGACGGCCAGACGCTCCTTGGAAGTCATCTCGCTACTGACCATGTACTCGCTGGTGTTCGTGGCGCCGCAGTGGTCGCAGAAGACGGTGATCTTCGACGGGTAGCGGGGGTCGTCCATGTCGCGGACGATCGCGTTGACCTCGTCGGGGGTCAGGGTGTTCTCGGGCATCAGGTGTCCTTTCGGGTGCATACGGTGTGGTGTGCGTGGATGGGATCCGACTTGAGGAAGTCGGTGACGAGGGCGCGGCCCGTGACTCGGCGGTGAAGCCAGCACGCCGTGCAGAGGAAGTCCGCGACGGCGACTTGGCCGCGTTCCATCCGCCGTACAGCGATCCCGCCTTGCCATGGGCCGCCGCTCACGCCGTCACCGCCAGGTCGGCTTTCTCGGCCCGCTCCCGCCGGTCGTTGAGGTGCGCCGGCCGCACACACCCCCGCACCCCGCACGACCTTTTCGTGTCGCCCTCCGGCCACCTGCCGCGGTCCAGGTAGAACGCGAGCCGGTTCGGAGTGACGTCGCCGTCCGGGCGGTAGACGGTCCGGCCGCCGGTCCACAGCAGGTGTTCGCCGTCGGGTTCGGTGTACGTCTCCCACGCCTCGTCGAGGCTGCGGCCGGGGTGTTGGGTTTTGGGTGTGCCGGCGTAGTCGTCGATGCTGATGCGGCGGGCGGGGCGGCGGCTGAGCTCGCGGCGTTCGGTTTCGGTGAGGCCGCCGTAGACGCCGTGTTCTTCGCCGGTGTCGAGGGCCCATTGCAGGCAGTTGCCGACGACCGGGCAGCGGCGGCAGACGGCCTTGGCTTCGTCGATGACCTGTAGCCACGTGCCGGTGGTGCCGTTCGGGAAGAACAGGGATGGGTCTTCCTTGCGGCAGGCGGCCAGCGCACGCCAGCCGGGGATGGATCCGCTGGAGTTGTTCACGACGCCACCGCCCAACCCGCGTCAGCGCGCGCGGCCAGCACGCGGAGAGCTGCGGCGGCCTGCTGCGGCACGACTCCGTTACCGAGCGCCTTCAGTTGCGCGCCCCGGGGCAGCCCCGGCACAGCGGTGACGTGGCCGGCGGGCAGTCCCATCATCCATTCGACGAACGGGGGTGCTAGGCGTCCCAGAGCGTCGGTTGGTGGGGGGGGCGAATCGTCCGAGGACGTGCTCCCAGCGTCGGATAGCTGCTCCGTAGACGCCCCACTCGACATCCTGTGTACCGCCGAGGGCAGCATCAGGTCCCCGCTGCTGCCCCGCTGGTTCGGGCCGCCTTTCGTGCCGTCCGTCGCGCGCGGGGTCGGCAGGAGCGTCGTCGCATCCGTCAGCGTCTTCCCGTACCCGCTGCCGTAGGGCGTTCCGTCGGTCTGAAAGTTCCTGGTGCCGTTCGAGTCGGCCACAGTCGGCGTGGGCAGCAGGTGCGCCACCTCCGCCGCCAGGCACTTGCCGTGCGTCCCAGCCTCCTGCGACGGCGACCGCTTCGTCTGCCGGTTCTCGTTCTCCGACGCCCGCGGGGTCGGCAACAGCGAGATCGTGTGCCGCAGATTCATGCCGCTGTCCGCCGCATGCCCGATCCCGTTCGCCTCCGACACCGTCGGCGTCGGCAGCAGCTCCACGACGTTCGGCAGCTGATCCGCGAAGCCGCGCCCCCGGGCGTCCCGCGCCCTGGGCGTCGGCAGGCCAGGCGAGGAGGATGACCCGCTCGCGCTGGTGGGGAGCACCGACATCGGACGCTCGGACGACCTGCCACTCCGCATCGAACCCGAGGCGGGCCAGGTCTGCGAGTACGGCACCGAGTGCCCGCAGAAGAGGTTCATCACCGGCGTCTCCCAGACACCACGTGCAGGGTTCCAGGTCACTGTCGGCTTTCGCCGAGAGGAGGCCGCGGACATTTTCGATCACCACCAGGGAGGGGTTGAGTTGTTCGATGGCGCGGGCGACGTGCAGCCACAGCCCGGAGCGGGTGCCGTCGGCGAGGCCCGCGCGGCGTCCGGCTAGGGAGACGTCTTGGCAGGGGAAGCCGGCGGTGAGGATGTCGACGGGCTCGACCTGGTCCCAGTCGATGGCGGTGAGGTCGCCGTGGTTGGGGATGTGGGGCCAGTGGTGGGCGAGGATCTGCGCGGCGTACTGGTTTTTGTCCTCGCGGCCGTCCTTGTCCGGTGGCTCGTACTGGCAGTGCCAGGCGACGGTGCCGCCGAACACTTCCTGTACGGCGAGGTCGAGGCCGCCGTAGCCGGTGCAGAGGGAGCCGATGCGGGTCATCGCGGCTGCACCGCCTCGGTGACCGGCCACACGCGGATGACGCAGCCCGGCACTGTCAGCACGTCCTCCGCGGGGGTGCCCGCGTACCACTTCCCGAGCCGCACATAGTCGACGACCCGCGCGTCGTCCTTCCACACGACGCCGGTGAGGGCGTCCTCGGTGGAGCGGACCAGCTTCGACAGGTCCGGCATCCCGGCCGGCCGGGTGGGTGCCGACTCGCGCAGGAGGTGGGCGTTGCGGCCGGTGCGGTAATGGCCTTTGGGCCGGTCGAAGGTGAACGTCATGGCGACGGCGAGGGGGCCGTCGAGGACCGTCCAGTCCGGGTGGGTCTCGGTGATGGCGAGGGCGGCGTGCTTGACGTCCTGCCGCCACGGGGCGACCTTCTTCGACGACTCGACCATGATTCCGCGGCCGACATGGCGCTTCGATCCTTGCGGGGCGGCCAGGCCGTGGACGGTAATGGTGATGGCGGGCCGGGGCCCGGCCGCCGTGGTGACGGCCGGTGCCTCGATGGTGAACAGGGTCGGTGTGCTCATTCGTCGACGCCCTTCGCTACGTCCTTGACCACATCGAGCGCGAACTTCCACACCCACGACGAGTCGTCCACGTAGAGGCGCGGGAAGTCCCAGATGTTCTGATCCGACTGGTCGAGATAGCGGACTCGGTCGACGGGCAGCCCGGGCATCTGGATCTCGGCGGCGCCGTCGTCGAGGTGGAGGGTGTAGGCGTAGCGGCCGTCGCCGTAGTCGGCGTCTGGGCGGCGGGTGAAGGTGTTGACGGTGATGCCGCGTGATCGGAGGTCGTCGGCGAAGATGGCCATGTTGGCGGCGGCGTGCTGTTCGGTGGCTTCGTGGACGGGTCCGGAGCCGGGGTTGATGATGATGTTCACTTGTCCCCCTCGGTGGTGGTGTGTTCGTCGCGGATGCCGTCCCACAGCCGCTCCCGCCGCGCATCCCACGCCGGGTCGGGAGCAGTCAGGGAGTAGGCGAGTTCGAGGTCATCCACCTCCCGCGCGGTAGCAGCGCGGGCGTGGGCTTCGCGGATGATGCGGTCCCGCTGCGACTCGCACCGGACCGCGCGGGTGACGAACACAACCCCCACGACCGCGACCAGCAGGGCGAGGATGATCCACGGGTTCACGACGCCACCCGCTTCCGGCCCTCGGCCACAGTGAGCCGCGCCTCCAGCGCCCGGCAGCGTTCCAACGCGCGCCGCAACTCGACAGCGGGATGCGTCGGCCGACCCGGGGCGCCGTCGATCGGCCGGGTGGTCGGGTCGGCGCCCGGCTTCCACCCGTTGTGGGCCTCGATGCGCTGCTCCCACGTCTTGATGGCCCTGAGGTCACCGTCGTCTAGGTAGGAGACCAGCCGGTCGGCGCGCTGCCGCTCCGCCTTGTAGGCGGCGAGGATCCGCTTGCCGACCGTGCGGAGTCGGGTAACGCGCCGCTCGAGGCCGGCCGCGTACTCGGGGTCGGCCTCGGTCAGCGTGCTGATCCGCTTACCGAGTTCGAGGTTGCGGCCCGCGAGGCGCCGGTTGTCGGCGTCCGCGTCGGCGAGCTGCCGCAGCACCTGCTTGCGGTTGAACACCGCGGTGGCCGCATGTCCTTCGGCGGTCTCGGCGCGGCGTCGCTGCCGGTCGGTCTCTGCCTTGACTGCGGCGAGCTCGGCGCCCAGGCGACGGGTGGTGGTCAGCCCGAACATCAGCGTTCACCCCCGTCGCGCTGGCCCGGGATGAGCGGCCACGAGCCGTCGATGACCTTGTTCGGGTCGCCGCCCTGCTCCGCCGTGGCCTTCGTCCGGAACCACTGCTGAAGGCCGGCCTGCTGCTCTGCCCGCCACGATTTCTGTGCGGCGAACAACTGCTGCGGGCCCATGGTGTTGAGCTGCGGATACCGGGCGAACTGAGCCTCGGTGATCAGGAGCGCGGCCAGCGCGTCCGCCTCCGCCGTGTGCCAGTCCTCCAGGGCGACGCCGTAGCGTTCGGCGGTCGGATTCAGCTTCCGCATGCCGGTGCCCTTGACGTACCGGTCGCACTGCTTGTCGATCACGTGCGGGTCGAGCAGCGGCAGCGGCCCAGCCTTGATGCGCTCGTACACGGTGTGCAGCCCGTTCCGCACGAGGTCGTTGTGAAGGATCGTCCAGTCAAACGACTGGTTGAACGCGACGATCGGCATGCCCCACGTGATGGCGTCAGCCAGGAGCCGGGCGATCTCGTCGAGGGCTTCCTTCGGGTCTCGGCCGTCGGCTTGCACCATGGCGTCGGTGACACCGTGGACGGCGCTGGCCTCCTCGTGGATCGGTACCCCGGGGTTGATCAGCCAGGAGAAGACGCGGTCCTCGCGGCCGCCGCCGCGCACGATGAACGCGGCGGTGACGATGCGGTCTTCGAGCGGGTTGGGGCCGGTTGTTTCCGTGTCCCACCCGGTCTTGCGGATGTCGGCGAAGGCAGTCACTGGGCACCCCCGGCTGCGCGCTCCTTGCCGATCCGCACGACCATCGCGCCGATCTGCTCCTCGACACCCACCTCATTCGTGACCAGCGCACCCAACTGCCGTGTGCTGCCCAGCTCGTGATGGATCTGCCGCAACCGCCCGGCGCTTGTCTGCGGGTGGCAGATCTCGTCGAGGTACTGCACTGCTGGCCGCACCGGCGTCTCACCGCGCTCGACATGCGAGGCGTCCGGGTCCTTGTCGTGCGTCGGCGTCAGGCCACCCGTCAGCAGCAGTACCCGCAGCGCCACGGACTGCGCCTTCGCTGTGCCCTTGTCCGCGGAGTCGAGCGCCTCGCCCCGCGTCTTCAGCAGGACGGGCAGGGTGTCGCCCTTTGGTCCCATAACCATCCACGACACGGTCACGGTGCACTCGCGCATCTTGTTGCCCTTGGACGTCGTGGTGTCCCGGTGCTCCGCCTCGATGCCGACGGGGAAGATGTTGATGCCGTGCTTCAGCGTGACCGGGCCGAAGGTGTTGACCACGGTGTCGACGCCGCGGAAGTTGAAGCGGGTGCCACCGCCGTTGTACTGCTCGCCCTTCGCGATGGCGCGGACTTCCTTGCGGACGCGGAGCCACGCGAGGTGGACCGGGACCATGTCGGGGTCGTCGTCGCCGGGCTCGTATCCGGCCATCGGGTCCGGCGCCGGGGCGAAGTCCTCGGCAGGCGGCGCTTGGTCGTCTGGACGGCCACGCTCTTCGGCGGCCAGGGTTCGGCCGGCGGCCGCGGCTGCGTTCTCTCGCAAGCCCATGTCAGATGCCCCCCTTGTACTGCTTGGCGATGTCGATGCGTTCGGTCGGGTTCGGGGCCACGCACGCGGCGTAGGCGTCGGGGTAGCGCTCGGCCATCAGCTCGAAGTCGACCTTCGGCGCGGCGTTGCTGGGCTCCAGGGAGTAGGCGCGCTCCCCGCCGATCAGCGCGGACTGCGCGGAGTCGAGGGCGGCGATCATGCGGGCCTTCGCTGCGGCCTTCGCCTTCTTCGCTGCGGCTTCAGCACGCTGGTGGGTTCCGTAGTCGAGGAGTGCGTCCAGGGCGTCGTCGTGCCGGTCGACGTCGACGGTTCCGGAGCGGGTGGGGTGGAGGCGGCGGAACAGCCGGGTCAGGGCGTCGCCGTCACCGGTCGGCTCGGGCGGCACCTCGGCCTGGACGTGCTCGTGCCAGAACCTGTCGACCGCGGTGGTGATGTCGGCCATCACCTCGCGGTACTGGTCGGCGCGGATGACGCCCTGGTGGTAGTCGTTGCCGCCGATGAGGACCGCGTAGTGCATGTGCTCGTAGCCGTTGACGATGATCTGCCACAGCACCTGTGCAGTGACGTCGTCGGGGGCGCCGGCGTGCCACTGCGCACTCTTGAACGCGGAGCGGGTCTTGACCTCCAGCGCGCACGGGGCCTGCTCGTCCTCGGACAGCGGGCACTTGGTGACGCGCCGGTCGAGGGTGGTCATCCAGTGCGGGTGGTCCTGGTGGGCGACGAGGCCAACGCGGCGGATCACGGAGCGGGACTGCATGGCCCAGCGGCGGGCGACGGCCTCCTCGTTGACGGTGCCCCAGTAGGCGGCCTCGCCTGCGTCGTCGACGTCGAAGCCGAGCTTGTCGTAATAGACCTTCAGCGGCGGCGTGTAGTCGACGAGGCCGAGGATCGCCGGGACGTCGGAGGAACCGATACCTGCGCGGCGGGCGGTGAGCCAGTTGGCGCGGTCGGCGTCGGCGGGGAGGATGAGCCGGCCGGTGGGGGTGACCCGGCGGCCGGCGGCCGGGGCGGTGCTCGCCCCGGCCTGCGCGACGGTCGTCATCAGGCGCAGTCCTTCCTGGTGGTGAGGGCGTAGTGCCGGTTGTCGGGGTCGTCGGTGAGGGCGAAGAGGTGCAGCACTCGGCGGGTTGTCCAGGCGCCGCCGTGGGTGCGGATCGCGTCGAGGAGTCGGGCCTGCCGGGTGGTGAGGCCGGGAGTGGCGTCGGCCCTGGTGGGGCTGCTCTTCTCCTCGGCCTGGACGTGCGCGGCGGCCTCGTCGCGGGCGCTCATGCGGCAGCCACCTGCTTGCGGCGCCCCGTCCGCATCACCACAGCCGCCGTCTTCGCCGACAGAGCCGCCAACGGCCGCGCCAGCCGGGCCATCCGCCCCGCCACCCGCATTGCCTGCGGGCCCGTGAGCGCGACCTTCGTCGACATGTGGTCGACGAGACGCGCCTGCAGCGCCTCGAACGCCAGCCGATCGCCGGGTTCGCCCTGGGCGACCTCCATGAAGTCGTCGAAGAACTCGCCGGTGAGGAGGTCGAGGAGTTCACCTGCGTTGGCGTGGACGAGGGGCTCAACGTCGCAGGTGACCATGAGGGGGGTGGCGTCGATGTGCATCGGGCCGCGCACGGTGTTGTCGTTCATCGGGTGCCTCCAGCGGCGGGGAAGAGAAGAGCGAGGAGCGCGGCCACCCAGATCGCGGCATCACGCAAGGCGGCAGCCGACACGCGCTGACCGGTCGCAAGGGCGCGGTTCAGGTCGTGGCCCGCATGCACAGCCACCTGATGCACGGCACTCACCACGCGGCGTACCGTCGGGCGCGGGTCGAGGTCGGCGTTGACGAGGAGGAAGTACGGCACGCTCGCGGCGGCAGGAACGGCCACCCCGAGGCACACGGCGGCCGCGACGTTCATGTCGGCGAGGAGGCTGATCACGGAGTCCGGCATCACTCGTCGGCCTCCTCGCCGAACCGGGAGGCAACATCCAGCGGCGTCACCACATAGCCCGTCGGCTCCCCATCGACGGTCAGCTCCTCGACCGAGTCGTCCTCGCCGGGCTCGTCGAGAACCCAGTTCATGACGCCGGTCGCGACCTCGCGGCGCGCGTACGTCTCGCAGTGCTCACGCGCGGCCTGAGCGGTCCTGTAGAGGCCGAAGACGATCGAGTCGTGCGACGCCCGGAACACCTTCAGCGCGGGTTCCTCGGCCGCCTCGTCCTCGTGGAGGGCCTGCACCGCGTCGTCGAGGGCCTCGTTCGTGACGTGCCGCTCCGCCAACAACTCGGCGACCTGAGCGCGGAGCCCGTCGACCTCTGTGACCAACTCGGGCACCGACTGGCGCGCACTCGCCACGAACTGAACGTCCGCCTCACTCGCCCAGTCAGCAGCCAGCAGCACATGGGCGTACACCTGCCCCCCGGCGGACTGACGCTCGACATACACGAGCGCGGTCCCGTCCTGGTCCTCGCTCACCAGCCACGGGCCACGCGTGACCTCGTCGAGCTTGCGGCTGCGGATCTCAGCGAACCGCCGGTCGGACATCGGCTCCGGGCCCACCGGCATCGGCAACGCACCCAACTCCCGCACCGCATCCGAGAGGTTCGTGATCGGCTCGGTCATCGCCGCACCGCCGCGCGAATCCAGTCCATGACCAACTCGCCAGCCGGAACAGGCACAGACACCAGGACCGCCGTCGACGACCCGTCCTCACGCGCCTCCGTCGACGTGTGCAGCGTCCACAACTCCACACCCTCAAACTCCGGCGAGACGTGAATCTCACCCCCGAGCGACCGCAGCCACTCACCCAGGTCATCAACATCCGCGACCATCACGTGCACCGACTCCGCACGCGGAATCCGCACCGGCGCCGGCAGACACTCGCTGTCGACGAGACAGTCCACGGTGAACGCGTTCCGGTTCTGCGCCAGAGCGCGGGCCTTCTCCGCGTCCGGCAGGGGCGCCTCGGGCAGCGTCATCACGGAGACGCTGGGCCCGGGGAGATCAGTAGGATTCACCTGCATGGTGACCTCTCTTTCTGGTTGTTGGGGTCGCCGGTCGTTGGGTCGCTCGGGCGTGGCAGTCGGAGCGGCCCTTCGGCGCGTAAAGGGGTCAGGCAGCGTCAGATGCCGGCCGGAAGCCCGGCTCGGGAGCTGCGGTACGGGCCTGAGGCACGGGGCCAGCCGGCCGAGTGAGGATCCGCCGCAGTTCCTCGACTAGCTCGTCGCTCGGCTCGGGGGCGGCTTTCACCCGCTCGCGGATCTGCGCGATGACGTCGTCGCCGAGGAGGTCGAGGCGTTCTTCGCGGGTCACGCGGCGGCCTCCATGGGTACGCGCTTGATGACCTTGCGGAGGTCTATGTCGTAGGCCTCGGCGAGGCGCATGGCCGAGTTCAGGTCAGGCTGGGTCTCGCCGTTGAGGATCCGGTAGACGGACGATTCG
>WUUC01185636.1_pt1 | contig 19856 bp, 20 predicted proteins | sample 6278441 | NCBI WGS metagenome assembly WUUC01 (sample SAMN13675441, study PRJNA597444) | soil metagenome | isolation source: soil | place: USA: Washington | collected 2017-10
CCACCTGGCCCTTGGCGTCCCGCTGGTCCAGCGGCCGGACCGCTCGAAGCTGGCCGTACGTCTTGCCCGCGTGATCCGTCGCCCTCGTCATGGTTTCCATGCTACAGGAACTCCTCCGGCTCAGGGGTGAACGGCCACGGCTGGCGGACCATCGTGACCTGAAGAACCTTCACGTCCGGAGCCGGAGCCCGGACCGTCCATCCGGCCGGAGCGAACCAGCCCGGCGTCCCGCCCACCGGCGACCAGTACACCCGGTCATTGCTGAGCAGGGCCTCCAGCCGGTTGATCTCCGGCAGGCCGACTGCCGCGATGGTCAGGTCCATGTCCTCTCCGGCGAGCGTGGTCGAGACGCTGTGGAGTCCGCCGTCCAGCGGGGTGGAGTCCACCACGAGGCGGGGATAGTCGTGGCTCCGGTCAGTAGCCACGGCCATCCGGTCGTCCAGCGAGGAGAGCCGGTCCAGGTCGTCGGAGTAGGTCAGGCTGGGCACCGTGGCCGACGCGAAGTCGCTGACCTTCAGCTCCGGCACCGGAAGCGGGCCGCCGGAGATTGTGCCGTCCAGCCGGACGAAGTGGACCTCTTTGTAGGTGGGGAGGTGGGAGACAGAGTTTGTGGTGCCGGAGCCCGCACTGGACACCCCGGGGGAAGCGTTGGCCGTGCTCCCCCCGCCGTGGTCGTGGGTCGTGGTGGGTGAATCGCCCAGGTCACCGAACGAGGGCCGCTCGAACGATCCGGTGCCGGACGTGCCCACGTCGATCGTGTGGTCGTGATTGCCGATGTCGTGGGTGTGCGCCGGAGTCGTGTGGGTGTGCGCCGAGGTGCCGCCCGTGGAGTTGACGGAATCTGACCCCTTGTCCCTGGCGAACCAGGTACGCATGTCAGGGGTCCCCCCGGTCCCGTCGCACAAGGTCAATAGCGGGTCCAGGCTCGCCACGTCACCCACGTACAGCCCGATGATCCGGGTCTGGGTACCACCGCCGGTGTTGCGCAGCACGCGGAGCCGCCGGTTCGGGGGCTCCAGGTTGACCGCGCTGGTGGTCCCCCCGCTGACGCTGGTGGTATTGCCGGTGGTGATCGCCACGACGTTGAGAGGGTGGGTGTGGCGCGGCAACCACCGGGGAGTGCTGGACCCGAACCCGGCTTCCTGGGAGCTGGACGGGTTGCTCAGCCCGGTGTTGCCGATCGAGTGGTCGTGGTTCGCGCCGTTGTGCGTGTGCGCGTTGACCGAGTGGGTGTGGGTGGCCGAGCCGGAGGTGGCCCCGCCGTCACCAGCAGCCGCCGCGCCCTTCAGGAACCGGCCCGCCGAGGTGGCGTCGTCGGTCCAGCCGGACACGCTCTCCGTGGCGAAACCGAGCACGCTCGTGGCGTAGTTGGCCTGGGCTCCGTCCGACGCGATCCAGATCACCTCGCGCGTGGGCGGGGTGTTGTTCGCCGTGCTGGTGCCCGGAGCCGTGGAGCTGGACGCGAACGCGGCGGCCGTACCGGTCGCGCTCGGCCGGGAGTGGGTGTGCGGCTGATCGGCCTGGGGCTGGCTCGCGCCGTTGAACCGCGCGCTGGTGGTCGAGCTGTTGGAGCTACCCGTGGAGCCGCCCACGCTGTGGCTGTGGGCCGCGATCGTGTGGGTGTGGCCCGGCGTAGTGTGCGAGTGGCTGGCCGCGCCACCGGTCGCTGAAGGGACACCGGTCGTCGTCGCTCCCCGGACGTGGAACCCGTCCAGCGAGGTAACCCGGCTCCAGCCGCTCGGAATGCTGGCGGCCGTGCTCGGCCAGCCCAGGATCATGTCCGCCGGGATCGTGTCGGGCAGCTCCACGAAGGTCGAGACGTAGCCCTGGTACCGGACCCGGTACGTGATATCGCAAGGCTCGCTTGACACTTCACAGTCAGGACCCGGCACCGGCTGAGGGTCGAGCTGGGGAATGGCGAGATCCAGATAGGAGCCGTTCAGCGAGTCCGGCTCCACAAGGATCCGGCTCGATCCCGTGCAGTCGTCGCGCCAGACCTCGGTGACCACGTAATCGTTGTCCCATGCCTGGCCGCCCGGGTACGTCCAGGTGACCCGGTACCCGTCGCCCTCCTGGGTCACCTCGACCAGGGGAGGCGAGGGCGGGGGGACCGTGTTCTCAATGCTGAACGCCAGCGTCTCGGTGTAGGCGAACGGGTCGGTTCCCCGGATGGTCGAGCGCACCACGAACTCTGCCGTGTAGGCCCCGTCGTCCAGGCCCTCGTTCACCGGGATCTCGGCCGGTGGGGTACCCGACCCTGAGTTGGAGTAGACGATGGTCGCCGTGTCGTCCCGGATCGTGACAGACCAGTCCAGCGCCGGGAGCCCGTCGTACGCCACCGTGCCGAACGCCATCACCGGCTGGTTGGTGTCGGTGACGATGCCGCCGCTCTGGTCCACCCCGGCGTTGTCCTGAACCTCCGGTGAGTAATCCGGCCGGAACCGGCAATCCACGTCCACGTAGCACTCGGACGTACGGGCCTCGGTCGGGGAGTCGATCGATGCGGTGACCCACCCACCACCGATGTTCAGGTCCGAGAGAGACCCGGCGTCGGCCAGCCCGAAATCGGCCGCCTGGCTCCAGTTCGTGCTCTGCTCCGAGAACGTGGCCGCGACCAGGACGGTTCCGAAGGTGATGAAGTCGCTTGTCCCCCGGCCCAGGTCGATGTCCTCGTAAGCCTGACCCGTGTCGGTCCTGATCCTGATTCGTCCCCGGACGCGGTGCCGCTGGTACCCGGCCGCCGGAGTGTGTGAGCCCACACGCAGTGACCAGTTGTCGCCCTCGTCCGCCACCGCGAACTGGATGTAGGTGGCGTCGGAGTCGTCCGCCGTGACGGTGGCCAGCGTGCCGGACGGAACGGCGACTCCGGCCCCGGCCTTGCGGACCGAGATCGGGCGGAGGACATCAACCTGCATGCTGTCAGCCTATCCGGGATTGAGGGGGCATCAGACACCCACGTCAGCCAGTTGCGGCGGAGGCTGAGGGCCGGTCCCGACGAACGTCGCGGACACCTGACGGATACGCCCGATCTTGATGATGCGGACCGACTCGGCCACCGGCGCGGCCCAGACCTCGTCCGCATCGCTGGGGCTGATCAGCACCAAGGGCCGAGCGAGCACGGCCCGGAGCTGAGCCAGCTCGGCCTCGCTCTCCACGGCCGCCGACATCTTGAGGTTACGGCCACCAGGGGGAGCAGAGGTGACAAACCGCGAACCGTTCAGCCCGGTGGCCGCCGTGAACGGACGATCCACCTCCCACTCGAACTTTCCCAGGATCGGAGCCCAGACCGGCCCGGCCGGACCGGTCGAGCGGATCAGATGCTCGTCCTCGTCCCAGGTCAGGCAGAAAACTTCCGGGTCCACCGGAGGGGCGGGCTCCTCCATCATCTGGATGAAGGCCACCTCCTCGAACGGAGGCTCCGTGGTGGTGGTCGCCAGGGTGCCGGAGGTCGAGCTGTTGACGGTCGGTGTGGTGCTGTCGGTGTTGGTGGCCGAGTGGGTGTGGGTGCCTGTGACCGCCGTGACCGTGTTCGTATTCGAGACGGCCGCCGTGGCCGAACCGGCCGGGCCGATGGTCTCGGTGTGCGCATGCCCGCTGGTCGTGTGGGTGTGGCCGGGGCTGGTGTGATCGTGGCCCACCAGAGAGCCGCCGGTGTCGCCCACCACGGCCGCGTCCGTGGTCGCCCGGGGGTAGAGACCGAACATGTCAGGCGTGCCGCCGGTGCCGTCGCACAGAGCCCAGTTGTCCGGGATCGATCCGATGGAACCGCGCCAGAGGCCGATCAGGCCCACGGGCAGCGAGTCCACACCGGACGTGTTCTCCTGGAGCCGGAGCTGGCGGAACGGGGGGTTGAGCTGGCCGCTCGCGCCGGACGACCCGGAGCCGCCGCTGGAGAGCGCGGCCGAGGTGGCGTTGCCGACACTGATCGAGTGGCTGTGCGAGGTGGTCCACAACAGCGTGGTGGCTCCGGCATTCAGCGTCCGGTCGCTGGCGAAAGAGCCGGTGGGGCTGGATCCGTGGGTGTGGCTGGTCCCGGTGTGGGTGTGCGCGTTGATCGAGTGAGTGTGGCTGGCCACCGCGCTGGCCGCCGTGGTGCCGCCGTCGCCAGCAGCCGCCGCGCCCTTCAGGTACCGGCCGCCGGTGTTGGCCAGCGACGAATCCGCCCATCCTGACAGTGCAACGTCAAGGGTCAGGGCCGCTGCGCCATCCGGCACGCCGAGCGGGGAGCCATCGCTCTCCATGAAGATCACTTCGGCGCGCGCCGGGTCGTTGCTTCCGGTCCCGCTCCCCGGGGTTGTCGCGCCGGAATCGAACGTGGCCGAGTTGACCGCTGGCCGGGTGTGGGTGTGTGAGGAGAGGGCGGCCGTGGTGCCTGCCGCCCCGGTGGTGGACGGGCTGGTTCCAGTGGCCGTGCCGGTGTTGCCGGTGACCGTGTGGCTGTGCGCCGTGTCGTGGATGTGGGTCGGCAAGGTGTGCGAGTGGGTGTCCGCGCCGCCGGTCGTGCCGGGCTGGGTCGTACCGTCCGGGACGCCCTTGGGGTACTTGCCGTCCAGCTCGGTGGTCCGGCTCCAGCCCTCCGGGACATCGGCGTCCGCGCCCGGCCACATGACGATGACACCCATCGGGATGCCCGGGTTGTACGCGTCGGACCAGTCGCTGACCCGGAGGTCGCCATCCTCGCGGCCTACGGTCCGTGCCCGGTAATAGGAGCAGCACTGGTCCGGTTCGTGGTCGCACGTTCGGCCTACGCCGGACCGGGGGAGGGTGAAATCGGTCCAGGTCGCGCACTCGTCGGACTCCAGTGGGCCGAGCATCGCGATAGAGGTCAGCGTCTGACCTTCCCCCGGGCAGTCAACGCGCTGGATCTCGACATAGCCGACCCCACCGTCCAGGTCGTCCACGTACGGAGCGCACGCGGTCAGCTCATAGAACGGCGTCCCGTCCACCGGGTCCACGGTCGGGTTGTCCGGGCTGGCGACCTCTCCGACCAGCACGGTGAACGCCAGCGTCTCCTCATCCGAGGGGTACGCCGTATTCGCTCCGAGGGTGCTCCAGATCTGGAGGTGGGCCGTGTACGCGCCATTGTCCAGCGCTGTGGTCTGCCGGTTGGCCGGGGAGCCGGAGACGATCCCGGTGTCCCATACGATCGTCGCGCCCTGGGTGACCCAGTACCGGTACTGGCGCGCGGCCAGGCCGTCCAGGTCGATGGCGTCAGCCCGGACGGTCGGGGTGGCCGTGTCGGAGATCGTGGTGGTGGACGAGCCGGAGCCGTCCAGCGTCTGGGGGGTGAAGGTCGGTGCCTCCCGGCTGTCCATATCGATGTACAGCTCGGTGATCCGGACGCCGGTGCTCTGCCCGGTGACGTAGGTGTAGAGCACGGTGGATCCGTCCGGCGGCGCGCCGAATCCCCAGGAGCCGGTCACCGTTGTGGGGCTGGCCGGGAACTCGGCCGCCGCACCGGCGGCCAGCGCGCCGGAGCTGAGCCGCACAGCCCACCACGCATTGCCGTCCTCCCCGCGCGCCCGGAGCCGGACCTGGTGCCGCCGCTCACCGGCCGGGGGTGAGTCGGCCGGGGTGGCGAGGATCAGCGGAGATCCATCGCCGGACCAGGTGGCATAGGTGGCGTCGGAGTTGTCCGAGGTGACCCCGTGCAGCGTGCCCGTGCTCGGCGTCCAGCCGACCCCTGAAGAGGTCGAGCTGGGCCGGAGCGTGGTGATCGTGGCGATGAGTCGGCCCTCCCCGTTATCGGACCAACGTAGCGGCACCGAGACGTTCAAGGATGGCCTCGGCGGCCTCCTCGCCCGCTTCTCGGCCCTGACCCTGGACCACGATGGCCCCGGGCATGATCGTCAGTTGAACGCTCTGGCCGAGGGCCGACGCACCGTCGCCACCCTGAGCGCGAGATCCCGAAGGGGAGGTGAAGGACGGGAGGTCTGTGGTCAGCCCGCCCAGCGCCTTGCGTAGAGCGGTGTCGATCACCCCGGCGTTGTCCTCGATGCCACCGGCGACGCCCGCCGGGATCATCCGGCCGACCTCCAGGTTCATCAGCTTGGACGGGGAACCGATCCTCAGCGCGTCCTTGAACCCGGCGACGACCCGCGCGGCGGCGGCCCGCGCGGCGGAGATGGCGGCACCCATGGCACCGGTGATTCCATTCGCCAGGCCCTGAATGATGCTGCGTCCGGCCCCCACAAGCCAGCCCCCGGCCCCGGCGAACGCACCGACGACGGCAGACCGCACGGAGGACAGCGCGCTGGAGATCCGCTGGGGCAGGGTCCGGATGACGTTGATGGCCCCGGACACCAGGCTGGACGATTGGGAAACGGCGGAACTCCGGGCCGAGGAGAACACTGAGGTAATGGCACCGATGATGCCGGAGATGGCCGAGCGCACCCTATTGGGAAGCTGTGCGAAGAACGACACCACGGCCGTTACACCGGCAGACACAATCGACCGGGCCGTGCTCACGGTCGAATTGAATACGCCGGAAACCAGTCCGACCAGGGCCACCAGGGCACCGACTATCCGGGTCGGCAGAGCGGCAAAGAATGCGACTATGGAACCTATCCCGAACCCGACCACATAGGCCACGCTGGAGATTGCACCGGTAAAGAATGAGATCAGGAATCCGGGAAGCGCGGCGAGTACGGCGACGATTTGGCCGGGCAGATTAGTGAAGAAGGATACGACCGACGATCCCACCGACGAAATGAATCCGCCGATCGTGGAGATTATGCCGGAGAAGAATCCGACGATCGCCGTCCACGCACCGGAGATGACACCGGGGATGGCCTGGAAGAAAGCGCCCACGGCGGAAGCCGCGCCGGTGATGGCCGGGACCGCTGTTCCGGTGATCCACCCGACAGCCGTGGAGATGGCCGCACCGACCGCGTTCCACCCGATGATCAGCCCGTCCAGGATGGTGGAGAACAGGATGATCGTCGCGCCAAGCTGGGAGAGCGCGGTGTCCAGCAGGCCGAACAACAGGCCGATGTTGCGCACGTTGTTCTCGTTCGAGGCGAACAGCGCGAACAGCCCGCCGAGGGCCGTACCGAGCCGGGGCAGATTGGCCCCCAGCGCTATGAGCGCGTCCCTCATCCCCTGAAGCGTCGAAGGGTCGGCGGTCAGGACCTTCAGGAACTCCTCGACAAATCCAGCGATGCCCTCGGTCAGCGGGCCGATAGCCGGAGCCAGCCCGGCGAAAATGGTCCGGAGCAGGGGGCCGATACGTTCAACGGCCTTCCCCAGGGTGTTGATGGCGTCGGTGAATGGCTTGATAAGGGGAGCAGCGGCGGCCTGGCCAACCCGCTTCAGGGTGTCCGCGAGCTTGCCCAGGGAAGCGTCCAGCTTGGTGAAAGCCGCGTTGTTGGCGACGGCCTCCTGAGCCTTGGCGAGTTCGGCGCGAGCATCGGCCAGGCTCCGCTTGGATGCGGCCGTCCCGGATTGGGCGCGTTGCTCTGCCTTGCGGACCCTTTCCTCGGCCGCGTCCAGATCCTTTTGTGCCTCGTCGCGGGACTTCTTGGCACCGAACAGAGCCGCCGCGCCGATGCCCAAGAAGACCGCGCCGAGTCCGGCCGTTGCCAGGGCAGCGGCGAACGCACCAACGAAAGCGATGGCCGCGACACCGGCGACCGACAGAACGGCACCGACGATGGGCGTGGAGAAGGCCGCCGCGAATGGCGCTCGCAGGGCATCGAACAGACCCGGGCTCGGAGTGAAGGCTTTCTTCAGAGCGCTGGAGAATCGCCCCCGACTGCCCTCGACACCCTTGGACGCACCGTCAGAGACGGCCCGGCCAGCCTGCTCCCCGGATCGGCGCGCGTGGTCCTGGTCAACGTCGATTTCCACGTCATCGAGGTCGATGCGGGACAGGGCCTTGTTCAGGTCGGCCTCGGTCTGACGGGCAAAGTTGCGGACGTCGCCCTCGACCTCAACGCTCGCCTTGCCCACGTCCGTCATGTGCCCAGCGTACGGGCCAGGTGCTGTCACTGTCTCACCGGTCAAGGGGACATCTGGGCTAGAGTGCCGGGTGTGGACGTATCAAGGGCTCAGCTCACGAACTCCGGTGAGTGCGTCCAGCTATCCGACCCGGAGTTCCCCTGGACCGTGGACGTGTACCTGGACCGGTCGGCCACCCGGCCGGAGGTCCGGGGCCTGGTGGTCTGGGCACGTGACGGCGGGCCGATAACCTCCAGCGTGCTGGCCCAGATCCCGGTCCGGCAACTCGCCAGCGTGGCCGCCAGCGCCGTAGCTGGGGAGGGGGAGGCCCAATACCGAATGCTCGCCTCTCCCCGGCCGCCGGGCTCTAGGAGCTGGCCGCCGGACCATTTCCAGCGCGTGGCCCGCGTCGCTTCGTGGGCTCGCGCGACGGGTCGGCCGGGCGGGGCTGCTGGGGCCGTCTCCGAGTTTTGGGGCGTGCATTATCGGACGGCGCGCCGGTGGCTACGACACCAGCAGTAGGCCGGGGTCCCGCGATCGACTCGAACTCATCGACCACCTTCTCCGACACCTTGGCCTTGCGGCCCTTGGTCAGGCCCTCGTTCTCCAGGATGGCTACGAACTTGGTCACCCCGTCCTTGTCCAGGCGACCGGTCACCTCGGCATAGATGGCGTCCAGGGCCGCGCCGAGTGGTTGCTGATCCCAGCGAAACCCCCTGGATACCAACTCACCGTTGATGGCGGGCCAGGAGTTCTCGGCCAAGTAGGCGAGCACCATCGAGACGTGCAGCGACCGACCGGCGGCGGCCTCCACGGCGTCCGTCAGAACCTCGGTCAGCTCGGCGTGGTCCAGACCCTCGTCCAGGATGAACTCGTCCAGGCTGTTCGGGTCACCCGGTGTTGACACTACAAAGTCAAGAATCTGGGTCAGGTCACCGGAGGTCAGCACCGGCCACCAGGCCACGGCGGGGAGGGCCGGAACGTCGAACCTCCGGCCCCCCAGCTCCAGCTCGATGGCCCAGCAACGCATGGAAGCGAGCGGGTCAACGTCCACCGGCCACCTTCTCCTGGTGGCGCTTCTCGCGCCGGACCTTCTCGGCCAGCGCCAGCCTGTCCTTGCGGAGCCGCCGGGACAGCGCGCGCTCCTGAGTCCTGCGACCCCGGCTGTCCATCAGGCGTCCTGACCAAACGTGGCGGGCGGCCAGCTACTGCGGTTCTGCTCCAGCGGCCGGGGGAAGATCGGCGGGTCCACCACGGTCTTGGGCCGGGGCACGGACCCGGCCTTGCCGGTGTCACTCTTGATCCCGGCCCGGACGGCGGAGTCCTTGGCCTGGATCAGCAGGTTCAGCGCCGTGGTCAGCTCCGGCGAGTCCTTGGTGATGGTGGTCACCAACTCGATGGCGGTCACGTAGAACGGCCGGGAGTAGTTCTGGAGCGCTTCCGGAAGGTGGCTGAAGGTCAGCCACTGGAGCGCATCGCGCACGCCCGGGTGGCGGCCCCGGGTCCAGTACTCCGCGTGCTCGCGCGTGCCGACCTTGGGCGTGGTCTGAGTCTCGTCGGTCATGCCGGGGTCACCTTTCGTCGGGCCTTCTTGGCCGGGACGGCCCTCTTGGCGGCGCGCCGCGTCTCGCGGTTGCCTTCTTTCTCGGCCGCGTCCGCGAACGCTTCTACGGTCAGGTTGATGATCGGGACCGTCCCCTGGAAGTCGAGCTTTCCGTCCAGGAACAGATCGTCCAGCCAGGCCACGTCCGAGGGGTTGACCAGTAGGCCATCGATGATCTTCCGCAACCGCTCCAGGGCGGCCATCACGGAGTCCGCCGTCCATCCGGTCTTGGGGTCCACGCCCTGGAGCTGGGTCAGCGTGCGACGCCAGACCAGGAGTTGTTCGGGCTTGGGCATGCGGACCCAGATCTTGCGGTCCAGGAACGGGATCTCCAGTTCCGGGGGGAGGTCGGGTGCGGCGGCCTCGGTGTCAATCGGTTCGGTCATGCCCCCTAACCTAGCAGTCGAGGGGGCACAACAAAGCCCCGAACTAACTAGTCCGGGGCTCTGGGATCAGCGAGTGACGTAGTTACCCAGGAGGTTGGCGGTACGGGGGTCGGTCCAGGCGTCCGGCAGGGCACCGGCGGTCTCGCGCGCTTCGGTACGCCGGATCTCTTCTGTGATAGCAGCTTGGCGCTGGTCGGGAGTCATGCCCGCGTCCCACCGAGCGTCAGCCACTTCCTGCTCGGCCAGTAGCTCGGCGCGAGCCGTGGCGACCATCTCTTGCGCAGTCATCTCACTCCATGCCTTCACGGTCTGCCTCCTGGCTTAGCTGGTGGGGTGCCCGTCTTTCCGGGCTGTCAGCTTGGCATTTGGAGGAAAGTTGAGGTCATATGGTTCACCCGAAGGATTCCCGTTCTTCACTGCCTCGCCTGGTTCGGCCCTCACAGTGCTTGTGTCTCCAACCGCGTCCCGCTTGCCTTACAAGAAGAACATTACCGTCTTGACTGCAAGGTGTCAACCCCTCAGCCGAACGTGACCGAGAACCCCTCCTGAGCGGCTACCTCTTGCAGCGCCGTCCTCAGGTACGGGCGGCCCGCGCGCGCGGGCTGGCGAACCGACTTGGCGTACACGACCCGGCCGTCCACAACGAACCTCAGCCGTCCGTTGCCCTTGGCCCGGATGGTCAGCGCGCGGCGGCCCTCGTGGACAGCGGCGGCATACTCAGCGCTGTAGACCACGCTCCCGATGACCATCGCTCCCCGGTCGCGGGCGAGTACCGGTTGGCCGCTCGCGCGGAGGATTCCGTTGTCCACCGGGACGAGAATCTGGCTCCGGGTGTACGTCCGGCGCACCACACGGTTGACCCGCTTGCGGGCCTCGTCCATGCCCACGCCCTGGAGCGCTGAGCGGTCGATCCGCAGTGAGTGGGCCATGCACTCGAGATTACCCCTTGACACCTCCCCGGCATGGCGGTAATGTTCTCCTTGCTCGAGACGCGGTGGTGGTGACCTTAACGAGTCCATAATCACCGAGGTCCCGAACTGGTAAAAGGAACGGCACGGATACGCCGAGCGGGTGCACACGCGGAGCGAGGAAAGGCCCAGTACCGTCACGTAGCTCAGATGGCCCAGAGCGCCCATCGCAAAGTGGGAGACCACGGGTTCGAATCCCGTCGTGACACGTTGAGGATCACAAGCTCCGGTCACCAGAACGCAGACCGGATGGACACCTCGGAGGAAAGGTCCCGGCTCTGACTGAGGTCAACCGGGGCACCCTAAGCGCCCAGTGCGGTCCGCCTCGCGGGACGTGAGTGGCAGACCTCAGAGCGGTAAGTGAGGCTAACAACTTCCGCCGAGTTTCCGGACCTCGTTCAAACCGGGCCTAAGCCTTGTGACCTTGACGCCATGGCGGTAAGGTAATCGCTATGAGTGACGACAAGGACACCGAAAAGCCGGGCGAGAAGAAGCCGGACGCTGACGGCCGAGACTGCCCGGCGGCCTACCCGCTGTGTGTTTGTGGCGTCCGGGGTTGCCAGGACTACCGGAAACACACCCCGAAGGTCACCCGGGTACGGCGCTGGCGGAGGTAGGTCAGGAGTCCGGTCCGGCCTCGGCACAGTCACAGGCCGGACCCCGCAACGTGACCGGGAGTATCCCGCCCACACAGCCGCCCTGGACGGACAGCGGGGTCCAGATTCCGGGGAGCACGTTCTTGGCCCGGTTGGACGCTCCCTCGATGTAGCAGCAGATGGCCCGGCGCATGGCCGCCGCGTCGTCCATCACGGCCTGAGTAGTGGCGTCCCACGCTTCCGCCGAGGGGATGTTGTTCTCGTCCCCCACCGGCGCACAGCGGACCGCGCCCAGCTCCAGCGTGACGGCCCAGGCACTCACACCCTTGGGCTGAGGCTGTCCGTCCTGGATCGGGAAGGCGGCCGAGGCCGGGAAGAACGGACCCGGCCGGACCCAGGCCAGCCCCTCGCAACACTCGTCCTGCTGAGTTGACAGTAGATGGTCAACCACGTTGCCCGGACGGAGCTGGACGTACCTGGGCGGGCTGAGCACCTTGGCGATTTCCTGCTCCAGGCACGCCAGCATCTCGCGCGCCCGGGGCATCACCATCGGGTCGGCAACCATCAGGAACCAGCCCCGATCACAGTCATCCGGTCGCACGATTCGGGGAGGTCAGGCGAGAGCAGGAGCGGCGGGCTCTTGCGCTTGCCGGGGTTCAGCGCGGCCACCACCATGTCCACCTGGCCGATCCCGGTACGGTCGCCGGACTCCGCCGGGCTCTCCAGCTCGACCTCCACGCCTTGGCGACTGAGCCGGGTCATCTTGGCCGGAAGCTTGCAGTCCCCGCCGGTGAGCAGCTTGGCGTACTCGCACGCAAGCTGGGCCGTAGCGATGGCCAGGGCCTCGGGCACGTCGCGGCCGTACCCGTAGGTGACGGAGAACGAGCCCTCCTCCCCCTCCTCGGCCGTGAAGTTCTGGCACGCGGGCCAGCACTCACCGTCCACCCGGACCAGCAGCCAGGCCCCGCCGGACACGTCCACGCGGTACGCGCTGGCCGGGACCACCTCGCCCCCCACCATCACCTCGTCCACGCTGGCGACCGGACCCCGGAGCACGATGGCGCACGCGCTGTTGCCGCAACAGGCCGACGCACACCCGGCGTTGAACCAGCGGCCACCGAACAGGAACGGGCCGCCCGGCACGCCGAGACCGGACACGCCCGGCATCACGGCGTAGTCCTGGTACAGCACCTCGGCTCCCCGGCCCTGGCTCGGCCGGACCGTGATCGGGCACGGGCCGTACTGGCGGCCGGTGGCGGCCCACAGGTACGTGGACGCCAGCCACAGCGCGCTGTCCCTGGTCGCCTGGGGGTGATCCTCCCAGTCCGAACAGATCTCGGTCGGGATCACCACGTCCCATGCACACGGAATCGGCATTAGCTATCCACCTCCTGGAATGACTTTACAGGCCGGGGGGTCCACGGATAGCTGGAGCCGGGTCTGGGTGTGAAGGGGAAGGGCGAGACGGGCCGCCCGGTGTCGCCGTTCGATCCGGCGGCCGAGACCGCGAGGTTCAGGCCGAGGTCGGCCGAGCCGCCGCTGGAGCGCGCACCGGTCGCGGCCGGGCTCAGGCCCAGGCCGACGTCTGCCGCGCCCAGGCTTGCGCGTGCGCCCGTGGCGGCCACGCCGAGCCCCAGAGTCAGGGCGACGGTTCCGGACGCCGGAGCAGAGCCCTGAGCGGCCACCGCGAGACCGAGGCCCACGGCCGCCGTGCCGGAGCTGGACCGCGCGCCGGTGGCGGCCACCGCGAGATTCAGCCCGGTGTCCACGGTGCCCTCGGCCGGGTCATCGCCTTCTGGCACAAATACGAAATCAGCCCAGTAATTGGCATTGCCGAAATTGTTGTCCGGCCAGGCTAGGGACGGCCCTACGAGATACCGACCGGCCACCGGCGGACAGTAGATGTCCCCGCTGGTCTTGTCGGAGTTGAAATAACCGCTGGTAGAGACGTATCGGTCGGGTGTCCAGATCACGACCCGATAATCGACTCCGGCACTCAACGGTATAGGTGGCGAGAAGGCTACCTGGTGGCGGCCGTCACTCAAACCGTCCGGGAACGTGGCCGACCCAAGCAAGGCTTGGTCAGAGTCCCGGTAAATGCCGATCTGTACCGGCTCCGATGGCGGGGTGGAGGGGAAATACCATTCGCCGTGTGTGGCCGTTCCGTCAACAGACAGAACGAACCACGTACCCATGGAGTACGGTCCGTCGTCGTTGTCGAGATTGGCCGGAACCTCGGTTCCGAAAATCGTCTGGGCCATGGCGGCCTCCCGGCTAGGTGCTGGAGCCGGTGACGGTCAGCGAGGTGATCGAGTAGGCCCCGGCCGCGTTGAACGCCTGATCCCCGGTCAGCGCGTCGAAACCGTAGAACGTGCCGCCGGTGCTCGCGCTGAAGAACAGGGCATGGGTGGCACCGTCGCCCGGCGTGCCGGTGAAGTTGTACGGGACACCGGTGGCCGTGATGACTCCGGCGGCCACAGTGGTGGTGATCTGGACGCGCGCCGAGCTGGTCTGGTCGGCGGCCGTGGGACCATCGCCCACGGCCACCCACAGCACGGCCTCGTTCCCGTCCTCCAGGAAGGCGGTGATTCCGGCTTGGTTCAGGGCCATGGCGTCTCCTCGGTGTTCGTCAAGGCCAGCGTACAGAACGGACCCGCCGGAGGGTGATCCCCCAGCGGGTCCGTTGACGATGCACTGTCAGGCGGGCCGGTCCCGCTTGTGAACGTCACCAGCCTCGCGCCGCGTCACGCCCCTGATATCTGGGTCACGCGCCACAGCCTCGTCCTTCTTGTTCTGGCCGGTCGTGTCATCGCTCCGGACCTTGCCCTGAGCGCCCTTGTTCCCACCCTTGTTAGCCACCGGGTCAGCCCTTATTCCCCTTCAGGAAAGACACAATGTCCTTCAGGCCCTGGCCGGGCTTTTGCTTTATGGCCTGGCCCTCGTTGTACTCCATCCGCGCACCCCTCTTGGTCACCTTGATCACGTGATCCGTGGCCTGGACCTGGGGGTGGTTCCGGAGCGCGTCTCTGGCCGCCTTTTCCCGTTTGTTCACGGTTCCCTTTCTCCCCGGACGGGAACTCCCCGCCACCCCTTATACTTTACAGGGGTGGCGGGGAGGTGTCCACTCAGGGACTAGCAGAAACCAGTGGTCCCGGCCGCCGTGCCGGTCGAGTTCCACATGCCCCCGCCGTACCCGAAGGACCGGACCGAGCTGACATACGGGGTGACGTTCCAGGCACCAGCCGGGATCGCCAGGCCCGTGGTGGTGCTGACCCCCATGGACAGCGTGCTGGCCGTCCAGGCCCCGCCGATCACGTGGTACGACGTGGTGCTGATCGTGGCCCGGCCGACCGCGTTACCGAGAACTCCCGTGCCCATGTCGGAGCACGAGGTACCGGAGGGACCGTAACCGGTGGTCTTGGTAGCCACCTCACCGAAATACTGGTTCTTGGTGGAGCTGGCGAAACCGCCGGTGAACAGCGACGTCGGGAAGTAGCCGATGTACTGGCCATTGAAACCGACCCACCAGGCGTTGCTCGTACGCTCGATGTCGAAATACCGGCTGACCGGCGTGCCGGTGATCTCGTCACCGGCGCATACCGCCCCGGCCACCGAACAATTGGTGGTGTACTCCACGAACCCGGAGCAGGAAGTGTTGTAACACTGCTTGACACCGGCATTCCACCAGTAGACGAAAACGCAGACCTTGGCGACACCGGAACCATTGGTGCCGCAGACGATCGGGTCCTTGGTCCAGCCGACCTCAACGGTGTTACCGGCCGCATCCGAAACCGAGATCTCGCCCAGGGAGTGTGCGTCCTTGGTGTCCAGGAAAGGATTGCCGACCAGCATGTAACCGGCCGCACCGTCCACGGTGCCAGCGGCGTGGTTCTGGATGCCGTAGGCGTAGTGCCAGTACGGACCCGCCAGGAGACCGCGAGAGTTGCTGGTGGCCTTGGCCTGAAGGGCGGCAGGGTTGCCCTTCATCGCGTTGGCGATGGAGATGGTAGAACCGGCCGAGGCGACGGCCGGACTCACAACCGCCACACCGGCCAGCGCGAGGAGGGTGACCGCGAGTGCGGCCACCCCCCTCTTGAAGCTACTGATCATTTTGTCGCCTTTCTCCCGGACGGGGACCTCCCCGTCACACCCCAGACTTTACAGGTGTAACGGGGAGGTGTCCACTCAGGAGCTGAGCGACTGGCAACCGCACTCCGGCTCCGGCGGGGCCAACTGGGTCCAGATCGGCAGGTGGTGCGTGTCAGACGGGATGGCCGTGAACAGCGGAGCCGGGTCGCCACCGGCGTCCCGCACCACGTCGTACGGGCCGACACCCCAGGGGGTGCCCTTCCGCGTCCGGCCGACGACCGTGAAGGTGATCAGGTCGTTGGTGATCACGATGTCCTCGGACAGCGCACCCTCCACGACCCAGGGCAGCAGGTTGTACCCGTAGAACGGGAACGTGTCACCGGGGAGGCATTCCTCCTCGGCGTTGCCCATCCACGCTTCCAGCGAGAAATTCGCCGTAGCGAAGTCGGACTCTGTGACCGGGAACCCGATCGTGTTGCCCTGGTCGTCCAGGTACGGCTCCAGACCGGTCACGATGGTGAACAGTTCGGCGTCCACCTCCTGGAACACGATCGAGACCGCGTACCAGTTGAGGCTTGGCGCGCTCCGCTGGTTGACGATGGCCCGGCCCCGCGCGTTGCGCTGGAGGAACCGCTCGCCCTCCTCGGACTCCGGGGTCATCGTGATCGAGACGAACCCGTCCGAGACCGCGAACGCGCAGTCACCGAACTCCGGGTTGCCGCACTCGTCCAGGCGAGTGACACGCATCGTCTCCCCCTGAAGGGGCTTGGCGCAGAGCAGGTTAGCCATTAGGACACCTCCAGCGGGTTGAACTCCGCGCGGCCCGCGAAGCACTCGAAAGCAACGGCATACGGCCGCTCGGCCACCAGGACAACCTCGTTCGTCGCATTCTCAAACGCGTTGTAAACCTGGATCTCCGGCGCGCGCCAGACCGTGGTCTGGCCGGTCACGATGATCTCGCCGGAGGGGTAGTTCCCGAACGCCCAGACCGACCCCATCGGGGTCAGCTTCCGGGCGTTCTGGGCGCTGGATTCGGGGACGATGAGACCGTGATCAGCGGCGAACGCGGCCACTTCGATCGGTGCGTGGATGTAGGCCACCCCGCCGTACTGCTGGTCGGCGTAGGCGTAGCTCTCCAGCGCGGCCACCACCTCCACGACCGAGGCCGGGTCGTACCCGCCCCCGATGCTTGACGCTTCACCGTCAAGGCTCATCGTGCCCATGGCGTTGTCGTCCACGTCCAGGCCGGACCACAGGGCCGCCTCCACGGCGGCCTGCTCCGAGCCCTCCAGCCGACGCCGGACCTTGGCCCGGTATTCGTCGGTGGTGTAGCCCACCGCGCCACAGTTCAGCGTGGAGAGTGCGATGAACACACCCGTGTTGATCTCGTCGGTGTCGTTGTCCAGCGGCTTGACCGGCGCTTCCCCGGGCTCATAGCAGGTCACGCCGAAAGCGATGGACCGGCCACAGTCGGGGACGAACCGAACACCCCCGCCCTCCCCATGGGAGGCCAGGTCAAGCGGCCCGCTGGCCGCGTCGAACAGGCCATACCGGCGACGCAAGCGAGCGGGGGCCGGGACGACTACTCCGGGAACGATTGCCATCCGTGTTCACCTCCTCAGGTGAGAGTGTCGGGCCGGGGTGGCGGAAGGATCAACCGCAGACCCACCCCGGGGCCGACTAGAGGTGGTTACGGGCAGCAGCCGACGACACCGGAGGTGTCGATCGGCACCTGGTACAGGCGCGAGTCCGCGCACATCTTGAGGACGTTGAACCCGTCCTCCAGGAACAGCGCGGTGTACTGGTTCTGGGTGAGCAGCGCGTTGTCGTACACGGTGTCCAGGTTCACCACGTCACGGACCGGCTTGACCCAGGTACCGGCCGGGTAGGCCAGGAACTGGACCGTGGCGGGCCACGCCGTGATGGCGGTCTGGGCACCCGGGCCACCGGCGAGACCGGAGTACGCGTCCTGCCAGTCGTAGACGAACCGGGGGACCGCGCCGCGCGTGGTGAACGCGGCCAGGAACTCCGAGTTGGTCACGTTGATCGTGGCCGTGCCCTGGCGGCGCGCCATGGCCGCCCGCATCGGAGCGATGACCCAGGCGGGCAGGACGATCTCGATGGTGGAGTTACGGCCCATGCGGTTGCGGTACCGCATGTCCTCGATCGCCAGCTCCACGGCCGACAGCAGCGCGCTGGCCGCGTCGTCGCCGGAAGCGTCGGCCGAGATGACCACCGGCGCGCCGGAACCGGCGACGATGCGCGCGATGACCGACTCGTTCACCTTGTGGGCCAGTGCGACCATGGCACCCTGGGTGAACCGGGTCACGGCCTCCGGGTAGCCCCGGCGCTGGAGCAGCGAGCCCGTGATGCAGACGTACGCGACGTCCAGGCGGACCTCCACGAAGTCCGGGCACGGGATCTCGACACAGATCTTTTCGACACCGTTCTCCACGTCGTACTCGGTGAGGATGACGTCGCCCTCGTCACCGATGGAGTCGTAGATGACCGAGAAGTTCGGGCCACCGTCCTCCGGCACGAAGAAGCCACCGCGCGACGCCTGGACCTCCGCGATGTCCAGCATGCCGTCCAGGGTCTCCAGCGAACAGAGTTCGTAGATCGTCTCGGACGGGGCACACCAGCCCACGGCGGCGGTCAGGGCGGCACCGGCGGCCACGCTCTGGGTCACCGACGCGATGAGCGAGCCACCGGGGAGGCGGGACTCGGTGGTGGCGTAGTCCAGGACGGCCTCGGCACTCTTGGTGTCGGTGATCCGCAGGCTGTCCGGGAACTGGCGGGTGATCTGCGCACCGCCGTGGCGCATCAGGGTCTGGCCGCCCACCGAGAACCGGTGGCCGCCCAGGTCGCGGTTCTTGCCCGCGATCTTGCGGGTGCTGGTGGAGTAACCGGCCATCCGGCGCTCCAGGAGCTGGCCGACCTGGCCGAACGAGGTCAGCTCACCGCTGAAGCCCGGCGCGTCCGCGCTGGCGGTTAGGACGGCGTTGATCTCGGCCGGGGCTTCCGGGGTGGGGTCGATGGTGCCGGTCGGCCCGGCCGGGACGGCGGCCGGAACGGGCTCGGTGCCGGTGGGCTCCGGAGCCGGAACGGGGGCCGGGGTCGGCGCAGGAGCCGGGACCGGGGCGGGTTCGGTCGGCGCGAGACCGGCGGCGAGCGCGGCGCGCGCGTCGCTGGCGGCAGTCGCCAGCTCGGTCCGGCGGGTGCTCTCGGTGCGGACGCTGGTGAACAGTTCCTGGGTCGCGACGACGGACTCAGCCGTGGCCGCGTCGTCCGCGAGGATGGTCTGTGCGTGGGCCGTGACCTGGGCGGCGAATGCCGCGAACTCCTCCGCGCTGAGCGCGGTCAGGTCGGCCGGAACGTCGAACGGAAACATGGTGTCCGGTCCTCTTCCAGTCGGTGGGTCGCTGGTGGTGCGTGCGACTCCCGGCCGGACCGAATCCTGACACCGGTGTGTCAAGCCTGATCCTAGCCCATCGGCGGCCAGCCCAGCTCAAATGTCCGCCTCCCCGGGTGTTGACACATCACAGTCATGGCGGTAATGTCCCTGTCCATGGCAGATCTTCTAGACCTGGTATCAGATGTCGGACCCAGCCAGGGTTTTGAAACTCCAGACGAACCCGTCCAGAGGTGCCAAGTCTGCGACCGGAAACTGGACCGGCCAGCACCAGACGGACTAGGGCCGACCTGTCGGAAAAGACAGGCGCGCCGGTAAGGTAGGTGGCATGGAGATCCTGGAGATTCGACCCGCGCGCGTGAGCGCGGCCCTGGTGGCAATCGGGGACATGCTCGTGTCCTCCCCGGTCGGCGCGGACGGGCCGCGTCCAAGCCGCTGGCTGGGCACCGTGACCGAGCACATCATCGTGGACCGCGTGGAGGTGGACGGCGTGGAGATCATGGTCCCGGAGGACGAGGCCAAGAACTGGCGTCAGTGGCGTCTTGGCCTGGTAGACGGCCGCAACACCGAGACCAAGCCGATCCCGGCCGATGGCTGGGTGTGGGTCCACCTGCCGGTGGCACTGTGAGCGGACCGAGCACCGAGTGGCCGAGCCCGCTCCCCCCGCCACCACCTGAGCCCGACGAGGGCGACGAGTGAGTGAGGCCCGGCCATCGGCCGGGCCTTCTTCGGTTGCAACCTTGAAGCCGGTACGGTAAAGTTCAAGGACAGACGACGGAAGGGGAGGCAGATGGAGATTCCGGGATACGGCGAGCTTCAGGCCGGAGCCACGATCACCAACGGTGAGTGCGCCATGCGGCTGGA
>WUUC01087647.1_pt1 | contig 19838 bp, 14 predicted proteins | sample 6278441 | NCBI WGS metagenome assembly WUUC01 (sample SAMN13675441, study PRJNA597444) | soil metagenome | isolation source: soil | place: USA: Washington | collected 2017-10
ACCGATGCTGAGTTGACTGCGTTCACCGACAACGCCGAGGCGAGCACGCTCGCACTGTTCGAGGGTGACGAGGGCACGCTGACGTTCGAGCAGCGCCGCACCCTCGTTCTGCTTCTCAAGCGCCGGTATCTGAGCGCCGAACGCTACGCCACCGAGTGGCGTGTGCTGAGCGAGAACGAGCCGCTATTCCGCGCACGGCTCAACGACCTGTTCCTCGAACTGCACGTCGACCGCGAGCGGCGCATCGCGTTCAAACGGCAAGCGCAGACCGAGGCTGAAGGACACGACTTCCCGACGCTGCTCTACGACACCCAGTACACCCGCGAGGAAACCATCCTGCTCGTCTTCCTGCGGACGCGGTTCCGCAGCGAGCGCTCCGACGGCATCACCGACGTGCTGGTCGACATAGAGGAGCTGGTGCAGCAAGTCGCACACTTCCGCCCGGAACACGCCACCGACCGAACCGGCGATCAGCGCCGCGCCGAGAACGCCATCAACACAATCCGCAAAGCCGGTGTGCTGCTCAGGACGACCGACTCGAACCGGTACCGGATCTCACCGGTCATCGAGGTGCTGCTGCCGGTGCCGAAGCTCGCCGAGCTGCTCGACTGGTTCATGAGCGAGAACGGCGGCGAGCAGCCCGCGCCGCCTGAACTCGAGTCACCGGCGGTCACGACCGATGCCGAGGAAGTGTCGGCATGACGCAGGCACCGCTGCTTTCCGTGCCCGGCGGCACGGAGGGCACCACCCAGTGGAAGGCCGAGAGCCTCCAGTTGGTGAACTGGGGCGGGTTCCACGGTCACACGCAGATCCCGATCTCACCGACCACGACGCTGCTGTCGGGAGCGTCCGGCACCGGTAAGAGCACGCTGCTCGACGCGTACCTCGCGCTGATGATGAAGTCGGACACGCCGTTCAACGGCGCGTCCAATGACGCCACTACCGGCCGCGCACGGGGCGCCGAGCAGCGCAACCTGCTCACCTACCTACGAGGGAAGCTGGACTCCAATCGCGAGACCGGCAGCGACGAGCTCGTGGACCAAGTGCTCCGTGGACATCGCATGGTCACCTGGGGCGCCATCGCGATGACGTTCGTAGACGACAATCAGCGTCGCGCGACGGCGCTGCGCGCCTACCACGTCCCCGCTGGCGCGACCTCCGCGCGCGACGTGACGATGAAGATGGCCGTCGTCGACGACTACCTCAACCTGCGGGCGCTCGAACCGCTTGCCGCGGGCCGCTTCGAGAAGCGCGCGCTCGAAACTACGTTCGCCGAGCTAAAGGTGTACGACACCTACGACGCGTTCGCGCAGGTGCTGTTCACCCGGCTGGGCATCGGCGCCGGTGGCGACGGAGCCAAGGCGCTGCGGCTGCTTGCCCGCATCCAGGCAGGCCACCAGGTCCGTAGCGTCGACTCGCTGTACAAGTCGCTCGTGCTCGAGGAGCCCGCGACGTACAAGGCGGCGGACAAAGCAGTCGCGCACTTCACCGACCTCGACGCGGCGTACGAGGCCATGTTGACCGAGGCGGAGAAGGTCAAGGTTCTCGCCAAGATCCCCGACCTGCATCGGGACCTGACGGCTTCGCGCGACATCGAAATGCTCATCGACACGTTCGGGCTGCACCGCACCGACGTTGACACACCGTGGCAGCTGTGGCAGTTGACCACGGAGGCCGCACTGCTGCAGGTCGCGACCGACTCCAACCGCGCCGAGCGCCGCGACGTCGCTGAGGAACTCCGCTCGGCGGAGGCAGCCGAGCGTGACCTGACCGCCCGGCTCGGCGACGTCATAGAACAGCAGCGTGAAGCTGGCGGCCCTCTGCTCGACCGGCTCAAGCTCCAGATCGAGGAGCTGAAGGCGCTGCGCGAGATCACTGAACAGCGACGCCGCACGTTCGACAGCCGGACCGCTGTCCTCGGCCTCGACGTGATCACCGCCGCCGAGTACGCCGAGGCGCACAAGCAGGCGCAGCGCCTGTTCGCCGAGTTCTCCGACCGCGACGGGCAGCTCGACCAACAGCGGCGCGCGGTGCAGGACGCGGGTTATCCGCTGCGGATCGAGTTCGACGAGCTCAAGAAGGAACTCGAGTCGCTGCGCACACGCAAAGGTCTCGTCCCGCGGGCGATGGACGAGGCGCGCCGTGCGATGGCAAAAGCTGTCGGTATTGACCCCGAGCAGCTGCCGTTCGTCGCCGAGCTCATCGACATCGCGGACGGGCAGGAGCGGTGGCGGAGCACGGCCGAGGTCACGCTGGCATCCGTCGCCCGCGTGATGCTGGTCGACGCCGCCATAGAGTGGCAGCTGCGTCGTGCCATCGAGCCGCTGCGCATCACGCCCCGCATCCAGTTCGAGGCCGTCCTGCACTCGCATTTCGTGGAAAGGCCGACAAACCCGGCGATGCTGTCCGGCAAGCTGGCCTACAAGAACTCGCCGTTCGGCAACTGGGTGCAGGAGCGCCTGAGCCGGACTGGCGTCGACTGGATGTGCGTCGACTCCGTAAACGACCTCGAGGGCGCCGGCCGACGCGTGACCGTGACCGGGCAGACCCGTGACGGCTCACGGGGCGCGCACGGCCATAGCAACGTGCCGCCCATCATCGGCTTCGACAACACCGCGCGCATTAATGAGATGGCCGCACGGGTCGTGGACATCGAGGGCCAGGTGCTCGAGCTCGCGAAGCAGGAGGCGGACCTGCGCCGCCGCAGCGATGCGCTGCGTGCCAGCAAGGACGCTGCGCAGTACCTGGTCGACACCGAGTGGCAGAGCATCGACCTATCTGCAGTCGAGGCGTCCATCGCGCATCGTGCGGCCGAAAGGGACAGGATCCTCGAAGACAGCGACAACCTGCGCGCGCTGAACGCAGAGGCTGAGCGTCTCGACAAGGAGCGCGAGGAGCAGGCAGGCCGCAAACACAGGGCCAAGCAGCGCGCCGAGGAGTTGGATGCCTCACACCTGGCGCTGTGCGAACGGCAGGATGCGGTCGGCGACGAATTGGTGCGCATCGACCACGCCGGGCACGTTCGCCTGACGCCCGAACAGTCTGATCGACTGAACTCCGCGTTCGCCGAAGTCTCGAGCCCCGACGACCTCGGCGGCTTCCGCGAAGGCGTGGGCCGGCTTAAGTCGCTGCTGTCCACGCAAAGCCAAGCCGCACGCGAGCAGAGCGCGAGGTTGATCGAGCAACTCGTCCGTGTATTCGAGGCATATCAGCGGTCGTGGAACGACCCGAATCTCGGCACGGACATCGAGTCGTACGGCGGGTACCGCGACATCCTCGACAACATCACCCGCACTGGTCTGCACGAGCGACAGCAGGAATGGCGCCGCCGGCTGTTCGAGTGGAGCGGCCAGGACCTTGTTCCGCTGAACGCGGCGTTCGACACCGCCATCACCGACATTGAGGAACGCCTCGAGCCGGTCAACGCCATCCTGGCCGAGCTCCCGTTCGGGGCGGCCCGTGACCGGCTGAGGATTTCGTTGCGTCGGCTGCATCCCGAAGACGTGCAGAAGTTCCGCCGCGACCTGCGCGCGCTGTCCTCTGGTGTCACCGCGCAGATGACCGACGGGGCCATCGAAGCCCGCTTCAAGCGGCTGCGCGCGTTCATCGGCCAGATCCGCCGGGAGGACGCCGCCGGCAAGACGAACACTAGCCGCGACCTGTACCTCGACGTCCGCAAGCACGTCGAAATCACCGCCGTCCGGCTCACCGTCGACGGACGCGAGGTGGCCACCTACGCCTCACTCGGCGGCAAGAGCGGCGGCGAGACGCAGGAGCTCATCGCTTTCATCGTCGGGGCAGCCTTGCGGTTCCAGCTTGGCGACGAAGACCGCGCCCGACCCCGGTTCGCACCGGTGTTCCTCGACGAAGGTTTCGTGAAGTCCGACAGCGAGTTCGCCGGCCGGGCTGTCAACGCGTGGAAGGGTCTCGGATTCCAGCTGATCGTCGGCGCGCCCCTGGACAAGGTGACCGCGCTTGAGCCGGACATGGACTTGATCCTGACCGTTACGAAGGGCGCGCGGGGGTACTCGCACGTGACCGAAGTCCGCTCGTCGGACCCTGCGCGATGAAGACACCGACTCAGGTCAGCGCGGACATCCGCCGCCGCCTCGGCAACAGCTGGCATCGCGCCGCCGCGGGCACCGACGACGCCTGGCCACACCGGTTTCCCCTCGGCGCAACCGGCCGAGCCGAACTCGAAGGGGACTTCGGCGCGTTCCAGCAGGCTACCTTCACCTGGCGTGAGTGGGCCGATGCCCACGCGGTCAGCCTGATCGACACAACGCGCCGCGTCAGCGGCACCGCCCAGCTCATCCCGACACACACCGACGTCGCCTCGATTGACGTAGCGGCCGCGATCTGCGGACCAGAGTGGGTCGAGCGGTTACGCCGGGGGCGTGAACGCGCAGCGGTAATCGCCGACCGCTACCCGAAGCTGCCGGATGTCGCCGCTGTCGTGCGTCAGGTCGACAGCTTCAGTCCGGTCGACTTCGCGCTGCTATGCGAGGCCGCCGACTGGTTCTCCAGCAATAGCGCGGTCGGCCTGACGCCACGCCAGGTGCCCGTTCCGGGCTTGCATGCCAAGTGGCTGAACACCCGACAGAGCCTGGTCGCAAGACTGGCCGGCATCGACGAGCTCGGCCTGCTCCCGCCGCACCCTGGCCGCATTCACTTCACCTACCTAGACCCGGCGCACCGAACGGCCAGCGGTCGTCGCCACGACTCGGCCACCGTGGGCGACCGCATGAGTCCGGCCTACCAGCCACGGGTGCTGGTCATCTCCGAGAACAAAGACACCGCCATTCACTTTCCCGAGCTGCCGGGCGGCATCTCCATGGAGGGCGAAGGCAAGGGCGCCCGCACACCGGCTGCATTCGATTGGGTTCGCGACTGCCCGCTGCTCGTTTACTGGGGTGACATGGACGCCGACGGCTTCGAGATTCTCGACGGTTACCGCGCCGCCGGGCTTCCGCTGGTTTCGATCCTGATGGACCTCGCGACGTACGAGGCGTACGAGGCATTCGGCACCTGGACCGACCCGAAGGGCGTGACGTTGACCGCGGCCCCACGGCGGCCGCTGCCGCACCTGACTGACGCCGAATGGGAGCTGTACTCGCGGCTCACTGAGCCCGACTGGCCCCGGGTGCGCAGAGTGGAGCAGGAGAAAATCCCGCTCGACGTCGCCCGAACCGCCCTCGACGCAGTCCTGCGAACGCAGGCAATGACCGATGGCCGAAGTTAGGTGAGTTGTCCAAGTAGGAGCTCAGGCGAGGAGAAATCGCAGCTCGCAGGCCTAGGGTCGCGACACGGGGATTGCTGGCGGATGCAGATGACCGAGCTATCGCCCGACCAATTGGGGAAGAATTGCGCCTGGGAGGCCGTACGCCGACCGCCCGTCTGCGCGATGTTAGTGCGAGTAACCGTTGCGCGAATCGATGGCTATTCACGGGAACCCGTCGTCGCTCTTGCGGCTGCGGCCCACACTTCACGGCGCGCCACGACGAGCGAGTGCAGCGGATGCCGACTGTTCATGTCGCTGTTCAACGGCGGCAGCAAGGATGCAATCACCCCAGCCTCCCGATCCCAAGGTCGCGGATCGCTGACCCAGGTGAGGTAAAGGTGGTTGCGCATCCAAGCCGTTAGCTCGGCCTCGGACCGGCGGTCAAGGATCGGCCGGTCATCCGCGGTCGTCGCGAGATCCCAGCCCTCTTGCTCCCAGAGGAACGACGCAAGCGCCCGGCGCAGCGTCGATCTTCGTGTCCGCCGAGCGTGGTCGCGAAGCAAGCGGTCCCGCATCGTTCGAGTGCCCGATTCCTTGTCCGGGCAGATCCCGACGTAAATCAGCTCGAGCTTGCCGTCGCTCGTCACGCACGACCCGCTGATGTCCGGCAGGGTTCCCGGCGGTGACCACCAGGCGTACACGCCTCGATCTGCCGGCATGCCTCGCTCTCTTTGCGGCCCCATTGCCACGGGCATCGGCGCCGGGATTGACGTAGCGAGGGCCCCGGCAGTGTCGAGCATGGTCCGATCTTGCACCGACTGCCCGCCCGCCCGCATAGCGATCCACCGGTGTGGCGCGCCAGCCCCCCGGACGACCCTGAACGGAGGACCACAAATCATTGGTGCGCCGGCGTTGTTGTTCGTCCTGGCGACGATCCGTGTCACTCAGCCGGAACGAAGTGGCGCGTAGCAAGTGCGGCGGCTGTGGCATAAGGCCGTGTGACGATCCGAGGCGTCCGTTCAAGACAAGATGGAGGATGCGATGGCGACAAGGAATGTGAGTAAGCAGACGAGTGCGTTGGCGAAGGCCAGGGAGCGGCGGCGTGCGCTGGACAAGGCACGGGATCAGCAAGACCAGCGGATCGACGAGGCTACGGCGGGGGCGATAGTCGTTCTGGAGATTCGGGCGGACGCGGAGCGGGCACTTGAGTCCGCGATGATGCAACTCGGCGAGGCACTGAAGCTGCTGCTCGCAGAAGACGTGAGCACTGACAAGGCGGCCGCGTTGCTTGAGATGGACGTCACGGAGGTCCGCCGGTTGGTCAGGACTGTGTCGACCGATGTCGGGGAGCCGAACGCTCGACGCAAGCCCGGCAACTCGACGACGGTGTCGGTGCTTCCGGGCGCTGTCGGCGACCGTGTCGCGCGCCAAACCGGCTGAGTCCAAGCTCTTGCCGGTGCGGGCGGCGGTCATCGGTGACAGACCGTCGCCCGCACTTGCACCCGCCGAATTCCAGCCCGTAAGTCGCTTCGCAGGCGACGCCAGGCGGCAACGCTGACCACCCGGATCGTCGGCTTCGTGATTCGCTTCTCCTGCCGGAGACTTCATGTCGCTCGTCGCGGCTTCGTCGGATGACGACAGCGGGATCCATCAATAGGCACAGAAGATCGCGCACCAGTCGTGAACGAGCCGTTGTCCTTCTTCGTCGAGGCTACGTATGTGGGCGACGCCGAACGGTGGCACCAAGCTAGTCGTGGCGAGTGTGGCGAGTAGGCGAACTGAAGCGATCTCTCCACTGGACATGACGAGGAAATCCGAAAGACCGTCCGCGAAGTCGTCAGCTTTTGGCCCGGTTTCTCGCCAGGCCTCGTAGGCGTCGGCGCCGTCGGGTGGTCGGCTCCGACACTCGTAGTCCTCCCACGCATCGATGTGCGGCGTCACGGCAGAGAGCACGGCGGCGAGGTGGTCCAGGTCGACGCTGAGTTCGTCGTCTTCGATCGCGACGACGCCACGGATTCTGGCCGCGAGCCGGGCCAGGCGCGGGTGGCGTCCGAGCAGCCACGTTGCGCTTCGGTACGGGCGGTCAACGGGCGGTGGTACGTCGCGGGTGTCGGGCCACGCTGTGAGGGAGGTCGTCATGACTTGCTGCTCCTCGGTCGAATCGTTGGCGGACTGTTCGCGGTGCCATGCGGGCGTCGATTTAGGCATCACCGCGAAGGGTTGGCGACTTGCGATCCCACGGCCGCGAGGTGTTCGGCAACTGCCTGGTGCAACCTCTCGCTGGCGGCGGTGATCCACGCGTCGATATGGGTCTGGTGCGCGACATGAAGTGCGCATTCAGCGTCGTAGAGGTGCCAGGGTGGCGTGAACGCGCACCTCGTTCGTGTTGCTCGCGGCGGAAGTGCCTGCTGTGACCATGGCTGTACTCCTCGGTGGAGTCACGTCGGTGAGACGTGGATGGTGGCGTGCTGGGCGCGGTCCTGGGCGACGAGTCGTGCGTTTCGTCATGCCGCGCTGCCTTGCCGGCGGTGGCGGGAGACGGTGCGCTTGCTGGTGGACAGCAGCTCGGCGATGGTGCGGATCGAACGACCACGTTCGGACATGCGGCGCACGACCTCGATCTGCTCGGCGTGGGTGAGGCGCACTCGGGTGTCTCCCGTGATTGCGCGCTCGATCGCGATCTCGTCGAGGACGGGGTCGTCCCCGCTGGTGTCAGGCTGGTCCGGCGCCGGGTCGGGGTCTTCGTCAATGTCATCCCAGGCCAGGGGCGGCAGCCACCTGTGTTGGGTGGCGTGCGCGCGGGCGAAGTCGCTGGCGTTGCGCTGGGCGATCGTCTGACGCGGTGGCGGTGCGTCCCACAGTCGCTCGTACAGGTCGTTGACGAGTTGCGCGGTGCGGGCGGTGACCGACTCGCTGGTCATGCTGCGTCGCAGGTTGGCCGGCGAACGGTGCAGTTCGCGGGCGAGCCATGCTTGCGCCCAGCCGACGGCGACGAGGGCCTGCAGGCGGCGGCGGGTTCCGGTGGCGTCGACGTGGCTGTTCGCGGCGCGGCTGGTGTCGTCGGCGGGCACGGCCAGGATGCGGTCGGCGGTTTCGCGGCGGACCTTCTGGAACGGCGGCTTGCCGCGGCTGTTGGGATAGATCAGGCCGCGTAGGTGGCTGGAAGACAGTCCGGCGAGCTTGGCGATCTGGTCGACGCCGATCCCGGCGTCGCGCAGCATTTGGATGTGCTGGCGGGCCTGGGTGGCGTCGACGTAGGGCTTCCAGCGGCCGAAGGTGCGCTCGCGGTGCATCTGGTTGCTGGCGGCGGTGTTGGCGATGGTGCACTCTCGGCAGCGGCACTGGTCGCGCACGTACGCGGCGCGGGTGCCGTGCTGGTGCTTGGCTCGAGGGTGTTGGCAGTCGCGTTTCGTGCCGGAATCGGCCCGGGCGGCGCGGGCCCGCGCGACTTCTACACGGCGTAGCTGCCTGGCGCAGGAGTGTCGGTTGTGGTGGTGTTCGGCCATTGCCTGGCTGGCGTAAGTGCCGGTGAAACCACAGGTGGCGCAGACACGGGTGATGCTCATGTGCGGCTCACTTGCTCGCGGATCTCGCCGCACAGGTCGTAGCCGCCGAAGCCGGTGTGGTCTGGCACGTGGCGGGTGCCGTATTGGCCGCGCGCGGTGCGGATCGGACCGCCGGACTCGAGCCAGCCGTCGGGGTAGACGTTGTTGATCGTTTCGGCCCAGCGGGTCATGCCGGTCTTCTGCTTGGCGCTGGTGCCCGGTTCGGGCCGGCGAGGGACGCAGGGCAGGTTCCGCCAGCCGGGCCAGGCGTGGTCGTGGGCGTCCTCGACCGCGTCGTTGTGGCCGTCGCGGATCTCGCCTTCCCAGTCGCAGTGCAGGCACGCGCCTCGGTAGACCAGCGCGCCGACGCAGCTGCACTCGGCGCGGTAGTGGTCACAGCGCAGGTCAGCGGTCAGGCTGATCGGGCGGCACACCTCGGTGGGCTGGTCACCGCGGCCGCCGCCGATCTCGGCGCGCCAGGCGTGCGAGCGGCGCAGGCAGTCGAAGTGCCCGTGCTCGTCCGACCACGCCTCGGCGGCAGCGACGCGGGCGAAGAACCCACGCGTGGCACCGTCGAACATCGCGGGGGCCTCGTCGAAGCGGCGCTGAGCCTCGGCCTCGGCGACCGCGGTGGCGGCAGCGTCCACGTCGGCGAACAGGTCCAGCTGGCCTTCTGTGAGGCCGACGGTGGCCATGTCAGCTCGCCTGCCCCAGAGCCTGCTGCTCGCGCTCCACGCGCCGCTGGAGGTGCCGCACCGACAGGTCGAGCCCGGCGGCGCTCTGGCGCGGGTCCAGGACGTCATCGAGGGCGCGCAGCAGCTTCTCGGCCGAGCGCGGGTGTTCGGCGACCGCGTCGAGGGTGGTGCGGCGCAGCGTTCCGTGCGGGTAGGCGGCGAGGTTGCTCAGCTGGGGTGAGGCTTGGTGCAGCAGCATCTGCCACACCAGCGCCTGCCCGCGCAGCTCAGCCGTCTGCTCGGGGGTGGCGGCGTCTTCCCAGTCCTGGCTCACGACAGAACCTCGACCGTGACGCCGCCGAGCCACTGGCTGACGTTGCTGCTGACCGCGTTGCCGGCCTGCATCTGCTGCTCGCCCTGGTTGCCGGTGATCCGGTAGCTGTCGGGGAAGCGCTGAGCCCGGGCGGACTCACGGGGCTTGACCATCCGGAAGTGGCAGTCGTTGATGTCGATCCCCGGAGTGGCCAGGCCTGCGGACTCGACGGTGGCCTGGGTGAGCAGCGGCTCGTCGGTGGTTTTGGTCTTGGCCTTGCGGTAGGGGATGACCAGCGACAGGTTGGTGCGGGCGACGACGCCGGGGAACGGGTCGGCGACGTCTTTGGTCATGTGCCCGATCGCGCGGTAGGCCAGGCCGCCGTGGTGCTTTTGGATGAACGCGCCGGGTGGGACGGTGACGCCGTGGTGGCGGGCGGTGGCCATGGTCGCCAGCGGCTCGTCGATACCGGTCGCTTCGGCGTGGTTGCGCAGCATCGTGATGAACGGCTCGGGGGTGAAGTCGCCCTCGATGTCGCGGGTGGTCCGGGTGCGCAGCGGGTTGTCGACGCTGGTGGCGGTGTCGTTCCAGCCGCCGCCGGCGGGCACCATCAGCGGCGGGCAGGCCAGCCCGTCGCCGGTCTTGGTGGTGCGGGACGGGAAGGGTCCGGCAGTGGCTGGGTAGGCGCGGCCGGTGTCGTCGGCGGCGTGGTTGACGGTGACCATGGTCGGCTCGGCGAACAGATCGATCCCGGCCCGGATGCGGCGCATCGTCGCGGCCGCGAGCGGTTTGGTTCGGTCACCGATTCTGGCGCCGAGATCGGTCCAGTCGATGATCGACGCGGCCGGCAGGACGTAGGGCTCGATGAGGCTGTAGCGGCAAGCGGAGTTGGGGCAGCGGTAGTCGTACTGCTGGCGGTACTTGCCGACCTTGCGCCGGTTGGGGTGCCGCCAGGACTGCACGGCGGCGACGGTCTGGTCGCAGCTGGGGCACCAGGCGATCGGGCGGGGGCTGACGTCAGGGACCGGGACGCCCTCGGCGGTGCAGTAGACGTAGAGCCGGTCGCGCCACTGCGGGGCCGGGGCGTTGCTGGCATCGCCGACGTGCGCTGAGGAGACGCTGACCAGCTGGCAGGTGTAGCCGAGGTTGCGCAGCCCGGCCAGCCACCAGTCGAACATCTCCCAGGCGGCGAACTCGACGACGTTCTCGACGATGATCACCTTGTAGCGGTGGACTTCGGCGGCGCGGATGACGTCGAAGGCGGTGGCCCGGGACCGGATTCCGGCGTCGGTGGGCACGTACTCGTCGAACAGGTCGAGCTGGGCGCGGATCTTGCTGGCCTGCTTGCGGCCTCCGGCGGGGGAGTGCCAGGTGCACTCTGGTGAGGCCCACAGAACCTGGGTGCGGGGCAGGCGGCGCATGTCGTAGTTGGAGACGTCGGCGACCAGGTGATCGGCGGCGGGGAAATCTTCTGCATGCGTGGCGATCGCGCGGTCCCAGTGGTTGGCTGCGAGTTTCAGCTCCAGGCCGGCCGCGACCAGCCCGATGCTTGATCCGCCTGCGCCGCAGAAGATGTCGGTGAAGTCCAGGCTCATGCCGCCGCACCGCCCGTCGCGCTCCGCGTGGGTTGGGTGGCGCGCTGGCCGTCGGCGAGCACGTAGATGGCTTCGGTGTCGAGGTCGAGCAGGTAGCTGCGGGTGCCGAGGGTGTCTTCCAGCCCGATGAGCTGCCGCCCGCCGTTCAGCGGAGACGCGCCGACTCTGACGACTGGGTGGAGCTGGTCGCGGCGGTAGTGGAAGACGGCGTTGATGATCGCGCGGACGGCGGGGCCGTCGAGATAGGGCGGGCGGCCCGGGGTCTCGGTCCAGGCCATCCGCTCGATGGCGGCGAGGATTTCCTCGCGCTGGGGCTCCTCGGCGGTGTAGCCCATGTGGACGCCGAGCTGGGTCCAGGACCGCGGCTCGTCGTGGGTGCGCAGCGTCATCACGCACCCCGCGGTGCTGCATGAGCTGGTGCCGTCAGGAACGACGAGGTGCCCGAGGAAGTCCAGATGGTGAGGACCTCGCCCATGCTGCCGTCGTGGGGGTCGGTGCGCACGACGTACTCGACGCCGCCGTTGATGTGGTGGATCGCGCTGATCCGGCCGGGCTTGGGCTGGCCCTTGTGCTGGATTTGCACGCGGTCGCCCACGAGCCATGGGAGGGTCTTGGTGCTGGTCGGTGTGGCGGTCATGCCGCTCGCCTCCAGTGGGTGAAAATGGAGGTGCACGTATCGTGCACTGTACGAGTAGTATAGTGTACGAGTCATACAGTGCACAAGACGTTTAGTGCACGAGTCGGTTAGGATTTGGGAATGAGCGACTACCCGCCCGTCGTGGCGATGGCCGAAATGACGTCGATGCTGGGGATCAGTCGCTCGCGCCTGGTGCAACTGCTCGTGACGCCGGAGTTCCCGAACCCGATCGCGACACTCACCGTGGGCCGGATCTGGTCCACGAAGGACATCGAGGCGTACGCCCAACAGACCGGCAGGACCCTGCAGCCACTGCCTGCTCGGTGATGGCTTGTGGCTGTGCGCGTGAGCAGCGCGCCGCGGTGCAAACGGCGACGGTGCTAGGTCGTTGAGCTTGCCTGCGGACGCGCGGCCGACGCCGGCGCTGCCACTCGTGTGCTGCATGCCTGCTCCCGGTAGTGAGAGGTGCTCTCACTAGGGGCAGGTGAAATTTCTGGTCCGTTAGTGCCACTTTTGGCCGAAGAATTTTTCCGGAGCGTTGTCCTGGGGCGGCTGCATGCTGGAAATTCGCGAGTTTCAGCGCCGCGGACCCGGCCCGTACGCGCCCGGGTTGAGGCTCGGCGGGGGCGGCGGCGCTGTGCGGGGCGCCGGGCCGGGTTCGGCGTCAGTACGCATCCGGGCGGGGGAGCGCAGGTCAGGGACGACGTCGGCGACGCGGTAGGCGAGGCTGCGGGCCGGGTGGTCCTCGGGCAAGGCGTTGTCGGCGGTGACCTGTTGCAGGACTGCACCGACATCGGTGCCGCCGGCGGCGGCCCGGTCGAGCTGAGCGGCGAGTGCGGGCCAGTGCGGGTCGGCAGTGATCCGCTCGTCGACGGCGTCGCACTGCGCGGCCCACTTCTGTGCCGGGGTCTCGCTGGCCGTCGGCGTGTGGCCGCCGAGTGACTGGGCCTCGATGGGGCTGGCGTCGGTGAGGCTGACGTGGCTCATCGCGGCGACTCGTTTGGTGCCGAAGGGCGACTCGACGGTGACGTGGTGCGGGCCGGGGTGATTGACCACGACACCGTGGCCCAGGCGCCGGCCGGGGCCGTCCTCACCGACGGCGTACACGGTCAGTTCGGTGCCCAGCGGGTAGCGCTGGGCGGACAGGTAGCTGCTGGTGTCGCGGCTGGTCGGTTGGACGCGGTCGGCGTCGGTCCATCCGCCGGGCGGCGCGACTTCCATCGCGGTGGCTGGATTCGCGGCGCGCGGTGCCTGCTCGGCTGGCTCAGGGTTGGCTGTGTGGGTGTCGGCGCTTGCTCGGGCGGCGTGCGCGGTGGTGTAGTGGGTGCTGTCGTTGTGCACGTGGCGTAGCTCGCGTTCGACGCTGGGGCGGTCCATCTGCTGGGTAGGGACGCGGGCGGTGAATGTGTCGGCGGCGCTGTCGCGGGCCATCTGGGCGTGCTCGTCGGGGCTGCGCGGCGGCTGCCCGGTCCAGTCCCGGCCAGAGGGCGTCGGATAGCTCGGTGCCGGGTCGGCGCTGCGGGTGGCCTCGATCGAGGTGGTGCTGGTTGACGGCTCGGGGCTCGAAGCCGGGTCGCCGGTGGGGCTGTGGTGCTGGTCTCGCTCGGCGAGTTCGCTGGCGAGCTGGGCGCTGCGGGCCCGGGCGTCGGCCAGGGCCACTGTGTGGGCGAAGGGCTGGCCGTAGTCGCTGCGAGCCCGGTCAGCTTCGGCGACCGCGTCGTGCTCGCTGGCCTGGATGCGGTCACGGGTGCGTTCGAGGTCCGCGGCCCGGTTCTCCAGCTTGACGACGATGCCGAGCGGCCGGTCGCTGCGCAGCTCGTCGTAGTCGACGGAGAAGCCGCTGCGCGGGACGCCGCCGAGTTCGAGGTTCAGGTGCGGCTCGAGGTAGCGGCGCGGGGTGGCGATGACGTCGAAGCCGGCGACGGTGGCCACGTGCACGGGCTTGTCGTAGCCGTGCTCGCCGACCGGTTGCACGGCGGCCAGGGCGTTGCGCAGCGCGATCGCGGCGTCAGCGCGGCTTGACCACCGGGTGCCATTGAGGCTCATGCTGAATCGCTCGCCGGAAGTGTCGACTCGTCGGGTGATCGCATGCTCGACGGCCTGGCGTTCGGCGGCGAGCTTGGGCAGGTCGGTCTCGGCCTTGCTGATGGTGCCGGACAGCACCCGCTGATTGCGGCCGTGCGAGCGTTCCAGACGCTCCAGGCGGGTGAGCTCGGCGTCGACGCGGGCCTTCTCCAAGATGCGGGGGTCACCGGTCGCCAGGGCCTTGACCTCGCTGTAGGACAGGGCGGTGTCGCCGATGTCTTCGATCTCGCGGACGTCGAGCCGGCCGCGCATGACCTGGCCGATGAACCGGGCCTTGCGTTCGACGGTCTGCCAGAGGTAGGCGTCGAACGATCCTTCGGAGACGTAGCGGATCACCTCGACCTCGGGGTTGAGATTGCCCTGGCGCAGCAGGCGCCCCTCGCGCTGCGCGATGTCCGCCGGCCGCCACGGGCAGTCGAGGTGGTGCAGCGCGATCGCGCGGGCTTGGACGTTGGTGCCGACGCCCATCTTCTCCGTCGACCCGAGCAGCACGGAGATCCGCCCGTTGCGGGCGGCGGCGAACATCTCACCCTTCTCCTTGTCGTTGCGGGCCTCGTGGACGTAGCGGATCTTCTCCGCGGGCACGCCCCGCTCGACGAGCAGCTGGTTCAGCTCGTCGTAGGCGTTCCAGCCGGCGGACAGAGAGCCGGCGCTGCGCGAACGAGCCGAGGGGGTGCCCAGGTCGCAGAACACGAGCTGCAGCGACCCGGTCACGCCTGGGTTTCCTGCGTCGGGGTAGGCACGGTCGGCGTTGGCGTGGTGGATGCCCGCGATGCGGGTGGCGGCGGCGGCGAGCTTGGCGTCCTGGCCGGGGTCGCGCCCGAGCAGGCGCAGGTCGAGTGCGGCCATCCGGCCGTGGGTGGCGACCTTGAGCATGTTGTCTTCCTCGGGCGGCACGGCCCGGGATTGGACCTTGTCGGCCCGCGCGGACAGCTCGCCCATGAACGACGTCAGTTCCTCGGTCGCGGGGACGACGACGGTCTCGGCGTGGCCGTTGCGCAACGCGGGGGTGGGCAGCTGCAGGTCCTCGGCGGTCTTGATGTCGGCGCTGACGTGCCACATGCGCAGCAGCTCGGGGACGTTGCGAAACTTCGCGAACCGGGATTGCATCCGGAACCGGGACCCGTCCGGGGCCAGCTCGAGGTCGGTGGTGACCTCGCCGAACGTGGCGGCCCAGGTGTCGAAGTCGGTCAGGCCGGCCGCGTCGAGCAGGTCCGGGCGCAGGAAGCGTTGCATGGTGAACGCCTCGGACACCGAGTTGGCGATCGGGGTGGCGGTGGCGAAGGTGGCCACCCGGCCGCCGTGCCGCTCGCGTAGGTAGTCCAGCTTCATGTCCAGGTCGGACGCTCGTTGGGAGCCTTCGATGCCGACGCCCTGGATGTTGGAGACTGTGCGCAGGTTCTTATAGCCGTGGGCCTCGTCGACCATCAGGTAGTCGATGCCGGTTTCCTCGAAGGTGATGCCAGGGTCCTTGGCGCCGTCGGTGAGCTTCTTCAGCCGCTCCTCGGCGCGGGCCAGCGCCCCTTCCAGGCGTTTGACGGTCAACCCGTGGCCGCCCTTGGCGTTATCGAGCTGGCGGCGCATCTCGCTCAGTTGGGTGTCGAGGTAGCGCTGCTGCTCGCCGACCGACAGGGGCACCTTCTCGAACGCCGAGCGGGACAGGATGACGGCGTCCCAGTCACCGGTCGCGATCCGGGCGACGAGCATGCGCCGCTTGTCGCGGGACAGGTCGTCGATCGAGGTAGGGAGGATGCGGGCTTGGGGGTAGAGCTGCATCCACTCGCGGGAGAACTGCTCGAGCATGTGGTTGGGCACCACTACGGCGGGCTTCTGCGCCATACCTAGCCGTCGGAGTTCCATCGCGCCGATGACCATCTCCGCGGTCTTGCCGGCGCCGACCTCGTGGGCCAGCAGTACGGACGGTTCGGACACGATGCGCGCCACCGCGGCGGTCTGGTGCTCGCGTGGGGTGAAGGTGACGGTCAGGCCGGGCAGCTGCATCTGCGCGCCGTCGTAGGAGCGCAGCACGATCGCGTTGAACGTGTCGTTGTAGTGCCGCGCCAGGCGGGTGGCCCGGTCGGGGTCAGACCAGATCCAGTCGGAGAACTTTTCGCCGATTTCGCTGGCTTTCTCTTGCGCGGCAACGGTTTCGGTGAGGTTCAGGACGCGCTTGCCGGCTTCGATCTCGTCGGTGACGCGGACCTGTCGTTGCTCCAGCAGCGCGCCGACGATCTCGCCGGCCGACATCCGCTCGGTGCCGTAGGTGGAGGTGGACAGCACGCTGCGCCGGCCGCCGTGTACGGCCCAGGTCGAGCCGCCGGGGTGCTCAACAATGACGTTGGGGTCTTCGAGGATCTCGCGCAGGAACTGCTGCACGTCGCCGGCCTCGATCCAGGACGCGCCGAGGCGGGCGTCGATCTCGGCGGGGGTGAGATCGGTGGGGATGACGTCGCGCAGGGCGGCGATGTTGGTGCCCCAGCGGCGGCCGCCACCGGGGGTGGCCGCGTCACGTTCGGCGGCGGCCTCGGCGTGGGCCAGTTTGATTCGCACGTTGCCGGACAGGTACTCCGGCGCCGGGATCAACCGCTCGGTGCTGCCCTCGGCGTCGACAGTGGGGTCAGCGAACACGAGCCCGGTCAGGGCGTGGCGGGTGTCTTCCTCGCTGCGGCCGAGCAGCCGGGCGACCTCGTCGAGGTGGACCTCGCCGTGGGTGTCCAGGCAGATCGCGACGGCGTCGGCCGGGGTGTCCGCGCCCAGTCGCGGGGTGCGGGGTGCGACTACGCGACCGGACATGATCGGGGCTTTGCGGGCGGTGCCGGCGGTGGCGTCGAAGTCTTCGAGTGCGTAGACGGCGGGGGAGTGCGGGTCGAGTTTGAAGCGGCCCTGGGGCGGGGCGATGCGGGCGAGGCGGTCCTCACCGGTGACCTCGTCGACGCGGCCGGTACGGCGGTAGGTAATGCGGTTGATCGGCCCCCACCGTGTGGCGTAGGCGTCGTAGCGGGCGTTGAGCTGGCGCCGTAGTCCGTCGATGTGCTCGGAGTCCTCGGCTGTTGCTGCTTCGGCGGCCAGCAGCGCGACGGTGGTGTCACGCAGCCCGAGCAGGGCGGTGAGTTCGCGGGCCTGGCTGGCCGGGACCTGGTGCTCGACGACCTGGCCGTCGATGACGACGCTGAACCGGCCGCCGTCGGCCACGTCGATGTGGCGGTCCTGGTGCTCGGCCGGAGCGTCGGCCCGCAGCACCCGGTGGGCGGCCGGGGTGGCGGTGCGGGGGCCGAACAGAGTCCATGCCGGGTCGCCGCCGGCGGCGCGGGCCAGGTCGTCGGCCAGGCGGGTGCGCAGCTCCAGCGCGACGTCGACGTCGCCGCCGGCCTTGACCTCCAGCTCCGGGCCGAACTGGCCCGACCGGATGCCGGTCGCGCCGATGACCCGGTCGGGTCGGGTAGCGAAGTAGCTGTTGACGTTGACCTGCCGGTCGGCGTCGCCGCCGATGGCCACGGTGCTCGCCCACCCGTCAGCGTCGCCCGGCCCGGCGGCGGGGTCGCGGCGGCGCAGCACGAGCACGTCGGTGATCACCTGCGTTCCGGCGGCGCGCTGGTGTGCGGACATCGGCAGCCGAACGGCGGCGAGCAGGTCGGCCATGGCGGCGATCTCGCGGCGGGCGGCCGGGTTGGTGGCGTCCATCGTGTAGTGGCTGGTCAGCACCATCACGACGCCGCCGGGGCGGGTCAGCGCGAGGGACTTGATGATGAAATGGTTGTGCAGCGAATGGTTGCCGCCGTTGTGCACGGGGTCGTGGAGTGCGACTTTGCCGAACGGGACGTTGCCGATGACCAGGTCGAGGTAGTCGCGCGGGATGTGGGTGTCGGCGAAGGACTCCTGACGGATGTCGGCGTGCGGGTAGAGGTGTTTGGCGATCGCCGCGGTGGTCGGGTCCAGCTCGACACCGAACAGGGCGCTGCCCTTCGCTCGGACGGCGGTCGGGGCCAGGCCGATGAAGGTGCCCGCGCCGCAGCCGGGCTCGAGCACGCGGACCGGTTCGCGGTCGGCGCCAAAGCCTGCGTCGGTGACGACGTCCCACATCGTCTGCGCGATCGCGGCGTCGGTGTAGTGCGCGTTGAGAGTCGTCTTGGACGCGGCGCGCCATTCGCGGTCGTCGAGCAGCTGCCTCAGCTCGGCGCGGGTGTCGGCGAACCGGTCGTTGTGTTCATCGAACACGGCAGGGACGGCCCCCCATCCAGACCAGCGGGCGAGTATCTGCTGCTCGTAGGCGGTGGCGGGACCGTCGGCAGTCTGCAGCTCACGCAGCAACGTCAGGGCTGCGAGGTTGGCGGTGACCTTCGCGGTCGTGCCGCCCGGTGCGAGGTCGTCCTGGGTGGCGGGCCGAAATGTCGCCGGCGTTAGGTCGTCGGGTCGCTCGTCGTGCCGCTGTCCAACTCGCTGGTCTGGTCGAGGTAGGTCTTGCGCAGGCCCGGGTCGTCGTCCAGGTCGTGGTAGTTGGGATGGTCCTCGGTCATCACCACCGGCAGCCACGGCGCTTCGGCCGGGTACCGGGTCGGCCGCTCGTCGTCCTCCGGGTCGTACTCCGGGTGTCCCGGCTCGGCCGGGAGCAGGATCAGCTCCCGGAGCACCTGGCTCTCTGCTGTCGCGCGTGCCATGCGAAGCCTCCCCACCTTCTCCAGGTAGCCCTCCCCGCCCGGGTCGTCCCCGGCCAGGTCGGCCGCCAGCTGATCTATCTGGGCCTCGGCTTCCAGGCCCAATCTCGAAAAGAACTCCGCCGGGTCCGGGATCTGGCTCAGCTCGTTCGGCCGCCACGTCGCCCAGTGCTTGCGCGCCATCTGCCCATACGGGTTCGGCGGCGGGTTGGTGCTGGTCTCGCTCATCGCCTTCTCCTTCCTGCCCCGTGTCGGCGGCCGGTCCCCACAGCAGCGCATCAAAGCTCAGTTGCCCGGACGAGATGCTGCCAGTGACGTCGCGCCGCTTGCCCCTTCCAACCATGCTCGTAGCTTCCTCACGAGTGTCGCACCGCGGAGGGCGTCGGCGTCGCTGTGGCGCTCGTGGCGGGGCGCAGGTGGAGGCGGCGGGTGTCAGTACACGGTGTCACGCTCACATTCCGTACAGGACGGTTGAGGGGTGGTCGAGAATGACGGCGATGAGTGCGAGAGTTCCGGTGAGCGCGGTACCGCGCCGCGCTGGCCATTTCGGTGCCTGGCGTGCGCTGGCCGCGGCACCGGCCATGGTCGGCAGCATGCTGCTGCTCGTGCTGTTCGGCTGGCTGGGCGAATGGGAAGGCACCGTGCTGCTGGCCTGGATCGGATCCGGCGCAGCCGTGTTTACGCGGGTTGGTGAGCGTGTTGCGGTCCGAGTCGGGGCGGGGTTCCGTCGGCCAACCAAGGCACAGGTTGCGTTGGTTGCTCCGGCGTGGACGTCGGCGCTGGCCCGGGCCGGGCTGGCTGCGAGCGAGGTGGACCTCTACGTGCAGCGCAGCCGTGAGCCGAATGCGTTCGCGGCCGGTGGCCGCAGTGTCGCGGTCACGACCGGCGTACTTGCGAGATTTCAAGCACGCAGGCTGGGCGAGGAGTATCTGGTGGCCATTCTGACCCACGAATTGGGCCACCACGCTACGAGAGCAACGAAGTTCGCGCTCGTCACGATGTGGCTCGCCTTGCCGTGGCGGTTCGCCTCGCGGCTGGTGATCGGGATCGTGGCATGACCCCTGCTGGTTGATCCAGGCAAAGTGAGAGTCTTGATGTCCACGAAGGTGGACCGAA
>WUUC01016897.1_pt1 | contig 19836 bp, 18 predicted proteins | sample 6278441 | NCBI WGS metagenome assembly WUUC01 (sample SAMN13675441, study PRJNA597444) | soil metagenome | isolation source: soil | place: USA: Washington | collected 2017-10
CCAGGGCGAGCTCGGGCGAGACATCCGCGGCGATCCGCGCGAGGCCGAGAACTTTTATCCGGAGCTTCTGGTTGGCGGCTTTGACGGCTTCGAGGTCGGCGCGTGAGTAGTCACGCAACCCGATTTCGAGAGTTTGACGCTGGAGCGATTGATTGACGGCCTCGTTATGGGCCGCAAGCTGATTGCGGATTGCGGTGCGGATGAAGTCGGTTCGATTGGAATAGAAGCCTTCCTGCACCAGCAGGTCGACCCGCCCAAGATCCACGTAACCCAAGTTGATCGTTATTTTCTCGGTCTCGCCGCCCTTTTCGGGAAAGGGAATGACCTTGCGCGCCATCTGTACACCATCCTGTTGGATGGTATATGGATGACAAAAAGGCATTGTTCAAGGGCCCTGAGTGATCAAAGGCGTCGAGACGCCCGGCCTCAAGGCCAGGCGTCGCGCTGTTTTCTCCGCAGAAGGCGGACTGCGTCGTTTCCTACTGGAGCGCCTCGAACTTTGCGTTCTTGCCGTCAACGACCTTGAAAACCACGTAGCGTGGCTGCAATTGACCATTCGGCAGGAACGTCGCGTCGCCGAACAGCGTACCCTTGATGGTCTTGCCACGGATCGCCTCGGCGACTGTCTTGCGGTCGAGGCTCTTGGTGGCCTCAACCGCGCGTGCCCATATCTGGAGCGCGGCGGCGCCCAATGCGGCGCTCTTGTCGGGCTCGACGTTGTGCGCCTTCTTGAAAGCCGTCACGAACGACACGTTTTCCGGGATTGTCGCGAACGGCGGCAGGTTCCAGAAGTAGATGTCTGCGGACACGATGCCGTTGTTCGCATCGCCGGCGATCTTGAACACGGTCGGCAGCATGATGCCGACCGCGCCGACGAACGGCGCCTTGATATCCGCCTGGCGATACTGCTCGATCGTCGCCGGCAGGCCGGACGAGTTCGATGCGCTGGTGACGATGACAGCGTCAGGGTTCGCCGCCTTGATGTTGGTGAGCTGGACGCGGAAATCCGTATCGCGGAACGCGAACTTCTCCGTCAGGACGACTTCCCCTGCGAAATTGAGCTTCTTGAACTCTGCCTCGACAGCGGACTGGAAGCCGTTTCCGTAGGCATCGTTCTGGGTCAGGAACGCGACCTTCTTCGCCTTCAAGGTGTCGGCGACATATTTGGCGATGACACCGGCATCGAAGCCGTTCGAGGAGTTGATGCGGATCGCCAACGGATTGCTCTGGCCGGCGAGGATCAGGTCCGCCTTGGAAACGGCCGTTATGTCCAGAATGTTGGCGCGCGCGAGGATCGGCTGCATGGCAAGCGTGACCGGCGAATTCCAGCCCTCGATCACCACGTCGACCTTCTCGGAAATCAGCTCGTTGGCGCGGCTGACGCCGACCGCAGGCGTGCTCTCATCGTCCTTCGAAATCAACACGAGCTTGCGACCGAGCAGCCCGCCGGCCTCGTTGATCTGGTCAAGCGCAAGCTTGACGCCGTTGGTCACCGACTGTCCGTCGGGACCGGCGCCGCCGGACAACGGAAAAATCGTGCCGACCTTGATCGGCGCCTGTTGCGCGAATGCCGGCGTGGATGCAGCAAGAACGACCGCAAGACCGAGCGCGAACATTGATTTCATGTTGATTACTCCCATCAGTGAGCTTTTGTTCTGGTTCAGATGTGCTCTTGTTCAGACGTGGCCTTCTTTGGAGGTGTTCTTCGGACGCAAGCCTCGTCGCACGTAATCCACGAGCCCCATTAGCCCGGCCGGCCAGAAGATCAGGACCGCCGCCAGCACGAAACCGAGAATGACCTTATTCCAGTCGCCGCCGAGCGACAGCAGATTCTGCTGAATGACCAGCACCGCCGTGCCGAGCAACGGTCCGATCAGGACCCTTCGGCCGATCAGCACCACCGCGGTCAGCATCATGACGAGGAAGTAGGCCTCGAACATGTCGGGACCGACATACGCGCGCTGGTAAGCATAGAGCCATCCTGCCAGCGCGGTGATCGGCGCCGAGATCACGAATACGGCGAGGCGAACCTTGCGCTGATCGACGCCCAGGCTGGTCGCAAGCGCGGGGTTCATGTGGACCATCAGCGCCATGGTGCCGAGCCGCGAGCGGCGGAAACGCGCCACGAAGAATAGTGTCATCAGCAACAGGACAAAGGCGACCGGCCAGAGCTCTTCCTGCGTTCCACCGACGTAGGTGAAAATCCCGAACGGAAGCTCGAGCGCGGGAATTCCGACCGTGCCATCCGATCCGCCGATCGCCTCCCAGTTGAAAGCGATTTCATGTGTCACGACGGCGGCGGCATAGGTGACGAGCGAGAAGACGAATTCGCGCGTGCGCAGCGTCACGAGGCCGAGGAACGCCGCAACCAGCACCGACAAGCCGATGGTCGCGAGTGCGGTGATCCAGCCATTTGCGCCGAGACGAACCGACATCAAGGCCGCAACATAGCCGCCAACCGCCCAGAACACCGTGTGCCCGAGGCTCACCTCCCCAAGATAGGACAGCACGACGTCGACGCCGTAACACATCACAGCGAAGATCGCGATGGTCGTCAGCGTCGAATAGGCGACCGACGAACCTCCGAAGAGCTGCGGCATGAAGAACGCTACGCCGATCAGAATGGCAATCGCTACCGCGCGCAGCGTGGACATCGGCCTGTGCGACGAGGACCCGGTCATTTCGTGGCCAATCCGGCAGGACGCACGACCAGCAGCAGCAACAATACGCCGAACGCCGCGGCCGTGGTGTAGGCCGGCGCCACGAAGGCGCCGAAGAATGCGGTGAACATGCCGAGGCCCAGGCCCGCCAGCAATGCGCCGCCGATCGAGCCGATGCCGCCCAGCACGACGACGACGAACGTCATGATCACCTCGTTGAAACCCATGCTGGTCAGGATCGGCGCACGCGGTGCGACCAGCGCCGCCGCAAGCGCAACCGCTGCGCACTCGAAGACGAAGACGGCGAGGTACACCAGCTTCGCGTTGATGCCGAAAAGCTGGGCGAGACGCGGATCCTCGGCCACCGCGCGGATGACCGCGCCGAAGCGCGTGCGATTCACGAACAACCAGACTGCGGCATAGAGAATGAATGTCATGACGAGGACGAGCACATCCTGCCATGTGAACCACAGCGTTCCGACATCCACCTTGGCGCGCGCGAGCGTGCTTGGCAGCGTCTGCGGGTTGCCGCCGAAGATCAGCGCGCCGCCGCCCTGAATGACATATCCGAGCCCAAGCGTGACGATCATCAGGCTGGTCAGATTCTGCTCCATCACGAGACGCGTCATCGCGAGCTGCATCAGCGCACCGAGCAACGCAAGCACCAAGATGGCAATGAGGATCGCCGCCCAGTACGGAGCCCCCATGCGCGTCATCGCATACCAGGTGACGAATGCTCCGAGCATGTAGAGCTGTCCGTGGGCGAAGTTCACCAGCCGCGCCACACCGAGCAGGATGGTCCAGCCGAGCGCGATGCAGGCATAGCCGGAGCCGAGCACGAGACCATTGACGATCTGTTGACTGAGATTCATGCGCCGTCCACCGCCAGCGCGCCCAAATAGGCTTCGACGATGCGCGCGTCCGATTGCATGACCTTTGCCGGCCCTTCGGCAACAACCCTGCCGCGCTCCAGAAGGTAGAGATGATCGACGACCTTCAGCGCAGCCTTGACGTTCTGTTCGACCAGCAGCACGGGAAGCCCGCGCTCCACGAGACCCCTGATCCGTTCGAGCAGCTCGAGGATCAGACGGGGCGCCAGACCCGCGGACGGCTCGTCAAGGATCAGGATGCGCGGCGCCGCGAGCAGCGCACGGCCGACGGCGAGCATCTGCCGTTCACCTCCGGACAGCGAGCCGCCCTTGTAGCTGCGCCGCTCGGTCAGCCGCGGAAACAAGCTGTAGACATCATCGATCGAGAAGACCTGTCGGCCGGACGTATCGCCGGGTGCCCGGACCAGGCCGAGGTTCTCATCGACCGTCAGCTCGGCGAAGATATTCTTGCCTTCAGGCACCAGCAGCAATCCCTGCTGCGAACGCGCATGCGCGGCGAGTGCGCTGATGTCCCTGCCGTCGAGCGTGACGCCGCCCGACACTGTCGGACGCCCGCGCGACCAGCCGGCCACGGCATTCACAAGCGTCGACTTGCCCGCGCCGTTGGCGCCGACCAGGCCGATCATTTGTCCGGAGCCGACGCTGAGACTCACGCCGTTCAGCGCGACATTGCCGTCGTAGCTTACGGTGAGGTTGCTGCAGGCGAGCGCCGCGGTCATTCGTCGCGCCCCAGATAGGCTTCGCGCACGGCCGGGTCACGCTGGATTTCCGCAGGTGTTCCTGCCGCGAGGGTGATGCCCTGATCGATCATGACGATCCGGTTGGCAATCGACATGATCAGATCCATGTGGTGCTCGATCACGACAAGGGCGATACGACGACGACGCAGATCAACCAGCAGATCCGCGAGCCGCTGCATATCGGAGCCGCCGATACCGGCGGCAGGCTCATCGAGCAACAGCACCTTGCAGCCATCGCCGTAGGCGAGCGCGACCGACAGCATTCGCTGGATGCCATAGGGCATGTCCCCCGGGCGGCGCCGATGATAGGTCCGCTCAACGCCAAACGACGTCAAAAGGTCCGCCGCGCGAATCTCCGTGGTCTCGCGCGTTGCGTGTTCGCGCCAAGGCACCAGCAGGGACACCGGCAGGCTGGTGGAATGCTGGCGCACGATCGCCGCCATTGCGTTCTCCAGAACGGTGAGCTCGCCGAAGAATGAGTTTTGCTGGAACGTGCGTCGCAGGCCGCGGGCGGCGAGATCGTAGGTCCTGACCGACGAAACGTCATCTGCCGCGAGGAAGGTGCTGCCGGAATGCACGACGGAGTTGGTGACGGCTGCAAAGCAGCTGCTCTTGCCCGCACCATTGGGCCCGATGATACCGAGAATCTCGCCGCCGCGTACCGACCAGCTCATGTCGCGCAGCGCCACGAGTGAGCCATAGCGGACCGTGAGTTTCTCCACCCGCAACTCGGCCGCGGCATCGACGGCTTCAGGCTGCGTGTCCGCCCCGGCGATGCCGACTTCCATCCCTTGCCTGCTCTTTTTCTTCTTTGCCGGCGCGATAACAGCCCAGCCTTGCCGGAATGACAAGCCCGGGACCTGCATGCCAGACTGATTGTACCGTTCTGGAAACGACCACGTTTCTGTGGTGTGTTCAGATCTCCCGCTCGCTTCCCAGGATCACATGCCATGACGGACAAGCACGTGCTGATCGCCGGAGCCTCGGGGCTGGTCGGGTACGCCGCACTCAAGCATTTCGCCGGGCAGCCTGGAGTGCGGGTGACGGGCGTCTCGCGACGTCCGCCGTTCGGACTCGACAATCGTGGGATCCGCTTTCTGTCTGCCGACCTGCGCGATCCGTCGGAGTGCGAAGCCCTGTTCGGCACCATGCATGATGTCACGCACGTGGTCTATGCGGCGCTGCACGAGCAGCCTGCCCTCGTCGCGGGCTGGCGGGATGAGGAGCAGATCACCACCAATGACCGAATGCTGCGACATCTGCTCGGACCTCTAGCGCGCGCTGCAAGCGGGCTTCGTCATGTGACGCTTCTGCAGGGCACCAAGGCCTATGGCGCACACGTGCGGCGCTTCGATCTGCCGGCCCGCGAAGGAAGGTCCGAAGCCAGGGACGTGCCGAATTTTTACTGGAACCAGGAAGACTACCTGAAGGAGTGCCAGCGCGCCGCCGGCTGGACCTGGACCATTTTCCGGCCGCAGATCATATTCGGCCAATCTTTTGGCAGCGCCATGAATCCGATCCCTGCCATCGGCGTGTATGCGGCTTTGCTGCGCGAACGGGGCGAGCCCCTCGCCTATCCCGGCGGACCATCCAACGTGCTGGAAGCGGTGGATGCCGACCTGCTGGCCCGCGCCATCGCCTGGGCGGGAGAGGCTGATTCGGCCTGCAACGAAACCTTCAACATCACGAACGGCGACGTCTTCCAATGGAGCGGCGTGTGGCCCGCTATCGCCGACGCGCTGGGCATGGAGCCGGGGCAGCCAAAACCCCGGCGGCTTGCGGAGACCATGCCGGCCGAGGCCATGGAATGGGAGCACATCCGGCAGCGCTATGGCCTCGTGGCACCGCCCATGGCCGACTACGTCGGGGCGTCGCTACAATATCTAGACTACCTCATGGCCTATGGCTCCAGGGCGGCTGACAAAATCTCGATCGTCTCTACCGTGAAGATTCGACAAGCGGGCTTTGGCGAGGCGATGGATACCGAGGCAATGTTCCGCAAGTGGTTCAACCTGTTCGAGCAGCAAAAGCTCCTGCCACCGTCGCAGCCGAAATCTTCGCGCCAAAATCCCATAGAGAACCGTTCATGAATCAAAGCAGAAGCAACAGCCTCGAAGCTCCCGCACCATCGGCCGTGTCTGCCCAGCAGGAAAGCAGGAGATGACTTTCAAATTCTACGACAAGGGCAACGTCCGCATTCGTTACCAGGAGGCCGGGTCCGGTTTCCCGCTGCTGGCCACACCGGGCGGAGGCTTGAACTCGCGGATCAGCAACTGGCAGACGGCGGTGATCAACGTGATGGAAGTTTTCAAGAACGACTTCCGCTGTATCACGATGGACCAGCGCAACGCCAATGGCGGCGAATCCACGGGTCCGGTCCCAGCCGACGACCCGTGGGGCGCGTTCGCCGACGATCAACTGGGACTGATGGACCACTTCGGCGTCCACCAATTCCTGTTCTTCGGCAACTGTATCGGCGGCTCCTTTGCGCTTAAGTTGATGGAGCGGGCTCCGGAGCGCGTCATCGCCGCGGTGTTGAGCCAGCCGATCGGTCACCGGCCCGAGAATCCGGACGTGATGTACAATTCCGGCCGGGATGTCTGGGCCAAGGAGTTTCTCGCCGGACGGTCTGACGTGTCCATGGGAACCATCGAGACCTACCTGCACAATCTTTATCGCGCCCGGCCCGACTTCGCGTACAGCGTGTCGCGCGAATTTGTGGGCGCCTGCCCGACGCCGATGCTGGTTCTGCCGGACGACACTCCGGCGCACGCGTACCAGACTTGCGTCGACGTCGCTTCACTGGCGCCGAACGCCGAGGTGACGGTCTATCCGTGGAAGGATCCGCCGGAATTGAAGGCCCGAACGATCAACCGGGTGCGAACCTTCCTGAAGACGCACCAACCTGCGGCAGTTGCGCGCTAGTCCAAGCGGCCGGCCGCCTTATATATGCGCTCCGATCGTCAGATTTCATAACAAAGGACATTGCGTTGAGCACGAACGGGATATTTCGGTACGAGGGCGACGACGGTGCCGGGCTGGCAGGCTTCGTCTGGCGTGGTTCAAACAAGCCGAAGGCGATCATTCAACTGGCGCACGGGGCCGGCGAGCATTCCCTGCGCTACCTCGGGCCACTCGCTCCGCTGCTGGATGCCGGCTACCTGATCTACGCGGCCGATCACCGTGGTCACGGGATGACATCCGGCATGTCGAACCTCGGGAGCTTCGGGCCCGGCGGCGCTGGCGCGGCCATCAACGACATGGCGACCTTGGCACGCCTGGCGCGCGCCGAGAATCCTGGCCTCCCGTTGATCCTGCTCGGCCACTCGATGGGCGCGATGTTCGCGCAAGCATTCATCCACGACCATCACGCGCTGCTCGACGCGCTGGTGCTGTCTGGAACATCGGGCCCGGGACCGCGTGCGGCGGGCGGCTGGAACGATCGCTTCGCAAATCCGAGGACCGCGTATGATTGGCTCTCGCGCGCCGAGGCGCAAGTCGACACATATGTCGCGGATCCTTTCTGCGGCATCCAGTTCGACGACGCGTCGGCGGCTTCGCTGGCGGAGTTGCGTGAGAGCGACAAGCGGCTGCAGGCGGCGAAGCGGGTCAGGCGCGGAATGCCGGTGTACATCTTTGTCGGCGATGCCGACCCGATCAACGACGGCCTGAAACGCCTGGCGCCGCTGGTCGACGCCTATGTCTCAGCCGGCCTGAAGGTCGATCTCAAGGTCTACGCGGGCGGACGCCACGAGATGCTGAATGAAACCAATCGGGACGAGGTTGTCGCCGACCTCCTGGCCTGGCTGGACCGTACGGTGGCTACGCTTAAGTCACGGTGATTGCCGGACCGGGCTTCGGCGCGGCAAGCCGCGCGCGGCCGACGCATCGCGCATTGCCGACCTCCACAAATGAATGGCTATTTTCAAGGGAAGAAGCCCTCCTCCTTTGTATAGTTGCGCAGTGCCAACCGAAGAGAAAAGCAAATGCACGGAATTGTCAGCGCGCCAGAACCTGAAGCCGTCGATGCCGGTACAGAAATCCTGAGAGCGGGAGGCAATGCCGTCGACGCCGCCGTCGCCTGTGCATTTGTCCAGGGTGTTGTCGATCCGCCGATGTCGAGCATCGCCGGCTGGGGCACGATGCAGGTGTACGCGCCCGACCATCACCAGCATCAGTGCATCGACTTCTACGGGACAGCACCCGCAGCCGCCCGGCCGGATATGTGGGCCGACGATCTTCTCGGCGAGGCCCGGGACGGCTGGGGCTTTCTTGTGAAGGGCCAGCGCAACGAGATCGGCTATGAAGCCATCGCGACACCCGGAACGCTGAAAGGATTGTCGGAAGCGCACGAGCGTTTCGGGACGATGCCCTGGAAGGAGGTTCTTGCTCCCGCGATCGATCTCGCCCGCGCCGGCTATCCGATCCGCCCTCACCTGCATCGGTTTCTCGTGGGCGAAGCGAGCCAGGGGCGCGTCGCGACAAAGGCCAAGATGAGCTTTTCCGAAACGGGACGGCAGTTGTGGTTCCGCGAGGACGGCAACGCCAAGCCTGTGGGCGCGATGGTCAAAAATCCGGACCTGGCGAACACCCTCGAGCATATCGCCCGCTACGGCGCTGCGATCTTTTACGAAGGCGATATCGCGAAAACGATTGTCGAGGACATCCGGACACACGGGGGACTGATCACCCGCGAGGATCTTAAAGATTATCGCACGCAGTGGCACACGCCGGTCAAGTCGACCTATCGCGGCCTCAAGCTGACGACGAACAATCCGCCAGGCGGAGGCCTGGTGCTGATCGAGCTGTTGAAGATCCTCGAGAACTTCGATCTCGCCGGGCTCGGTCACAACACCGCCGACTACGTGCAGATCGTCGCGGAAGCCATGAAATGCGCGACGCGCGACAAGGACCGCTTCATGGGCGATCCTGATTTCTTCCAGGTTCCCGTCGGCCGCTTCCTGGACGACGCCTACGCAGCCGACGTCGCCGCGCGCATCAAAAAAGGCGAGCGCTTTTCGGTGACCCGTCTCAATCCAAAGGAGAGCCTGCACACGACCCACATGAGCGTGCTGGACGAGAACGGCATGGCCGTTTCCACCACCCACTCGCTCGGCATGGTTTCCGGCGCGATCACCAAGGGCCTCGGCTTTCTCTACAACGGCGCGATGGGCATCTTCGACCCGCGCCCGGGACAGCCCGGCTCGATCGCACCGGGCAAGCGACGCTTCACGGCGGCCTGCCCGACGATCGTGTTCGAAGACGACCGGCCGAAGATCGTCATCGGCGCGCCGGGAGGCGCGCATATCGCGGTGGCGGTCGCGCAGGCGCTGGTCAACATCCTGGATTTCAAGATGACGCTGCAGGAAGCCGTCTCGGTGCCCAGGTTTTCTGCGACCAGCGACATGATCGACGTCTCGAACAGAATTCCACGATTCGTGACACGCCAGCTCGAGAGCAAAGGATACACGATCGCGCGCAGCGCCATCAGCTACGCCTTCGCCGAAGTTCATGCGGTCGGGCGCGATGACAACGGCGGCTGGGTCGGCGGGGCGGACCCGTTCGCGGACGGAATGGCACTGGCTGTCTGACATGCCCGAAGGCACTTTCGACGATATCGGCAGCATCTATGCGGAGACATCCAGACCGCGCGCAACGACACACGCGCTCACGGGCGCACGCACGGCGGACGTGGCGGTCATCGGTGGCGGCTTCACCGGACTTTCCTCTGCCCTGCATCTTGCCGAGAGAGGCGTGGACGTATCGGTGCTCGAGGCGCACGAGCCAGGCTGGGGCGCTTCCGGGCGCAACGGCGGACAGGTCAATCCAGGCCTGAAGTACGACCCCGATCAGATCGAGAAGGATTTCGGCGCCGATCTCGGCGGCCGTATGGTCGCACTGTCAGCAAATGCGCCCAATCGTGTGTTCGAGCTCATCCAGCGCTACCAGATCGAATGCGAGGCGCGGCAAAGCGGCACCGTTCGCGCCGCCTATGCGGATGCCAATGCCGACGAGGTCAGGAGCACGGCCGAGCAGTGTCAGCGCCGCGGTATGCCTGTCGAGCTTCTCGAGAAAGACCAAATCTCACAGCAGATCGGCACCGATCGCTACATCTGCGGCGTGATCGACCGCCGTGGCGGACAGCTGAACCCGCTCGGCTACGCCCGCGGGCTCGCACAGGCCGCGCAGCAAGCCGGCGCAACAGTTTATGGAAACGCGCGGGTGACCAAAGTGTCCCGCGCCGGACCACGATGGCAATTGGAAACGGCGACAGGAACCTTGACGGCCGACAAGCTGATCATCGGCACCAACGGCTACACGGACGACATCTGGCCCAAGCTTCGGCGCAGCATCGTTCCGCTCTACAGCGCAATTCTGGCGACCGAACCGCTCCCCGGGAAGCTCGCGCGCGAGATCATGCCCAACCGGCCGGTGCTCTATGAGAACGGCTCGGTCACTGTCTACTACCGCCTCGATGCCCAAAATCGTCTGCTGATGGGCGGGCGCAGCCCCATGCGGACGGTGCAGATTCAGGATCTGGCCTGGCTGCAGCGCTACACGACCCGATTGTTCCCTGCGTTGCGCGACGTCAGGTGGACGCATTGCTGGAACGGTCAGTTGGCGATCACCACGGACCACTACCCGCATCTGCACTTGCCTGCCGACAACGTCGCGATTTGTCTTGGCTACAACGGGCGGGGCGTTGCCATGAGCACGGTCATGGGCGGCGAGCTTGCGCGCTGGGCAACAGGCGTGGCGCGTGTCGCCGAGTTGGACATGCCTGTCACGGATGTTCGCGAGATCCCGTTCCATGCATTCTGGAAGCTCGGCGCAAGCCTTCGGATCACGTACGGCCGGCTACGGGATTCGCTGGGTTTGTGATCGCGGCGGCTCCACGCTTGCTTCTGCAAAGAGCACTGCCGATCTGCTCCCCGCCCCTCGCGTGGCCTGGTCAGTATTCCAGGATCGCGCGGCCGAGAATTTCGCCGGCGTGCAGGTCGTGGCAGGCTTGGTTGATCTGTTCGAGCGCGTAGCGCCGGGTGACAAGGCGGTCCAACGGGAATTTTCCCTCCTGGTGCCAGCGCAGATACATGGGAAAGTCCTTGTCCGGAAAGCTGGCGCCGAGGCTGCCGCGGTAGAGGCGCTGGCCGTAGACGAACAGGCCCGGATCAATGGTCACCTTCTCCTGCGGGATGCCGACAAGCACGGCCGTGCCGCCGAAATTGTCGCCGCCGATGCCGCCGGGGCGCGTGGCGCGCAGGATCTGCTCGATGGTGCGCTGGGTGCCGATCGCATCGAACGCGTAGTCGACGCCGCCCCTGGTCAGATCGTGGATGACCTCCACCGGATCGATGTTGCCCGAGGCATTGACCGTGTGCGTCGCGCCGAACGAGCGCGCGAAAGCGAGCTTGGTGTCGTCGAGGTCGACGGCAATGATGGGGTAAGCCTCCAGGATCGCCGCGGCGCGGATCGCCGACAGGCCGACGCCGCCGACGCCGAAGACGGCGACCGACTCGCCCGGCCGGACGCGCGCCGTATGCAGCACGGCGCCTGCGCCGGTCAGAACCGCGCAGCCGACGATGCAGCTCAGGTCGCGCGGATGTTCCTTAGGGATCGGCACGACCAGCTCCTTGCTGGTCTGCACGTCGCGCGCCCAGGTATAGACGCTGCCGTGCGCCGCCTGCCCCTTGAACGTCGCGCCGGTCATGTCCCGCGTCATCGGCCCGCGCACCGGTGTGCGCGGCACCCATGTGACGATGCACTGGTCGCCGGCCTTCACATGCGTCACGTTGCTGCCCGTGCGGGTCACGACGCCGGTGCCTTCATGGCCGAGAAGCAGCGGGCGGCCCAGGCTGTGGTTGTGCATCTGGTGCAGCTGCGAATGGCAGACGCCGCTGGAATAGAGCTTGACCGTGACCTGGTCCGGACCGGGATCTGGAAGGTCGATTTCCTCCAGAAGGAGCGTTCCGCCAATCTCGGTTTGCACGGCAGCTACGGTTTTCATCAGACAGCGACCTCATGTGGGATTGGGAAAAACGATCGCGAATTTGCGCGGGCGAGCTCCGACATCGTATCGCGTGGGTGATGCCGCGTGAAGGCACCCACCTCAACCCTTCCCGTCCGAGAAGCGCGCGTCGCGCCAGGCGAGCGCAGCCTTGAGGCCTTGTTCTTTTCGGATGCGCTGGAATTCGGTCTTCTCGCCGCTGGGCGTGGCATTGAGGATGATGTCGATATCGAGCGAGGCTTTAAGCGCATCGCGCATACCCATGATCTCGTAGGTGCGGTTCATGGCGCGCTTGGTGAAGAACACGGACGGGCCCGCGGCCGCCGCGATATCCTGCGCCATCGCCCGGCCGAACGGGATCAGATTATCGTGCGGCACGACATGATTGACGATGCCGATGGCGTGGGCGCGCGCGGCGTCCATCTTGTCGTTGCCGGTGAGCAGCATCTCCTTGGCGTGCTTGGGCAGCACCGCCCACGGCAGCAGCATCGCGACGATGCCGGTGCCGAAGCGTACCTCCGGCTCGCCGAAGCGGGTGCCCTCGGCGGCGATGGTGATGTCGCAGGCCAGCGCCACCTCGAAGGCGCCGGCCATGCAGAAGCCGTGCACCAGCGCGATCGTCGGCTTCGGACAATCCCAGAACGCCATGATGAAATCGAACTGCAGCTCCATCTGCGCCTGCACGCGATCGATCGTCGACATGTCGCGCTCGGCCGACGCCTTCATGTCGAAGCCAGCCGAGAAGGCGCGCCCCTCGCCGCGCACCAGAACCACGCGCACGCGCTCGTCGGCGCCGAGCTCCTGCAACGCGGCGATGATCTCGCCCATCGCCTCATTGTGGAACGCGTTGAGCACGGCCGGGCGATTGAAGACGAGGGTGGCGATCGGCCCCTCGATCTCGATCTTAATGTGATTGCGGGAATCCTGGCCTTTCATGGGCTGTCCTTTTTCGGATCTGTTCTGATCGACCAGTAGTCATACGCCAGGCGAACGGATTCGTCGCGTCTTGACTGGCGGGCATTTCACACCTTGATTGCCGCCGCGGCGCTGTTCATGAGAACGGGCCAGACGTTGCGCGATGGAGAGCAGACATGAGCGTGAAGAGAATCAATGCGGGCCCGAGGATGTCGGACGCCGTCATCCACAACGGCATCGCCTACCTCGCGGGCCAGGTCGCGGACGACACCTCAGCCGACATCGGCGGGCAGACCGCCGACGTGCTGAAGCAGATCGACGACATTCTGGCGCAGGCCGGGACCAGCAAGTCCAATCTCGTGCGGGCCGAAATCTTCCTGACCGACATCAAGGACTTTGCCGGCATGAACAAGGTCTGGGACGCCTGGGTCGATCCGAAGGCGACCCCGGCGCGCGCCACGATCGAGGCGAAGCTCGCGCGCCCCGAGTACAAGATCGAGATCATGGTGATCGCGGCGGTGCTGTGAGCGGCGGCGGTTTTCGTGGCCCTGCCTTGCGAGAGCCGCGCGCCACGATCTGCTGTCATGCCCGCGAACGCGGGCATCCCGTACTCCGCAGCCCTAGCGATTGGATCGCTGACGCTCTGGAATACTGGATCCCCGCTTTTCGCGGGGATGACGCCTGAGAATTGCGGACGCGATCTGGTGGCACGATCACGTCGGCGGGCGCTTGTCCGCGGCGTCACGCTCGATCTCCGCGCCGATCGCCTCGACCGGCATTCCGGCCTCGATGCGCCGGCGGATGTCTTTCAGGCGCATGAGCTGCTGCACGATCTGCGGCGAGAGGTCGAGTTTCTCCATCAGCCGCCAGACATAGAAGAAGATCGCGAAGATGGTGCCGGCCTCAGGCGCCGGCATATAGGCGACGCGCAGGAGCACCAGCACGAAGACCAGCATCGACAGCAGCTCGATCGCGGTCCAGTTGCGGGCGTCCGCGTCCGAGAGCTTGATGCGCCAGTCGCGCACCGCGGCGAAATGGTCCGTGACGGCCTGCCGCTGCCCTCCATCGATGACTCTCACCTCCTGCTCGAGCTGGTTGTTGAGCCCCGCATTGAGCGACAGCGAGAGGCGCATGTAGTTGCGGTTGATGATCGCGACGGGTGCGAACAGCAGGGTGACCGCGGCGCCGATCACGAGGTCGTAGTAGAACAGGATGGCGGCCGAGCCGACGATGCCGACCACGGCATTGATGACCACCGGCATGTCCTTCTCGAAGAAGGTCACAAATTCGCGCGACATGGTCGAGCGCGCCGCCACCGCTGTCGGCTCGATGCCGGCCTCGCGCTGGCGCAGCACCGTGTCGACGACGATGGCATTGTAGACTTTGGTGTAGAGGCGCGTGTCGTACATCTGCCGGGCGCCGCCGACCGCCGTGTGCAGCAGCCAGGCGATCATGACGGGCGCTGCCATTCTGTAGTCATGCGCCAGCAATCCGTTGATGGCGAGGCCGGTGGCCCAGGGATACGACAGCTCGAGCAGGTCCTCGATCATCGTGAGCGCGTAGGTCAGCGAGATCCGCCAGCGGAACGGCCGGATCGCGTCGGCTGCGGAACGGACTTTCACAGGAAGGCCGCCGGGCATGTGGAAACCTCTTCAGGCGGAATCGATCTCGGCAAATGCCCTGTGAACCGCGGCAGGATCGACCGGCCGGACGAGGCGAGAGATTTCCCTGCCGTCTTTAAGAAAGATCAGCGTCGGCCAAAGCTTCACGCCGAAAAGGCGCCCCAGCCGCCGTCCGCTTGCATCGGCGATCCGGATATGGCGGACCCCGGCATGACGGACGAACGCCTCTTCGATCAGCGGCTCCGCACGGCGGCAATGGCCGCACCAGGAATTGCCGAACTCAAGAAGCGTCGCCCCCGCCAAGCCATCAACCTCCTGACGCGACGGCGCGCTCTCGGCATATTCACGGACAAAGCTCATCTCACTTCGATCCCTCGCCGCTTCGCGCGGATGTCAGCCTTGCAACCGACGTTACCTGGTTTGGTTCCGAAGCCGCAAACCTTCGGCAAATCCCATGCGATGCACGCGGCCGGAAGCACTCGTCATGCCTTCTAGGTGTTGATCGTCACCAGCAAGACCATACGAATGACAAAGCCGGTTGCGCCGCTGATGGCCTGAGACACGTAATTGAGATTTGTTCCAAGCTGATTTCCCAGCAAGGGCGCGACGATGATGAGCGTGATCAGGATCAGCATGCCGTAGGGCTCCAGCCGCGCCAGTGGACGCGCGACAAGATCAGGCAGGATGCTGACCGCGATGCGGCCGCCATCGAGCGGCGGCAGCGGAAACATGTTGAATACGGCAAGGATCGCGTTGATCACCAGCGCATTTTTCAGGTTGTCGAATATCCATTGCGCCGCGCCGGCCGGCGCCAGGCCAACAAGGTGAAATGACAGCGCGGCCAGGATTGCCAGCACGATGTTGATCGCCGGTCCGGCAATCGCCACCCACGCCATATCAGCACGAGGGTTGCGCAATGCCGCGAAATCCACAGGCACCGGCTTCGCATAGCCGAAGATAAACGGGGCCTGCGATAGAATAAGAAGCCCCGGCAGAATGACAGTGCCAAGCGGATCGATGTGCTTGAACGGGTTCAGGCTTACCCGACCCAGGCGCGAGGCCGTGTCGTCGCCAAAAAATCGAGCCGCGTACGCGTGAGCCGCTTCGTGAAAGGTGATCGCGACCAGAACGGGCAGGATCCAGACCGATGCGGTATAGAGTGAAAAGCCAGACAGCAATGGACGTCCCTCACAAACGGGCACATTGAGTACGCGATCCTTTGGCGCTACGTAAGTCTTACGTTGCCAGCGAGATCACATAATTATCCGGCACTTCTATCGGCTTGCCCCCTGCTCTGCCACCTCACCAGTCACTCGCGTACCCGCTCGGCGGCGGCAGATGGATCAACTCGCCGAGCCTTGCATAGGTTGGACCGCCGACGCGGGCGATGGGGCGCAGCTTCGCCTGGTCGATGCGGCCGTTCTGGTAGAGGTGGTCAGCCACGTAGAAATGCACGATCTGGCCCATGATCAGCGTGTGCGGCTCATTGCCGACGTCGAACATCTGCGCGAGACGGCACTCGAAGCAGATTGGCGACGCCTTGATGCGCGGCGGCCCGACCATCACGCTGTCCACCAGTTCGATGCCGAACTCCGCAGGCTCGCTCATCTCGGGTGGCAGCCGCGCCGAGCAGTTGTGCATCTGCACGAGCAGGTCTTCGTTGGCGACATTGATGACGAATTCCTGCGTGGCGCGGATGTTGCGCGCGGAATCCTTGTCGCCGTTGCGGCGTGAGCTGTGAAACACCACAAGCGGCGGATCGGGCGATATCAGCGTGTAGGCACTGTAAGGGGCCGCGTTGACAACCCCTTGCGGCGAGCGAGTTGTGATCCAGGCGACCGGGCGCGGAACGATCGATCCCGTCATCAGCTTGTAGGCTGAGGCGCGATCAAGCGTGGCCGCATCGATTTCCATGGGGCGTCCTAGACCACGCCGGCCTTGCGCAACTCTGCCACCTCGGTGGCGCTATAGCCCGCGCGCGCAAGAATTTCGTCGGTGTGCTCGCTCAGGCGCGGCGCCGTGCGGTCGATCCGGCCGCCACCGTTGGCAAGCTGAAAGCCGAGCCCTGCCATACGCTGCGGTCCCTCCGGCGTCTCCACATGATGCAGCGCGTTGCGCGCGAGAAGTTGCGGATGCTCTACGACGTCCTCGAGCTTCCATATGCTGGCGCACGGCGCGCCGGCATCGTTCAGAATCTTCTCCCACTCTCGGGCAGGCCTCGCGGCAAGCGCGCCCTCGATGATCTGCCGCAGCGCGGGCTCGTTCCTGCTCCGCGCCATCTCGTCGGAGAAACGCGGATCATCCAACACATCCGGGCGACCCAGCGCCTGCATGAGCGCACGAATCTGGCGCTCGAAATTGACGGCGAGGAGAATATAGCCATCGCCGGTCTCGAACAGATCGGCGGTCGGCACAAGGCTGACGGCACGGTTACCGAGAAGGCGCGGCTTGACCCCGGTCATGGTCAGGTCGGCGACTTCGCTCGAGAGAAAGGCAAGCGTTGCCTCCAGCATGGAGACGTCGACCAGCTGGCCCCGTCCGGTTCGCTCGCGCTGGTATAGCGCACTGGCAACGCCGAGCGCAGCGGTCGAGCCGGCGATCACATCGCAGACGGCGAAGCCAGCCCGGGTCGGTCCCGTCGCTTCATGGCCGGTCATGGCCATCAGCCCCGACATCGCCTGGACCTTGCCGTCATAGCCCGCGCCAAGGCGCTCCGGCCCGGTCTGGCCGAAGGCGCTGATCGCACAGTAGATCAGGCGCGGGTTAATTGCCGACAGCGCGGCGTAGCCGATGCCGAGCTTGTCCATGACACCGGGGCGGAAGTTTTCCGCCACCACATCGGCGTCAGCGGCAAGCCGCTTAATGATCTCCACGGCTTGCGGCTTTTGCAGATCGAGCGTCAGGCTGCGCTTGCCCGCGTTGACCGCCTGCCAGCGCGGCATCATGCCCTGCTCGCGCAGGCGGTTACTCTCCGGCGTGCGGCGCATGTCGAGATAGCGCAGGTCCTCGCCTTCCCTGCGCTCGACCTTGATCACGTCCGCGCCCATGGTGGCGAACTGGAAGGTGGCGTAGGGCCCGGCAAGAACCTGCGTGAAATCCAGCAGGCGCACGCCTTCAAATGGTCTCGTCACGACGTACGCCCTCCCCTTGCAGCCGATCCCTCGGTTTTATCGTAGCGTCAGTCCATCCATGCGGCCGTCCTGCCGCCACTCATCGAGCACCTCGAAGAAGCGCACCGAGCCCGCACCGTAGCCTTCCGAGAAAAAGCCGCGCTTGTTTCCCTCGGCGCCTTCGCTGTTGTAGTAGCCGGGCGTGCACTCGCGATAGAAGCGTTCGCTGCGGCGCGCAAGCCGGCGGATGTCCTGAACGTAGCCCTCCTCCGCCTCCAAGCTCGGCTCCAGGATCTTGAAGCCACGCGCATGCGCCTGCGTGATCATGTAGGTGACGTGCCGCGTCTGGTGCTCGAGCGCGAGCGGCAGGTTGACCGGGAGCCCAGTTTGGGTACGGCCGACGAAGAAGCAATTTGGAAATCCGTGCGATGTCAGGCCGTGCAGGGTGCGCAGTCCGTCGGCCCAGCGCTTCGACAGCGTCATGCCGCCACGGCCGACGACGTCATATCCGGCGCGGCGGGTGTAGGAGGTTCCGACCTCGAAGCCGGTCGCGAAAATCAGGCAATCGACCGGGTATTCGCGTCCGCCGGCGACCACCGCGTTTTCCGTCAGCCGCTCGACGCCCTTGCCGTGGGTGTCGACCAGCGTGACGTTCGGCCGGTTATAGGTCGTCAGATATTCATCGTGGAAGCATGGCCGCTTGCAGAACTGCCGATACCATGGCTTCAGAGCTTCCGCTGTTGGCTTGTCCCTGACGATCGCGTCCACGCGGGCGCGGATCTGGTTCATCTTCCGATAGTCGGACAGGACCAACAGCTGTGCGCGCTCCTGGCCCGAGAGCTCACGGCCGAGCCGCTGCGCCGCTTGCTGCATGGCCGTTCCGGTGAGGCTGCGGAAGATGTCGGTCCAGCCGTCGTGCACCAGATCGACGTCCTGATCGCCGCCGCTGACGATGATGTTGAAGTTCTCCATCCGCCGGCGCTGCCAGCCGGGCTCGAGCGTGGCGGCCCAGGCCGGTTCGGTCGGACCATTGTTGCGGACGTCGACGGAGGACGGCGTGCGCTGGAAGACATATAACTGCTTGGCGGATTCACCCAGATGCGGAATGCACTGAACGGCCGTGGCGCCGGTCCCGACGATGCCGACCCGCTTGTCGGCGAGCTTCTCAAGCTTGCCGTAGCTGTCGCCGCCGGTGTAGCGATAGTCCCAGCGGCTGGTGTGAAACGTATAGCCCTTGAAATCGTTGATGCCGGGAATGCTCGGCAGCTTCGGCCGACTCAGCGGACCGTTCGCCATCGCCACATATTGCGCCTTGAAGCGGTCGCCCCGATTGGTGCTGATGATCCAGCGCAGCGCCTCTTCATCCCAGCGCATCTCAGTGATCGACGTCTGCAGCAAGGCGTTGTCATAGAGACCATAATGGTGGGCGATGCGCTGCGCATGCGCGAAGATCTCGGGTGCGAACGCGTATTTGTGCTTCGGGATGTAGCCGGTCTCTTCCAGCAGGGGCAGATAGCAGTAGGATTCGACATCGCACATCGCACCCGGATAGCGATTCCAGTACCAGGTGCCGCCGAAGTCACCGCCAATCTCCACCATGCGCAGGCTTTTGTATCCGGCTTCACGCAGCCGCGCGGCCATGAGCAGGCCGCCAAACCCGCCGCCAATGACCGCGAATTCCACCTCGTCGAACACCGGCGCACGGCTGAAGCCGGGTTCGACATAAGGATCATCGACGTACCGCGAGAATTCGGCCTTGACCTCGATGTAGTCGCGACCGCCGGAGTCGAGCCGCTTATCGCGCTCCTCGAGATATTTCCTGTGCAGCGCCTCGGGGTCGAAATCGATCTTACCGAAGATGGTTGCGACTTCAGGGAGCACGTTCATTGTCGGA
>WUUC01162978.1_pt1 | contig 19836 bp, 14 predicted proteins | sample 6278441 | NCBI WGS metagenome assembly WUUC01 (sample SAMN13675441, study PRJNA597444) | soil metagenome | isolation source: soil | place: USA: Washington | collected 2017-10
ACATCGTTTGGTCTGACCCCGGGCGACGCGCTATCCGCCGTGCGCCAGCAGAACGTCCAGCTCGCGACCGGAGAATTGGGTCAGGTGCCCGCGGTTCCCGGGCAGGAGCTCAACGCGACGATCATCACTCAAGGCCGTTTCGCCACTGCGGAGGAATTCGGCAACATCATCATTCGCGCGAACACCGATGGCTCTACGGTGCGCTTGAAAGACGTTGCGCGGATCGAGCTCGGCGCGCAGGACTATCAGATAAAGGGGCGCATCAACGGTCAGCCGTCGGCGTTCATCGGCATCAAGCTATCTCCCGACGGCAACGCGCTCCAAACCGCGCAGGCGGTGCGCGACCGGATGACCGAGCTCGCACAGTTTTTCCCGCCGGGAATCGCATGGGAGATTCCGTACGACACATCGAAATTCGTCGAGGTATCGATCAAGGAAGTCGCGATCACGCTGTTCGAGGCAATGCTGCTCGTGTTCCTTGTCATGTATCTCTTCCTACAAAACTTGCGCGCGACTTTCATTCCCGCAATCGTCGTTCCGATCGCTCTCATGGGCACGTTCGTCGGGCTGCTCGCACTCGGATATTCGATCAACGTGCTGACGCTTTTCGGAATGGTCCTCGTGATCGGTATAGTCGTCGACGACGCGATCGTCGTCGTTGAAAACGTCGAGCGCATCATGCGCGAAGAACGTCTGCCTCCGCGCGAAGCGACTCGCAAAGCGATGGGGCAGATCACCGGCGCGATCATCGGCATCACGCTCGTGCTATGCGCGGTGTTCATCCCGATGGCATTTTTCGGAGGCTCCACCGGCGCCATCTATCGCCAGTTTGCGGTAACGATGATCATCGCGATTCTGTTTTCGGTATTGATGGCGTTCACGCTGACTCCGGCGCTTTGCGCCAACCTGCTGAAACCGGTGCCTGCGGACCATCATGAGAAGCGTGGCTTCTTTGGCTGGTTCAACCGCGGATTCGCCAGGATGACCCACGGCTATCGGTCGAGTGTCGCGCGCGTGCTGAGGCGAACGACTTTATATGTACTCGTCTATGCCGTGCTGATTGGCGCGACCGCGTGGCTGTTCCTTCGCCTCCCGGGCAGCTTCCTTCCCGAAGAAGATCAGGGTTACTTCATCACCATGGCGCAATTGCCTCCCGGCGCGACGCAGGAGCGAACGCTCGAGGTGCTGAGCAAGATCGAGCAGTACTATCTGGAGCAGCCTGAAGTGCAACGTGTCGTAGGCATCGCGGGCTTCAGTTTTTTTGGCCGCGGACAGAATGCCGCACTCGCTTTTGTTCCGCTCAAACCGTGGGATGAACGCGAAGAGCCGGAAAACTCAGCCTCTTCGGTGATCCAGCGCGCGAGCGGCTTTCTTTCGCAGATCAAGCAGGCCTTCGCTTTTGCGGTCAACGTTCCGCCGATTCCCGAGCTCGGCACTGTCGGAGGTTTCGATTTCAGACTACAGGATCGCGGAGGCGTCGGCCGCGCCGCGTTGTTGCAGGCGCGCAACCAGGTGCTGGGAATGGCGTCGCAGAATCCTGCGTTGGTTGGCGTAAGGCCGGAAGGACTGGAAGACGCGCCTCAGCTACGCTTGCACGTCGACCGCACGAAGGCTCGCGCGCTCGGAGTTTCCATCGACGATCTGAACCAGACGCTGCAGGTCGCGCTCGGCTCGGCATACATCAATGACTTCATCCGCGAAGGCCGCATCCTGCGGGTGCAGATGCAAGCCGAGGCCGCGAGCCGCATGGAGCCGGATGACATCATGAAATTGCACGTGCGAAACGGTCAGGGAGAAGTCGTTCCGCTTTCGACGCTCGTAAACGTCGAGTGGACGGTTGGGCCGCCGAAGCTCGATCGCTACAACGGCTTCCCGGCGTTCAAGATCGCGGGCAACGCCGCGCCGGGAAGAAGTACCGGCGAAGCCATGGCGGCGATGGAAGAGATTGCCTCAAAGCTGCCGCCCGGAATCGGGTACGAGTGGTCGGGTACTTCGCGCGAGGAGCGCGTTGCGGGCGCGCAGGCGCCTGCCCTTTTCGTGCTTTCCGTGCTGATCGTTTTCTTGTGTCTCGCCGCGCTGTACGAGAGCTGGTCGATTCCCTTTGCGGTGCTGCTCGTCGTTCCTCTCGGCGTGTTCGGCGCGGTGGTCGCGACCACTCTGCGCGGGCTTCCAGACGACGTTTATTTCAAGGTCGGCTTGATCGCGATCATCGGCCTTTCCGCAAAGAACGCGATCCTGATCATCGAATACGCGAAAGAGCTGCATCGGCAGGGGCGAGATCTGATCGATGCGACGGTCGAAGCCGCGCGCCTGCGGTTCCGGCCGATTCTCATGACTTCGATCGCGTTCATTCTTGGCGTGCTGCCGCTCGCGATTTCTACCGGCGCAGGCGCGGCGAGCCGGCACGCGATCGGTACCGGCGTCATGGGCGGAATGATCGGCGCGACGGTGCTGGCGGTGTTTCTCGTGCCGGTGTTTTTCGTCGCGGTACGCAAACTATTTCCCGGAAAGCGCGAACAGCGCATAGAAATAGAGGAGAAACTTGCGGATGTTTAAGCCTGAAGTCACGTTCACTAACTCACGCTCCCCCATCGAGGCGAAGGGAACGAACGCCGCTCCCTCCGAAAAGGTTCGGGCGTTCAATCTCCCTCTTCCCTCGCGGGAGAGGGCTCGGGTGAGGGGGCCCGTAAAGCGCGCACAGCTGGCCGCCAGCATCGTAATCACGGTCGCGTTTTCCGCGTGCTCGTTCACCCCGGAGTACACGCGACCCGATCTCCCGGTCCCGAATCAATTTCCCGATTACGAAGGCGCGGGAACGGCGCAGGCGACCGAGATCGGTTGGCGCGAATTCTTCACCGATCCGCGGCTGCAGGAGTTGATCGCACAATCGCTCGAGCACAACCGCGATCTCAGAGTTGCTGCCGCCCGTGTAGAAGAAGCGCGCGCGGCTTACGGCATTCAGCGCGCCGATCGCGTACCTACGGTGACTGCCGATGCGCTCTACAGCCGCCAGAGGTTTGCGGACACTGGACGCTTTCCCGGCGGCACTTTCCAGGAGTATCAGCTCTCCGCAAATGTCGTTTCGTACGAGCTCGATTTCTGGGGCCGCGTTCGCAGCCTTAACGAAGCGGCATTGGCGAGCTTCCTATCAAGCGACGAAGCCCGGCGCGCTTTCGCGCTTTCGCTCGTTTCGGATGTTGCCACCGCGTATCTCACACTTCGCGAGCTGGATGAGCGCATCGCGCTTTCGAGACAAACGCTCGAGGCAGGGGCGCAGTCGCGGGGTCTGGTCGAGAAACGCCTGAAAGCCGGAGTCGCAACGAATCTCGAGTTGCTGCAGGCGGATACGCTGCTGCAAACGGTTCGCGCCGAGCTTGCAAATCTCGAACGCAGCCGCGAGCTCGCCAGCAACGCGGTCGACTTCCTGGTAGGAACGAACGTCGCGCCGACGACTGAGCCGAAACCGCTGAACGAGCAGAACGTCATGCTCGATCTGCAACCCGGAATTCCGTCAGACGTGCTGACGCGGCGCCCCGACATTCTGGCCGCCGAGTACAACCTCGTTTCGGAAAACGCAAACATCGGTGCCGCGCGAGCAGCATTCTTCCCAACCATTACGTTGACTGGCGGGTTCGGCACCGCGAGCGACCAGCTGAGCGGGCTTTTCGGTTCAGGCAGCCGGACCTGGAATTTCCTGCCGCAGCTCACGTTGCCGATATTCGATGGCGGCAGAAGACAATCCAACCTCGATCTCGCACAGGCGCGCAAGGTGCGTACGATCGCGGAGTACGAGCGCGCGATCCAGCAGGCGTTTCGAGAAGTTGCGGATTCGCTCGCGTCGCGACAAAAACTCGTCGAGCAATTGCAGGCGCTGCAGGACAACGAGCGCACTCAGGCGGAGCGGCTGCGGCTCGCGCAGCTTCGTTACGATGCCGGAGTATCGAACTACCTCGAAGTGCTCGACGCGCAGCGCGAGCTCTTCACGACGCAGCAGAACGTCGTCGCGGTCCGCAGCGCGCAGCTCGCAAACGCGGTGGAGCTTTACCGCGCGCTCGGCGGCGGAGAATTCGCGACTGCGTCGCTGGCAGCGAGCGAAACAAAATGAAGAACAAGAAGCTGCGCTTCGGAAAAGGTTTCCGCGTCGCCTTCGGCAACAAGCAATCGCAGGCGGCGGAGATGGTGCTCGAGCCAGGCAAGTCGGAAGGCGGGCCGGACAATCGGCATCGCGGCAGCGATCAATGGCTCTATGTCGTTGCCGGGGCAGGTGCTGCGTTAGTGAACGGCAAGCGCCATCAGCTTCGCGATGGAAGCCTGGTGCTGATCGAGCACGGCGACCAGCACGAGATCCGAAATACCGGAAAAGAGCTTCTGCGTACGCTCAACATTTATGTTCCGCCGGCGTATGACAAGAGCGGAGAACCATTACCGCGCGGACGCAAATGAAAAGGAGATCGAGGTGGCGCATACGAGCGAAAGCCTGATTTCGCATGTTTCGGTCGGGACCAACGACTTCAACCGGTCAGTAACTTCTACGAGAAAGTCCTGGCAGTGCTCGGCTGCCACAGGATCATGGAACATCCGGGCGCGGTCGCTTTCGGCAAAACGCTTCCCGAGTTTTGGGTACAAACGCCGATCGATCGCCAGCCTGCATCAGTCGGAAACGGCGTTTCATTTTCGGCTTTGTCGCAGACAGCAAGGAAGCCGTACGCGCGTTTTACGACGCTGCCCTCGCTGCAGGCGCCAGAGAGGAGGGAGCGCCGGGAGCTCGACCCGATTACGGCGAACCATATTACGGTTGTTTCGTCCGTGATCCGGACGGGCACAAAATCGAAGCGGCTTTCTGGGATTTCGAGCTGATGGAGAAGCTCGGTTGGATAGAAGGCTCGTAAGCTTCAACGCTCACTCAGCTCGTCACGCGCAAGCGCCTTGGCCGCTGTTTTATGCGGCGCGGTCTGGCGTGATACCATCGCGGCATGTCCGGCGCTAACAAAATCTCGAGCGCGAAAGTCAAAGCGATCGCGACCGCGATCCATCGTAAGGCTGCGCAGACGCAGCCACAGCCCACTGCAGAAATCACGATGGGCGAGACCGCAACCGGCAAGGGAATCATCCGTTTTCGCGCTTCGCGAATTCTGAAGTCATACCGTCTCAAGTCTGCTGCACGGAGAGTCCGCCCCGCAAAGAACTCCGTTTCGCGCTGACTCCGAATGACGCGTGCGTCATTCGGCAATTCCGTCTTCATCAACTGCCCGTTCGACGACGACTACTGGCCCATGCTGGAAGCGGTCGTCTTCACCGTTCTCGCGTGCGGATTCCAGCCGCGCTCTGCGCTCGAGGAGCTCGATTCGGGAACGGTGCGCCTCAACAAGATCGAGCGAATCATCCGCGCGTGCAAGTATGGAATTCACGATCTCTGCCGCGTCGAACCGGGAGCGCAGACGAAACTGCCGAGGTTCAACATGCCCTTCGAGCTTGGCCTTGATATCGCGGCGAAAACGTTTGGCGGGGATGGGCTGAAGAACAAACGCTTCCTGATTCTCGACGCCGCTCCATATCGCTATCAAAGATTCATTTCCGACATTTCGGGACAAGACATACACTGTCACGACGGATCTCCCGACAAGGCAATGGATATCGCCCGCAACTGGCTGCGCGCCGTCTCACGCCGCGGAAACATTCCGGGGCCGATCGCGATCAAGGCGCTCTTTGCCGGATTCGTCGAATGGCTGCCCGAGTACTGCGCCGAAAACGGCTTCGACCGCAACGATCTCCTGTTCGTCGAGTACGTCGAGATGGCGAGACAGTGGATCGCGACCGCGTGATGTATCGCTACTTTCTCATCGTCGTCGCTTGTGCCGCGCTGCTCGTCGGAATCCAGGTTCCCAACTTCGTCGACCAGTACGAACAGCGGCTCGATGCGCACTTCATCGAAGCCGCAACGAATCTGAGAGGTTTTCAGGAAATCGCCGATCGCTATTTCGGCGGCTCGCTCGATGCATTGATCGAGAAGCATGAAGCGAGCGACGACAATGTTTTTCGCGACGAAGCGAAACCGATCAAGGAAATCTATTTACGGTATCTGCGCTTCAAGGCGGAGAAGCAAGCGCTCGATACCGAGCACGCCGGAAAAGTCGCGCACCTCCTGGCATACGGCGATCGCGAGCTCCTCTCGGAAACGTACACGAATTACTCGTTTGCGATGCTGCTCAACAGAACATCGGTGCTTTCCGGATTGTTCATCGTCACGATCGTTCTGCTTGCGATCGAGCTCATCCGGCTGATCGGCAAATTGATCCTCGGCAGACGCGCCCGATTGTCGGTTTGAGCGATATCCAGGTTACTGCGTCGTTTTTCGTCGCCGCCGCGTTGATGTTGTGGCTGGGATGGATGCTGTTGCCGGTCAAGCTCGGTGCGTTCTTCGACGCGCGTGATTTCCCGGCGATTCGCCGGCGTTTCCACACCTGGATCTGGCTCTACCGCGTTCATCTCTTCGCATACGTCGTCATGCTGATGGCGTTCGTCGCTTTGGCATCGCTGCTGCATGAGACGGCGCCGCGAGTGCTCCTCTGGCCGGCGGTGACGGTCCTGGCAGTCGCGTCGATCGTCGCCGCGCTTGCGCACGCGTTTTATTATCACTTCGGCGCGTGGGGAGCCATCGAAATGGCGCGCAGATCTGATGCCGAAGTGCAAGCCCACGTCAACTCACTTACGATTCCCACCGAGTATGCGACTTGCCTCGTGCGATTCGGACGGGTGTTCTTCGGACTGGGGCAGGTTGTGCTCGCGATCGCAACCTGGAACAGCATGCCGTTCTGGCTGGTCGCTGCGACTTTCGTTCTTGGGATTGCCGCGATGACGATCACAATGGCGTTCCCGGACAGTCTCGATTACTACATTCCAATATTTCATCTCAATGCGTTATGGTTGGCGGCGGTCGGCGTGATGCTTCTCGCGAAGAGCGCGTGAAGGTAAATGTCCTCGCATCGCCTTTTGAGTAGACGGGAGATAACATGAAGCTGGCATTGGCCGTCGCGCTGGTATTGGTCTTTCGCTCCGCATCAGGAGATGTCGCAACCGAGTATACGCAGGATGTCAGAGTCGTACCCCTGCTCAAGACCATGACCACGTCGACAGGCCAGGCGATCGAATTTCCGAAGGATGTCGAAGTTACCGCGCTGGAGGTAGAAATCGCGCCTGGGAAAGAAACCGGCTGGCATCAGCATCCGGTTCCCGGCTATGCGTATATTCTTTCGGGAAGCGTTGTCATCGAAGTGGAGGGCGGCGAAGCCAGGCGCTTTGACGCAGGCGACGCTTTCGTCGAGGTCATCAACACAGCGCACAATGGCAAAAATCCGGGGTCGGAGCCGGTGAGGATATTGGTTTTTTTCTCCGGCGAGCCCGGGAGGCCCTTTACGGTGCGTACCGCTCGATAATGAAACCTCCGTGCACGAGAACGCCATGAGAACTCTGTTACTTGCTTTTGTCATCGCGCTGAATTTGGCGTCCGCCTCCGCGCAAGCTCTCGATCTGGCGGCGTACCGGCTCGTCGATCTTACGCACCCCTTCAATGAGAAAACGATCTACTGGCCTACCGATACTTCCGGTTTCCAGTTCAAGCAACTCTCGCACGGCCACACCGAAGGGGGATTTTTCTACGCCGCAAATTCGTTTTGTACTGCCGAACACGGCGGAACGCATCTCGATGCGCCGATCCATTTCGCTGACGAGCGCAAGACAGCCGAACAAATTCCGCTCGAGCAGCTCGTCGCGCCAGCGGTCGTTATCGATGTTTCCCGGCAAACCTCTCGCAACCGCGACTATCGGCTATCGCGCGACGACGTGCTCGCTTTCGAAAAGCAGCACGGCAGAATCAAACCCGGCACCATCGTCCTGCTTCGCACCGGCTGGAGCAAACATTGGCCGGATCGGAAGAAGTATCTTGGCGACGATACTCCCGGCGATGCATCCAATTTGAGCTTTCCGAGCTACGGCGAAGATGCGGCGAGGCTGCTTATCGCAGAAAGGAAAGCGGCGCTGATCGGCGTCGATACCGCGTCGATCGACTATGGACGATCGAAGGATTTTCTCGTGCACCGGATCGCGGCTGACAAGAACGTCGGTGGACTCGAAAATCTCGCGAATCTCGAAAAACTCCCTGCGACCGGCGCGACCGTCGTCGCGCTACCGATGAAAATCGAAGGCGGTTCCGGCGGCCCGGTTCGCGCGATCGCACTCGTCCCCAGGAAATAGTCGTATGGCAACGGTCGGCGTCATTTCAGACACGCACGGCTTGCTGCGCCCGCAAGCGCTTGCCGCGATGCGAGGCTGCAGTCCCATTCTGCATGCCGGAGACATAGGCGGCATCGAGGTGGTTGACGAGCTCCGCAAAATCGCTCCTGTTTTCGCCGTGCGCGGCAACAACGACAGGGGAGAATGGGCGAAAGGCATTCCTGGGACCGACGTTGTCGAGGTTGACGGCTTTTCTTTCTATTTGCTGCACGATGTCAATGAGCTCGACCTCGATCCGCGCGCGGCAGGTTTCCGCGCGGTGATCGCGGGCCATTCGCATCGGCCGAGAATCGAGGAAAAGGAAGGCGTGTTGTATTTCAATCCGGGCAGCGCGGGACCGCGACGTTTCAAGCTGCCGGTGTCTGTCGGCCGGCTGATCGTAACAAATGACAAACTGCAAGCCGAGATCATCGAGCTGGACGTTTAGCTCATCCCTCTCGTTGCCTGTCCAGAATGATGGCGGCTCCTCCTCCATCAATCGCGAATGGCGATGCGCGGCCCCGGCCATTCCCGCAAATCTCACTTGCGAAAAGCATCGTGCGAGCGCGTCCTGATCGCATCCAGCCCGAATCCAGCAGCCAGATTCTCTGGATTCCGGATCGCGCTTCGCTTGTCCGGAATAACGACGTTTTCATCCCTCCTCGCCTGCCCTTCTTCGACGGTCACTGACGAAATGCGGCAGTCGAGCGCTCGTGATGCGGCAAAATCGCGCACGGAATTGATGGCTTGCTCCTTGCTTCGCCCATGCAAGGCCGCAGTTGTCTCTTCCTTGCTCTGGCACGCACGGCGGCAAGCTGTCAGACCGATACGAGCTACAAGCTGAATCAACGAACGATATGCCTATCCTCGGTGCTCTTTGCGGTGCGATCCAGGCGTGCTTTGCTTTGCACGCGCTCAAGACCGGCAGGCCTTATTACTGGGTGTTCATCATCCTCGTGTTTCCAGTCGCAGGCTGCGTCCTGTACTACTTCATCGAGGTCTACCCGACTTCGCGCGAACGAACCCGCGCCAGAAAAGCGGTGCGCTCGTTCGTCAGATCGTTTTATAAGAGAAAGGAGTTGCGCGAGCGTGCGGCTGACGTCGAATCATGCGGCAGCGTCGCCAACCGGGTTGCGCTCGCGCGAGAATGCATGGATCAGCGTTTCTACGCCGATGCCGTGGCGCTTTACCGGAGCTGCCTTTCCGGGTTCCACGAAAAGGACGTCGATCTGCGCTTCGCACTTGCGACCGCGCTTTCGGCCAACGGCGAGTTTGCCGACGCTGAGAAAGTCGCGTGGGCGCTCCGGCATGAACAGCCAAAATTCCGCGCGCATGAGATCGCAATGCTTATTGCTCAGGCTTTGGAAGGCGTGCAGCGATTCGACGCAGCAGCCGTCGAACTGCAGCTGCTCGTCGAAACCTTTCCCGGAGAGGAAGCGCGCTGGCGCTACGGAGCGCTTCTGAAACGAATGGGACGTGCCGCCGAAGCACGTGAAGTTTTCGAACAGATGCTCGAAAAAGCGCAGCAAAGCCCTGCTCATTACCGCGAAGCGCAGAAGGAATGGCTGTCGCTAGCACGCGAGAACGTGTAACTCGCCGCTTAGGCGTCCGTACTTCATCGCTCGTCGCTCAAGGCACGCCGATTTTCAACCCCCTCCTCTCTTACGGTGCTTGCGCTCGCAACCTTTTTTGCAACGCGGCTGCCGTCTCTAAGCGCCGCAAATGATGGCTTGCTCCTTGCTTTTCCTCGTGCATTACCATCCGTGGGTCTAAAGAGATGAGCCTTGTTCTGATCTTCGTTCTCCTGTTTGTCGTCATCAGCGCCGCCGCGATTGCCGCGAAGTTTCAACTCGGCATGTTAAGCGATAGCCGGGAGTGGCCCTTCCAGGTGCGAAAACCGATGTCGAATGCGGAGCAGGTGCTGTATTTCCGGCTGCGAAAAGTGCTCCCCGACCACATCGTTCTCGCGCAAGTCCAGCTCTCGCGGATCTTGAGCGTCAAGAAAGGCAACAGCTTCGGTGCATGGAACAACCGGATCAATCGATTGAGCGCGGACTTCGTCGTATGCACGAAAGACGCGAGCATCGCCGCCGTCATCGAGCTCGACGATGCGACGCATCATTCGGAAGCGAGAAGAGCCGCGGATGCGAAGAAAGAGAAAGCACTCCGCGCCGCGGGAGTTCGCCTGCTGCGCTGGCAGGCGAGAGACTTGCCCGACGAATCGGCGATACTTTCGGAATTTCTGCCCAAGCCGCGGGCGATGAAGCTTTCTCCGCCGGTCGCCGCACAAATGAAAAAGGTCAGCGCTTAAGAGCGCAAGCGTGACGCGCCCGTAAGCGACTCTTCATTGCCTGGAGCGTCGTACTGCTTATCGCTTTCGGCTTCAGTTGCTCGCTTGACTTGAATATCGTTTGGGCCGCGAGCTTTGTCGGAGTAGTCGTTATTCTCAATATTGTCATTGCGTGGGTTGAAAAACGTATCGCCAACGCTCCGGCCGCACCGCAAGATTCCGTCCGTTCCCCCGTAGGAGTTCGTCTCCCTTAAGCGCTCATCGCAGACGGTGCAGATTCAGCCGATCGTTGTACACGACGCCCCGTTAAGCTAAGCTGCCTCACCCCCAAATAACCCACGCCAGATGAAAGGACAATCGAAGACTGCGTCCGTCGTTGCGGAAACAGCCGAGGCGTTGAGCGCGGCCAGCAAAGCGCTCAAGCAGGAGCTCGACGGGCGCAAGAAGCTGGAAGACGAGCTGGAAAGGACCGCTCCCGAGCTGCGCGACGCACTCAAGAATTCAGAGCGCGCACAATCGCTCGCTGAAGACGTTCTCACGCAGAATGTAAGCCCCAAAGTCCTGCAGATCGCAGTGCAGGAATCGGCGGAAGCGCTCGCGGGGGCCGCAGCCGCACTGAAGGACGAGTTGGAAAACCGCAGCGAGCTCGAAAAGGCGCTCAACGAGAGCGAGGAGAACCTTCGTGCCAGCGTTGAGAAGTCGGAAGCCGCCGCAACCAGGCTGGAACAAGCTGAGAGCGAGGCTTCTACGCGCGCCGATTCCTGACGTGCGATAACAATCACAACGCCGCGCATACCGCGAGCCGTTCGACACGCACCTCTTCGCCGTGCTTGCGCTCGGTATTTCGCACGGAACGTACGACCTTTCCTGGCTAATTTCCTAAGCTCAAGCGCGACAACTGCGTCTCGGGTGAAGTGCGTCTCGAGTACGGATAGAAATACACTTTGCTCGGTCTCGCGCTTCCTTCACCAGCAAATAGGACCATGCCAGGCATCGCCGCAATCGCAGCAGTTGCCTTGCTGGGCGAAACGATTACGCTGAAGCTAGTGGTCGCATCGATCGCGATTCTGAGCGGAATCGCACTCGTGCTGTGGCGGCGTCAAGAATAGAAGGAACCTGCCGGCAAGTTCCGCGAAATCGACGTTCTCGAACGCAATCCGCTCTACTCGAACACCCGCGACTCAATGTCCCTTGGTGACATTGAGTGTCGCCAGCGTCCGCAGGATCGTGTCGGCAGCGGTTTCAGGCTCGAGATCGGTAGTGTCGATACGAATCTCGGCGTTCTCGGGTGCTTCGTACGGTGAGTCGATACCCGTGAAATTCTTGAGCTCGCCTGCGCGCGCTTTTCTATACAGTCCTTTCGGATCGCGCGCTTCCGCGACCGCGAGCGGGGTGTCGACGAAAACCTCGATGAACTCATCCTCCTCGACCAACGCACGCGCCATCTGCCGCTCGCTCCTGAACGGCGAGATGAAAGACACGAGCGCGATCAAACCCGCGTCGACCATGAGTTTGGCGACTTCCGCCACGCGCCGGATATTTTCGACGCGGTCAGCTTCGCTGAATCCAAGATCCTTGTTGAGCCCGTGACGCACGTTGTCGCCGTCGAGCAGATAAGTGTGATGCCCAAGCGCGTGCAGCTTTTTCTCGACCAGATTCGCGATCGTCGACTTGCCCGCGCCTGACAAACCGGTAAACCACAACACGCACGGTTTTTGCGATTTGAGCGCGGCGTGCGCGGCTTTGTTGACGTCGATCGCCTGCCAGTGAACATTCTGCGAGCGCCGCAGCGCAAAGTGCAGCAATCCTGCGCCGACCGTGTTGTTCGTCAGGCGGTCGATCAAAATGAACCCGCCCATATCGCGGTTCTCTTTGTACGGATCAAACGCGATCACGCGATCGAGCTCGAGGCCGGCGACTCCGATCTCGTTCAGTTCGAGCTTGTTCGCCGCGATATGCTCGAGCGTGTTGACGTTGACTTTGTACTTGAGCGGAGAAACGGTCGCGGTCACGGTCTTGCCGCCGATCTTGAGAAGATACGAACGCCCGCGCAGCATCGGCGCATCGTCCATCCAGATGATCGTAGCTTCGAACTGATCGGCGACCGCGGGTGCAGACTCGGTGGTCGCAATCACGTCCCCGCGCGAGATATCGATCTCTTCGGCAAGCGTGAGGGTGACCGATTGCCCTGCGACTGCTTCGCGCAATTCGCCATCGTGCGTAACGATTTTAGTAACCGTGCTTTCGCGCCCTGATGGCAGCACGCGAACGCGCTGACCGGTCCTGATTACGCCGCTCGCGATCGAGCCGGCAAATCCGCGGAAATCGAGATTGGGGCGATTCACCCACTGCACCGGCAGACGAAATGGCAGCTTTTGCAGCCGCGCGTCGTCGATCTCGACCGACTCCAGGAACTCTTTTAAAGTCGGACCGTTATGCCACGGCATGTGGCTTCCCGGAAAGATGACGTTGTCGCCCTTCTTCGCGGAGATCGGAATGCACGTCACGTGGTCCAGCCCGATCCTGCCGGCGAATTCGCGGTACTCCCGCTCGATCTCGGCGAACGTTTGCTGCGAGTAGCCGACCAGATCCATTTTGTTGATCGCGAGCGCGACGTGCCGAATCCCGATCAGCGAAACGAGATAGCTGTGCCGGCGCGTTTGCGTTAGAACTCCCTTGCGCGCGTCGATAAGGATAACCGCTGCATCGGCGGTGGAAGCGCCGGTGACCATATTGCGCGTGTACTGCTCGTGGCCGGGAGTATCGGCGACGATGAACTTTCTCTTGTCGGTGGCGAAGAAACGATACGCGACGTCGATCGTTATCCCCTGCTCCCGCTCCGCGGAAAGGCCGTCGAGCAGCAGCGCGAAGTCGAGCTCTTCTCCGGCAGTGCCAACTTTCCTGGAGTCGGCTTCCAGCGCCGCGAGTTGGTCTTCGAACAACACTTTCGATTCGTAGAGCAGCCGCCCGATCAGCGTGCTCTTGCCATCGTCGACGCTGCCGCAGGTGATGAAGCGCAACAGCGTCTTCTCTTCCTGAGATTTCAAGTATTGCTCGACTTCGGTCAGCGCGGATGCAATCGTGCGTTCATTCATAAGAAAGAGACCCTGTTTTTCTCACAGATGTGATTTGGCCGCGCAGAGCCGTTTGCGCATATTCCGTCGCGAAAGTATCGTGCGAGCGCCGTCTGCGCGAATACGAGTCTCACTGCGCATTCGCGCTCAGGAACTTCCGTGACTGAGACCGTCATCCTTCACCCTTCAGAAGTATCCCTCCTGCTTCTTTTTCTCCATCGACGCCGCCGCGTCGTGGTCGATGACGCGGCCTTGCCGCTCGGAGGTTCTGGCGATCAGCATTTCCTGGATGATCGCGGGAAGAGTTTCTGCATCGCTCTCGATTGCGCCTGTCAGTGGATAGCAGCCGAGCGTGCGGAAGCGGACTTTCTTCATCATTGGTTTTTCTCCAGCTTCCAGCGGCATGCGATCATCGTCGACCATAATGAGCGCGCCGTCGCGCTTCACGACCGGGCGCGGTTTCGCGAAGTAAAGCGGCACAATAGGAATGTTTTCGCGGAAGATGTACTGCCAAATGTCGAGCTCGGTCCAATTCGAGAGCGGAAACACGCGGATCGACTCGCCCTTGTGCTTGCGCGCGTTGTAAAGCTTCCACAGCTCCGGCCGCTGATTCTTCGGATCCCAGTGGTGCTGCGCGGTACGAAACGAGAAAATGCGTTCCTTCGCGCGCGATTTTTCTTCGTCGCGGCGGGCGCCGCCGAACGCGGCATCGAAGCCGTACTTGTCGAGCGCCTGCTTCAGCCCCTGCGTTTTCCAGATGTCGGTATGGACGCCTGAGCCATGAGTGAACGGATTGATGTTCATCTCGACCGCTTCCGGGTTCTTGTAGACAATCAGCTCCATTCGCATCTCTTTCGCCATGCGCTCGCGCATCTCGTACATGTCGCGAAATTTCCACGTGGTGTCGACATGCAGCAGGGGAAATGGCGGCGGCGCCGGGTAGAACGCTTTCTTCGCAAGGTGAAGCATGCACGAGCTGTCTTTGCCTATCGAGTAGAGCATGACCGGGTTCGCCGCTTCCGCGACGACTTCGCGCATGATGTGGATGCTCTCGGATTCGAGCCGCTGTAGATGGGTGAGCTTGATTTGTCGCTCCGCTTTTTGATTCGCGCGAGAGTTTAACTCGAATTTGCGTCGCGAAAATGCAAAAAAATCGCGAGCGGCGCGGCGTATTTACTGCGGCAGCAAGAGATAACTCCAGGTCTCGGAGATACTCTTGCCCTCGCTGCGCAGGCCTACGCGTATTTCCACGGGCTGGTTAACCTTGCGACGCATTCGCAGCGACACGCGCCATCCTCCGGCGGCATCGTTTGCAAACACCTGGTGCTCGAGAAGCTCGCCCGTATCTCCCACCCACACCAGACTCTCGACCGGCGTGCCCGGCTTCAGCTTTTTCAGCGCCGGTCCTTCGAAGTCGATCATGAACAATTCCGAGTCGTCGACTTGTTTGCGCAGGCCGTGCCCCCTACGGGATTGCACCACTGCCGAATGCGGGGGCTCGGCGAGCTGGTTGTGCTGCCACGACAGGCGGTACTCGAAGCTCATCATCTGCCCAGGTTCCGCCATCTCGCGCGGCACCCAGAACGCAACGACGTTGTCGTGCGTCTCGTTTGGGGTGTGCAGCATGACGATTTCCACGCGCCCGTGTTTCCAATCCCCTTTGGGAGTGACCCAAGCGCTCGGCCGCAACTCGTAGCGCGCCTCCAGATCCTGATAGTTTTGGAAATCGCGGTCGCGCTGCATCAGCCCGAAACCGCGCGGATTGTGCATGCCGAAGCTGCTCACCCACAGTCGTTTCGAATTGACCAGCGGACGCCATACCCACTCATCGTGCTCGGTCCGGATCAGCAGGCCGTCGGAATCGTGCACTTCGGGGCGGTAATCGACCGACGTGGCTGGCTGGTTCTCGCCAAAAAAAAACATCGACGTCATCGGGGCGATTCCGATCTTGCCACCTTTCTCGCGCTGAAAAATATTCGCCTGCACATCGATGTGCGTTGACTCCCCAGGGTAAATCGCAAATTTGTACGCCCCGGTCACGCGCTTGGAATCGAGCAGCGCGTAGACGACGAATTGCTTTGCGTCGGCCGATGGACGCTCGAGCCAGAATTCCCTGAAGTCGGGAAATTCCTCGTCAACGTCTTCGCCGGAATCGATCGCCAAACCGCGGGCTGAAAGTCCGTAACGCTGTCCTTTTCCGACCGCGCGGAAATAACTCTTGCCGAGAAATACCGCGACTTCGTCCTTGTACTCCGGAGTGTTGATCGGATAGTGCACGCGGAAGCCCGCGAAACCAACGTCGCCGAACTTGCTGCTGTCGAACGTGTTTTTGCCGTAATGGAAGTCGCGATGATCGAAACGCAGCGGTTTTGCCTGTCCCGCTTCGACGACGTTAATCCTGACGGGGTAGCGAAAATTGAGACCGGCATGAAAAAAACGGACTTCGAACGGTAATTTCTCCGACTGCCACAGCGATTTTTCGTTGCGAAAGCGGATATCGCGATATCCGTCATAGCCGATTTCTCTGAGCTCGGCGGGCAGGTTCTCATGCGGCGCTTCGTAGCGTTTTTCCGCCAGCGAACGAGCGATCGCTGTCACATCATCGAGACCGAACGCAGAAGCCGATCCCGGAATCAGATTCGCAGCAATAAAAGCCATCCAGCAAGCTGCCTCCTTCCTTGTTCTCAGTGCGATGAAATCGAACAACTATTTTCCCTCCGTTCGTAAGATCAGTTCTGTCGGTCGCTGTTGCCGCCGTTCGCCGTCGGCTTGATCTCATGCCCGCGATACGAAACGCGTGTCACCTGCAAACGCGTCCGCGTTGAGGAAAAACCTGCAGCGACTTTGAGCTCGCCGTTCTCCATCCGCAGACCGAGCAGTTCATACGCGGCGGAGAGCATGCGCGCGGCAGCTCCCGTGTACCAGCTCCAACCGCCGCGTCCTTCGTAACCGGCGCCATCGTGCACATCCGCGGGCTGTTGATGCGGCGGCAATCCGTAGATCGCGTCGCTCTTGCTGAGCGGCGATATCTTGATCCACAAATCCGCGGCCCGCGTGCGAAAACGTTCGGACACCTCCGAGTCATGCGCTGCCATGTGCTCGGCGCAAAGCAATAACGCATCGACGAGCCACGAAACGCCGTGTGAATACTGCCCGCCGTTTTCGCGCACACCGGGCGGATACTCCGCGATGCGTCCGGGGTACGGCAGCGAATCCTCTGTGAACGGCGGCGTAAGCAGGAGCACTCGGTTGCTTTTTTCGAGCCGCTCAAGTCCCCTTTCGAGCGCCGCCTGCCCACGCTTGAAGTCGGTCGCTCCGGACAGAAGCGGCCAGGCGGCCATCAGCGCGCTGCACAACTCGAATTCCTCGCCGTCGTCGGTAATCGCGCGGAGATATCGGTCGTCTCGCCACATTGCGTCGAGCGCTGCGGACAACTTTTTCGCTTCGGCGAGATAGCAGCTGCCCGCTTGGAAGCTCTCGAATTTTTCCGCAAGGCTCGCAAACTTGACGAGCACATTGTGAAAAAAGAAGCCGAGCCAGACGCTTTCTCCCCTGCCCTTGATTCCCGGCACGTCAAGCGCATCGTTCCAGTCGCCGGAGCCTAGCAGCGGAAGATTGTGCTCGCCATATCGCGCCAGGGTGTACTCGATCGCGCGGCGGCAATGCTCGTAAACCGAGCCGGAATCTCGCGATGGTCTGGGAGCAAACAGGAATCCCTCGTGCCCCTCCGGCACCGGCTTCGCTTCGAGAAAGCAGGTCTGCTCATGCAGGACCGATATGTCGCCGGTCGCTTCGACATAGCGGCATACGACGTACGGAAGCCACAGGTGCGGATCGGATGCGCGAGTGCGAACCGCGATTCCCGTTTTCCCTTCCCATGACGGATGCCACCACTTTACACAGTCGCCCTCGATGAACTGCTGCGCGGCGTGCAGCACAATCTGGCGGCGTGCCCACTCGGGCTTGCTGAATAAAAACGGCAGCACGTCCTGCAATTGGTCGCGGAACCCGTATGCGCCGCTGCGCTGATTGGGGCCGGTTCGTCCCCACAGCCGCGAGCACAATATCTGATACGGCAGCCAGTCGTTTACCAGGCGGTCAAAAGCAGGCTCATTGGTTTCTACCCGCAGAACCGAGAGCGTCTCTCTCCACCACGCCTTCGTTTCATCGAGCGCACGCTCGGCCGCCTGCGGCTCCAGATACGCGCGGGCCAGCGCAGTCGCCTGCTCTTGGTTCGCCCCCTGTCCGAGTAATAAAACAACCGTTATTTCCGCGTCCGGCTTGAGCTGGACTTCGCCGGCAAAGCTCGCGACACGCCGCCAGTCATCCGCCTGCGCCTTGTCGGGCCCACCGTGCTCGACCATGTACGGCCGTGTGAGATCACGATCGTTGCCGCCGACGAATCGTGGACGTGAAGTCTCATGCGCCTGGCACAGAAGATTCGTCGCGACAAACGCGATCCCTTTGCGAAAATCATTGCCGGCATTTTCGAAGTAGAGCACTCGCGGCGCGGCATCCTCGCGTGCAGACACGCGGCCGCGGCTGTCGACAGGAACTTCCGCCAACACCATTTCGACGTAGGGCACGACGCGCAAGCGCCGTGGCGCATCGCCACGGTTGCGAATGCGCAGAAGTTTGATTTCAACCGGGCGATCGGGCACAACGAAAGCGGTGAGATCGAGCTCGAGTCCGCAGCTCTCCTTACGATAACGCGCATAGCCGAGGCCGAAATGGACCTCGTGCGCCGCGTCTCTCCTGCGGTAGGGCGCGAAACCGGCGGTCTCGGCAAGGCGGGTTTCCAGGTCGAAGACGTATATCGCCTGCCCCGGTATCTGCGTCGGAATGCTGCCGAGATTGAATGGCGACAACGCGTTCTGCTGTGCATTGCCGCCAAAGGAGAAAATCTCGCCATCGCTTGCGGCGACAAAGCCGTGACCGAGCGAATTCGCGACGACATGCGGCCACGGGCGTTGCGCATCGAACGGCGCGGATACGCTATCCGAGGAGAAATCGCCGGCTTTCTTCGTCGATTCGAAAACACCATGCAAGCTGCGCGTCCGCGCAAAGCTCGCTTGCAACGAAGGTCCATCCGGTTTTGCAACATCGAGATGCCGCGCGATCAGCGCCGCCGCCCGATGCTCGTCCTCGGCATACCCGTCGACGAAATGCACTTCGGTCGCGGCACGCGGCGGCAGCGCAACGTTGAGCCGCAAGCACGCCACCGGGTCGAAGGTGTAGAGCGCACCGTAATCGGCGGGATCGCGCAGCGCACGGCCGCGGAACGCAGCGGGCAGCCGCAACGTTTCCAAGCCGATGAAGTGCGCGCGAGAGTCCTCGTAAGCGACGAGGCGAACGCGTTCGTCGGTGCGCACGGCATGGAATCCCACTTCGCGGCACATGCGCTGCAGCGCGGCGTCCTTTGCGTTGTTCCGCATGAGCCGGTTGCGGAAGACAATCGCGTTCAACGCGCCGACGAAGCATGTGCCGACGTGCATCGCGGCAAAAAACGGCGAGCGGCGGTACGCATCGACTGGCCCCAGCGCGACCTCCTGGTAGCTCGTGACCTCCACCACCCGCGCACGTTGATCGAGGTTGCTGATGTGGATGCGCCAGTGTTCGACCGGGTCCCGGGCGTCGAGACGCACCGATGCTACGGCGCGCAGGCCGTCGCGGCTGTTGACTATGCGTAGCATGTCTGGCGATGGCTGGGTCACCGAATAGTCAGGACCGCGCGTCTGGACAGGCTCGGATCCGATCGACCAAAGCTCGCCGATCGGCTTACCTTCCTCGTCGAGCTCACGCACGAAGAAAAACTTACCGCGCAGCTCGAGTGGATCGTCCGGCCTTCGCGTCAAATCGAGCTCGAATCCGGGACGCACGGTGCTCGTCACATGGCTGAAGCCGCGGCCATCACGGCTGTATTCAGCGGTGTATTGCCCGTTGCCGAGCGTGAAGTAGTCGGCGACTGCGGGACGCGAAGTTGTGAATTCGTTTTCCCGCCGGCGCACGATCCACACAGCGGTGATCGCTAAAATCGCACCGGCCGCGACAAGCTGATACACGAGCAGCAAGGATGCAACCGCGGGCAGCAGAGATTGCGAGCTTGCCTGCATGGATTCGGCGCGATCCCAAATGTGATTCCATTCGCTGCCGCGCGGGATATAGAACGGAATCAACAGCGGAGCCCAGGTGAGAAAACGCCGT
>WUUC01182196.1_pt1 | contig 19835 bp, 21 predicted proteins | sample 6278441 | NCBI WGS metagenome assembly WUUC01 (sample SAMN13675441, study PRJNA597444) | soil metagenome | isolation source: soil | place: USA: Washington | collected 2017-10
CTTCTCGATCGCCAACGACGTCGCCAAGTACTTCGCGATCCTGCCGGCGATGTTCGCCGCCACCTACGCGTTGGCGGGCGAAGGAACCGGCCCGCTCGACGCCCTCAACGTGATGAACCTGGGCACGCCCGAATCGGCGATCCTCAGCGCGGTGATCTTCAACGCCCTGATCATCCCGCTGCTGATCCCGCTCTCGCTGCGCGGCGTCCGCTACCGGCCGATCGGCGCCACCGGCCTGCTGCGCCGCAACATGCTGATCTACGGCCTCGGTGGCCTCGTCGTCCCCTTCGTCGGGATCAAAGCGATCGACCTCGTCGTCCACAACCTGCTGGGGGCCTGAGGGGATGACGTGAGCCGCGGCCGCTGCAAGATCTTCCTCGGCATGGCCGCCGGCGTCGGCAAGACCTACCGGATGCTGCAGGAGGGGCAGGCGGAGGCGGCGGCCGGGCGCGATGTCGTGATCGGCTACCTGGAGCCGCACGAGCGCGAGGAGACCAGCGCCCAGGCGCGCGGGCTGGAGGTAGTGCCGCGGCGGCCGGCGCGGGTGCGCGAGGTCGAGGTCGCGGAGATGGATCTGCCGGCGCTGCTGGCGCGGGCGCCGGAGCTGGCGCTGATTGACGAGCTCGCCCACGCCAATCCGCCCGGCCTCGAGCATGGCAAGCGCTACGAGGACATCGACGACGTTCTCGGCGCCGGCATCGATGTCTTCTCCACCGTCAACGTCCAGCACCTGGAGTCGCTGGTCGACCAGGTCGCCGAGCTGACCGGGGTGCGGGTGCGGGAGACGGTGCCCGACTCGGTGCTCGCCAGCGCCGACGAGGTGGTCCTCATCGACCTCACCCCGGAGGCGCTGATCGGCCGCCTGCGGGCCGGCAAGGTCTACCCGGGCGAGAACGTCCAGGCCGCCCTCGACAACTTCTTCCGGATCGAGAACCTCGCCGCCCTGCGCGAGGTCAGCCTGCGCCAGGTGGCCGAGGAGGTCGAGTCGAAGCGCCTGATCCGCGAGCCGGCGCCGAAGGCGGTGGGGGAGCGGCTGCTCGCCCTGGTCCGCCCGCAGCCCAGCTCACAGCGGCTGGTGCGGCGCGCCTGGCGCTCGGCACAGCGGCTCGGGACCGACCTCGACCTGCTCTGGGTGAAGCCTCCCGGCAAGCCGGTCGAGGGCGAGACCGAGCGCCAGGTCACGGCCCTGCGGCAGCTCGCCTCGGTGCTGGGGGCGACCCTGCTGATCGAGGAGCACGACGACCTCGTCGCCGCCGTCGCCCGCGTCGTCCGCGAGCGCGGCAGCACCTACATCATGGTCGGCGAGTCCGGATCGGTGCGGGGCCTGGCGCGCCTGCGCGAGCCGTTGCCGCAGCGGCTGATGCGGGCGACGCCGCCGGGTGTCGACGTCCGCATCGTCGCCCACCGTGGCCTCCGGGAGCAGGGCCGGTGATCGACCACCTGCTCGCTGCAGCCGCGCTCGTCCTCGGGCTCGGCGGCGGCTATCTGATCGCCCGCTCGCGCCTGCGGGGCCGCCGCTCCGAGCGCCCGGAAGCGATTCACCAGATCCTCCTGCCCTTCACCGGCGCCGAGGTCTCGCGGCGGGCGCTCGACGCTGCCCTGCGCCTGGCCCGGGCCGAGGGGGCGACGCTGATGCCCGCCTACCTGGCGCAGGTGCCGAAGAGCCTGCCGCTGGAGTGCCCGATCCCGGCCGAGGCGAGCAGGGCGATGCCGATGCTGGAGGCGATCGAACAGCGGGCCAGCGCCCAGGGCGTCGCCGTCGACGCCAGGGTCGAGCGCGGCCGCTCCTACCGCCATGCGCTCGAGCGCCTGCTCGCCGGCGAGCGCTTCGACCGGGTTGTCGTCCCGGCCGGCGTCAACGGCGCCGACGGGCTCAGCGGCGACGACCTGGTCTGGCTGCTGCGCAAGGCTCCGGCCGAGGTGCTGATCCTCCGCCCCGGTCCCGGCGACCGGCGAGTGGTCCGCGCAGCCCAGCCCGTTGCTGCTCAGGCGGCGGAGGCGGCGAGCGGCGCCGGGCGCCCGAGCAGGTAGCCCTGGACCATGTCGGCGCCGAGCTCGCGCAGCAGCTCCAGCGTCTCCTCGTCCTCGACCCCCTCGGCGATCGTCCGCAGCCCGAACTCGCGGGCGATGCCGATGATGCCGCGGATCACGCGGCGGTCGTCGGTGGAGGTGGTCGCGCTCTGGACGAAGCTGAGGTCGATCTTGATGAAGCTGAGCGGCAGCATGCGCAGGTAGGTGAAGGAGCCGAAGCCGACGCCGAAGTCGTCGAGCGCGAGCCTGCAGCCGAGGCCGACGACCGCGGCGGCGAAATCGCGGGCCGCTTCGAGCTGCAGGGCGCTGGCGGTCTCGGTGACCTCGAAGACCAGCCGCCGCGCCGCTTCCGGGGAGGATCGCAGCAGCGCTTCGATTTCCGCCCGCGCCCCCGGATCGCACATCGTCAGCGCCGAGATGTTCACGTCGAGCGGCGTCTGGCCGGGAATCGACAGCGCCTGGCGCACCATCCAGACGTCGATCTGCTGGATCAGGCCGTAGTCCTCGGCGGCGGGGAGGAAGGCGTCGGGCGGCAGGATCGCGCCCGGCTCGCCCGGCGCCCGCAGCCTCGAGAGCAGCTCGCGCGAGACCTCCTCGCCGCTCCCGAGGTCGGTGATCGGCTGCGCGTAGACGAGCATCCGCTCCTCGCTCAGAGCGGTCTCGATCCGCTCGCGCCAGTCGCGGCGCTGGCGCTGTTCGCTCTCGCGCTCGCGGCGCTCGGTGACGTCGGTGGCGATCGAGCAGGTCTCGGACGGGACGCCCTCCTCGTCGGGCAGGGGGAAGGTGACGCTGAGGTAGGTGCGGCTCTCGCCCTCGATCTGCAGCTCGACCTCGTCGTAGACGGCCTCGCCCTCGCTCGCCGCCTGGCGGTCGATCGTCCGCTGCTGGCTGGCGAGCTCCTCCGGGAAGACGTCGGTGCAGTGCATCCCGACCATCTGCTCGGAGGGGACGCCGGTGATCCTGCCCGCCTCCGCGTTGGCCATCAGGTAGCGGCCGTCGAGGTCCTTGACCGTGATCAGCGAGGGGGTGTTGTCGACGATCGCGTGCATGCGGCGCTCGCTCTCGCCGAGCGCACGCTCGGTGTGGACGCGGGAGGTGACGTCGTGGCAAACCCCGACCAGGGCCAGCGCCTTACCGTCGTTGCCTGGGATCACCCGCCCCTTCGAGACCAGCGTCCGCACCTCGCCGTCCGGTCGCACGATTCGCTCTTCGAAGACGAACGGGGACAGGGTCTCCATCGCGCTTGAGATTTCGTCCCAGACCCGGTCGCGGTCGTCGGCGTGCAGGGCGGCGCTGAAGGCCTCGGCGGTGCCGGCGAACTCGCCCGGCCGCAGGCCGTAGATGCGGTGCAGCTCGTCGGACCAGTGGACACGGCCGCTCGCCACCTCCCAGCGCCAGGTGCCGAATTTGACGATCCGCTCCGCCTCCTCGAACTGGCGCACCTGTTCGCGCAGCTCGAGCTCGATCTCGTGTTCGGGGGTGACGTCGCGGAAGAGGTTGACGATCCTGTCCTCGTGTGGGAAGGCGCGCGTTTCGAACCAGCGCCCGAACGGCTCGTAGTGCTCGACCATGCGCAGCGGCTCGCCGCTGCGCATCGCCTCCGCGAAGGCGACCTGGAAGGGGTGGCCGGCGAACTCGGGGAACTCGTCGAGGATCGAGCGGCCGTGCAGCTCCGCGGCGGGGCGGCCGAGCATCGCTGCGGCGGGCTGGTTGACGAACTGGACCCGCCAGTCGCGGCCAAGCACCATGATCCCGTCGACCAGACGGTCGAGCACCTCGACGATTTCCGTCGGCGAGAGGGCGTTGAGGGATCGGGGTCCGGGCCCCGGCGCTTCGCTCATCAGGACGACCTGGTTGCTTGTGCGGCCAAGCTGGGCTCCCCTCTCCAACGCTCAGGCACGCTGAGCATTGCGCTCATCGTAGCCCTCTGGTACGCCCAGTTCCACCCACCGGGTACCGCTTTAGTTTTCAATTACTCGATGCCACTCGCCACGCTCTACCTCGAACTGCCCCTTTTCGGGGTCCTGGCGTTCGTCTTCGTGATCGCGATCCCCGCCGGGGTGGTGACCGCGCTAAAGGGGCGGTGGACGATCTATGGCGGGGAGGAGATGGAGCGGGCCGCCGTCCCTGACCGTGACCGACGCTCGCCCCGGCTGGTGGCGCTGTGGATTGTCGGCGCCCTGGCGGCGGTGCTTGTCCTCGGCTTCGGGACCGCGCGCCCAAGCGCGGTCTTCGGGCTCAGCGGCACCGCTCTGCAGAACTCAGTCGACAGCCTGGCCGGCGAGCGCTCCTGCGATAGGCAGGCCGAGCGGGTCTGGATCTGCGCCGCCTACGACGACCAATTCAGCGGCACCGTCTCCTATCGCCTCGACATCAACCGCCTCGGCTGCTGGCGGGCGACTCGGGTCGGGAGCCCCGGGGAGGGCAGTCGCAAGCAGATGTCCGGTTGCGTCACCGCCCTCGACTACGTGTTCTGAGCCGAAGAGGGTGCCGCTCGGGGACTATTCGAAGTTGACGACCTGCAGGTCGAGCGGCAGCTGCTTGGCGTGCGGGCCGCTCGGCTTGGGGTCGAGCGCGGCGACGGCGCCCTTGGTCAGCGGTTCGAGGTTGGTCACGGTGCCGCTGGTGGTGAAGCGGGTGAAGCGGAAGGGGATGCCGTTGGCCGCCAGCGGCGAGGGCCCGTCCATGATGTGGAAATGGAGGTGGGGCGCGTCGGAGTTGCCGCTGTTGCCGAGCAGCCCGAGGACCTGGCCCGCGCTCACCCGGTCGCCGACTTTGACCCGGATGCTGCCCGGCTGCAGGTGCGCGTAGAAGGCGAAGCGCCCGTTGCCGATGTCGACGACGACGTGGTTGCCACCGGCCTGCGCCGCGGTGATCCCTTTCGGGAAGCTGCCGGCCGGAGTCTCCGGGATGCCGTCGAGGACGCCGACGACCTTGCCCTTGGCGGCCGAGTAGACCTCGTCGCCGAAGAAGCCGTAGCTGGAGAGCATGTCGGCGGGGCCGTCGATCAGCCGGTTGGCCGAGTTGAGCTGGACGAAGTCGATCGCGAAACGCTCGGCGACGTGGAGAGCGCCGTTGACCGGCAGCACGGCGCCGCGGTGGGCGGTGAGGGCGGCGCAGCAGCCGTTGCCGACGACCCAGCCCGGGCCGCGCAGCGGTGGCGCCAGGACGACCGCCGGACGTTGGGCGACCCGGGTCGGCGCCGTCAGGTAGTCGAGCCCGTTGGCGGGGCTGCGCGGCTTTTCGCTCAGTACCAGCCGGTGGACGAGTCGCTGTGGCAGCTTCGCCTTGCCGGGGAAGCTGACGTCCATCATCACGAAGGCGGCCTGACCAGGGCCGAGCTTGGTCGAGAGCTTGGGCTCGCCGTAGGGGACCATCACCGCTTCCACGCTCTTGCCGGCGAGCGAGCGAACGACCTTGCCGCCGGCCAGCGCCTTGATCGACCTGACGTCGATCTCGGCCGAGCCGCGATTGACCAGCTGCAGCTCGTAGGCGAGGTGCTGGCGCCCGTCGCTGCCCAGGACCGGTTCCGGGGTGGCGATCACGCTCGCCACCACCGGGGTGAGGACGTCCTCGGCGACCGCCGCGGAGACAGGCGCCGCCAGCAGGCCGATCGCGCTGGCGAGGACGGCGACGAGGATCGAGGTCGGGCGGCGGAGGCGACGGGAACGGTTCATGGCCTGGAACCTACCTGCGTGTGAGGCGGCGGTCGAAGATTCGTCCGCCGGCGCGATCTCACGTTTGCCGTCCCAGCGCCGTTGTATTCGTGTGAGTCTGATGACTGTCGCGTGGTCGACCTACGAGAGCCCAATCGGGCCGCTGACCCTAGTCGCCGGCGACGGCATGCTGCGGCAGATCTGCTTCCCCGACGAGCCGCCGGGCCTGGGTCCGGAGCTGCGCGACGATGAGCGGCTGGCGGAGTCGCGACGGCAGCTCGAGCAGTACTTCGCCGGCGCGCGGACCTCCTTCGAGCTCTCGCTGGAGCTAGCCGGCTCGGATTTCCAGCGCGCGGTCTGGGCGCAGCTGCTCAACGTGCCCTTCGGCGCCACCGTCTCCTACGGCGAGCTGGCCAGGCGGGTCGGGCTACAAGCGCCCGAAGCCGCCCGCGACGTCGGCTCCGCGGTCGGGCAGACGCCGGTCCCGATCGTCGTCCCCTGCCACCGCGTCGTCGCCGCCGACGGCTCGCTGACCGGCTACCGCGGCGGACTCGAGCGCAAGCAGGCGCTGCTCGATCTCGAGTCCCCGCAGCTGGCGCTACTGCGGGGGTAGGCGTTCGCGGCGATCCTCGAGGACGACCTCGCGACGGCGGCGGTTGTCGCCGGCCAGCAGGAACAGTCCGATCACCAGGCCGGCGAGGCCGGCGATCATCAGGATCAGGCCGACGGTGTCGACGTTGACGTGGGCGACGTGCAGGTTGGTGGCGAAGTGCAGGATCGCGCCGACCGCGATCAGGAAGATTGAGGCGCCGATGGTCATCTGTGTCCTCTCGTCAAGGGCGTGAGCAGAAACTGCCCCCGCCGCGGCGGGGCGGCGGGGGCAGGGGTTGGACCGTTACGCCTGCTCGGTCTTCCTGACCTGAGCGGCGGCAACCACGCAACGCGAGAACGGGGTCCCCTTCTCGCCTTTCACGTGCTTCTTGCTCAGGCCTTTGCAGGCCTGGCGGTTGGTCAGCTTGTCGTTCTTGGCGGCCTTGGCCATCGCCGTCACGCACTGGCTGAACGGCGTGCCCTGCTCGCCGTCCACGTGCTTGCGGCTCTCGTCCTTGCAGTAGACGCCGTAGGCCTTGGCCTTCTCGGGCAGGGTCGCGCCCGGGCCCGGCGTCGGCGGCTGCTCGGGGGCGTACTTCGGCCCGTTGCCGTGGGCGGCGCCGGTGGGGGACTGGCCGGCGAGCGCCGCCGCGGGGGCGATGGCGAGGGCCAGGGCACCGAGGATGACGGCGAGCTTGCGGTGCAGCTTCATGTTGCCTCCTTCGAGTCGTGGCGGCCCCGTCATGGGGCTCGATCTGCGTTTCCGGTGCTGAAACGCGCTCGCGAGGCGTTTGTCAGGGGTTACTTCGGAACTTCCCGTTTTGCCCTGTCGACGTTGAGCCGGCTATGACCGGCCTAAGGTCGATCGGGCGGGCCCGGGGTGGAGGCCGCCCGATCGCTGGCGCCGTTGGCATGCTCGCCGCCGGCGCTCGCCGCCGGTGCCGCCCGTTCGCCGCTCTTGCCGGCGGGGGTGTCGGGCGCTGCGGCCCTGTCCGGTTTGACCGGCTGGGCGGGTGGAGCCGGTTTGGCGGGCTTTGCCGGGTGGGCCGGATGCTCGGGGTAAACCGGGTGCGCGTTCTGGCCCGCGCTCGCCGACTTTCCGCGGGCGGAGTTCATTCCCCGCGAGGGGCTCTTTCCCCGCGCGGAATGCTTGGCGGCGGCCGTCTGTTGACCCTTCGCGGCAGCCTCCGGCAGCAGGCGATCGGAGCCGCGGGCGGGATCGGCGAGCGGCGCCGCGGGCGCGTTCGCCGCTGACTGCCGGTCGCTGCCAGCCGCGCCGTTTGCCTCCCGAGCGCCCGCCAATCCTTGCGTGGCCGGCAGTCCGGCCCGAGAGCCAGCGCCTAGCGCCGTTGCCGGTCCGCTCGGCTCCGCCGCGGCGCGGTCAGGATCGCTGGCCCCGGTGGATCCTGGCGCCGCCCCGGTGGAACCCGGCGCGGCCGCGGCGGGCTTGGGGTCGGAGCCGCCGCCGACCGGCAGCCCGAGGTCGACGAGGTCGGCGCGCTGGGCCGCGGCGCCGCCGAGCGCCGCCACCACGGCGACGGTGGCGGTCGCCTTCACCGCCGCCGAGGTGCCGACCGCCTGCGCGGCGCCGCCCCCGAGCAGGCCGGCCAGACCGCCGCCCGCGGCGCCGCCCCCGCCGCCGAAGAGGCCCTGCAGGATGCCGGCGACAGCCAGCGCCGGCAGCGGCGAGAGCGCCGCGAGGTCGCGCGAGCGGCCGTCGATTTCGGCGCGGAAGGCGCGGCAGTCGGCGCAGGAGCGCAGGTGGGCGCGGATGTCGCGCCGGCGCAGGACCCGGCCGTCGGCGTCCGAGAGCGCCTTGGTCACGGAGTCGCAGCTCATCTCACGACCGGCCTCGAGTTGGCGCAGGCTCAGCCGCGCCTCGTAGAGCGTCTGCCGCGCGGTCGCCGCCGAGGTCCCGAGCACCGCGGCGATCGCTTCGAAATCGAGCCCGGACAGCTCCCGCAGCACCAGCGCCCCCCGCTGGGAGTCCGGCAACGTCTCCAGGTCGCTGAGCAGAGTGCCCAGGCGCGCGCGTGCCTCCGCCTCCTGGGCCAGCCCGGGCCCGGCCGCGACCAGCTCGGGATCGAGCGGTTCGCCGCCGCGGCGGCGCCGGACCAGGTCGATCGCCTCGTTGTGGGCGACCCGGTAGAGCCACGGCTTCAGCTCGATCTCCCGCGACTCTCCCGGCAGCGCCCGCAGCGCCTTCACCATCGCGTTTTGCAGCGCGTCCTGGGCGTCCTCGGGATTGCCGAGGATCGCCAGGCAGTAGCGGTAGAGATCCTGGTGGTAGCGACGGAAGATCGCCGCGAAGGCGCGCTCGTCGCCGGCCGCCGCGCGCCGCGCCAGCTGCGGGTCGCCGGCGAAGCGGGTGAAGCCGGGCAGCTGCGCGCCGGAGCCGGCCGCCGTCGCGGCGCCGCTCATCGCCGGCTCTCCGATTCGGTTCGCATCCCAGCTCAAGTATGGGCATATCGATCGCTCCTTAAACGCGGGCGAGCGGGAAATGTCAGGCGGGACCGGCAGCTAGGCGGCGGCGATCCGGCTCCCGCAGGAGGCGGTGCCGAGCCAGGTGTGGGGGTTGCGGTCCCAGCACCAGCCGAGCTTCGGCCGCCCCTGGCTGACCCAGAAGGCCGGAACGCGCTGGTCGCCGCGGCGCGAGCCGGCGGTCGAGAAGCCCCAGTTGCGGGCGATCGCCTGCGGCTGCTGGAGGATCAGGGCAACGCCCTCGTCGAGGGTAAGGGGCGAGCGCCCTGCGGCGAGGATCTCCCGCAGCGCGTCCTCGGGCCTGACGTTGCGGGTCGCCGCTCCCAGCTCGACGTCGGCCAGCTGGTAGGCGGGAGCGTCCGGCAGCTCGACGGCCTCGATCGGCAAGAAGCCGGCGAGATCGTCCGCCGTCAGCTGCCCGAGCACGACCGGCTCTCCGCGGCGCTCGATCAGAGCCGCCGCGGCGGCGAGCGGGAAGACCTGGCGCGACCAGGCCAGCACGGCGGCGGGCGGCTGGGCCGGGAGGGCGGCGCGCTGCAGGCACTTGCGCAGTGCCGCGGCGCTGGCGCCCAGCCCGCGCTGGCGCAAGGCGGCGATCTGTTCGTCGAAGGAGAGTGGGATGATCTCAACCATCTGGATGACAACTTATCAACCAAATGGATGACAAGCGCCGAGACCCGGAGGCGACCAAGGCGGCGCTGCTCGACGCTGCCCTGGTCGAGTTCTCCGCCCACGGCATGGCCGGCGCCCGGACCAGCGCCATCGCCGCCCGGGCCGGCGTCAACAAGCAGCTGATCTCCCACCACTTCGGCGGCAAGCGGGGCCTGTACCGGGCGCTGATCGACCGCTGGCTGCGCGAAGAGGCCGAGTACGGGGTCCCCGAGCAGCCGCTCGGGGACCTGCTCGCCGCCTACGTCGCCTCCGGGGTCCGCGACCGCGAACTGCACCGGCTGCTGCTGCGGGCCTCGCTGGAAGGCGAGGAGACCGGGGCGGGGGTGGGCGCCGAGGACCTGGAGGAGATGCGCCGCCGCCAAGGCGCCGGCGAGGTCAGCGACCGCCTCGACCCCGCCTTCGTGCTGTTGGCGCTGGAGGCGGTCGCGGCGCTGGGGATCGTCTTTCCGGGCGACGCCGAGGCGCTCACCGGTCTCGACCCGGCCAGCGCCGAGTTCGCCGCCTGGCACGAGCGCCAGGCGCGGGCGCTGGTCGAGCTGCTGGGCTCGGCCGCCGGGTAGGCCCGCCCGCACCCAGCGCTCAGTCGGCGGGGTCGAGCGGGCGTCGCAGCAGCGTCTCGGTCTGCGGTTCGGCGACGCCGCGCGGGGGGATTTCCACCCGGCGCACGCTGGGGACGGCGAGCACCGCGGCCTGGCAGGCGAGGATCACCGCCGCCACCAGCCACAGCGTCGTCGACATTCCCAAGCCCATCGCCAGCGGCCCGATCAGGGCCAGGCCGAGCGGCTCCAGCGCCAGCGAGCCGAACCAGTCGTAGGCGCTGACCCGGGAGAGCGTCGCGGCCGGGATCTTCAGCGCCATCACCGTTTCGTGGAAGATTTCGGCGAGGCTGACGGAGACCCCGGCGGCGACGGCGCCAAGCGCGATCGCCAGGGTCGGCGCCGGGCCGGCCAGCAGCGCGACCGGCAGCGCGAAGATCAGCAGGGCGCTCTGGCCGACCAGGACCGGCCGCCGCGGGCGGTAGGCGAGGGCGAGGATGCCGCCGGCGACGGCGCCGACCCCGAACCCCGCCGCGATCAGCGCCCAGGCGCTGGAGCCGCCGAGCGAGTCCACCGCCACCGACGGGCCGAGCACGAGGAAGGCGGGGGTGAAGACGGCGTTGGTGATCGCCGCCCCGAGCACGACCACCCAGAGCCAGGTGCGCGAGGAGAACTCGGCCCAGCCCTGCCACAGCTCGGCGAGGAAGGAGGGAGCGCCGATCGTCGCCCGGCGCGGCGCCCGCAGGCCGAGCAGGAAGCAGGCGCTGACGGCGAAGGTGGCGGCGTCGGCGGCAAGCGCCCAGCCGGGGTCCCCGAGCGCCAGCAGGACGCCGGCCAGGGCCGGCCCGATCACCTTGCCGACCGACCAGGAGAGGCTGAGCAGTGCGTTGGCCTCCTGCAGCCGCGGTTCGCTGACGACCTGGGGGACGATCGCGATCGAGGCGGGGTTGAAGAAGGCGGTGGCGGCGCCCTCGACCGCGTAGAGCAGGGCCAGCTGCCAGATCTGCGCGTGGCCGGCGAGCAGGAGGATCGCGATCAGGCCGACGACCAGGGTGCGGACGAGGTCGGAGCCGAGCATCGAGATCCGCGGCGAGAGACGGTCGGCGTAGACGCCGCCGACCAGGATCAGCGCCGTGACCACGACGCTGTGGACGGCGAGGACGAGGCCGAGGTCGGTCGCCGAGCCGCCGAGGTCGAGGACCGCGAAGGCGATCGCCACCGGTGCGATCCCGTCGCCGACCAGGGAGACCGTGCGCGCGAAGTACAGGCGGCGGAAGTTCCCCTCGCCGAGGACCGCGAATCTCGCCCGAAACCCCACCGCGCCAGCATAGGAGGGCGGAGCCGTTGTTTAGCTGAGAATTCCTTGGGGGTACCTCCCCCCGCGATGGCGACGCTTGCCGACGAACACCGCTTCGGCGCCTCGGCGCCGCTCTCGCTCGGGGTCGAGGAAGAGCTGCTGCTGGTCGACGCGGACCTGGCCTTGGTCGCCGCCGCCGAGGAGACGATCGCGCGGCTGCCGGCACTGGCGCGGGAGCGGGTCTCGACCGAGCTCTTCGCCAACCAGATCGAGCTCAAGACCGGCATCTGCGCCGACGCCGCCAGCGCCGCGGCCGAGCTGGAGGCGGCGCGGCAGGCGACCCGCGAGGCGGGCGCGCGGCTGCTCGGCTCCGGCCTGCACCCGGCCCACGCCGGCGACCCCGAGCTGGTCGACAAGCCCCGCTACGAGGTCGTCCAGCAGGACCTCGCCGGCCTGCTGGACACGCCGCCCTGCGGCCTCCACGTCCACGTCGGCATGCCCGACCCTGAGACCGCCGTCGCCGTCGCCAACGCGCTGCGCCAGTACCTGCCGCTGCTGCAGGCGCTGAGCGCAAACTCGCCCTTCCGCGCCGGCCGCGACACCGGCATGGCCAGCGCCCGCGCCGCCGTCGTGCGCGCCTACCCGCGCTTCGAAATGCCACGCGAGTTCGCCGACTTCGAGGAGTTCGTCAGCGTCGCCGACCAGCTGGTGTTGGCCGCGGGTGTCGAGGACTACACCTACCTCTGGTGGGACGTGCGCCTGCACCCGCGGCTGGGCACGGTCGAGGTGCGGGGGATGGACGTGCAGCCGGCGGTCGCCACCAACGTCGCCGTGGCGGCCCTGATCCAGGCGCTGGCGGCGCGGGAGATCGAGCACCCGAGCCCCGGTGGGCTGGCCCGCGAGGCGCTCGAGGAGTCCTGCTTCCAGGCCGGCCGCCACGGGCTCGAGGCGCGGCTGCTGGTCGATGGCGAAACGGCGGCGCCGGCGCGCGAGCTGGCCCGTGCCGTGCTCGAGGAGGTGGCGCCCTACGCGCGCGGCGGCGAGGCGGCCCTGGCCGAGATCGAGCGCATCCTGCGCGAGGGCAACGGCGCCGACGCGCAGCGCCGGCGCTACCGCGAGGGCGGCATCGAGGGTCTGCTCGGCGCGCTCGCCGAGCAGACCTCCGCGGTGCTTGCTTAGCGCTGGTGCGAGGGTGCCGGCAGGTCGAGCCGGCGGCGTGCCGCGGCCACGGCCGAGACCGAGGAGCGACAGGCCTTGGCGATGATGCCGTCGCCGTGGTCGGGGCGGCGGCTGACCTCGAACTCGATCAGCGCGGCCCGGCGCAGTTTGGCGCGGGCGTCGATCGTGCAGTCGTCCGGGGCCGAGTCCAGCGCGGCCTGCGCGGCGCGCTCACGCCGGCAGATCAGGCAGTAGGTGCCTTCGGAGTTGTTGTCCCACGTCTCCGGCAGCTCGACCTTGTCGCCATTCATCTGGCTGACCGAGACGCCGCAGTGGGCGCAGGTCCACTTCTTGGCGGTGGGGCTTGCGGTAGGGCTCATGCGGGGGCCTTCGTTCGGTTGCGGTTGCGGTTGCGGCGCCGGCGTTTCTGTGCCGACGGGGTGCCCGAGGTCTGGTCGCCTTTGGCGTTCATCTTGGCGTTGGCGCCGGTCGACGCCGCCGTGGCGCCGTCGCGGTTGAGGTCGAACTCGCGGCTGAGGCCGAGGTCGCGGGCGATGCGGCGCATTTCCGAGGTCTGGTCCTCGAGCACGAAGCTGATCCCGGTGCCGCGGCTGCCGGCGCGGCCGGTGCGTCCGATCCGGTGTACGTAGGCGTCCTGGTCGCCGGGGGCGTCGAAGTTGATCACGTGGGTGACCCCGGCGACGTCGATGCCGCGGGCGGCCACGTCGGTGGCGATCAGGGTGTCGACGTCGCCGCGCTCGAAGCGGGCGAGTGCCTTTTCACGCTGGCTCTGGCTCTTGTCGCCGTGCATCGCGACCGACTCCAGCGACTGTTTGCGCAGCCGTTTGACGAGGCGGTCGGCGCCGCGCTTGGTGCGGACGAAGACCAGGGTGCGGCCGCGCTCGGAGTCGCGCAGCTGCCCGACCAGCCGGTCCATCTTCTCCGCCGGGGAGACGACGTGGACGAAGCTGTGCTCGATGTCGGCCTTCTCGTCGACCTTCGGCAGCTGGGTGTGGCGGCGCGGCTGGTGGGTGTAGGCGGCGGCGAGCTGGCCGGTCGCGCCCTCCAGGGTGGCCGAGAAGAACAGGGTCTGGCGATCGTCGGGGGTGAGGCCGACGATGCGGCTGACGGCGGGCTTGAAGCCCATGTCGAGCATCCGGTCGGCCTCGTCGAGGACGAGGATCTCGACCCGGTCGAGCTTGATCACGTTGCGCGCGATCAGGTCCTCGAGCCGGCCCGGGGTGGCGACGATGATGTCGGCCTTGCGGCAGGCGGCGATCTGCGGGCCGAAGCCGACGCCGCCGTAGACGGCGGCGATGTTGACCTTGCGGGCACGGCAGATCGAGTCGAGCTCGTCGACGATCTGGCTGGCGAGCTCGCGGGTCGGGGCGAGGACGAGGGCGGCGATGCCTTGGCCGGGCTCGATCAGGTCGACCATCGGGATCCCGAAGGCGAGCGTCTTGCCGGATCCGGTCGGCGACTGGACCAGCAGGTCGTGGCCCTCGAGGGCGTCGGCGACGACCATCTCCTGGACCGGGAAGGGTGCGTTTATCTTGCGCGCCGCGAGCGCGGACACGACGGATTCAGAAATGCCGAGATCGGCAAATGACTTAGAAATTCTGTGCTCCTTTTATGTGCAGCGAATGAGGGAGATCCAGCAGCCCCAAACGCGTCTTGCGCACAGAGGAAACGGAACCTCTCGGGTGGCGTTGGGCCAAACCCGACTTACACAGAGTAGCAGCCCGGCCCTTTTGGCCTGCTAAGCGGCCATTTTCGGGGTTCAGCCCGGGGAGCCGGCTTTACCGGCCTCCTACAATTTGGGCATGGCACCCGAGTCGGCCACCGTCCCCACCTACACGCTCTACAGGCGTGGGATCGAGCTGCTCGAAGAGGGCGATTTCGAGCACGCGACGAAGCCGCTGGCGGAGGCCGCCCGGCGTGAACCGGAGAAGACCTCGGTGCGCGAGGCGCTCGGCCGCGCCTACTACCGCAGCGGCCGCTTCGCCAAGGCCGCGGTCGAGTTCGAGGCGGTGGTCGAGACCCACCACGTCAACGACTTCGCCCACTTCTGCCTCGGCCGCGCCCTCTCCCACACCGGCCAGACCGCCCGCGCCCGCCACCACCTGGCGCTGGCCGCGAACCTGCGGCCGGACCGGCGCGACTACCGCTACTACCGCCGCCTGCTCGACTCCTGAGCGCGGCGGTTAGAGGCCGCGGACCAGCTTGCCGACGGTCTGCTCGGTGAAGTAGGGGCCGTAGGTGCGCTTGGAGTCGTCGACGTGCAGGTAGGAGTTGACGCCGTTGATCTGGGTGCCGTCGCCGATCAGCCAGCCGCCGCCGCTCGCGCCCGGCGCCCAGCGGCAGTCGATCCCCAGCGTCGGTGGCCCGGAGAAGGGGAAGCTGAGCCGGTCGTCGCCGACGTACTTTGCCTGGCAGCCCTGCATCCACTTGGTCTCGCCCGGGTAGCCGAAGGTGAGGAACTTCTGGGCGCGGGGCAGGCCGCTGACGATGGTGGCGCCGCCGCCGACCGCGTCGGCGAGGTTGACGCCTTCGGCGTTGGGCTTGACGAGGAAGGCGCCGAGGTCGAAGTCGGGGTTGCCGTGCTTGGTCCACTGCTTCGGCGCGTAGGTCTTGCTGCGCCCTTGGCCGACGAAGGTGCCGAAGGGGGCGACGCCGCCGGTGTAGGCGGGGACGAAGGCGAGGTAGTTGGACCAGACCGTGCGCCGGTTGTTTTCATGGCCGCTGTTGACGCAGTGGCCGGCGGTGAGCACCAGCTGGCGGGTGGGCGAGTTGATCGCCGTGCCCGAGCAGAAGCCGGCGAGGTTGCCGCGGCGGATGAAGATGCGGCCGTTGACCGAGTAGGGGAAGACGTCGGGGGTGGCGACGCGGACGAAGCTGGCGCCGGCCCCAGCTGGGGTGGGGGCGGGGGAGCCGACCCGCAGCCGGCTCTCGCCGGAGCCGTCGACGACGAGGTCGAGCGGGCGCGCTTCGCGCATCCGCTGCGGCGTCCAGTAGTCGAGCACCCGCTGGACCTGGGCGGAGCTGGCGCTGGCCGTGGCGCTCGCCGGCGCGTGGGTGCGGCCGCCGGCGCTGGCGGCGAGCGGAAAGGCGAGCAGCGCGGCGGCGATCAGCGCCAGGGCGCCAAGCGCTGCGCGGGCCCCGGCCGGGCGATCGGGCTCCGTACGCATCGACGGGGAGCATAGAGAGCGGCCCCGGGCGCTCAACTGACGAGCGGGATCACGCAGCGGAATTTTTTGGTTGCGGTGGAGATCGAGAAGCCAATTTCTCCCTCTGCGGAGACCGTAAACACCGAATAGGCATCGACTCCAGACGCGTTCGTGAGATCCCCCGACCACTCGTCGCCGACCGCCAGCACCACCCCCGGCACTTCCGCGAACGCCGCCAATGCCAGCGCCGCCGGCAGCTCGCCGCCGACCTCGGCGCAGGCCGCCGCCGCTTGCGGCGCGGTCAGGGCGGTGCCGCTGCTCTGCGTCTGCCAGCAGGCGCCGGCGAACGGGCGCGTGCCCGCCGCGCAGCCGGCGTTGTAGCCGTTGAGGTGTTCGGCCTCGGCGGCGCTGTCGGCGCGCCGGGCGGTCCCCGCCTGCCGGGCCGAGTCGGCGCTCTCGGCGTGGGCGGCGCTCGGGACCTGGCCCAGCGTCGCCGCGTCGACCTGGGCGCCGGTGATCGATCCCGGCGCCAGCCGGCTGGCCGGGATCGTCCCTTCCCGCAGGCGGTTGCCCGGCACCGAGCCGGGGACGAGCCGGTTCCCGGGCAGCGAGCCGGTGCGGACCTGGTGCCCGTCGATCTTGGTCCCCGCGTACACGCTGCCGCCGAGCGCGACGAACAAGGCCACGCATGCGATCGCCAGCGCCGCTCGATTTCGGCGCGTTCCCCTGAGCATCTTTCCCTCCTCTCGCCAGCTTACCCCGGCCCCGGCGGCCGGATGTACACTCGCCGGCGTACATACGGTCGGTGGTCAAGGGAAGTCCGGTGTAAATCCGGCGTGGTCCCGCCACTGTGACCGGGTCAAAGGAAGTCGCGGGCGCCCTGCGCGCCAGCCACTGGGGACGACACAGAGTCCCCGGGAAGGTGCGGCCACCCAAACCCCGGAAGCCAGGAGACCTGTCCCCGGCCTGCCAATACAACCCTCGAGGAAAGGGTGGCGTAAATGCCAAGACTCATCCAAGTAAGGCTGGCCGTCGCGTGCGCGCTGGTGCTGGTCCTGTCCCTGTCGATTGCCGCGGGTGCGGCCGCCAAGGGCGTCTCCGCGGATCTCCGCGTGGTCGGCTCCGGCGGCAAGATCCTCAGCGAAAAGACGCTGGCGGGTGCGACCACGTCGGTGAAGACGAGCCCGAAGGCGACCTGCTTCGGCAAGGGAACCGGCGGTAGCGGCGACTCGGTCTCGATCAAGGGCGACACCGCGCTCGGCCTGCTGGCCAAGGCATCACTCTCGACCGCGGCGCTGAAGCCGTTGCTGATCAGCGACAGCTTCGACTTCGGCCTCGCGCTCTGCGGGGTCGGCTCGAGCATCGCCAAGGGGAGCACCTCTTGGTACGTGAAGGTCAACCACAAGGCACTGGCAGTCGGTGCCGACGCGGCCAAGTTCAAGGCCGGCGACGAGGTCCTCTTCGCCCTCGCCGAATCGGACCCGAAGACGTTCGCCTATCCGGACGAGCTCTCCCTGAGCGCGCCGAAGACCGCCACCGCGGGCAAGGCGTTCACGGTCACCGTCTACACCTACGACGACAAGGGCAAGCGCAAGCCGGCTGCCGGCGTCACCGTCAGCGGTGCCAGCGGCCCGACCGCGGCCGACGGCAAGGCGATGGTCACCCTGGCCAAGCCGCGCCTGCTGCTCGCGAGCGACGGGGACCTGATCCCCGACCGCGCCGCGGTCTGCGTCGGCGGCAAGTGCCCCGCCGGTAGCTAGGTCATGAGCCGGGCCCGTGGCACGGCGGTCGCGACGGCGCTGCTTCTGGCAGCGCTCGCGGCCGCCGGCTGCGGCCTCGGCCCCGGCGAGGACGTCGGCTCGGTCGAGCTGTCGGTGACGCACGAATTCGGCTCCGAGCCGGTGCTCTCGACTGCGGTTGAAGCGTCCGAGTCGGACACGGTGATGCGGGTGCTCGAAGGCGAGGCCGAGATCGAGACCCGCTACGGCGGCGGCTTCGTGAAGGCGATCGAGGGCAGCGAGGAAACGCGCCGCGAAGGGCGCCCCTACGACTGGTTCTACTTCGTCGACGGCATCGAGTCGCCGATCGGCGCCGCCGACTACGCGCTGCGCGGCAAGGAGCGGATCTGGTGGGACTACCGCGACTGGAGCGCGACCAACCGGGTCCCGGCCGTGGTTGGATCCTGGCCCGCCCCCTTCACGGACGGCTACGAAGGCAAGCCGCACCCGGTCGCGATCGAGTGCGAGGCGCGGGCCGAGGTCTGCGACAGCGTGCGCGCGGCGCTGGAGGCCGAGGGGGCGGAGGTCGCCGCGGGCAGTCCCGACGGCGCGATCCGGGTCCTCGTTGGCGTCTGGGCGCAGTTGCGCGAGGATCCGGCGGCGGCGCTGATCGACGACGGCCCGGAGGAAAGCGGCGTCTACGCCGACTTCGAGCAGGGCGCCGGCGGCCAGGGGGTCGGCGGTGGCTTCAGCCTGGTCGCGCTCGGCGCCGACGGCGAGCCCGCCCGCGAGCTCGGTCCCGACGCCGGCCTGGTCGCCGCCACCCGCCGCTACGAAGCGCCGCCGGTCTGGGTGGTGACGGGGGGGACGCCAGCGGCCGTGCAGGCCGCCGCCGGGCTGCTCGACGCCGAACACCTGCGCGACCATTACGCGGTGGCAAGCGCGGACGGGAAGGAGACGCCGCTGCCGGTGCTGGTTCGATGAGGTCGCCCTTCGCCTACACGCCGAGGCCGGGACCGCTCCAGGCTGCCTCGCCGGGAGCCGCGGTCGCCTACCTCGGTGCCCTCGTCGTCGTCGCCTTCCTCTACTCGAGCCCGCTGGTCCTGCTCGCCGCCGGCGCCGGGGTGACGATCGCCGGCCTCCTGGCCGGCGCCCGCACGGCGGTCCGCGCGGCGCTGCGGATGGGGCTCGCCCTGGCGCTGCTGATCGTCGTCGTCAACGCGCTCGTGGTCAGCCGCGGTGAGACCGTCCTTGCCCGGCTCGGCGAGTGGCCCTGGCTCGGCAATGTCGACGTCACCCTGGAGGCGATCGTCGCCGGCCTCGCGATCGGTCTGCGGGCGGCGGTGGCGATGGTCGCCTTCGCCGTCTACTCCGCCTGCGTGGACCCCGACCGGGTGCTGCGGGCGCTGCGCCCGATCGCCGGCCGCTCGGCCCTGACCGCGACCCTGGTCTCGCGCCTGGTCCCGGTCGCCGCCGCCGACGCCGGCCGCCTGCGCGACGCCGGCCGCCTGCGCGGCCCCGGCGCCGCCGAGGTCGGGAAGGCGGCGCTGGCCCGGCGCCTGCTCGCCGGATCGCTCGACCGCGCCGTCGACGTGGCGGCGACGCTGGAGCTGCGCGGGTACAGCCTCGACCCGGCGCGCTCCCGCTCGGCGCGCCCTCGATGGATTACCGCCCCTATAGGGGCCCTAAAACATCGAGGGCGGTCGGGCTCCCCGCGCTCGCGCTATGACCGGCGCTTCTACCTGGCCGGTGCGCTCGTTCTCGCCGCCGCGATTGCCGGCAAGGTGCTCGGCGCCGACGACTTCCACACCTACCCGCGGATCGAGCTGGCCTTGGGGCCGGAGGCGGTCGCGCTCTCGGCATTGCTGGTCGTGAGCGGATTGGTGCCGATGCGGCGCAAGCGCCGGCAGAACGCCCGCCCGCGTGTCGGGGCCCTGGAGACGCGCCGTGTCTGAGCTGGCGATCCGCCGCGGCGCCGCCCCCGCCCTCGCGGTCGAGGGCTTGACCTACACCTACCCCGGCGCGGACCGGCCGGCCCTCGACGCGGTCTCGCTCGACGTCGCCCCCGGTGAGTTCGTCCTCCTCGCCGGCCGCTCGGCCTCGGGCAAGTCGACCCTGCTCAAAGCCGCCTGCGGCCTGGTGCCGCACTTCCACGGCGGTGAGATCGACGGCGCCGTCGCGGTCGCCGGCATGGACGCGATCGAGGCCGGGCCGGGCGAGCTCGCCGCCGCCGTCGGCTATGTCTCCCAGGACCCCGAGACCCAGGTCGTCTCGACCACCGTCGCGGCCGAGATCGAGCTGCCGCTGGAGTTGCGCGGCGACCCGGCCACCGATCGCGCCCGCGCCGTCGAGGAGGTCGCCCTGGCGCTGGCGATCCCGCACCTGCTCGGCCGCACCGTCGACACCCTCTCCGGCGGCGAGCTGCAGCGGGTTGCCCTCGCCGCCGCCCTGGTCACCCGCCCGTCCCTGGTCCTGCTCGACGAGCCGACCTCCCAGCTCGACCCGGTCGCCGGCGACGAGCTGATCTG
>WUUC01222433.1_pt1 | contig 19833 bp, 19 predicted proteins | sample 6278441 | NCBI WGS metagenome assembly WUUC01 (sample SAMN13675441, study PRJNA597444) | soil metagenome | isolation source: soil | place: USA: Washington | collected 2017-10
CTGATGATCGCCTCGACGCGCGAAATCTGCTTCTCGTCCGGCTTGTTCTCCGCCAGCGCCTTGATGTTGCCCATCCCGGGCAGCATGCCGATGATCTGTTCGAACGGTCCCATCTTCCGGATCGTCTTCAGCTGATCGCGGAAATCGTCGAGGGTGAATTCGTTCGAACGAATCTTCTCCTCGAGCCGTTCGGCATCCTCCTGATCGATCGCCGCTTCCGCGCGCTCGATGAGCGAGAGCACGTCGCCCATTCCGAGCACGCGCGACACAACGCGCTCGGGATGAAACGGCTCCAGATCCTCGAGCCGCTCGCCGCTTCCGACAAACGCGATCGGAACCCCGACGACCGAGACGACCGACAGCGCCGCACCGCCGCGCGCGTCGCCGTCCAGCTTCGTGAGCACGACACCGGTCACGCCGATGCGGCGGTTGAACTCGCCCGCGCTCTTGATCGCATCCTGGCCCGTCATCGCGTCCGCCACGTAGAGCAGATCGACAGGATCGGTGATGTCCTTGATTGCGACGAGCTCAGTCATGAGCTGGTCGTCGATGTGCAGGCGGCCGGCGGAATCGACGATGACGACGTCGAACCCCTTGTTCGCGGCCTCGGCGAGCGCGCCCTTCGCGCGCGCGACCGGATCCAGTTGTCCCGCGGGATCGTGGACGCGCACGCCGGCTTTCTGCGCCACCACGTTCAGCTGCTGGATTGCAGCGGGCCGTTTCACGTCGGTCGACACCAGGAGCGGGTGCCGCCCCTGCTTCGCGAGCCATTTCGCCAGCTTACCCGCCGTCGTCGTCTTTCCGGCACCGTGAAGGCCGAGGAGCAGGATGACGCGTGGCCGCTTCGACGAAGGCTTCAGCCCGCCTTCGGCATCGCCGAAGAGAGCCACCATCTCGTCGCGGACGATCTTGACGACCTGTTGCGACGGCGAGAGGCTGCGGAGCACGTCCTGCTCCATCGCACGATCCCGGACCCGGTCGATGAACGCCTTGACGACCTTGAAGTTGACGTCGGCCTCGAGCAGCGCGAGGCGGATTTCCCGCAGCGCGGCCTCGATATTCTCCGGGGTGAGCCGCGTCTCGCTGCGCAGCGACTTGAAGACGTCCTGAAGGCGTGTGCTGAGGGAGTCGAACATGTGAGGTGCGATACCAGGGACTGTAACCTGCTCTAACGCAAACGTTTATCGTAGCTGACCGGTGGACGAGCTGTCAATCGGGCGCACACCGATTCTGCGGCGGACCGAACTCACGGAGCGGGCCCACGGTTTGCGGCTGGGTCCGAGCTTCCCGCTATACCGAGGACAGCCGGTGTCCGAGCTTTTCCTTCTTTGTCTTCAAGTATCGGCGTGTCGAATCCGATGCGGGGATTTCGAGCGGAATCCATTCGGTGACGGACAAGCCGTATCCCTCGATTCCGACGAGCTTGCGGGGATTATTGCTGAGAAGCCTCATGGTGCGAACGCCGAGCTCACGCAGCATCTGCACCCCCATTCCGTAGTCGCGCTGATCCGCCTTGAAGCCGAGCCGTTCGTTGGCTTCGACCGTGTCGAAGCCCTCGTCCTGCAGCTCGTACGCGCGAATCTTGTTGGCGAGGCCAATCCCCCGGCCTTCCTGGTTGAGATACAGCAGAATGCCCCTCCCCTCGGCGGCGATGCGCTGCATCGCGGCATCGAGCTGCATCCCGCAGTCGCACCGGATCGAATGGAGCACGTCCCCTGTCACGCACGACGAGTGCACGCGCACGAGCACGTTCTGCCCGTCGCTGACGTCGCCGCGCACGAGCGCGACGTGCTCCATCTTGTCCAGCAGGTTGTCGAACACGTGGATCTGAAAGTCTCCGTGAACCGTCGGCAGCTTCGCCGTGGCCACACGCTTGACGACGGACTCGGTGCGAATCCGGTATTTGATCAGGTCCGCGATCGTGATCATCAGCAGACCGTGCTTCTTCGCGAACTTGGCAAGCTGCGGCACTCGCGCCATGGTGCCGTCCTCGTTCATGATCTCGCAGATCACGCCGGCCGGGTACAGTCCGGCGATGCGCGCGAGGTCGACGGCGGCCTCGGTCTGCCCCGCCCGCACCATCACCCCTCCGGTTCGCGCCCGCAGCGGGAACATGTGGCCGGGCCTCGCCAGATCCGAGGGTTTGGTGCCCGGCTCGATCGCGGTGAGCACGGTCGCGGCGCGATCGGCGGCCGAAATGCCGGTGGTCGTCCGTCCCTTCGCCTCGATCGGCACGCAGAACGCGGTGTCGAAGCGCGCCGTGTTCTGAGACACCATCAACGGAATCTCGAGCTCGTCGAGCCGCTCGGGCGTCATCGACAAGCAAATCAGCCCGCGGCCGTAGCGCGCCATGAAGTTGATCGTGTCCGCCGTGACCTTCTCGGCCGCAATCGTGAGATCGCCTTCGTTCTCCCGGTCCTCGTCGTCGACGACGATCACCATCTGGCCGTCGCGGATGGCCGCCACGGCGTCTTCAATCCGCGCGAACGGCTTCGCCGACCTCACGGGCTTCATCGTCTTCATGCTCTTGCGGGCGCCTTTGGCGATTTCGATCGGCGGCGTCGGCTCTTTCATGGGCTTTCGGTCCGGTATGCCGGACCCTCTCAGTGTCTCACGTCTCCGGCGCGCACTGGAGCCGGGTCGATCCCGGCGAGCTGCGCCGCGCGCACGACGTATTTCCCGACCATGTCGCACTCGATGTTCAGCCGATCGCGCACCTGCAGGCGTTTGAGATTGGTGTGCTCCAGCGTGTAGGGCACGACCATCACGTCGAAGCGATCGCCGCCGAGACCTGCGACCGTGAGGCTGATCCCGTCCACGGCAATCGACCCCTTGTGCACGATGAACGGCGCGAGCTGCTGCGGAAAGGTCACGGTCATCCAGTGGAAGTCCGATTCGCTGCGCAGCTCCTCCACGTGGCCGATGCCGTCCACGTGTCCCTGCACGAAGTGCCCGCCGAAACGCCCGTCGGCGCGAAGCGGCCGCTCCAGGTTGACGAGCGTTCCCCGCGTGATGCCGCCGAGGGTGGTGACGCGAAGCGTTTCGGGACCCACGTCGGCGTGAACCTCCGATCCTTCGGCGAGGATCACCGTGAGGCAGACCCCGTTGACGGCAAGGCTGTCGCCCGGCGACAACTCGCCGGCCAATCCTGAGGCGATGCGGAAACGGACGCCGCCGCTGGTGGGCTTGCGTTCGATCAGCTCTCCTACGGATTCAACCAGGCCTGTGAACATATCCTTCGATGATCACGTCGGGACCGATCGGCGTCACGCGCCGCCGGTGCAGCGCAAACGGCGAGAAGCCGTGCGACAGCCATGGCAGGCCAGAGGGGCCGACGGCGCGCGGCGTCACGTAGACCCGCACGAAATCCACCACGCCTTCGGCCCACGCGGACCGGTGGACGGCGACGCCGCCCTCGAGGAGGAGCGAGCCGATTCCACGAGTGCCGAGGCGGGCGAACGCCGAACGCATCGTCCCGTCGGCGGCCACTTCGATCTCCGCGCCGCGCTGCTCGAGGCGTTTCCGCGCTTCCGCCTGCGCCGCGCCTGCAGCGGTCGTGACGATGATGACAGGACCGGCGTCCGGTGTCGAGAGGAGACGGGCGCCTGGCGGCATCCGGAGCGTGCGATCGAAGACGACGCGCGTGAGCGGCCGGGGACGATAGACGGCGCGGGCGGTCAGCAGCGGGTCGTCGATTTCGACAGTACCGACGCCGACGCCGATCGCGTCCACTTCGGCGCGCACGCAGTGGGCATGCCGCTCCGCTTCGGCCGACGTCAGGCGCGTCCGGCAGCCGGCGGCCGCCGCCACGCATCCATCCAGGCTCGTCGCCGCTTTCATGATGACGAAGGGACGTCCCGTGCGCGTGAGCGTGAAGAACGGCTGATTGAGCTCCGTCGCCGCGAGGGCGCCCGGGCCTATCTCCACGCCGATCCCGTGCGACTGGAGAAATGCGAAGCCGCGGCCGCTCACGCGAGGATCCGGATCCTGGACCGATGCCACGACCCGGACAATGCCGGCCTCGAGGATGCGGACGACGCAGGGGCCAGTCCGGCCGGTATGGCTGCACGGCTCGAGCGTGCAGTACAGCGTCGCGCCGCGGGCGCGCGGACCCGCCATGTCGAGCGCACGGATTTCCGCATGTGCCTCGCCTGCGCGCTCGTGATGCCCCTGACCCACCACGACGCCGTCTTCGGTGACGACGACGGCGCCGACCATTGGATTCGGGCTCGTGCGGCCGCGCCCGCGCGCCGCGTGGAACAACGCGCGCGCCATGTAGTCGGATGGCGTCACCGACAAGATCACCACTTTTCCTCGAACAAGCCGTCCACGTACTCGTCCGCGGAAAACGGCACCAGATCGTCGATGCCCTCGCCGACTCCAACGTAGCGAATCGGCAGCTTGAGGTCGTTGGCGATCGCCACGGCGACGCCGCCCTTTGCCGTGCCATCAAGCTTGGTGAGGACGATGCCGTTCACCCCGGCGACGCTCGTGAACTCCCTCGCCTGCGAGAGCCCGTTCTGACCGACCGTTGCGTCGAGCACGAGCAGGACTTCCTGAGGCGCGCCGGGCACCTCGCGCGCGGCGACGCGCCGAATCTTGTCGAGCTCGTTCATCAGATTCACGCGGGTGTGGATCCGTCCGGCCGTGTCAACCAACACCGGGTCGCGCTGCCTGGCTTTGGCCGACGCAATCGCATCGAACACCACCGCAGCGGGATCGGCCCCCTCGCGCGCCCGCACGATGTCGACGTTGGCGCGCTTTGCCCAGATCTCGAGCTGCTCGACAGCGGCGGCCCTGAACGTGTCGGCCGCGCAGATCAGCGGGTGACGGCCGCCGGTCTTCAGAAGGTTGGCCAGTTTGCCAACCGTCGTTGTCTTGCCGGTGCCGTTGACGCCAACGATGAGCGTGACGTGCGGTGTCGCGCCGTCTCCCGGCGGCCTCTCGGCCGAGGCGAACACGGCACGGATTTCCTGTTTGACGAGATCGCGCAGGCTTTCGCCGCTCCGCGAACGGTTCCTGACGGCCGCGATGATCCGGCCCGTAGCCGCCATGCCGATATCGGCCGAAATCAGCAGCTCCTCGAGCGCGTCGATCGTTTCCACGTCGATCGGCCGCGCGCGGCGTTCGGGTTCGTCGGCGATCCGGACGATGTCCTCGAAGCGGTCGACAATCTGCTGTTTGGTGCGGGTGAGGCTTTCGCGGATCCGGCCGAAGACGCCCATCGACCTCAGTCTAACCGGCTTCCGCCTCGGACCGCTGCCGCCGCAGCATGAGGGCCTCGATCGCCGTGCGCACGTCCGAGCGGTTGTCGAGGACCGCCGCCATCTGTGCGGCGATCGGCAGCTCGACGCCGTGCCGCTCGCCCAGCTGCAGCGCAGCGCGCGTGGTGTTCACGCCTTCGGCGACCATCTTCATGCCGGAGAGAATCTCGCCAAGCTGGCGTCCGCGCGCGAGCTCGAGGCCGACATGCCGGTTGCGGCTGAGCGAGCCGGTGCAGGTGAGGACGAGGTCGCCGAGTCCGCTCAAGCCCGCGGTCGTCTCGCGCCGGCCGCCCGCCGCCGCCACGAGCCGCGTGATTTCGGCCAGCCCGCGCGTAATGAGGGCGGCGAGCGCGTTGTGGCCCAGACCGAGCCCTTCGACGACGCCGGCGGCAATCGCGATCACGTTCTTCAGCGCGGCAGCGAGCTCGACGCCGGTGACGTCCGGCGATCCATATAGCCGGAAGTACGACGCGCGGAACTCCGCCTGCACCAGCTCGATCGCCGTCGCGTTCGACGATGCAGCGAGTACCGCTGTCGGCTGCTGCTGCGCGACTTCGGCGGCGAAGCTCGGTCCCGACAGCACCACCACCGGGCGCTCCCGTCCGAGCTCCTGCTGAATCACCTCGGACATGCGCAGCAGCGTGTCCGCTTCGAGCCCCTTGGTCGCGCTGACAATCGTCGCGTGCGGCCGCACATGCCGCACAGCCGCGCGCATCACCGCACGGCAGCCATGCGACGGTATGGCGGAGACGACGAGATCGGTTTCGGCCAGCGCCTCCTCGAGCGCGTGGGTCACCGACACGCCGTCCGGCAGCATGACGTCCGGCAGGTAGACGGCGTTGGCCCGCCGCTTAGCGATGTCGCCGGCGAGCGCCGCGTCGCGGGCCCAGAGGCGGACGTCGTGGCCGATCCGTCCGAGGTGCACCGCCAGCGAGGTTCCCCAGCTGCCGGCTCCGAGCACCGCCACCCGGCGCATCATGACCCGGTCCCGCGCGGGTCGATCGGCGCGCGCGTCTGGAGGCGCCGTTCTGTTCCGGCCCGCAGACGTTCGAGGTTGGACCGATGCCTGAACACGATGAGGGACGCAGCCGCCAGCGCGCTGAGGACGACCGGCATCGGGCCGCCGGTCGCATACGCGAGCGGCGGCAGCGCAAGCGTAGCCGCGATCGATGCGAGGGACACGTAGCGCGTCGCCCACACGGTGGCCGTGAAGATCGCGAGCGCCGGCGCAATGGCGAGCGGCGTGAGCACGGCAAAAGCGCCGCCCGCCGTGGCGACGCCCTTTCCTCCGCGGAATCCCAGCCACACGGGATAGACATGTCCGACGACCGCCGCCAGGCCGGCCGCGGCAGGCGCAGCGCCGCCATGCAGCCCCTGCGCGACCATCACGCCTGCCGCGCCCTTTGCGATATCGAGCAGCGCGACGAGCACACCGGCTTTCACCCCCGATGCCCTCAGTACGTTTGCCGCTCCAAGATTCCCGCTGCCGAAATTCCGAGGGTCGGCCGTGCCCCAGCGTCGAGCCAGGATCAACGCGAAGGGTACCGAACCGATCAGATAGGCCGCGATGAGCGCAGCAATCATCGTCGCAGATGAGCGGAGGCCAACGGCGTGTACGCCGGCCCCGAGGAGGATAGCCGACTTTGGAAAAGCGTGACGGCCGCTACGTCCAGCGCAGCCACGACCGCGCCTCCATCAGGAGGAATACGGCGCCGATCTGACGGCCGGCCGTCCCGCCAGCGCCCGAGGGTGAGGTGCGGCGAAAATGGTCGGGAGTCTCGCGTCACGCCGAGAGGCTCGAGCTGCGCGGCCACGTGCTGCTGCAACGCGATCGCCCGGTCCGCGCCATCGACGACACCGAGCCAGAACACCTTCGGAGCGCCCCGCGGCGGGAAGACGCCGGTTCCGCCAAACTGCACGCGGAAGGGCTGCAGCGGGATCTCGCGCTGCATGACGTCGATCAAAGGCTGCACCCGCCCGTCGGGCACTTCGCCTATGAACACCAGCGTGAGGTGCATCTGCTCCGGCCGGACCCATTTCATCGACGCGCCGCCGAGCGCCTGCCGCACCTCGTCCTGCTTCGCGCCAATCGCCGCGCGCGCCGCGTCGTCGAGCTCGATGGCGGTGAAGAGGCGCATGGGGCGGCATCCGGCCTGGCTTCGGGCTCCGGGCTTCAGGCTCCGGGTGGCTCCGGGTACCTGAAGCCCCCGAAGCCTGGAGCCTGGAGCCTGAAGCCGTGGCACTCAACTGCCGATATCCCGCAGCAACATCAATCGCAACATGTTCATCGCAGCCGTCGCCGACTGGAATTTCACCAGCTCGCGTCCCCCGAGGAATCGGAATGTCCTTACGCGCTCAATCGCATGGCTGCCCGACTGCACGACCACCGCAATGCACACCATGCCGACCGGTTTCGCCTCGGTGCCGCCGCCTGGACCGGCGATGCCGGTCACTCCGATTCCGATGTTGGTGCCCGCCCGATCGCGAACGCCGGCCGCCATGGCGCTCGCGACCGGCTCGCTCACCGCGCCGTGCGCGGCGATGAGCGCTTCTGGCACACCGAGCCATTCGATCTTCGCGCGATTGCTGTAACAGACGGCGCCCCGCTCGACGTAATCGGAGCTGCCCGGCACATCCGTCAGGCGGGACGCCAGCAGCCCGCCGGTGCACGACTCGGCGATCGCAACCGTGAGCCCGCGCGCCCTCAGCTGCTCCCCGACAACCGTTTCCAGCGAACGGCCGTGCGTGGTGTAGACCACGTCGCCGAGAGCGTCCGACAGCTCTCGCGCGGCGGGCTCCAGCATCGCGTTCGCCTCTTCCGCCGAGGCGGCGCGGACCGTCAGATGCAGTTCGATCTGGCCGGATACAGCAAGAATGGTCGTCTGAATCGGCGGGGTCCGATCGAGCCATCGGGTGTAGATCGGCGCGGCGAGCGTATCCACGTCCGACTCGCTGCGGCCAGTCATCTTCAGGACGCGCCGGAAGAGTCCGGCGCCGCCGGTCCGGGGCGCAAGACGATCCCGGACGACAGCATCGAACATCGGCGTCATCTCGCGCGGAGGGCCCGGCAGGAGCACGAGCGCGGTCCTTCCGTGTTCGATCCAGAGGCCGGGGGCGCTGCCCTTCGGATTGTCGAGCACCACGGCGCCGCGCGGCACCATTGCCTGCCGCCGGTTGATGTCCGGCATCTGCATGCCGCGCCGCGCGAACCGTTCCCGAATCTGGTCCACGATCCGCTCGTCGACGTCGAGCGGCGCCCCGAGGACCCGCGCGACGGCATCGCGCGTGAGGTCGTCGGCGGTCGGTCCCAGGCCGCCGGTGCAGACCACCACGTCCATCCTCTCGAGCGCCGCCTGCAGCACGCGCGCGAGCTCGTCGATGTCGTCCCCGACGACGGCCTTCATGCGAACGTCGCAGCCGATCGTGTTCAACCGTTCGGTGATCGCCAGCGAATTGGTGTCGACCCGTAGCGGCGTCAGCAGTTCGCTGCCGACGGCGATGATGCAGGCGTTCATCCCACGAGGCCCGAGGCGAGGAGCCCGCGCATCGTCAGGTTGGCGTAGATCGCCGCCATGCCGTCGTCGGCCATCACCCCGAATCCGCCGTGGAGCTCCTCGAAGCGGTTTGCAGGGTACGGCTTGATCACATCGAACAGCCTGAAGAGCAGGAACGCGCCGAGCGCGCCGGGCCAGCCGACCGGAATCATGAAGAGCGAAATCAGCATCCCCATCACTTCGTCGATGACGACCGGTCCCGGGTCGGTGCCGCCGAAGTGGCGCTCGGCGACGCCGCCGGCCCAGGATCCCACCGCGAAGATGCCGACGATCGTAGCGCCCTGAACGATCGGCGACGGGGGCATGGCGAGCCAGACGAGCAGACCGAGCGCTGAACCGAATGTGCCTGGCGCAAAGGGCACGTAGCCGGTTCCGCACCCGGTTGCCAGCGCGAGCGCGAGCAGGGGCCGGCGCGGTTTCTCAGGCGTCATACATCGAGTGACGTGGCGCTCCGATCGCCCTACGCGGATGCGCGCACGACGCGGGTGCCGGCGCAGCGATCGTGCAGACCACGTCGATCGGTGTTGAAAAGCGTCGTGAGAAAGCCGAGGCCGGCCGGCACCACCAGCGCCGCCCAGACCAGCGTCCGCAGCGCGGAGCGGCCCACGTCCAGCGTGGCGTCGGCGCGCGCGGACACGACCCGGATGCCCGCGGCCATCTTCCCCAACGTCTGTCCGCCGGCCGTGAAGGCCACAAGGTAGCCGCCGTTCTGCACGATCAGAAAGGCGACGAGAGGCCCTGCCGGAAGTATGTGCAGGTCGGCGAGGGTGAGGCCGCAGATCTTGATCGTGAAATAGACGACGGCGATGTCGACCGCCGCCAGCAGGGCCAGATCGATCGCGGCAGCGGCCGCCCGTGCCGCGAGGGCCGCAGGCTGCGCGGACGTCGTCGGCCGGGACTCCGCGGCGATGCCGGCGGAGTCTTCGACCAAATCGAGCATCGGCGCCGAAGGGACGGCGGCCCCGGGTGATGCCTCGCGACGCACTCGTGGCACCTCCGCCGTGGCCCGGCGTACAGCAAGAGGCGCGCGCGGCGCCGATGGTTTCGTGATCAGCGGGAGGAGATCGTCGCCGCCAAAAAGCGGCAGGTCCGGAACCGGAGTCGACGGCCGGTGTGGTGTCCGCACGGACGGCTGTAGAGGGACGGACCCGTCGGTGAGGGCGAGATCCTCGAGCGGAGCCGCATCCTCACGATCGCCGCGGATTGGCAGTTCCGGAGCCGGGCCGGGGCTCGCGAGCAAAAACTCATATCCGCAGTTGCGGCAGCGGTCGACGTGCTCGAATCCGACGTAGCCGCACTTCGGACACTTCATCGCGCAGAGCTCCCGGGCGCGATCCGCGCAGCCGCGCCTGCCCCGGCATCGAGTTCGATCAGCTGCCGCTGAAGGGCGGAACGGAGACGATCGGCGTCGGCCTTCTGCGAATCGGTCGGACGGACGAAATCGAGCGCGGCGATAGCGTCGCGCAGACGGCCGCTCGCGGCAAGCATCTGCGCGCGGGCAAGGGCGCGTTCGCCGCGACGGGGCAGCGGCAGGCCTGAATCGGTCGGCACCATCGTCGGCGAGATCTGAACTGGCTCGACCGGCAGCGGAACGAACGACTCCCAGGTGGACCGTGCGGAGATCGTGAGCAGCCCGGTGCCGACGACGAGCACGATCACGAGCAGGAAGAAGACGACTCCAATGGGAACGGCGGAACGCCCGGCTAGCCGGGCGCGCAGCAGCGAGCGGACGCGCGACGGCTGCCGCGCCGGCGAGGCGGACGTTTGCTGTGCGAGCCGGTTCAGCCGATCCAGGACTGCGAGCGCCTCGTCGCTCGGCGCGCCCCGTCCGAGCGCGGCGTGCAGCAGTCGGCGTGCCTCGTCGCCTTCGCCGCGGTGGAATGCGGCGACGCCGGCCTGCAGCAGTTCCTCGTTTTCCCGCTGCCGTTCGGCAAGAGCGCTCCGCGCGCGCTCGATGTACGCGCGGGCGCGCGCGTGACTGCGGTCCAGGAACAGCGCACGGGTCCAGACGTTGACGGCCTGTTCATACTCCCCGGCGAAATACTCATCGAGTCCGGCGAGGAGGAGTTGTTCGATTTTGGCATCCCGATCCGGATCCCACGCGCCCTCCGCCGCGCGCCGCTGTTCGGTTCGTAGCGGATCAGACATGAGCGTAGGTTATATCACCGGGGCTGGATTGCAGATTGCAGATTTCAGATTGCAGATTCAGATTGCCGATTCATTGCAATTGAATCTCCAATACAATCTGCAATCTGAAATCTGCAATCTGCAATTCCGAGATGCTGATAGAGTGCGTGCCCAACGTGAGCGAGGGACGGCGGCGCGAGGTCGTCGAGCGGATCGGCGACTCGCTCCGCGCCGTTGCGGGCATTCGCCTGCTCGACTATTCCTCTGACGCGTCTCACAACCGCTCGGTCTTCACGCTGGCAGGTGACGCGGCTGGTCTCCAGCAGGCGGTGATGGCGCTCTACGAACGTGCCGTGCAGGAGATCGACTTGCGGACGCACACCGGCGAGCATCCGCGCCTCGGCGCCGTGGACGTCGTGCCGTTCGTGCCGATCGAAGGCGCCACTACCGACGACTGCGTCGCCCTCGCGAAAACCGTCGCTGCGGCGGTCGCCGAACGCTTCGGCATCCCCGTGTACCTCTACGAAGACGCCGCCACGGACCCGCGCCGCCGGAACCTCGAAGACATTCGCCGCGGCGAGTTCGAAGGGCTGCCCGCGAAGATGGCGACTCCCGGCTGGTCGCCGGATTTCGGACCACCGGCGCCGCATCCGACTGCCGGCGCCTCGGTCATCGGCGCACGGATGCCGCTCATCGCCTACAACATCAACCTGGCGACCGATCGGCTCGACGTCGCTAAAAAGATCGCCGCCGCCATACGCTTCAGCAGCGGCGGCTATCGGCACGTGAAGGCCATGGGAATCAAGCTCGAGGACCGCGGCATCGTTCAGGTGTCGATGAACCTGACCAACTACGAGAAAACGCCGATCTTCCGTGTGTTCGAAACCGTCAAACGCGAAGCGGCGAGCTACGGAGTCGCGATCCTGGAAAGTGAAATCGTCGGCCTCGTGCCGTCGGCAGCGCTCACGGGAACCGCGGAGTTCTATCTTCAGCTCAGGGATTTTACGCGGCATCAGGTGTTGGAGGAGAAACTCAGGCAACCGGCTGCAGGCTCCGGGCTCCGGGCTCCGGCGGCTCCGGGCCAGCAGCTCCCGAGCCCTGAAGCCGCCGCAGCCCGCAGCCCGAAGTCCGGAGCCTGATCACACCGCCTCCGGCTCGTCTTCGATATCCACGCGGCGGGAAGGTGCGATGCCGAACGCGCGCATCTTGCGGTACAGATTGCTCCGTTCGACTCCGAGCACTTCTGCCGTCCGCGACATGTTGCCCTGCTGTTCCGCGAGGGTGCGCAGGATGAGATCGCGCTCGAACCGATCGCGTGCCTCGTGGAGCGTGAGCCGCTCGGCCCCCGCTTCGATCGAGCGGGGACGGCCCGACAGGCCGGCTTCGAGGAAGCCAAGATCCGAGGCGGAAATCCCGTCTCCCGGCACCATGATCATCAGCCGCTCGATCACGTTGCGCAGTTCCCGGACGTTGCCGGGCCAGGTGTACTGCTGGAGCAGCGCCACCGCCTCGTGGTCGAAGGTTTTCACGCGGCGGCCGTATTCGCGCGCGAACTCCGCCATGAAATGTTCGGCGAGGAGCTGAATGTCGCCGCCGCGCTCGCGCAGCGGCGGGACGTAAATCGGGATGACGTTCAGACGGAAGTACAGATCCTCGCGAAACGCACCCGCGCGGATCTCGGCCTGCAGATCCTTGTTCGTCGCGGCGAGGACGCGCGCGTCCACCCTGATTTCCGCGGCGCCCCCGACCGGCGACATCGTCTGCTCTTGCAGGACGCGGAGCACTTTGGCCTGGGTCTTGAGGCTCATGTCGCCGATTTCGTCCAGGAAGATCGTGCCCCCGTCGGCGACCTCGAACTTGCCGCGCCTGTCGGCAACCGCGCCGGTGAACGATCCGCGGATGTGGCCGAACAGCTCGCTTTCGATCAGCTCTTCCGGAATCGCCGCGCAATTCACTTCGACGAAGGCCGCCTGCCGGCGGCGGCTCAGATCGTGAATCGTTCGCGCGACGAGCTCCTTGCCCGTCCCGTTCTCGCCGTAGATGAGGACGCGCCCGTTGGTCGGCGCGGCCATGGCCACCTGCTCGCGCAGCTGCCGCACGGCATAGCTTTCGCCCACCATCGTGCGGGCGCGATCCACCCGCGCCCTCAGCGCGCGGTTCTCGGCTTCCAGGCGGCGCTGCCGCAGCGCGTTACGGACGACGAGCACCGTCTTTTCGAGCGAAAGCGGCTTCTCGACGAAGTCGAACGCGCCCATTTTGATCGCGCGGACGGCCGATTCGATGTTGCCGTGGCCGGAAATCAATACGACCTGCGCATCGACCTGGCGCTCGCGAAGCCGCGCGAGGGTGCCCAGACCGTCGAGCCCGGGAAGCCAGACGTCGAGAAGGATGAGGTCGATGCCGTCGCGCGTGACCCGCTCGAGACATGCCTCGCCGCTCGCCACCGCCTCGACGCCGTAGCCTTCGTCGCGCAGCACGCCCGTGAGTGCGGTGCGCACGCCCGGCTCGTCGTCGACGATGAGGATGGTGGGTTTCATCTGGAGCGTTGCTGCCTAAAGCCAACACCTCTTCAACACGGCAACTCAATTGTAAACCGCGTACCGCGCGGGACGTTGTCGCCCACCTCGATGCTGCCGCCGTGCTCGGCAATGATTCTCCGCACAATCGCCAGACCGACACCGCTGCCGCGCCGTTTGGTTGAGTAGTACGGAAGAAACAGCTTGTCGCGCTCGGCCGGCGGGATGCCCGGCCCGTCGTCGGCGACCACGATACGGACCACGTCGTTCGCGGCGTCGCGCGCCGTTTCGATCGTGATCGATCCACGGCGCTCCATCGCCTCGACCGCGTTGTCGACCAGGTTGATGATGACGCGGCGAATCTGTTCGGAATCGAGGCGGACCAGCGGGAGGGCGGAGCCGAAGCGCGGCTCGATCCGCACCTCGGTGAAGATGCCGTTGTAGAGGGAGAGCGTCTCCACGATGAGCCGGTGGAGATCGGCCGGCACGGTGCGCGGCGACGGCATCCGCGCGAACTGAGAAAACTCGTCGACCAGATCCTTGAGCGACTCCACCTCACCGACGATCGTGCCGGTGCATTCCTCGACCAGGGCGCGCGGACCGGCGGGCGCGCCGGCAAAATGCCGGCGGAGGCGCTCGGCCGAAAGCTGAATCGGGGTGAGCGGGTTCTTGATCTCGTGCGCGAGCCGCCTCGCCACCTCGCGCCATGCCGCGACCTTCTGCGTGCGGATGAGAGGCGTCACGTCGTCGAGCACGAGCACGGCGCCTTCCGGGGCGCCGCTGTCGCGCACCAGGGCCGTCGCCACCGCGGCGAGGTGCAGTTCGTGGCCATCGCGCGGGACGGCGATCTCCTGCGCGGATGGCTCGCCGCTCGCACGGCCGACACCCGCCAGAAGCGCGCCGAACGGCTGGAGGTCCTGCCGATCGAACACCGTGTCGGCGCGCTGCCCCACGACGTTCGCCCCGAGGCCGAGCAGGCGCGTCGCCGCCCCGTTGATCGTGGTAATCGCGCCGCTCGCATCGACCGACACGACCCCGGTCGTGATGCGGTCCAGGATCGTCTCGATGTAGCGTCGCCGCGTCTCGACTTCGCGGTGCTTGCGTTCGAGCTCGATGGTCGATCGCTCGACGCGCCGCCGCGTGCTGGCCAGTTCCGCCGCCATCATGTTGAACGCCACCGTGAGCGTCCCGAACTCGTCGTCGCTCTGCGGCTCCACCCGCTGGTCGAGTCGGCCGGCGCCGATTTCGCGCGCCGCCACCGCCATGGCCTGCACCGGCTGGGTGATGCGCTTGGCGAGATACAGGCCCATCCAGATCGCGCCGACGAGAATCATCAGCGTGACCATGAGGAAGAACGAAAGATACACGCCGGTCAGCGGCCGCCGGAGCACGCGCAGCTGGTTGTAGTTCTCGAAGGCCTCCGTCATGCGCCGCGCTCGTGTGGCGAGATCGCCGGTGAGGTAGTCGGTAGCCACGACGACCCCGGTCGCGCGGCCATCCTTGTTCCGGATGATTGCCGCCGCATGCAGCAAATCGCCGGAGGCACCGAGCGCTTCCACGGAGCGCGGCTCGCCGGTGCCCGAGAGCGTCTGCGCCGCGAGCCGGTCGGCCGCGGCTCGCGAGTAGCCGGGCGGCAGCGCCGGCGCGGCCAGATCGATCACAGGTTCGAGAGCCGGCACTCCGCCGGCTGCGGGACCCATTCGGTAGATCTGCGCCGCCTGCACCCGCTGAAGGTTGACATCGGGCGCGATCAAATCGCGGATCGGCAGCACGTCGGAGCTCGTCAGGTCGACCGTGGCCAGGAGTCGCGCCATCCGTGTCGCCTGATCGCTCACGACCAGCTGCCGCTCGCGATAGTAATCGGCCGCGATCTGGTTCGCGGAAGTGAGAATCTCGTCCATCGGCTCGTTGAACCACCGGTTCACGCTGGTGCGAATGAGCTCGCTGCCGACGGCAAGCACGAGCACCGCGGGCACGAGCGTCATGGCGAGCAGCAGGGCCACCAGCTTCGCGCGGAACCGGGCGAACGGCCGTCCGCGGCGGCGTTCGACGACGAGCTTGACGATGTTGCGCGCCAGCACGAACACGAGTGCCGCGAGCATGGTGAGGTCGGCCGCCGAGAGCGCGTACAGGACGAACTCGGTGAGGAAGTCTGGCGAAAAGCCCGACGTGCGGCTGGCAATCGCGACGAGCGCCGCCAGCGCGGCAAGCAGGACGAGGATGCCTGCGAGGATCAGCCGCGGGTTGTCGCGGAAGGGACGCCGCGGCAGGGCCGTACGCGGCAATACGGGCTTCTCATCGATCGGACGGAGCGCTGCCGGCATCGCGCTCACGACTCCTTCGCGTTCAGCAGACCCTTCAGCTCGTCCATGAACTCACTGATGTCGCGAAAGTGCCGGTAGACCGAAGCGAAGCGCACGTACGCGACCTTGTCGAGCTTCTTCAGCTCCTCCATCACAAAGGCGCCGATTTCCGCCGTCGCGATCTCGCGCTCGGGACGCTCCTGCAGCGTCGCCTCGACGCGATCGGCGACGCCTTCGAGCGCGGCGACGCTGACCGGTCGTTTCTCGCAGGCTTTGAGCAGGCCCCCGATCAGCTTCTGACGTTCGAAGCGCTCCCGCGTGCCGTCCTTCTTGACGACCATGTACGGGATCTCATCGATCCGCTCGTAGCTGGTGAAGCGCTTGCCGCATTCGAGGCACTCCCGGCGCCGCCGTATGACTTCGCCTTCCTTGCTTTCCCGTGAATCGACGACCTTGTCGCCAAGATGCGCGCAATAGGGGCATTTCATCGCTAGGCCGTTCGTCCGTCGGCCTGATCGGCCAGATGCCGCATGCCCGCCACGCTCAGTCCTTCCTGCGCCGCGAAAAAGAGCCCGAGGAGCAGCGCAGGGCCGATGGAAAAGGCGTGCAGGACGATAGCCGCGCCGACGGCGGCGTCGTTCGACGCGCCGAAAAACAGCGTCGCGCCGAGACGGAACGCCTCGTGGAAACCGCCGACCGCGCCGGGCGTTGGCAGCGTGATGCCGATCGTGAGGAGCGCCATCAGCAGGAACGTGCCGGTGAAGGGGACGTCCAGCCGAAAGGCGACCGCGACGGCCCAGATGCCCAGCGCAATCGAAAGCCACAGAGGAAACGACCACAGGAGCGTCGCGACGAGGCGCTGCGGCCGTCGAATGGCGCCGAGCCCGGTGGCGAACTTCTCGGCCACGCGCGCGATGACGCCGGCGAGCGCCGACGGCACCACCTGCTCCAGGCGCGCAAACATCTGCCCGAGACGGGCGGGGTTGCCCGCCATGACGAACAGCACGACGAGCGCAGCCAGCGACAGCGCGCCCGCGATGGCGCCCGCCCACGTGACGGCCGCAAGCAGCGTCGGATTTCCGCTGGCCGCTCCCCGCTCGAAAAAGAACACGTACGACGCCAGCAGGACCAGCACCGTGATCATGTCGAGGAGCCGCTCGATGACGATTGTCGCGAACGCGCCGGTCGCGCTCATCGATTCATGGCGCGACAGGAAATAGGGACGGACGAGCTCGCCGGCTGCCGCGGGCAGAAAGCTGCGCGCCGCGAATCCTACGGCAGTTGCCCGAAACGAGTTGCCGAAGCTTGCCTTTCCGAGCGGCTCCAGAAGGTACTGCCAGCGCCAGGCGCGGACCGCGAGGTTCAGGAACATCGATCCGAGCGACAGGAGAAGCCACAGCGGACGCGCACGGAAGATCTCGCTGACCACGCCGCGCATGTCGACGTTGTGCAGGAACAACGCGACGAGCGCCACCGCGAGCGCCAGCACGACGATCGTACGAAGATGTGTCCGCATGGAAGGTGGAGCGCCCCCTACTATACCGCCCTAGCGGCACGTTCGGACGTCCGCGCTATATGTTGTTGTTGTCACGGCGCCAGGCTGCCTGTAAGATTCGGACCTTCTCCGCACGAGGAATCGCGCTTGCCTCTCGCCTCGCCCGTGCTTCACACCACTCTCGCGCACCGTGCACCGGACCGGCACGGTAAGGTGCGCGACATCTACGATTTCGGCGACCGCCTGCTGATTGTCGCCACCGATCGGATCTCGGCCTTCGACTACGTCCTGGGATCGGGAATTCCCGGCAAAGGGAAAGTCCTCACCCAGATCTCGGCATTCTGGTTCAACCGGCTTCGCCACATTTCCGACAATCACCTGATTACCACCGATACGGCGGCGTTTCCTGCCGAAGCGGGGAACGCTGCGGAGGTCCTCCGCGGCCGTTCCATGCTGGTACGAAAAACACAGCCGCTCGCGATCGAGTGTGTCGCGCGCGGGTACCTTTCCGGATCCGGCTGGAAGGATTACGTGTCGACCGGCGCGATTTGCGGCTTCGTGCTGCCCCGGGGCCTCGAGGAATCCTCGCGGCTTCCCTCGCCTATTTTCACGCCGGCGACGAAGGCCGAAAGCGGACACGACATCAACATCACCGAAGCCGAGGCCGCGGAGATGATTGGCCCGGCAATCCTCGCGCGCGCCCGCGACCTCACGCTGCGTCTCTATGCCGAGGGATCGGCGCACGCCGAATCGCACGGCATCATCGTCGCCGATACGAAGTTCGAGTTCGGAGTCCTGCCGCCGGCGCCGGGCGACCAGCGCGCGCCGGAAGATCGCCTGATCCTGATCGACGAGGTCCTCACGCCCGACTCGTCGCGCTTCTGGCCGCGCGCCGAGTACGCGCCGGGCCGCCCGCAGCCGAGTTTCGACAAGCAGTTCGTCCGCGACTACCTGGAACAGATCCGCTGGAACAAGCAGCCCCCCGTGCCGTCGCTACCCGACGAGGTCGTGATGAAGACGCGCGAGAAATACGTCGAAGCGTTCCGGCGTCTCACGGGCGGGGAGCTGCATGATTAGCGATCGCCTCGATCGCCTGGTGGATGAAATGGTCGAACGCGGCGTGCAGTACGACGACGCCCTGCGCGAGTTCGAGAAGCGCTTCATCTCGCGCGTGCTCGGCCAGTGCGACGGCAGCCTCACGCGCGCGGCCGGCACCCTCGGCATGCACCGCAACACGCTCACGCGAAAGATTGGCGAGTACAAGATCAAGAGAAAGTAGAAGGCAGAAGGCAGAAGGCAGAAGTTAGAAGGAAGAAGTGAGTGAGATGCCTTCTGCCCTCCTAGCACTCCCCACTTGACAGTGCCAATCCCTCAAATATAATTTGGCAGTCACGCGGAGAGAGTGCTAAACCGCTGCTCATTCCAGGGGACGCTGAGGACGCCGAGGCCTCTCCCCCGCTGTGTCTCTTTGCTTCCTCGGCAGCGATCCACATACTCACGACAGACGGAGCACAAAGCATGAACGTCAGACCGCTGCACGACCGCATCATTGTTCAGCGCCTCGAGGAAGGGGAACAGAAGGTCGGCGGGATCATCATCCCCGACTCGGCCAAGGAGAAGCCGCAGCAGGGAAAAGTCATCGCTGCCGGCAACGGAAAATCCAAAGACGACGGGAAGCGCGTGCCGCTCGACGTCAAGGCGGGCGACCTGATCCTGTTCGGTAAGTACTCAGGACAGGAAATCAAGCTCGACGGTGAGGAGTACCTCATCATGCGCGAGGACGAAGTGCTGGCCGTCATCGAGAACGGCAAGAAGTAGCCGCGGATCACACCGGGCAGGCATCTCTAGAGCGCTACAGGAGAGAAGACACAATGGCAAAACAGATTGTTTACGGCGAGCAGTCGCGTCAGGCCGTGCTGCGCGGCGTGAACCAGCTGGCGGACGCAGTGAAGGTGACCCTCGGTCCCAAGGGACGCAACGTCGTCCTGGACAAGAAGTTCGGATCGCCGACCATCACGAAGGACGGCGTCACCGTCGCGAAAGAGATCGATCTGAAAGATCCGCTCGAGAACATGGGCGCGCAGATGGTGCGCGAGGTGGCGAGCAAGACGTCGGACACCGCCGGCGACGGCACCACGACGGCGACCGTCCTGGCGCAGGCGATCTACCGTGAAGGCGCGAAGAACGTCGTCGCGGGCGCGAACCCGATGGACATCAAGCGCGGCATCGAAAAGTCGGTCGAGGCGATCACCGCCGAGCTCAAGAAGATGAAGAAGGACGTCGGCGGCAACATGGTCGCGCAGGTGGGCACGATCTCGGCGAACAACGACGAGACCATCGGCAAGATCATCGCCGAGGCGATGGACAAGGTGGGCAAGGACGGCGTCATCACGGTCGAAGAGGCGCGCACACTCGACACCTCGCTCGAGGTCGTCGAAGGGATGCAGTTCGACCGCGGCTATCTCTCGCCTTACTTCGTCACCGATCCCGAGCGCATGGAGGTAGTGCTCGAGAATCCGGTCATCCTCATCCACGAGAAGAAGATCAGCTCGATGAAGGACCTGCTGCCGGTGC
>WUUC01155510.1_pt1 | contig 19828 bp, 12 predicted proteins | sample 6278441 | NCBI WGS metagenome assembly WUUC01 (sample SAMN13675441, study PRJNA597444) | soil metagenome | isolation source: soil | place: USA: Washington | collected 2017-10
AGCGGCGCCACCGTGGTCGAGCCGCTCATGGTGATGGTCGGCTTGGCGGCGGCGAGGCCGGGCACGGCGAGCGAAGCGCTCAGTGCCAGGGCCGCGAGGACCGCCAGGGGTCGGATCCGAGTCATATGGGAAGACGCTCCTGGTGACGGGTTCTTGAAAAGTTCCGGACAGAGCCAGTCTCAGGTCGGGCCGTGGGGCCAAAGTGAACGGCGCGTGACTGTCTGGAGAAAAACTGGTTACGGGGCGACGAGAGCGCGCTTAACCACCTGGTAGCGCCCTAGTTACAACTTTGTCGCGGCCGCGCGCGAGGGTTGGGGCGATGCGCGTCGCCGCCCTCCTCCTCCTCTGCCTGGTCTGGGCGGCACCGGCCTTTGCCGAAGTCTCCGACACGCACCTGGTCGACGGCCCCAGCGCCGAGGTGGTCGGCGCCGCCGACGCGGCGATGGCCGAAGACGGCAGCGGCGGCGTCGTCTACCTGCGCAAGGCGGGTGGCCGCAACCATGTCTACGTCGCCCGCTTCAGCAGCGGCGCCTGGGGGGCGCCGGTGCGGGTCGACGCCGGCCAGGAATTCGACTCGAGCTGGCCACGGATCGCCGCCGGCGACAACGGGCGGCTGCTGGTCACCTGGGTGCAGGAGTTCGGCGCCGGCACCGACCGCATGTTCTCGGCCACGCTCGACCCCGGCGCCCAGAGCTTCCAGGCCCCGGTCCCGGTCGACTTCAACGTCGGCGAGGCGACCTCGACCTATCCAGACCTGGCGATGAACGCGGGTGGCCAGGCCTACCTCACCTACCTCGTCGTCACCGACACCAGCGGCCTCAACCCGCCCGGCTACGTCGGCGCCAGCGTGCGCGTCGCCCGCTACAACAACCGCCTCTGGTCGCTGGCCGGCAGCGCCGCCAACCGCAACCCGGCGAGTCCGGTGCGGCTGGCGACCGAAGCGTCCGGCCCGCGGGTCGGGATCGACCTGCGCGGCAACGGGGTCGTCGCCTGGCAGGAGCCCGACGACGAATTCGTCGACCGGGTCTGGGCACGGCGCCTGTTCGGCACCTCCACCGGGGTGCCGCTGCAGGTCAGCCCCTCGGCCTGGGCCGGCGAACCGGTGCGCGGCGGGGCCGACGCCTTCGCGCTCGACGTCGCCGGCTTCGGCCAGGCGGCGGTGGCGCTGCGCCAGCAGCCGGGGCAGGCTGCCGCGCTCGGCGGTCCGCGGCTATTCGTCAGCGAGATCGCCGATGCCTTCTCGCCCGAAGGGGCCGCCTTCGGCGCCCCCCGGCTGGTCGACGGCGGCGTTGTCGCGGGGCTCGGCGCCCCCGCCGTCGCGGTCGAACCCAACAGCAGCTTCCTGGCCGGCTTCAGCGGCAGCGGCGTCCAGCTGGCCGGCGGCGACAGCCGTGACCTCGGTCCGCTGCGGCGGGCCGACAGCGGCGGCGGCACCGTCACCGGCGGCCCGCTGGTCGACCTCGCCGAAACCGGGGCGGCGGTCAGCGCCTGGCGCGAGCAGCGTGGCGGCGCCGGCGTGATCGGGGTCCAGGAGCGCCGCGCCGACGGGGTCACCGAGCCGGCGACGCTGAGCAGCGCCCGCGGCGGCGCCGTCGCCGACCTGCGGCTCGGCGGCTCCGGGCTCGGCGACGCGCTGCTGGTCTGGACCCAGGGCAGCGGCGCCAACGCCCAGATCGCCGCCGCGGTGGTCGACGCGCCGCCGGACCCCTTCAACGTCGAGACCCCCGAAGGCTGGAAGCGGGAGGCGAAGGTGACCCTGCACTGGCCGCAAGCGGCGAACGCGATCAGCCGGGTCAGGTACTCGGTCAGCGTCGACGACGAGCCGATCGGCAAACCGACCCGGCGCCTCTTCGCCCAGCTCGAGTCGAGCCGGATCGGCGACGGCCGCCACCGCGTCCAGATCTTCGCGATCGACGACTCCGGCCAGCAGACCGGGTCCCGCAACGCGGTGTTGCTGATCGACCGTAAGCCGCCGCGGGTGAAGCTGCGCCGCAGCGGCCGCCGGGTCAGCGTCGTGCTCACCGACGGGGCCAAGCGCGAGAGCTCCGGGGTCAGGGGCAGCGCCGTCAAGATCGGCTTCGGGGACGGCAAGCCGGGCCGGGTGCGGCGCCACGTCTACGCGCGCGGCGGCAGCTTCCGGGTCGTCGTCAGCGCCCGCGACCGCGCCGGCAACACGGCCCGGCTCAGCCGCATGGTGAGGGTCGGATGAGGGCGCGGGCGCTGCTCGCCGCGCTCGCCTGCGCGCTCGTCTCCCTGACCGCGCTCGCCGCCCCGAGCGGGGCCGGCGCCTTCTACGCCAACGCCGCCGACGCGGTCGAAGGCGCCCAGCTCGTCTCCGCCGACTACGCCCGGCTCGAACAGGGCGACGACACCACCCGCTTCGCCGCCCTCTCCGGCAACGGCCGCTACGTCGCGATGCAGACCCGCGCCCGCAACTTCTTCGCCGACGACGACCCCGACCCGGCCGGCCAGTACCGGGCCGGCGGGATCTTCCGCTTCGACCTGCAGACGCGGGCGCTGGTCAAAGTCGCCGACGGCGATCTCTTCGAAGAAGCCGGCAACGCCTTCCTCCGCCGCGGCGCCGCCAACCCCTCGATCAGCGCCGACGGCCGCTACGTCGCCTTCGTCACCGCCCAGCGGCTGACCGCGGCCGACCTCAACTCGAACATGGACGCCTACGTCCGCGACATGGACAAGGCGGCCGGCGCCGCCGATGCCTACAGGCTCGTCTCCGCCCGCGACGGCGGCACCGTGCCGGCCACCTTCGCGCCGCCCCCGACCCCCTTCCCGGGCGGCAACCCGGGCGCCGACGTCTCCCCCGGGGTCGCGATCAGCGCCGACGGCAACCGCGTCGCCTTCCGCACCGAAGCCGAATCCGACCTGCCGGCGCAGGCGGGCACGACCACCCCCGGGGGCCAGATCTTCGTCCGCGACATCACCGCCCAGACGACGACGCTCGTCACCGCCACCCGCGAAGCGAGCGGGGCGATGACCGCGAGCGGGGCCGGCGGCGCCCTCGGGGCGGCGCTCAGCGCCGACGGCAGCACCGTCGCCTGGACCGGCCGCAACGCCGGCCTGCAGACCCGCTTCCTGGGCGGCGAGAACCCCGACCCGAGCTTCAACTACTACCTCTGGCGCCGCGCTCCGTTCGGCGCCGGCGACCCGACCCGGCGGATCACCGGCGTCGCCGACCCCGACGACCAGGTCTGCCGCCAGGCCGAAGAAGCCAACCCGGGGATGACGACGAGCTTCGACCCCGAAGGCAGCGGCCCCTGCTTCGGCCCGCTGATCGACCAGGAGGCGACCCGCTCGGACATCGGCTCGCAGCTGCCGGCGCTGAGCGGCGACGGCTGGACGGTCGCCTACCTGACCGGGTCGGGGCCGCGGCCGCTGGTCCAGAACGGGCCCGGGCTCGACCTCTACGTGACCGACATGCACCCCGGCCTGACCCGCAAGACGGCCAACGTCGAGCTCACCCGCGACGGCTCCAGCAGCGAGACCGCGACCAGCTCGCCGCTGACCAGCGTCGCCATGGCCGCCGACGGTCGCCACCTGGCGATCACCACCAGTCGCACCCAGTTCACGCTGCCGGCGCTGCAGCTGGTCGGCAGCGCCCGGGCGGTGGCGGGGCCGCGCGAACTCTACGTCGTCGACCTCGCCGCGCGGACGCTGGAGAGGGCGACGCGGTCGGTCAGCGGCGGCGACATCGACGCCGGCATCCAGGACGGAGTGACGCTCTCGGCGGACGGCGGCCGCGTCGCCTTCAGCTCCTTCGCCGGCAACCTCTTCCGCGGCGACGCCAACCAGCGCGCCGACGCCTTCGTCGCCAGCTTCGTCCCCAGCGCCGGTGAAGGGCAGGCACCGCCACCGCCCGACGGTGGCGGCAGCTCGGTCACGGTCGAACGCGCCGGGCCGAGGGTCACGGTCCGGGCCAAGGCGAAGCCGGGCGGCGTCGTCGTGCTGACGATCTCGGTCCCCGCGGCGGGGGCGATCGAGGCCAGCGCCAGCGCCCGCACCGGCAGGCCGCCGAAGCGGCAGGAGATCGCCAGCCGCACCACCCGCGCCCGCGGCAAGGGCAGCTTCCATGTGGTGATGCGTGCCGAGCCCCGCTTCCGCCCCGCCCCCGACGCCGCCAAAGCGATCCGCGCCCGGATCAAGGTCAGCTTCAAGCCGGCCACCGGCGGCCGCCGCCTCCACGCCACCACCTCCGTCGCCCTCAAAGGCACCTGAGCTTCGAGCCCTGCCTGCCCCTCGTGAGGTCGCACTTCACCCCGTATAGCGGGGTCAACTGCGACCTCACGGAATAAGCCCGTGAGGCCCGCTTCACACAATCTTCTCCAGTTCGACACAGGGCCTTCACCGCGGCGGCGGTGGGATCGGGGATCGTGGGGCGCGATGCTGGCCGAGCCGCCGATATCCGCCGGGGAGACCCTGCAGATCGCCAACCTCGAGATCCGCCCGAGCGAACTCCAGGTGCTGGCCGACGGCCGCCGCGTCGGCTTCACCGTGCGCGAGTTCGAGCTCTTCTTCCTGCTCGCGCGGCGTCTCGACAGCGTCGTCCAGCGCCCGGAGATCTACTCGCTGATGTGGGGCGGCGAGATGCAGCGCCGCGACCGTTCGGTCGACGTGCTCGTGCGCAAGGTCCGCGGCAAGCTCGAAGCCGCCGCCCCGGAGTGGCGCTACGTCCACACCCACTTCGGGATCGGCTACCGCTTCACGCCCGAGCAGGTCGCCTAGCCGGCTGCGTCCGGCCCGGCAGCAGTAGCGACAGCGCCGCGGCCGCCAGCACGAAGGCGACCGAGGCCCAGAGGCAGGCGGTCAATCCCTGCCACTGGTAGAGGAGGCCGGAGAGGATCGTCCCGGCCAGGCGGCCACCCGCATTGGCCATGTAATAGAAGCCGACGTTCATCGTCGCCCGGTCGTTGTCGGAGTAGGCGAGGATCAAGTAGGAGTGGACGGCGGAGTTCATCGCAAAGACGACCCCGAAGGCGATCAGACCGACGATCAGCACCGCGGTTGGATCGAGGTCAGCGCTGAGGCTGATCGCGATCGCGGCCGGGAACAGGGCGAGCAGGAAGGCGAGCCTGGTCGCGGTGGCGCCATCGGGCTCGCCGCCGCCCTCCGCCCGGCGGCGGCCCACGAACCGCGGCGCCGCCGCCTGCACGATCCCGTAGCCGATCACCCAGATCGCGAGGAAGCCGCCGGTCTGCCAGAAGCTCCAGCCCAGCACCGTCTCCAGGTAGACCGGCAGGCCGACCACGAACCAGACGTCGCGCGAGGCGAAGAGGAAGACGCGGGCGGCGGCGAGCACGTTGACGGCGCGCTCGTTGGAGAACATCTGCTTGAAGCGGGCGCCGGCGTCCGGGGTGCCGAGGTGACCGTGCATCAACCGCATCGCCAGGACCAGGGTGACCACGACCACCGCCCCGAGGATCAACATCGAGGGCTGGAAACCGAAGATGGTCAGCATCAGCCCGCCGAGGAAGAAACCGACCCCCTTGAGCGCGTTCTTGGACCCGGTCAGGACCGCGACCCAGCGGTAGAGCGTCGTTTCTTCGCCAGCCGGGACGACCAGCTTGACCGCGCTCTTGGAGCTCATCTTGGTCAGGTCCTTGGCGATCCCTGAGAGCGCCTGCGAGGCCATCACGTAGGGGACGACCAGCCAGGCCTCCGGCGCCAGGCCGAGCATCGCCACCGCCGCCGCCTGCGTGCCGAGACCCAAGAACAGGGTCGTGCGCAGCCCGAAGCGGGCGGCCAGCCAACCGCCGACGAGGTTGGTGACGATCCCGAAGATCTCGTAGAAGACGAACAGCGAGGCGATCGTGAACGGCGAGTAGCCGAGTTCGTAGAAGTAGAAGAGGACCAGCATCCGGGTCGCCCCGTCGACCAGGGTCTCGACCCAGTAGGCGCCGGTGACAAGTGCGTAGTTGCGCCTAACCATCGGCGACGGCGCGGGCCAGCTCGACCAGGCGGTTGGCGTAGGCCCACTCGTTGTCGTACCAGGCGAGCACCTTGACCTGGGTGCCGCCGACGACTTTGGTCGAGAGTGCGTCGACGATGCTCGATCGTGGGTCGCCGCGGAAGTCGACCGAGACCAGCGGCCGCTCCTCATAGCCGAGGATCCCCACCAGCTCCCCCGCCGCCGCGGCGGCGAGCAGCGCATTGACCTCGGCCACGTCGGTAGCGCGCTCGACCTCGAAGGCGCAATCCGTCAGCGATGCGTTCAGCAGCGGCACCCGCACCGCGAGCCCGTCGAGTCGGCCGGCGAGCTCGGGAAAGATCAGCCCGATCGCGGTCGCCGACCCGGTCGTGGTCGGGATCAGCGAGAGGCTGGAGGCGCGGGCCCGGCGCAGGTCCTTATGCGGGGCGTCGACGATCGTCTGCGTGTTGGTGAGGTCGTGCAGGGTGGTCAGCGAGCCGTGGCGGATCCCGATGCCCTCGTGGATCACCTTGACCACCGGCGCCAGGCAGTTGGTCGTGCAGGAGGCGGCGGTGAGGACGTCGTGGCGGGCCAGCTCGGCCGGGTCGTCGTTGACGCCGACGACGACGTTCAGCGCCCCCTCCTCCTTGACCGGCGCGGCGACGATCACCTTGCGCACGCCCTGCTGGAAGTAGGGCGCCAGCGAGTCCATGGTGCGGAAGCGGCCGCTGCACTCGAGCACGATCTCCACCCCGGCCTCGCCCCAGGGAGCCTCGCCGGGGCCGGCGAAGCCCGAGTAACCGACCGCCTGCCCGTTCACGTGCAGCTCCTCCCCCACGGCCTCGGCCGCCCCGTCCCAGCGGCCGTGGACGGAGTCGAAGCAGAGCAGGTGGGCGGCGGTGGTGGCGTCGCCGTGGAGCTCGTTGACGTGGACGAACTCGAACCCGGGCCACTCCGCCGCGACACGCATCGCGAGCCGGCCGATGCGGCCGAAGCCGTTGATGCCAACCCTCGTCATGGCGCCATCCTAAGCATTGACAGATCCAAGTTCAATAGATATATGTAGATAGATGAACGTCGATCTGGAGTTGGAGCCGAAGACCAAGCGCGCCGCCGGCGAGCCCTGCTGCGAGCCGGTCGTCTACCCCGACGTGCAGCGCGAGCAGGCGCAGCGGATGGCGAAGATTGCGAAGGCGCTCGGCGACCCGGTGCGCCTGCAGCTGGTCGACGTCCTGCGCAAACACGCCGGCAAGGTCTGCGTCTGCGAGCTGGTCCCGCTCTTCGACCTCTCACAGCCGACGGTCTCCCACCACCTGAAGAAGCTGAAGGACGCCGGCATCGTCGGCTCCGAGCGCCCGGGCCTGTGGGCTTACTACTACGTGAACAACGAGGCCCTGGAGGAGTTCTCGCAGTGGCTGAGCTAACCGAGGGCGCCGCCTAGCCCCTCCCTCCCGGGCGCCGGCGCGCCGGGCTGTGGATCGGCGCCGGCACCACCCGGCGCTTGGGCCGCGGGCGCCCACGGGCCCCCGCCCCGATCAGCGCCGCGACCACGATCAGCGCCGGCAGGTAGGGCGGCACGACCGAGCCGCCGCCTTCCTCGCTGGCTTCGTAGCGGGAGAAGGCATGCGATTCCTCGATCGCCGCCTCCTCTTCGCGCTTCTCCTCGACCTGGTAGGTCCGCGCCGGCGAGGTCGTGCCGGGCGGCAGCGGCCGCACCACCGGCGGCGGTGGCGGCAGGATCGCGGTCGGCACGGTGGCGGTGAGGCCGACCGCGAGCGGGACGAAGGCGGCGGGCGCCAACGGCGCCGGCGGGATCGGGCTGGGCGGGGCCGGCGCCGGCGGGGTCGGCGTCACCGCGGCCGGGACCGGGGCCGGCGGCGTCAACTCGACCGGCGGGCTCGAGGGCGGCGCCGGTGGTGGCGGGGGCGGCGGGGCGGCGGCGGGGTCGTCGGCGCGGACGAAGCGGTCGGGGCGCAGCGGCCGGGTCCCACAAGGCCGGCGCACGCTGCCGCCCTGGACCGTGACCAGCTGTGAGTAGGAGAGCCCGCCGGCGCTGACCGTGACCGTAGTCGTGCCGGCGTTGAACGGGCAGAGCAGGCCCGAGGAGGCGTCGGTGACGACCTTGCCTTTTTTGTCGAGGAGGGGCTTGCGGAGGTTGGCCGAGGCCGGGTCCTGCGCGACGAAGTCGGCGATGTCGGGGTCCGAGGAGGTGAATCCGTACTCGGGCTCGACCCGGTCCGCGCAGCCGGCGACCAGGCACTGATCCGGCGGGAACTCGGTGTAGGGGTCACCGCCGGAGGGGCTGGGGATGCCGGACCCGGCCGAGGCCGCGCCCCAGCGGTCGCCGCCGGGCGGGCGCCGGCCGAGGCCGCTGAAGAGGGCCGGGATCGAGCGCCGCACCAGGGTCCCGTCGATCGCCTCCAGCGAGAGGTCCGCGATCACCGGGATCAGCCGCACCGCGACCGGGGCGCGGTTGCTGGCGGGGTCGCGCTGGGCGGCGTCGATTTCGAACAGGAGCAGGCCGGAGTCGCCGAAGAGGGCGTCGGCGGAGCTGCCGCCGACGACGCCGGAGAGCTCGGAGCGGTAGCCGAGCGTGCCGGTGCCGAAGCTGGGAATCGTGGTCGTGCCGCCCGCCGGGATCCGCATCGCCCGGTTCTCTTCCGGGCGGTCGAAGAGGTAGGCGGAGGCGCCGCCGTCGACCAGCACCTGGGCGACCTCGGTGGCGTCGGTGGCGATGTTGAGCTTGGGCGTGAAGTTCGCGTTGAGGCTGCGGTTGCCCATCACCACGGTGGGGATGCCGCGGGCGCGGGCGTCGGCCAGCACCGCCGTCAGCCAGGGAAGCTGCGCCTCGGGTGGGTTCTGGTACGGATCGGAGGCGGCCAGCGAGCCCTGCGAGTTGTCGATCACGATCACCCGCACGGTGCCGCCGGAGCCGCTGCTGTCGAAGGCGTAGTGGGTGCGGGCGCCGCCGGCCGAGCCGGCGCCGGGGATGCCGCCGGTGGCGACCCCGGCCGGGGCGGCACCGCCGCCGAACGGCGCCGCGAAGCCGGCGAAGGCCGCCTGGAAGGCGCTGGCGCCGGTGCCGTTGGCGACGTCGCCGGAGCCGAGCGCCGGGAAGACGGGCAGGCTGGGCTCGGCCGCGAGCAGCTGCGCGTAGCGGGCGGCGTCGGCGCTGCCGAGCCCGGTGGCGATGCGGTTGCCGGTGTAGAGCAGCGCCCGCGGCCCGTTGCCGCCGTGCATCGAGGCGGCCAGGCGCAGGGCGGCGGAGAGGGTGCGGTCGGGGCCGATCGCCTGCGGGGCGAGGTCGGCGCAGGACTGCTGGCAGGCGGCGTTGCCGGCGACCGCGAAGCGGACCGCCCCGGCCGGCATCGTCACCGGCGCCGCCCCGGCCGCGGCGGGCGCGGTCGTCAACCCCGCGCCGAAACGGGAGATCGCCGCCGTGCGCACGCGAGCGCGGACGGCGCTGGCGGCACCACCGGTGGCCGAGGTGCCGCGGCCGGCGGCGTCGCCGTAGCCGCTCCAGCCGCCCAGCGCCCAGCCGTTGCCGGCCGGGTCGAGCAGCAGCGCCAGGGTCGGGTCGCTCTTCAGCGGCCGGTCGGGCCCGGAGCCGAAGAAGGCGGAGCGCTGCTGGTCCTCCCAGCCGCTGGCGGTCTCGCGCAGGACGTAGCCGTCGCCAGGAAGGCCGAACGGCGGCAGCACCGGCGCGGGCACGTTGGGGTCCGGTGGCGGCAGGTCGTCGGACTGCGGGTAGGTGAGCTGCGGGACCATGGAGACGATCGCGCTGACGCCGGATCCGCCGCGCACGGCCGCCGCCGCGATCGCGGTCGAGCCCGGCAGCGGTTGCCGCGAGAAGCGCCAGGGCGAGCTCGGCCCGTCGCGCTCGAGCACGATGTCGCGGCCGGCGGCGACGGCGCCGCCGTCGGGCAGGCCGGCCACCGCCAGCAGCCGCGGTTCGCCGCCGCGGACCGTGTCCAGCAGCGCCTGGGCGGAGGCGTCGACGTGCCATCCCGCGCCCTCGTTGGTCAGCAGGTCGCTGCCGGCGGCGACGATCGCCTGGCTGCCGGCGAAGGCGATCGAGGTGAGGTCGGCGCCGGCGAAGCCCGGCGGCAGCGCCATCTGCTCCCAGCTCTTGCCGTACTCGAGCAGCACCCCGCCCTTGCCGACCGCATAGCCGCGGCTGGAGTTGTCGGGGTCGAAGGCGATCCCCATCAGGTTGCCCTGGAAGCCGATCGGGATCCCGGGATCGGGGATCCAGAGCCCGTCGCTGGCGTTCCACTCCCACATCGCCCCGAGGTCGCCGACGGCGAAGGCGCGCCCGGCCTCCGGCCAGGCGACGCCGCGCAGGGTCGCCTTGTTGACGGCGCCGCTGGAGCTGAGCAGGAACTCGCGCTGCCAGCCCTTGCCGGGCGTGTAGCGGGCGACACCGCCGTCGGCGCCGACCGCGAGCGCGGCCGAGCCGAGCGAGCCCTGCGCCTGGCCGGGGGCGGTGACGGCGGCGGTCAGCGGCGCCCGCAGCGCCACCGGCCAGGGGCGGAAGGAGTCCGGAGCGCCCTTGGCGGAGATCTCCACCGGGCCGCCGAGCCAGCCGCTGTCGGCGCTGGCGAAGGCGCCGCTGGGCCGGAAGCTCCCCCCTCCCCCAGGCATCCGCGTGAAGGTGCCGTCGCCGAAGCGCAGGTAGGTGCCGCGGTTGCTTTCCTCGCTGCCGCCCGGGTCGAGCGGGTTGGTGATGACGCGGGTGCCGAAGCCCGAACCCGCCCAGGCAAAGCTGCGGTAGCCGATCTGGCTGGAGAGCTTGACCCCGAGCGCTTCGCCGCAGGCCGCGGCGTCGCACCAGGAGCCAGTGACCGCGTCGTCGCCGCTGTCGTAGAAGAGGGTGACGTCGAGGGCGGCGCCGGAGATCGTCGCGCCGAGGTCGAGCCAGGCACCGTCGGCGGTCACCGTCAGCGGCTGCGCGGCGCCTCCGAGCGCCGCCACGCCGGAGATTTCCTGCGGCGGCGTGGCGCTGGCCGCGAACGGGGTCCCGGCCAGGTCGCGCACGACCCAGAGCGGCCCGCCCGGGGTCGAGGTGCGCTCCAGCAGGACCACCGATTTGCCCGAGCCCGGGTCCGGCTCGGCGATCGCCCAGGCGTTGCCAAGCCCGGTCGCGTCGATCGCCCGGACGTGGAAGTGAGTCTCCGAGCCCGCCGGGACTTCGACCGGCTCGCGCGTCCATTCGCTGCCGTCGAAGCGGATGATGCCGTCGGCGGCGGAGCGGCCGAGCGGGGCGAAGAGGAGGCCGGTTTTGCCGCCCGCTTCGTCGTAGGCGGCGACGGCGAGCTGACCGCTGCCGCGATCACCCGCCAGTTCCTCCGCCGGCCGTTCGCCTTCGACTGGCAGCAGGACCGTCGCCGGCGGCGCCTGCAGCGCCTTCCAGGGGCCACCGGGGTCATGGTCGAGCACGACCACCTGGTCGGCGGGCGGGCGGCTGGAGTCGCGGCCGACGAGGACGCCGCCGCCGGCGCGGGTGATCCGGGCCGAGAGCGGGTTCGGGACCGGGCCGCGGTAGGGGTTGCCGTTGCGATCGACCGGGGTCTGGAAGACCTGCCAGCCGCTCGATTCGGTGTACCGCATCAGCGCCAGCTGCTTGCCGGGGTTGGCGGCTTCGAGCGGCGGCCCGAAGGCGAGCGGCTGCGAGCCGGCGGTGGCGGCGCCGACGTCGGCCGGGAGCTGGCGGTAGCCCCAGGCTTCGCCCGGCAGACCAGCCGGCGCCGCCCCCATCAGCGTCATCCCGGTGTCGGCGCTGCCGAGCAGCGGCAGCGGGCCGATGCCGGGAGGGGCCGGCGAGCTGGAGCCGGCGCTGGCGAGCACGGCGGCCAGCGCCAGGGTCAGCGCGAAGGTGCTCGCCGCCGCGGCGAGGCGGCGGCGGTTGGCCTGGACCCGGGTCACTTCTCGATTTCCTTGGTCTTGAAGGAGAGCTTGGTCGGGTAGCGCTCGCGGCTCAGCTGCAGCACCAGTGAGTGCCGGCCCGGCTTGAAGACCCGCCGCGCCGTGCTGGCGACGGTACGGCCGCCGCGCTTTGCCAGCAGCTGCACCCGCGCCTTGCGGGTGACCGTGAAGCTGACCGTCAGCCGCAGCCCCTGCAGGTTCGACTTCACCTTCTTCAGCAGCGGCGGGATCCGCTTGGTCTTCGCTTCTTCCTTTTCCTTTTCGCGTTCGACCGGGGCCGGCGCGAACAGCTGCGAGTCGTCTTCGGGCAGGGCGTCGGGGACGAACTGTTCGGCCGCCTCGTTGGGCCGGAAGCTGATCGTGCCCTGGAAGGCGGGGTCGGTGTCGAGCGGCAGCGGCGTGCCGTCGGTGTAGTGGAAGAGCCAGCCGCCCCAGGTGACCAGCCAGCACTCGTCGCTCGCCGGGCAGGCGATCCGGGCAGCACTGCCGCGGCCGGCGCCGGAGCCGGGCAGCCGCGTCGTCGTGGTCGTGCCGTCGGGCCCGATCAGCGCGACGATCGCCTTGGTGTTGGTGGCGTGGCGCTCGCCGAACGGGACCACGGTCGCCATCGCCGCTTCGCTGCCGGGGATCGCGGCGACGTCGGTGAAGCGGTCGTTGGGGCCGAACGCGGCGCCGCTGAGGCTGAGCTCCTGGAAGGAGCCGGCGAGGAGTCGCGCCGCCAGTGGCGGCCGCGCGACCGAGCCTTCGACCGGTGCCGAGGGTCCGGAGGCGGCCCCGCCGCCGACCGCCCAGAGGTCGCTGCCGTCGCTGTCGAGCGCGAGCAGCTCGGTGCCGTCGGCGGGCACACCCGGGAGCGGCGCCGGCAGGAACGGGTCGTTGGCGAAGCCGCCGCCGCCGACCCGGTGGATCAGCCGCGGCGCCGGCTCCGGCTGCGCCAGCTCGACCGCTTCGGCGCGGTTCTCGGGAGCGCGGCCGACGACCGTGGTCTCGAACAGCTCGCCGGCCTGGAACTCCATGTCGGTGACGCCGCGCCCCTGCGGGCCGTAGAGCGAGCGCAGGTCGGCCCCGTCCCACTGCAGGTGGAAGGCGCCGACCCGCTCGCCGAGCGCGTCCTGGGTGCCGACGCCGCCGAACCAGCAGTCGGCGGGGCCGTTGCAGGTGGCGGAGAGCATCTGGCGGAAGGGGTCGGCGGAGTCGATCCGGGTGCTCCAGGAGCCGACCACCTGGCCGCCCTTGAAGCGGCAGAGGCCGAGGCCGGCGCCGGCCCGCGGCGCACTCGGTTCGGTCAGGACCCAGAACTCGTCGGGCCCGGCCCAGGCGATCTTGGAGCTGTCGCCGGAGCCGCCGCAGACGGTCGCCAGCTGGTGCCAGCTCTGCCCGTTCCAGCTGTAGATCCCGCGCGGGATCGTGCTGTTGCCCTGGACCGTGAGCAGGCCGCGGTTGGGGGCCCAGAACTGGAGGTCGCCGGGGGCACCGAGCGGGACCGAGAAGGGGCTGCCGGCCGGGGGCGGCGGCTGCTCCAGGCGCCAGATCGGGTCCGCGGCGGCGGCGTTGCCGGCGCCGAGCAGGAACAGAGCCGCCGCAACCGCGAGCGCCGCTGTCCGCCGCCTAATCACCTTCCGGCTGCGCCTCGAGCTCCTGCGTCTCGCCGTCGCGCTCGGGCTGGCCGAAGTCGAGCAGGGTCGGCTTGACCGCGGTGAGGACGGCGTCGAGCGCGTGGCCGGAGAGGGTCTCGTGCTCGACCAAGGCGTTGGCGGTCTCATAGACGGCGCCCCAGTTGGCCTGCAGGATCCCTTCGGCCTGGCTGACCGTCTCACCGACGATCCGCTCGACCTCGGCGTCGATCGTCTCCAGGGTCGCCTGCGAGACCTGGCCCATCTCCTGCAGCGAGGCGCCGAGGAAGACCTCACCCGCCTTCTCCCCGATCGTCACCGGCCCCAAGCGCTCGGACATGCCGTAGGAGCTGACCATCTGCCGGGCCAGTCCGGTCGCCGCGTGGAGGTCGTCGTGGACACCGGTGGAGACGACCCCGAACTCGATCTTCTCGGCCGCGAAGCCGGCGACGATCGCCAGCAGGTGGCGCCGCATGTCGGGCTCCTGCATGACCACGGCGTCGCGGTCGGTGAGCATGTTGGCGGCGGTCCCCATCTGCCGCCCGCGGGCGACGATCGAGAGCTTCTGGGTCGAGGATTTCTGGCCGATCGAGCGGATCACGACGGCGTGGGCGGACTCGTGGATCGAGATCACCCAGCGCTCCGCGTCGCTGAGCACGTGGCTCTTGCGGGCGGGGCCGGCGACGACGCGGTCGATCGCCTCCTCCAGGGTCGGCTGGTCCATCTCCGAGCGCCCTTCGCGCACGGTCAGCAGCGCCGCCTCGTTGACCACGTTGGCGAGCTCGGCGCCGCTGAAGCCGGAGGTCAGTTTGGCGATCTGCTCGAGCGAGGTGCCCGGGGCCAGCGGCCGTTTGCCGCAGTGCAGGGTGAGGATGTCGAGGCGGCCGTGGACGTCGGGTACGTCGACGGTGACCTGGCGGTCGAAGCGGCCCGGCCGCAGCAGCGCCGGGTCGAGGATGTCGGGACGGTTGGTGGCGGCGAGGACGACGACGCCGGCGTCGCCGCCGAAGCCGTCCATCTCGACCAGCATCGCGTTCAGCGTCTGCTCGCGCTCGTCGTTGCCCTGCCCGACGCCGGCCCCGCGCTTGCGCCCGGCGGCGTCGAGCTCGTCGATGAAGATCAGCGCCGGCGCCATTTTGCGCGCCTTCGCGAAGAGATCGCGGACGCGGGCGGCGCCGACCCCGACCAGCGACTCGACGAAGTCCGAGCCCGAGAGCGAGAAGAAGGTGGCGTCGGCCTCGCCCGCGGTCGCCTTTGCCAGCAGGGTCTTGCCGGTCCCGGGCGGACCGACCAGGAGCACGCCCTTGGGCGCACGGGCGCCGACGTTGGCGTATTTCTCCGGGTTGGCGAGGTAGTCGCGGATCTCGCGCAGCTCGGCCACCGCTTCACCGGCGCCGGCGACGTTGGCGAAGGTGGTGCGGTCGGGTGAGTCGGCGTTGCGCTTGCGGCCTTTGCCGGTGAATTTCGAGAAGCCGGCGAAGGCACCGGCGCCGCCGTCCTGGCCGATCCTGGTGAACAGCACGAAGAGGCAGACGAGGAGCAGGATCGGGATCAGGAACTGGACCAGGATCTGCTTCGAGGGGATGTCGGCCTGCTGGTTGACGGTGACGACCGCGCCGGCCTCGGTCAGCGCTTTGACCATCGAGTTGGTCTGCGCGTCGGAGCTCGGGTAGGCGGCGTAGACGGTGCGGCCGTTGACGGTGTCGATCACCACCCGGGCGTCCTCGTCGAGCAGCGTCGCCTCGACGACCTGTTTGTTTTCGGTCAGCGTGAAGACCTGGCTGAGCGGGATCTTTTCGCCGGACGAGCTGGGCTGGATCTGGTCGAGGAGGATGAAGAAGGTCGCCGTCAGCGCGATCGAGGCGACGATCAGCATCGTGTTCAGCGGGTCTTTGAAGAACCAGCGCCCGATCGGCGCCAGCCGCTCTCCGACCGAGCCGGCGATCTCTTTGAAGTTGGCCTTGTCTTTCATGTCGGTGTGCAGCCAATCGCGAATCGGTGACGCCGAGGTGAACGCGATGTAAACCCCCACCGGCACGGCGCCCGGCCCCGCCTGGGGGCCGGGCGCCGCTTGGCGCCGGTGCTTGGGTCAGGCGAGGCGGGCTATTTGCCGCCTTTTTTCTGGACCAGCTTCAGCGTCACCGAGCTGTTGCTGGTTTTCGGGGTCCCGCCGGTCGGCGAGAAGGTGAACTTCAGGCTCGTCGCCAGCTTGCCCTTGTCCTGCAGCGCCGTCTTCGCGGCACCGCTCGGCTTCAGGGTCAGCGTGTACGTGCCCGCACCACCTGCCGTCAGCACCACGTGGCCGACTTTGACCTGTGCTTTGCCGACCTTGGCCTTGGCCAGCAGGTCGAGCTTGCCGGCACCAGGCAGTTTGACCTGGATCGAGGCCGTCCCCTTGCTGGAGGAGATCGTCTTGCGCAGCACCGAGAAGGCGTTGCTGACGGCGACCGGGGGCGGGTCGGTTTTCGGCGTGACCACCGGCGGCGGGGTCACTTTTTCTTCTTCTTTGGAGCTCGACTTGTTCCAGCCGATCGCCGCCACCGCTTTTTTCGAGATGGCAAGGAAGCTGGCCGGGAGCGGCGCGTAGTCCGCTCCGAACAGCTGCGCCTGGGCCGCGTCGGAAACGATGCTTTCCTGGTAGTCCTTGACCGTCTTCGCCTTCGCCTCCTCTTCGGGGTTGTTACCCCAGACCGTGGCGTTGTCGTCGAAGACGAGCGCGTAGGTCAGGGTGCAGATGCCCCAGCCGGCGGCCGAGTTGACGCCGCTGGCGTTCTCCCAGTTACCGAAGCTGTCGGTGGGAATGCCGGTGTAGGTGGCGTTGAGGCAGTTGGAGCCTTTGGTCGGGCTGCCGGCTGCCGTCTTGTAGCCGTTGGTTTCATCGGCGGTCGGCTCGGTGAAGACGCCGGCGCCGTTCTGGACCTGGGTCCAGTAGGGAGTCGTCGGTGCTTCGGTTTTGGTCGGGTCAACCGCGAGCGTCGGCGTGCTGTTGCGCGCCGTCGCCAGATCGGCGTAGCCGATCGAGCCGTCCGTGGCGACCAGTTTGGCGATCAGCTGGCCGTTGCCTTTGGCGCAGCCGCTGGTCAGGTGGTCGATGCTGTCGGCCTGTTTGCCGGGGGCTTCGGTGGTCGTGCACTGGCCGCCGGAGCCGAATTCGGCGTTCGGCCACTGCCGGGTCAGCACCGGGCCGACCGTCGAGTAAGTCGACTTCCAGCCCTTGGCCGGGGCGATCGTGTTCAGGTAGTCCTTCAGCGTGAACGTGGTGCCCGACTGGTCGAAGCGGACGACGCGGGTGATCGGCACTTCGCAGGCCGCGACCGCGTCGAGCTCCGGGAACGCTTCGGTCCACTTCGCGTTGGATTCGCCGGCCCAGACTTTCTCGAACAGGGCCTTCGGGAAGCGAACGCGCAGCAGCGCTTTTTTCGCCGGGGTGGCGGTGATTTCAGCGGCGCTGATGGTGCGGTGTTCGGCCGTCAGTTTTTCCGGGTTGCAGCCGTCGGGGAAGTTGACGAGCGCGACCACGGAGCCGACGGCGATCGGGAACACGTGCAGTTTGCCGTTGTCCGATTCACTGACGGTGCCGGCGTTCATCGCCGCGACCTGAGCCGGGGTCGGCGGGTCGTCGGTGCCGCCGAAGCGCGGGACCAGCGTGCGATTGGTCATCGCGGTGATGCCGGCGCCACTGCCTTCCGGGCTGTAGGTGACGTTGATCGAACCAAAGCCCGGCGTGCCGATGCAGTAGTTCGTCTTGAAGTTGTCGTTGAATTTGATCTGCGCGTCTTTGGCGAAGGATCCACCTTCGCCGGTGATGTTCACACCCGCGCATTTGCCCGTGGTGAAGTCCGCGCTCGCCTTGGGAGCCAGCGCGAACGCGGCGGCCAGCAGCAGCGCGAGCACGACGCCAAACGTGACGCGCACCCCCCATGCCGGCGCACTCGTCGTATCGCTCATTCGAGTGATTCCTTTCATTGACTTAACCCTTTCGGCGCCAGGTTTGTTGGCCGAATATGGCTCTGTCAAGCGGGTTCACGGAACTTCTACGAACCCGTTACCTCGCGTTCACCAGGCCTTCTCCGGATCGTTTCCGGGGGGTGACAGCGGGGTTACAACCAGGAGCGCGGAGGGGGTTCGAGCGCTCTTGACTTTTGTAACCCAGAGGGTGACAAATGATGGTACGGACGAGCTTGACCGGTGGACGAGCGGCGCTCTCGCGCCGCATCTCCCTCTCAGATCTAAGAAGCGAACTGAGTGGCCCGCCGGCGCAAATCGGCGCCGAGCATGCCGGTGACTTGGCTGGGGCTGTCCCCCGCCGAGGGAACCGCGGCGCCGATCAGGCCGTCGGCGCGGAAGCCGTAGAGCGGGGCGACGACGCCGAGCTCGCGGATCTTACGGACGAGGCGGACCGCGTCCTGGGTCTCGGCGCCGGGGCCGCAGAGGATGATCGCGGTCGGGTCGAGGGCGCCGAGGGCGCGCTCGAGGCGCTCGTCGGCGAGCTCGTTGGAGAGCATGAGGACGCGGAAGCCGGCGCGGCGCAGGGCGAGGTCGAGGGCGCCGGCGTGGACCTCCTCGGCGTCCTGGCCCTCACTGGAGTCGAGCAGGAGGATGCCGGCCGGGCGCGAGGCGGTGGCGGCGAGGCGGCGGGCGCCGTGCAGCCAGCCGGTCGCCCAGCGGGCGGCGAACTCGAGCTCGGCCTCGCGGCTGGGGTCGGCCGCAAGGCCGTCGATCGCCGGCAGCAGCAGCTCCTCGACCGTGCGCTCGAGCGGGCGCACCGCCAGGCTCTCCTCGATCGCGCGGTCGGCGGCGGCCTCGTCGAAGCCCTCGAAGGCGGCGCTCAGCTCACCGCCGGTGGCGGGCGCCTCCTGGCGCTGGCGCGCCAGGGCGATCGCCGAAGAGATGTTGCCGGTGGTGGCAAGCGCGTCGCGCAGGGTCTGCAACTCGACCAACTCGTAGTTGCGATGGTTGCCGACCGTGCGCTTGGGCACCGGGTAGCCGTAGCGGCGCTCCCAGCTGCGCAGGGTGTTGGGGCTGACACCGAGAACTTCGGCGGCTGCATTGGTTCGAATCCCGGGCATCTGCGGTGATTCTTCCACCGCAAATCCGGGTTTACACCAGTTATGGACAAATTTGCGAGATCTGCGGGAGATCTTGCACAGGCTTGCGTGGCGAGTTTCTCAACCAGGGGGTTGAGTTAATCGCCACGCTAGGCGGCGTGGAGGGCGCCGACGCCGAGCGGCTGGCCGACCGCGCGGGCGCGCCAGAGGGCGGCATCGGCCTTGTGCAGCAGCGAGTCGGCCTCGGCCCCGTGCTCGGGGCAGGCGACGACGCCGGCGGCGAGCGCGATCCGCAGGCCCCCCGCCCGCTCCAGCTCGTCGAGCTTGCCGAGCAGGCGCTCGGCCATCTTCACGCCCTCGACCGTGTCGAGGTTGGGGGCGAGCACGCAGATCGCGTCCTCCTCGAGCCGGAAGGCTTCGTCGACGATGCGGATGCTGTCGCGCAGGGCGGCGCCGACGATCGCCAGCACGGTCTCGTGGCCGCCGCCGGGGTCGTTGCTGCGAACGCCGGGGCCGGAGGCGTCGAAGACGGCCACCCCGAACGGATGGCCGTAGCGGCGGTTGGTCTCGATCAGCTGGTCCAAGCGGCGACGCATGTGGCCGGGCCGGTAGAGGCTGGGCAGCTCTTCGGGCGGGGACCAAGGCTCGGCCGGCACCCTCGCTGGTGCGGCCGCGGCCGCCTCGGCGGTACCCCTGGCGGAGGCGGCATCCACCGCGGCGGCGGTGACGTCGCCGAACTCGGCCGCGATCCGCTGGGCGGCAGTAGCGAAGGCGGCGCCGTCTTCGGTCCCGATCTCCTCCGCCAGCTTGCCCAACAGCGCCGCCTGCTGGGCAGCGACCTCTTGGGCCAGGCGACCAGCCGGAGAAGCTCCCGTTTCGGCGCCTGAGCCGTTGCCGTTTCCCGCCTGCGTGGCCACGCCTGGAATCTGCCGGAAGCGGCGGACGCCAGCGCGCGCAGAAAGCCGCTATTTGCGAATTAACAGGCGTCCAGGACAGATGTTCAATTCGAACCGACTAATCGAGAGCGCGCCGGCCGGCGAGAGCGCGGCCGAGGGTGACCTCGTCGGCGTGCTCGAGGTCGGCGCCGACCGGCAGGCCGGCGGCGAGACGGGTGACGCTGACCTGGCCGCGCAACCGTTCGGCGATGTAGAGCGAGGTCGCCTCACCGGTCGTGGTCGGGTTGGTCGCCAGCACGACCTCCTCGATGCCGCCGCGGCCGACCCGGCTCAGCAGCTCGTCGATCTTCAGGTCCTCGGCGTCGACGCCGTCGATCGGCGAGAGGGCGCCGCCGAGCACGTGGTAGAGGCCGCGGTATTCGTGGG
>WUUC01198929.1_pt1 | contig 19820 bp, 17 predicted proteins | sample 6278441 | NCBI WGS metagenome assembly WUUC01 (sample SAMN13675441, study PRJNA597444) | soil metagenome | isolation source: soil | place: USA: Washington | collected 2017-10
CATCGACGCCGACGATCCTGACCGTGTCGACGAGCGGCGTCCGCACCCCGCCGGGGCAGACCAGGCTGACTCCGATGCCGTGCCGGCGCAGGTCAAAGCGCAGCACCTCCGAGACGCCGCGCAGCCCGAACTTCGAGGCGCTGTAGGCGGCGTGCCAGGGCAGGCCGAACAGCCCGGCGGCCGAGGAGACGTTGACGACGTGACCGCCGCGGCCGGCCCCGATCATCGCCGGCACGAAGGCCTCGAGCACGCTGATCGGGCCGAGCAGGTTGATGTCGATCAGCTGTTGCCAGTCGCTGTGCTCGAGCTTCTCGATCGTCCCCCAGGTCGAGATCCCGGCGATGTTCATCACCACGTCCATGCTGCCGTGGGCGGAGTGGATCTCCTCGGCAAGGGCAACCACGGCGTCGTGGTTGCGCAGGTCGAGCGGGCGGCTGTGGCCGACCCGGCCGTCGGAGCGCTCGATGTCGGCGACGGTGCGCCGCAGCGCCTCGGCCTGGATGTCGGTCAGGTAGAGCTCGGCGCCCTCGCGGGCTGCCGCCAGCGCCGTCGCGCGGCCGATCCCGCTCGCCGCGCCGGTGATGAAGCAGCGCTTGCCGCTCAGCGTCTCGACAGCCACCGCAGCCTCGGCTCCTCGGCGATCGGGTCGCTTTGCACCTGCAGGGAGTTGAGCGTGCCGGCGAGCATCGTGTAGTGGCCGGCGAGCATGCAGAGCTCGATCAGCCTGACCGGGTCGAGGTGGCGGGCGAGGCCCTCCCAGGTCTCGGCGCCGATCCGGTCGGCGCCGTGCAGTTCGTCGACCGCGGCCAGGATCAGCGTCTGGCGCTCGCTCCAGCCGGGCGCCTCGGCGCCCTCGCGAACGCGGGCGATCTCCGCCTCGCCCAGCCCGGCCGCCCGCGCCAGCCGCTCGTGCTGGGCCCACTCGTACTCGCTGCCGGTGTTGTGGGCGACGCGGAGGATCACCAGCTCGGAGTCCCGCCGCGGCAGCTTGCCGCCCGGCATCAACGTTCCGGCGAAAAGCAGCCAGCGCCGGAAGAGGCCGCGGTGACGGGCGAGGGTGGTGAAGACGTTCGGCGCCCTGCCTCCGACCCCGAGACCGATCGCCCGCAGGATCACCGCGTTCAGCGTCCCGACCTGGCGCCGGTCCCCAGGCGCGATGCGCGGCTCGCCCTGCACGGCTCGCAATATAGCCGTCCTATGAGAGGCCGATTGCCTTAGGTTGATGCCGATCGTCAGAGCGCGAGAATGACCTGATGAGCCCAATCCGGCCAACCGTGCAGCTCATCGGGACCCACCTCGATCCCGCGACCCACCGTCTGCGCGATTTCCTCACCCGGATCGCCCAGCCCTATGAGCTCCTCGAGCAAGGATCAGCCGAGGCCGACGCGCTGCTGGCCGACCGGGATGCGACTGGGGACGAGGTACCGGTGCTGGTGGATGGGGACTGTGTGCTGGGCGCCGTCACGGTTGCCTCCCTTGCCGCCGCTTGGGGGCTCTCCGACCCTCCACCGCGCAGCCACTACGACGTGGCGATCGTAGGCGCCGGGCCCGCTGGGCTCGCGGCAGCGGTCTACGCCGCATCCGACGGGTTGACCACGCTGCTGGTCGAGGCTGATGTGCCGGGCGGCCAGGCCTCCCATACCTCCTCGATAGAGAACTTCTTCGGGTTTGTCGACGGCATCGGCGGCGCCGAGCTCGCCCGCCGCGCCGGACGTCAGGCCGAACGCTTCGGCGCGGACCTGGTCTTGCAGCGCGGCGTCGTCGGCAGCTCGATCTCAGCCGTGGGGCGAGAGCAGCTGACGCTGGCCGGCGGCCACGAGCTCACCGCGAGCGTGGTGATCGCCGCCACCGGGATGATCTGGCGAAGACTTGCGCTGGCCGGAATCGACGAGCTTCTTGAACAAGGCGTCTACTACGGAGCGGGGCGGAGCGAGGCAGCTCAGTGCGGCGGAGACGATGTGGTCGTGATCGGCGCGGGCAACTCCGCGGGGCAGGCCGCCATGAACCTCGCGAGCGCGGGGGCGCGGGTGACGTTGGTGATTCGCGGCGAGGACCTCGGCCGGAGCATGTCGGCTTATCTAGCGCGCAGGATCGAGCGCCACGAGCTGGTCGAGACGCGCCTGCGCACCGAAGTCAGCGAACTGCACGCAGCCCAGGGACGGCTTGCCGCTGTCACCCTCACCGACGCGGGCGGCTCCGCCGAACGTCGCCCTGCCAGCGCGCTTTTCATCTGCATCGGCGGCGAGCCGCGCACCGGCTGGGCCGCCGATACCGGCGTGCGCACCAACCCGGCCGGATACATACTCACCGGTCCCGACCTGCTGAGCGAGGGAAGGCGACCGGAGGACTGGCCACTCGATCGCGACCCCCTACCGCTCGAGACGACCGTGCCCGGTCTCTTTGCCGCCGGCGACGTGCGCAGTGGCTCGATCAAGCGGGTCGGCGGCGCGGTGGGTGAGGGTTCGATGGCCGTCGCCTTGGTCCATCGCCGGCTCGAGGAGCTCGCGATGGAGGCCTAAAGGAACGCGCGCGCGCTGATCCTCGCCGCTGCCCCCTATCTCGGCACGATCAAGACGGGACACCCGGCGTCTTTGATCACCTGCGAGGAGACGCTGCCCAGCAGAACGCTCTTCACCGGCCCGTAGCCGCGAGATCCGAGGACGAGGAGATCGAGCTCCTCGGACTGCGCTGCCAGCGCCTCGGGGGCGTCACCCCTCAGCAGGCGGGACTCGACGGCCAGGTCGGATTCGAGGTCCTTGACCAGTGCCTCCATCGCAGACTGGAGTTCGCTGCCCAGCACTTCGTTTACCGCCATCGTCCCCCAGTCGCCCCCCGCCGCCAGTCCTCCGAACGGAAGCAGGGTGTGGACCGCCAGTAGCCGCAGTGAAGCGCCGCTGCGGCGGGCGATGTCGGCCGCCCACTCCACGGCGAGCCGGGACTCCGGCGAATCGTCGAAGCCAACACCGACGACTTCACGTGCCTTCTCACGGTCGGCGTATCCGTTGGGAGCGACGGCCACCGCGACCGGGGAGGCGGAGAGAAGGCGTTCGGCGGTTCCGCCGGGCAGCAGCTTCCCGAGGCCCGACCGCTCCGAGGAGCCGATGACGACGATGGACGCCTTGCTCTCCGCTACTTGGGCGTAGAGGCCCTCGGAGGGCGTGGCGGCGCGACGCACCTGCACCTCTTCGATGCCCATGGGGGCGACCAGGGTGCGGACCTCTGAGAGTTTGGCTGCCTCATCTTCGGCAACCAACTGCTCGAACTCGTGCGGGCGCTTGCCGGTCATCAGGTCATCGAGCCCTTCGAGAGTGTGGATGTAGACGGCCTCGATTCCACCCGGAAGGTCGATCGCCAGCTGTTGTCCCAGGGCGATCGCGTCCCTGGCGCGATCGGCTCCGTCGACGCCGACGATCAGCGGCCCATCCGGGACGACTGCGGCGGATGAACTCATGCCTTTCTCAGCTCGCGACCCTGAACACGGTCAGCGGCAGTCCGAAACGCTCGCCGACCTTTTCGATCAGGCCACGCTCCTGCCATCCGGATTCATCCGCGGTCCTCAGGGCGATCAGGATGTGGTGTGGGTGGAAGTCGGCAACAGCGTCTTCGAACGCCAACAGGGGATCGTCGGCACCGACCGCTCCTTTCACAGGCGTCCCTGCGTCCTCGAGCTGGCTGATCACCGCGCCCAGGCGCTCGTCGGCGACCTCACGGGTCTTGTCGGTGTCAGAAGCCAGCCAGGCCATCCGCGATGGCAGGGCAGGAGCGACGACTAGGATCTCGTCTGCACCCTCGACCAGCAGTCGAATCCCTGGTGGAACCTCGCCCAGGTCAGAAGCGGCGCCACCGGTGACGACTAGCAGTCGTGCCGAATCCCCGTCGGTGCTCGCGTCAGGCGTTGCCATGCGTTGATTCCTCCTACCCCGCGCCAGGTTTGCCGAACCCGCTGGCCGTGGTACCTGGATCGAAGACTCGAAAGTGACTTCGACCGACAGGGCAGAGCAGCCTCCCGCAGCGCCGCCGGCGGTGGTGACCATCGCCGCCCTTTACGGCGCCGGCGGCAGCTGGGTAGGACCGCGAATCGCGGAGCGTCTCGGTGTGCCGTTCCTCGATCGCGACATCCCCGCGGCCGTCGCCAGAGAGACGGGGCTCTCCGACCAGGCGGTCGAGGAGATCGACGAGAGGCCGCGCGGCACGACCGCCCGGTTCTTGTCCACCTTCGGTCGCGTGGCGACCGCCGGGGGAAGCGAGGGCTCGGTCGAGCGCCTCGACCTGCAGGAGCGCCGGCTGCGCACCCACATCGAGAACTTCCTCGCCGATGCTGCCGGCGGCCGCGGCGGAGTGGCGCTCGGCCGCGGCGGCAATGTCGTACTGCGCGAGGTGTCGTGGGCGCTTCACGTGCACCTCGGCGGCCCGATGGAGGCGCGAATCGAGCAGGCGATGCGGATCGACGCGGTCGATCGTGAGAGAGCCGAGCGACTGCAGAGGCTTGAAGACCGAGCGCGGATCGAGTACGTGCGACGCGCCTACGGAGCCGATGGCGAAGATCCCGCGAACTACCATCTGATGCTCGACTCCACCGCCCTCGACCTCGACGCATGCGTCGGGCTGATTGTGTCCGCCAGCCAGGCTCGGCGCAGGGCGGATGCCAGGTCGGCGGCCTAGGTGCTGGCACCGCGCGACACCCTGACGCGCGAGCGCAGGTCGCTGGTCGGTCTCTGGCGCTTTGCCCTCGATCCCGAGGGCGAGGGCCGTGAGGGGCGCTGGTTCGACGGACTGCCGGCACACGCCCGGGAGATGCCGGTGCCCGGCAGCTACAACGACATGGCCCCCGAGCCCGAGCTCCACGACCACGTCGGCGAGGCCTGGTACGAGACGACGGTCCAGGTGCCGCGGCACTGGCAGGACCGACGCATCGTCCTGCGTTTTGAGTCGGCGACGCACCGGGCCGAGGCCTACGTCGACGGCACCCCCGTGGTCTCACACGAGGGTGGCTACACGCCGTTCGAGGCCGACGTCGGCGAGCTGGTGCGCCCGGGGCACTCCGCCCGGATCACGGTCGCGGTCGACAACCGACTGAGCTGGCAGTCGATCCCGCCGGGCTTCGTCGAGCAGACGCCGGACGGCCCGCGCCAGCGCTACTTCCACGATTTCTTCAACTACGCCGGGATCCACCGCCCGGTGTGGCTCTACTCGACGCCGCTTGCCCACATCGCCGACGTCACCGTGAAAACCGACCTCGCGGGTGGTACCGGGGTCGTCGGCTACGAGGTCGAGGCCGAGAACGCCGACGGGCTCGAGGTCCACGTCGCCCTGCTCGACGGCGGCGAGGAGGTGGCCCGGGCCGGCGGCCGGGCCGGGGAGCTTCGAGTCGAGGGCGCGCACCTGTGGGGTCCGGGCGATGGCTATCTGTACGACCTCGCGGTCGAGTTGCGCGATGAAGACAGGACGGTGGTCGACCACTACGCGCTGCAGATCGGGATCCGAACGGTCGAGGTCGACGGGTCGCGGTTCCTGATCAACGGCGAGCCCTTCTACTTCAAGGGTTTCGGTATGCACGAGGACGCGCCGGTCGCCGGCAAGCGCCAGGACGACGCCTGGATGGTCCACGACTTCGCGCTGATGGACTGGATCGGCGCCAACTCCTTTCGCACCTCCCACTACCCCTACGCCGAGGCGGTGCTCGAGTACGCCGACCGCCACGGAATCGTCGTCATCGACGAGACGGCCGCGGTGGGCTTGAACGCCGCGCTGGGCGGAGTGCTCGGCGGCGTCTCCTTCGAGACCTTTTCGGAGGAGACGATCAATGCGGAGACCCAGCAGGTCCACGCGCAGGCGATCCGCGAGCTGATCGCGCGCGACAAAAACCACCCCTGCGTCGTCATCTGGAGCATCGCCAACGAGCCGGAGTCCTGGACGCCGGAGTCGCGCAAATACTTCGAGCCGCTCGTCGCCGAGACCCGCAACGCCGATGCGACCCGCCCCGTCGCCTACGCCAACTTCATGCAGGCGACCCCCGACCGGGATCAGATCTGCGATCTGTTCGACGTCCTGATGCTCAACCGCTATCAAGGTTGGTATGCGCAGACGGGCGACCTGAGCGCGGCCGAGCGCAACCTCGAGGAGGAGTTGCGCGCATGGGTGGAGCGGGTCGAAATGCCGCTCATCTTCAGCGAGTACGGCGCGGACGCGGTCGCCGGCCTACACGGCATCGAGGGCGGCCCCTGGACCGAGGAGTACCAGGCGCGGCTGCTGGAGATGTTCCACCGGGTCTTCGACCGCTTCGACGCCGTCGTCGGCGAGCACGTCTGGCACTTCGCCGAGTTCGCGACCGCGGTGGGAGTGATGCGCGTCGATGGCAACAAGAAGGGAGTCTTCACCCGCGAGCGCCGGCCCAAGGCGGCCGCACATCTGCTGCGCCGGCGCTGGGGCGAGCGATGAGCGAGGCGGCGGAGCGACTGGGGGGACGCCAGTACCTCGGCTACGCCGCCGGCGAGGTCTCGAACAACCTGACCTTCTCGATGGTCTCGGCCTTCCTCCTCATCTACTACACCGACGTTGCCGGGATCTCGGCCGCGGCCGCCGGGACGCTGTTTCTCGTCGTCCGCATCTGGGGCGGCGTCACCGACCTCATCGCCGGCCGCTGCGTCGATGTGACCAACACCCGCTGGGGGAGGTTTCGGCCCTATCTCCTCTTTGGATCGGCACCCCTGCTGCTTCTGCTGGTCGCCGTCTTCACCATTCCCTCGGGGCTGGGCGACGACGCCAAGGTCGTCTGGGCGCTGGTCTCCTACGGTCTCTTCCAGCTCGCCTACAGCTTCGTCAACATTCCCTACGGGTCGCTGTCCGCGGCGATGACCCAGGAGCCCGACGAGCGGGCCCGGCTCTCGACCGCCAGGGTGGTGGCGACCAGCCTGACCATCCTCCTGATCGCGGTGGTCGTCTCGCCGCAGATCGAGGGCGCCGACGACCTACAGGGCTCGCTGACCCTGATCACCGTGATCTTCGGCGCGCTCGGGCTGGCGCTCTACCTGTGGTGCTTTTCGAGCGCGCGCGAGGTCGTTCAGCGCGACAGCGCCGTCGTCAGCGTGCGCGAGACGGTGAGCATGGTCAGGCACAACCGCCCGCTGGTGCTGCTCTGTCTCTCCAGCGTTCTCTTCTTGTCCGGGCTGTTCTCGGTGCAGACGGTCGGGGTCTACTACGCCCGCGATGTGCTCGACAACGCCAACCTCTACATCGTCATGACCGTGGTGCAGACGGTGGCGATGATCGTGGCCGCGGCGATGGTGCCGAAGGCGGTCGAGGCGGTCGGCAAGAAGTGGATCTACATCGCCGCCGGGCTGGTCGGAGTGCTGGCGGGGGTCGGCGTTGCTCTTGCGCCCGGGTCGACGCCGACGCTTGCGATCGGCTTCTGGGGTCTGCTTGGCGTCGCCCTCGGGGCGATCAACACCTTGATCTTCGCGCTGCAGGCCGACACGGTCGACTACGGCGAGTGGAAGACGGGGACCCGCGCCGAGGGGGGCAGCTACAGCCTGCTGTCGTTCTCGCGCAAGACCGGACAGGCGATCGGCGGCTCGCTGGCGGCGTTCACGATCGGGCTGGGCGGCTACGTGTCGGGGGCCAGTAGCCAGAGTGAGGGTGCGGTGGACTCGATCAAGGTCGCGGCCGGGGCGCTGCCGGCCGCGCTCATCCTCTTCGCGACCGCGGTGATGCTGCTGTATCCCCTCACGGAGGGTGCCCTGCGCCGGATGGTCGCCGAGATGGCCGCCCGGCGGGCGGAGCGCGAGCTCGGCCGAGCGCCGGCTGGCGCCGAGGGGCGATGATCCGCGCCGAGCCGATCACCGAGCCCGTCGCCTACCACGGTGAGGGGCCGGTCTTCTCCGAGCGCTGGGGTGGCCTGCGCTGGGTCGACATGCTGGCCGGGGACGTGCTCTCGCTCGGCGACGACGGCGAGGTGAGGCGGGCGCACGTTGGGGATGTCGCCGCAGCGCTCCGACCTCGCCGCAGCGGCGGGGCGGTGATCGGGGTCGAGCGCGGCTTTGCGCTTGAAGAGCCCGATGGGAAGCTGCGACGCCTCGGGGAGCTGTGGAGCGGATCGGCCGTCCGCATGAACGAGGGCGCCTGCGACCCTGACGGGCGGTTCTACTGCGGCTCGATGTCCTATGACAGGCGGGCCGGGGGTGGCGCTGTGTTCCGCCTTGACCCCGATCTCTCGGTGCGGGTGGTCTTGGAAGGCGTGACCATCTCCAACGGGCTCGACTGGAGTCCCGACGGGACCCTCGCCTACTACAACGACACCGAGACCTACCGCACCGATGTCTTCGACTACGCCTCGGACACCGGACTCGCCGGCCGCCGGTGCTTTGTCGGGTTCGAGCCCGACCAGGGCCGCCCGGACGGACTCTGTGTCGATGTCGAGGGAGGGGTGTGGGTGGCGATGAACGGTGCCGGCGCGGTGCGGCGCTACTCGCCCGACGGCGCCCTCGAGGAGGTGGTCGAGGTGCCGGTCGCCAAGGCCACTGCCTGCACCTTCGGCGGTGCCAGGCTCGACCAGCTGTTCATCACCACCTCGCGCGAGAACCTGCCGCCGGAGGCCGAACCGCTGGCGGGATCGCTGTGCTGTGCTGAGGTGAGCGTCCGTGGCCAGCCGGCGCGGGAGTTCGCCGGTTGATCGCCCGGATGGCGCTGTTCGGCGCCAGCGGCGACCTGGCCGGGCGCTACCTGCTGCCCGCCCTGGGCGGGCTGGTCGAGACCGATGTGCTGCCCGCGCGCTTCGAGCTGCTGGGGAGCGGGCGAGAGGAGTGGGACGACGACGCCTTCCGCGAGTTCGCCGCCGACCGGCTCGATCGTTTCGCCGCGGAGCTGGTGCCCTCGGCCCGGGACCGGCTGCTCGGCTCGCTGCGATTTCGCCCCTTCGACCTGAACGACAAGGCCTCGATGCAGAAGGCGCTGGACTGGGGGGGACCCGCCGCGCGTGAGGAGCCGGTGGCGGCCTACCTCGCCCTGCCGCCGACTGCCTTTCCCGAGGCCATCGCCTCTCTGGCTGAGGCGGATCTGCCGGCGGGCAGCCGGGTCGCGGTGGAGAAGCCGTTCGGCGAGAGCCTGGAGAGTGCCCGCCGGCTGAACTCCCTGCTCGCCCGCGCCGTCGGCGAGGCCGGCCAGGAAGCGATCTTCCGGGTCGACCACGTGCTCGGGATGGAGACCACCCAGAACCTGATCGAGCTGCGTCGCGGCGAGGGGATGCCGGCGTCCCTTTGGGACAGCGACCGCATCGAGCGGATCGAGCTGCTGTGGGAGGAGACGCTCGCGCTCGAGGGCCGAGCCGGCTACTACGACCGCGCCGGGGCGCTCAAGGACGTGGTCCAGAACCACCTCATGCAGCTGCTCTGCCTGGTCGCGATGGAGTCGCCGCCGGTGGACGCACACCTGCGCGACGCCAAGGTCCAGGTGCTGCGGGCGGTTGATTCGAGCGGCGGCGCGATCGCCCTGCGCAGCCGGCGTGCCCGCTACGAGGCCGGGCGGATCGGCGACCGGGCGATCCCCGCCTACGCAGCCGAGGACGGCGTCGACCCCGATCGCGAGACCGAGACCTTCGCTGAGCTCGCCCTCGAGCTCGACCTGCCGCGCTGGCGCGGCACCAACTTCGTGCTGCGGGGAGCCAAGGCTGTGGCCGAGCGGCGCAAGGGGGTGCTGGTCCGGTTTCACTCGCCCGAGGCGCCGCTCGGCGGGCAGGGCCGCGAGGAGCGGTGGATCGACATCGACGGCTCAGATCAGGTCTCGGGACGGGGGCTCCCGGCCTACGCCCATGTCCTGCGCGATCTGCTCTGCGGCGGTGGCACCCTCTCGGTTAGCGGTGAGGAGGCCGAGGAGGCGTGGCGGATCGTCGAACCGGTGCTTGCCGCATGGGCGGCCGGCGAGGTGCCGCTGCTGAGCTATCCGGCGGGTTCGTCGGGCCCCTGAGCGCGGTCGAAGCTCATGCTCGCCGGCGCAGGGGCGAGCGCGGCGTCGGCGACGGCGTCGGAACCTCGAAGCTCCCCGCTCCCCGCCGAACCGCCTCGAGGGCCTGGTTCGCCTCGACCCCGGCGAAGGTCATCAGGTCGGCGGCGGTCATGCGAGTGGCGATGATCGCCGCGGCCAGCGGCGAGTCCGACGGGGCCTCTTTGGCGGCTAGGAGGCCGGCGACCTCCAAGGCCTTGTCGGCGGCGCCCTGTCGCGTCTCGCGATCGCCAGGATCCTCGGCCAGGTCGGCCAAGGCCTGAGCGAGGTCCTGCACCAGCGGGGCGAGGAAGCGCTGCTCCGGCGGTGAGGTGTTCGCCACCACGCGGGTCAGCATCAGGCAGCTGACGCCGAGCAGGTCGAGATGCCCGGCGTTCTCGTTCTCGCGCACCACGATCCCGGCTCTGGAGCGCCACGCCAGCGAGCGGCGCGCCACGCGTGCCCCGGCCCTCTGCATGCGGCCCACCTCGGCCAAGCGCTCGCGCACGGCCCGCAGGCCCTCCATCGCCTGCCGCTCAGCCTCCTCGTCGCCCTCCCGGAGTCCGCGCGCGGTGAGCTCGAGCCCGCCGGCCAGCTCGCGCAAGGCGGCCGCCTCGGCCCGGCGCACCAGCGCCACCGGCTCGGGGGAGAAGAGCACCTGGCTGAAGATCAACGCCACGCCCCCGCCGACCAATGCGTCGACGAAGCGATCAAGGCCGGCATCGGGGTCGCCCACGGCAATCGTCAGGATCGCGCCCACTGCCGCTTGTGCGACGGTGATCCGCACTCCGCCGACGCCGTAGGCGATCGCGGTGGCCACGAAGGTGGCGAGGGCCAGGGTCCCGTACCCCTGGCCGAGCACCAGCAGGGCGAGCTCGCCGACCGCGATGCCGATCACGACGCCGTTGAGCAGACGCACGGCGTGAAGGCCACGCTCGCCGAGCGTGGCGTTCAGCCCGATGACCGCCGCCACCGGGGCAAAGAAGGGTTCGGGATGACCGAGGACGTACTTGGCGATCACCCAGGCCGCAGTGGCGGCGAGCGAGCTCTGGAGAAGCAGCCAGGCGGCCGTCAGAATCCGCCCGCCCGCTCGGGCGACCGCGGCCGTGGTCCGCGCTCGCAGCCGGCGGGAAGTTCGCGCTGCACTCACAATCGCCTCGGATGGTGGCAGTTCCGCCGCGCCGTTCGCCGATGCGTCGCTTACGCCACCCCCGGGTCAGTAGGTGTGGTCGAAGCGCAAAAACTCCTCTCCTTTTGAAGTTTTTTTCTGAAAACCCGCGTGGTTATGTCGCCTCCTGGTGGGTAGATGTCAAAGGTTGATTCGGGCTGATTAAGCAGTCCAAGGCAGCCCGGCCGACCATTTGAATTTCGCCGGAGGCAGCCATGAGCGGCTCAGCTGCAGAAAAAGGGGGGGCCACTTTTCGGGTTTCGTGCTCTGTAGAGCAAATGGACCCTCTTGGGACTGCAACGATCGACTCCGGCGGGGAGGAATCCGCCGCCCTTCAGGATCTTCTCCGGGCCGGACGCACCCGAATGCTGAAGCACCAGTTGGCGACCTGGCATCCGAAGGCCAGCCCGGAGGAAATCGAGGACGCAATTCAGACTTCCTGTAAGCGGTTCCTCGAACACGCTCAGGGGATTTCGCGGCCGGGACAGGTCTACACCTGGCTTCGCACTACCGCTTCACGCATCCTCACTCGCGAGGCCGAACTTCGCCACCGATTGGTCGGAACGAACCCGGTCGTAGGCGGCGGCGTGTCGATGATTCCGGATGACGAGGCCGACCCGGCCAAGAGTCTGATCGGGCTTGAGGATGACGCCGATCTTGAGCTGCTGGTCCGTGAAGTCTCGGATGCTCTGCCGGAGCGCGACCAGCACGTGCTCGCCCTCCACGGCGCCGGCCTCAAACGATCGAAAATCGCCGAACGCCTCGGAGTGAGCGAGCGGGTCGTCAAGAAGAGCCTGGAGGGGATCATGGAGGAAGCCCGAACGGCAGTCGCCAGGCTGTCTGGGGGTGGCTGTTCTCGCGGCGAGCCCCTGGTGCTCAGGTCGGCCTGCGGACTTGCGACGCCGCCCGAAGAGGCCCAGGCCCATCAACATCTCGCGTCCTGCCATCGATGCCACGAGTTTCTGGAGAAGCTGCTCGCCTGGCGAGATAAAGCAGGTGCTGTCCTTCCTGCCCCCGTCGCTGCCGAAGGCACGAATCCCGGTGTCATCGAGCGAGCCACCCAGAAGGTGTCCGAGAGCATCGGCTCCGTCAAGCAGCACATCTTCGATGGCGGAGCTCAGTTGAAGCAGCACGCGACCTCAGCTTCTGCTCGGGCGATGGATCCGACCCCATTCGCCGCGGCGCGACCCGGCACCGCCGTCGCGGTCGTCGCTGGATGCATCGCGATCGGCACCGGCGCGGCCGGATATTGCGTTCAGCAGGGCGTCGATCCGCTTGGTGCCGCCAAGGGCCTGATCGCGTCGACCCCGGAGCAGGGGCGGCCCGAAGAGGCGGCGGCTCCTCCGCCCGCTGCTGAACCTACGGTGCCGACCTACACGCCCGAACCGCCGGTCGAGGAACCGGCGCCGGCCCCCGAACCTTCGCCTCAGCCGGCGGCCGAATCGCAGCCGAAGCCCGAGCCGAAGTCCGACCCGGTGCCCGAGGACACGTTCGAACCCTCTTCAACCTCAACCACCAGCGAAACCGAACCGGAAGCCAGTTATGAAGCCACCGAAGAAGCACCAGCCCCAAATCCAGAACCCGCTCCCGCCCCGACGGCTACCACCCCGTCAGGGCAGTTCCAACCCTGAGATGACTGGCGTTGCCAACTCGCGCCGCAGTCTTCTCCTTATGGCGCTGCTCGCGATGATGCTGATCGGTGTGGCTGCGCCTCGACTCGCGGTCGCTGGTGAATACACCATCCACACCTGCGCTGACGACGAAGCCGGGTACAGCAGCGCAGCCTTTGAAGTCTTCGCCGAGCGAGGGATGAAGTGGAGGCGAGCCTGCGATCCGGCCGGGCCGGGATTGCGTGGTCTTGTGTCCGCAAACGTCTCCGGCCCTGGCCGAATTCCGCGAGGGGCAGAATCGGGCTTCATCCTCACCGCCCCGCCTGAAACGAGCTTCTCTTGGATGCGGTGGTCAGGCCATGCGCGCCGTCGCGATTGCCGCTATGCCCTGCAGCTCTACGCCGAGCGCCCAATTGGTCCGCTCCCGATCAAGAACGTCCGCGCCAACCGCCGCTGCCCGAAACCTGGAATGGCTCAAGCCTCGAGCTACCCACGACCGCGTGCCTACGACCTCGGTGGTGCGACTCGGATCATCCAGCGGGTCGTCTGCGTCGGCGCCCCGTCTCGCGATTTCTGCTCAGCTCGAGGCCAGAACTACATAGGCACGCTTGCCCTCGAGGCGACCGTGGTCGACGGGGTCGCGCCTGCGGTCGGCATTCGCCAGGACTCCTCATTCACTCGCGGGGAATGGGTGAGGGGACAGCAGAGCTTCACCTACGACGCGACGGACAACGTCGGCGTGAAAGGCGCTTCGGCAAGCGTTGCCGGCGGCCAGCGCGGTGCAAACTCGCGGGGCTGCAACTTCACCCAGCGAATCCCTTGTCCGAGTGGGCCGGGCCTGATCGACGTCAACACCGCCGAGATCCCCGAAGGATCGCAGGCGTTGACCGTCACGGCCGAGGACGCCGCGGGCAACACTGCCACTTCCGGCCCCGTCACGGTTCGCATCGACAACGCCGCGCCGGGAGCGGTCGCTGTCGGCGTCGTCGGCGGCGAGGGGTGGCGCAACAGCAACGACTTTGACCTCACGTGGGCGAACCCACCTGAGCCCGATCGCGCACCGATCGTCGCCGCCCATTACCGCCTCTGCCGCGTAGTCGGCAACGACTGCGTCAACGGCGATCGGGCCGGCACCGCCGTCGCCGCCATCGACGACCTGACGGTTCCTGGCCCGGGGGAGTGGGAGGTCCGCATGTGGCGCGAGGACGCAGCCCACAACCAACAGGTGGCTAACGCCTCCCAGCCGCTTCGGCTGCGCTTTGACCCCGAGCCTCCCCAGCTTGGATTCGAGGGCCAGAACTCCGATGATCCGACGCGGGTCTCTGTCCTTGTCACTGACCGCATCTCGGGGCTAGCCAGCGGCCAGATCGAAATCAGCCCGGCGGGATCAGGCACTTGGCAAGTGCTGCAAACGAGCCAGGAGGGCGACCGCCTCGTTACCCGGATTGACGATTCGTCTCTGCCCGCCGGTGATTACGAACTGCGAGCGAGCGCACGCGATCAGGCGAACAACCTGGGCGGCACCAGCCTGCGGCTCGACGGTCAGCCGATGCGGCTCACGCTCCCCCTTCGAGTCTCGACCTCGATGAAGGCGGGGGTGGTGGGCAAGCGCCTCATCAGTCGCAAAGGCAAGAAGAAGAAGGTGCGCCGCACCGTCCTCGAGCGCCGCGCCAAGGTCGCATTTGGGCGACGTGTGCGCCTGGGTGGTCGCCTCGTCAACGCCTCCGGGCACGCGCTCGGGGGGGCCAAGATCCGCGTCTACTCGCAACCTCCCGAAGGAGCCGAGAAGCTCGAGGCGACGATCTCGACCAATCCCGACGGACGCTTCGTCTACGAGGTCGAGGCGCGCGCGTCGCGTGAGTTCCGCTTCGTCTACGAGGGCACCTCCACGATTCTCCCTACCGAAGATGAAGCGGAATTGTTGGTCACGGCCACCTCCACCCTGATCGTCAAGCCGAAGCACGTCTTAAACGGCGACGCGGTCTGGTTCAGCGGGCGGGTGAAAGGGCGACCGCTTCCCGAGGAAGGAAAGCTGGTCGAGTTGCAGTGGTCATACGAACCCGGCGTATGGCAGACGTTCCGCACGAAGAAGACCGAGCCCGACGGAACCTGGCGGATCCACTACCCCTTCAAGAACACCTGCGGAGAGGTGGTCTTCAAATTCCGCGTGTTTCTGCAGGCAGAGGCGCCCTATCCGCTCAAGCCTGGATACAGCCGCGAGGTTGCTGTTCGAGTGCGAGGCAGGCCATGCTCCTAAGCAGAACCCACACGAACGAGGAGAGCTCCTGATGCTGAAACCCCGAATCACCTCCGCTCACGTGCTAGCGATCCTGGCCCTGTTCGTCGCCCTCGGCGGCAGCGCCTTTGCTGTCGACAACTTCGCCGGCAAGAGTCGCTCCGTCAAGAAGATCGACGGCTCGGACATCAGGGACCGGAGCCTGACCAGCAGGGAGCTCAAGTCGAACTCCGTGAATGGCCGAACGGTGAAGGAGCGGAGCCTGGCTGCGGTGCCTCGAGCCCAGAACTCGGCGCGCCTCGCTGGTCAGCCCGCGACCACCTTCCTCGACAGGTGTCCAGCGGGCACTAAAGGGATCATCGGCACCTGCCTCGAACTCCAGCCTCGCCCGGCCGCGTCTTATCGCAGTGCGGCTTTCGACTGCTCCCTGATCGACAACCGCGAGCGGGTCGGCCGGCGCCTCCCCACCCATCAAGAGCTGATGCTGGCGCTCGCCGACCCCGAGATTCAGCTTGCTCAGGGTGGCGAGCTGACCGCCAACGTCTACCCCTCATCAAGCAGGGCGGGCAAGCTCGACGTCCTCGTCATAACGGATGAAAACGGCGATGTAGGGCTCGTCCCCGACGACGGTAGTGGAGCTAGGCCCTACCGCTGCGCGACCGACCCCATGAACTCGATCCCATGAACTGACTCGACTGAAGGTCGAACCACCCGAGGAGGCATCCGATGGCAAAACTCATCCGACAACTAACCGCGATCTCGCCACGATCGGGTTCACCTCCTGGGCGCCAACTGCTAGCCCTGATGATGTGCACGATGCTCGTCTTCGGGAGCGTCGCTCCAGGCTTCGCCGTCGCCGGCGAGTCCGATAGCGAAGGTGAAGGGACGACGCCGATAGAAGTGCCCGTCGGGCCTCCTGACTTTGACCCCGGCGGTGAAGAAACCGGACTGGAAGAGGAAGGGCCTGACTCCGGCGGAGAAGAAGAAGGCGCGGGCGTTGAAACCGAAACTGAAGTAGAAATCGAAACCCCTGTCCCTGCAGAAGTGACCGGCCCGGCTCCGGAAGCCCCGGTTGAAGCGCCTCCTCCGCCCCCGACGCCTGCGCCGGAACCTCCTCCAGCGGCGGCACCTGAAACCGAAGTGCAGAAGGCAGACGAGCCCAACGAGCCGGTCGCCAATCAGTCAATCACGGCCCCCAAGCAAACGAGGTCGGACCCTGACACCGCAGCGGCGAGCGCTGCGGGGCAGGAAGCTCCTTCACCAGTCGAATCGGAAGCACCCCCGCCTGCTCCGCAGCCAGTTGCGGTGCCTCCTCGCGACCACGGTCGCGACCTCAGCGGAAAGGACACGTACATCGTGCGGCCCGGCGACTGCCTTTGGCACATCGCTGCTGCAGTGCTTCCCGCCGACAGCGACACTCTTGCCATCGAAGACAAAGTCAAAGAACTCTGGCGCATGAACGAAGACCGGATCGGGACCGGCGACCCGAACCTCATCTACCCCGGCACCTTGCTCCGGCTCCGCTGACTCACCAACGCCTCTAAGGCACCGAAGCAGGGCGCGGCCAGGACGCGCCCTGCTTCGTTAATGACCTCGGCCTCCTGGCGCCGGGGCGCATCAGCCTGCCGTTGTCGGATGTGTCCTGCTCCGTCCCGTCGCCATTTCAGGCGAGGTCAAGAAAAGGGGGGGCCACTTTCGGGTGGCGCTGCTCTGTCCACTAGAAGCAGATGAATCAACAGATTGGACAAAGCGCACCGTCAACTAATCGGCAGGCAGCCCGGCAGTCTCTTTCCGACGAGGCCATCGAGGCTGTAGCTAATTGGCTGCGAGTAGTCGCGGAGCCCACGCGAATTCGCTTGATGGAGATCTTGAACGCCGGGAGCTCCAACGTTCAGGGCCTCGCAGCCCAGCTCAGAACCTCGCGGCCAAACATCTCGAAGCACCTAGCCGTCCTCCATCAGGCGGGGATCGTTCGGCGTCGCAAGGCTGGCAACCACACCCTTTACGAACTAGCGGATTGGTCGGGGTGCTGGTTGATCGAGCAGGTTGGCGGAAGCGTTACCGCCGAGCTCGAGACGCAAGAGTCACCTTAGTAACTGGGTAACCACTCAGTTACGGCCACTTTCCCACCTGGCTGCTCTGCCGTGTGAGTCAGCCAAAAGGGCTGACCGCCAAACATGACGGAGGTGGTCAGAAGTGGCAGTAGGAAAAAGTGTCAAACGAGGAGGTGAAGATGGTCGAACTGTAGGCGAAGTACTCCGGGCGACGGGTCGAGTTGTTCTCTGGGCGCTTGTCGTCCTTCTGCTAATCGAGGGCGCATCGGGCGTCCTCGCCAGCCCGGAGCAGGAGCGTGCTCAGACTGGCCGGGCCGACGCGGTCGACCCGGCCACGAGCGCGTTCGCGGTGAGGTTCACCCGCGCCTATCTCTCCGGTGCCTCGCCGCAGGAACTTGCTCCGCTCCTAGTGCCGGGAGCAGAGGCGCCGGTCTTCTCCGGCGCGGAAATAGACGTCGACCAGGCTGAGGTCGCAGGGATAGACGACCTCGGAGCCGGCGAGGCGATCGTCACCGTCTCCGCCGAGCTCGGCGACGCCCGCACCCTCTACTTTGCCGTCCCGACCGTCCGCGCGAGCGCGGGCGGGGTGGCGGCCCTGGGGGTGCCGGCGCTCGTCGCAGGGCCGCCGGGGGTTGGGGAGCCCGTCGAGGCCCCCCAGCCCCTGGCTGGTTCGGCCGCAGCGGAGATCGCAAATCTCGCCCGGCGGTTTCTGCCGGTGTACGTCTCGGCGGAGAGCACGGAGGAGATTTCCTACCTCCTCGCTCCCGGGGCAGCTGTCACGCCGCCGGGCGGCGGTCTGGAAGTTCAGGAGGTCTTCCGGGTCAAGCAGCTCGGCAGCGGGGAAGGGCCGCGGCGGACCGTAGTCGCTGAGGCTCGAGTCCGCGATTCGGTCAGCTCGGCCGTCTTGGCTCTCGCCTACCGGCTCGAGGTGACCCGAGGCGATGGCCGCTGGTACGTAGAGCGGGTCGAAGGGGCGCTCGCATGAGCCGCCGACTTCGTCTCCCACTCCTCGTCGCTGCGGCGGTGCTCGTCCTGATGGTCGAGCCGGCTTCCGCACTCGCCGCCGGCAATGACGTCGGCCGCAATATCGGCCAGCTCCTTCGACATTACGCCTCGCAGATCTACGGCGGGATCATCGCGATCGTCGGGCTCGTCTTCCTGCTGAACAGGAAGTTCACCGACCTCGCCGTCTTCTTCGTCGCCGCCGTCCTGGTGGGCTGGCTCGTCTTCAGCCCCGATCAGGTCGCCGACGCGGCGCGCGCCATCGGACAGCGGGTGCTGCCGTGAGCAGCAGCCGCGAGCCAATCCGCTCCTACCAGCGGATCTTCCGACCCGAGCGGCGGATCTATCAGATCGAGGGTCGGACCCTGCCGATTCCGGGCGGCGTCCCGCTCCGCTGGCTTGCCTACGCGACGGCGACCCTGATCGGGGTCCTCGCCCTGAGCTCGGGCTCGGGCGCGCTGGTCCTGGTCGCAGCCGTGGCTGCCGCCGCCGCCGGCTTCCGGGCCGGGGGGCGCCTCTCTGCGGCTGTCGCGGCCACCGCGGCGGTACTCGGCTCGGCTGTGGGCGGCTGGGCACTCGGCCTCCTCGATTGGCCGCTGCAGTTCATCGTGATTCCGGCGGGGGTAGCGACGCTCGCCACCCAGGCGACGCCGGATGGACGCCGAGCTGACCGTTTCGCGCTCTCGTGGGCGGCGATCCGCTTGGCGCCGCGACGGCGCTCCTTGGGGCGGGCTCTCCCGACCGTCGGGCGCCGGCACCCGCTGGGCGGGGAGGTCTGGGCCGCGCCGGATGAGCGCGCGCCGCGACTACGGCGAGGTCTTGTCCGAGGGCCCGCGATTGTCTTCTTCTCGGTCCCGGTGGACGTTCGCCGGAGAGGACTTCGCAAGGGACGCCTCCGAGTGCGGGAAGCCGGAGACGAGGGCGCCCCAGCGCGCCTGGTCCTGGGAGACCGGGACCCGCTGGAGGTGCGACCGTGAGCGCCTTCCCGCTGCGCTACGCGAGGCGCAACATTCTGGTCGGACCCGGTGGCGAGGCGGCGGCGCTCTACCGCGCCGAGACCACCGCCTACCCCTTCCTGCCGACGAGCGAGAAGTGGGCGCTCCTCTTCCGCTTGGAGCGCTTCGCCCACCTTGCCGCCGCGGACTTCTCGCTCTGGCGGGTCCAGCGCGCCTACCCCGCCCACCGCTATCAGCACGAACTCGCCGACCTTCTCGATGCCGAGCACGGCGATCCCGAGCGCTGGCACCGATACCTGCAAGGGCACGAAGCGCGGCTCCGCCAGCTCGCCTCCTACGTCCCCGAGGTCTACGTCGCTGTCTCGCTTGCCGAGGCCGAGGGTGGACCGAGCGCCCTCCGGTCCTTCGGCAGGGTCCGCCGCCGCGTCGAGGAGCTGGCCGGCGTCGGCGGTCCGAGGCCAATCTCCGGCGCTGAACTGGAGGCGCTGGCGGTCGCCGAGCAACGGACCTTCGATCGGCTTAGCGGCGCAATCGCCCTTGAGCGCGCCTCAACCCTCGAGCTGCAGTGGCTGCTGCGGCGGGCGGCGTGCCGCGGGGTCGCCGAGCCGGAGATGGACGACCACTGGCAGCCCGATGCCTTGGTCGTCGTGTCGACCAATGGCTCAAGTACCTACGAGCCGCTGGAGCACGACCTCTGGCGCTGCGCGAACGCGCCCGCCACGGAGGATCCGGCTGAGCCGCCCTCGCTCCTCGTCGAGGCCGAAGAGGCGACCTCCCACCAGGCTTTCCTCTGCGCCGGCTCGCTCGCCGAGGAGGCCGAGT
>WUUC01203586.1_pt1 | contig 19810 bp, 16 predicted proteins | sample 6278441 | NCBI WGS metagenome assembly WUUC01 (sample SAMN13675441, study PRJNA597444) | soil metagenome | isolation source: soil | place: USA: Washington | collected 2017-10
AACAGCGAGAAGGAGTAAGTATGCCCACACATGAGAACCTAGCATCACTGCGTAATGCCAACGCTAAGGTTGGTCTTGACGGTGCTGCGGGCGGCCATGCCGAGGTACCTTCCACTGCGACGGGTGCAGGTAGCGCCCGTTACGATGCCCAGCCCGCATTGGGCGACCCATTCCAAACGGTATGGGACAGTGTAACGGGTGTCGATGAGGTCCAGCGGCTGACCATTACGGGCAGCCCAACTGGTGGGACCTTCACGGTTACCTATGGTGGCCAGACCACAGCAGCGATTCCTTATAACGCCACCGCCCGCCAGGTCGAGGATGCGCTTATTGCGCTGTCCTCGCTGGATGCCGGTGACGTTGAAGTGACGGGTGGACCCCTACCCGCCACAGCAGTAGACCTTCAATTCGGTGGAGATGAAGCTGCCGAGAACGTGGCCCAGGTCACGGCCTCAGGCGCAGGTCTTACCGGAGGTTCTTCACCCGCAGTCACGCCTTCTACGGTGACGGCTGGTGCCGCTTAGACTTGACAGGTTGACAGCCACGAGGAAGCCCTGCCCGGCAAGGGCGGGGCTTTTTCTTTAGGAGGACATTAATGACTTATTGCTGGCGGTGCCCGTCATGCGGTGAAACCAAATGCAATAACGACCGTTCGACCCCGCCCACCTGTCAGCAGGGGGACGAGCTTATGATTCGTGACTATCGTGCAGAGAACGTGGGTATCTCCTCCACTGTCAAGGTTTCCCAGGGCGGTGACTTGGCCACCAAGGCTAAATCCATTATACCTCAACGCCAGTTCTTTGAGAAGCGGTATGGCGCCCACGGCGAAAAGCGGGTAGCGGCTGAGATTAATAAATGGAATAACGAACATGAACCTACCCACTCCCATGGGAATAGGTACAGACCAAAGGCGTAAATGCGACCCAATGACACTGCACTTAATCGCTGGGCAGGCCTCTATAATGGCAGTCTCAATTACAGGCCCGGCGATGTAGTTACCTACGATAATGGTATATGGCTGGCATTAACCCATGTCCAGCCTAACTCCACGCCTAACATCGCCAGCCCCGACTGGGAACCCCTTATTGAAAGTGCCACGGGTGACACAGGACCGGCAGGGCCTACTGGCCCGGAGGGACCGCAAGGTCCTCCAGGGGCAGACGGCGAAGATGGCGCACCTGGGGCACCGGGCGCTGATGGAGAAGATGGCGCAATCGGGCCTGCGGGTCCAGAAGGCCCAGAGGGTCCGGCAGGCCCTGAAGGCCCTCCGGGTGACGACGCCCCCTCTGACCACGGGCTACTTACAGGGCTGGCTGACGACGACCACCCCCAGTACCACACCGACGCCAGGGGCGACGCCCGCTACTCTGTTCTTGCCCACCACCACGATGCCGCCTACGTTAATGAGGCGGACCACACGCTGGCCGCCCACGACACCTTGGGCCTTGCAACCCAATCGGAGTTGGACGCCCACCTCAACGATACGACCGATGCCCACGACGCATCGGCCATTAGCGTGGCTGACGCCGGTAACGACTTTACCGCTACAGATGTGGAAGGTGCATTGGCTGAGTTGCAGTCAGATGCAGAGGCCCACGTAGCGGCAGCAGACCCGCACACCGGCTATCAGAAGGAATCCGAAAAGGATGCTGCATCGGGTTACGCTGGCCTAACTGCTGGCACGAAGATAGCCCTAGCCCAACTGCAAGAGGTGTTGGGCATCCATGATTTGACAGACGTGGCCATCACAGCCGCCGCCTCAGGCGATTTTCTACGCCACAATGGCACGGCCTGGGTGGACGCCACGCTGTCAGACGGGGATATCCCGGCGGGTATTGCCCGTGACTCTGAGGTAGCTACGGCTGTTTCTGACCACGCCGGAGCGGCTGACCCGCACACGGTCTACCAGAAAGAGTCTGAGAAGGACGCAGCCTCCGGGTATGCTGGGCTGACGGCCGGGACCAAGATTGCCCTGGCGCAGCTACAGGAAGTGCTGGGTATTCACGACCTTTCGGACGTAGCCATTACAGCGGCAGCGTCGGGCGATTTTCTCCGGCACAACGGTACTGCTTGGGTGGATGCTACTATTGCGGACGCTGACCTTCCCAGTACCATTACCCGTGATTCCGAGAACACGCACACAATAATAGATTCTAGGGGCGGGACAGTACTTACGCCCTCTGGTGCTATTAACGTCATAGTGTGGCGGGCACCCTACGCCTGCACCCTTACTAACGTCCGGGGATACCGTGTAGGTGGTACGGGAGCAACCATTAATGCACGGAGAAACAATACCGATAACGGCCTGGCCTCTGCTCTATCGTTAACTAACGCTGACCAGTGGATGGACGGCGGTGCGGTACAGAACACCGCATACGCAGCGGGGGATGAGCTAGAGATTATGGTTGTTTCTGTAGCAGGTAGCCCCACTCAGGTAGCTATACAGGTAGACTTTACGAGGACGGTTTAATGGCGTTACCTTCATATATAGCGAAATCAGCAACTCCGTTTGAGGGGACGACCGGGGGTTCACCCAGCCTCCCGGTCGGGACAGCAGCGGGGGACTTTCTTCTGCTGGTCACAGAGTCAGTAGCCACTGAGGACGTGGCGGTGCCTGCCGGGTACACCGCATTAAGTGATGCTAACTCAGGCGGAACTGGGACCCGGTGTGAGGCTTTCTGGAAGATAGCCGGGGCTGGGGAAACTGCCCCTACTGTGGCTGACCCAGGGAACCACCTTTATGCCGTGGTGTTTACTTATCGGGGGACAGACCTTACTAACCCGATTCACCAACTAGGGGCAACTGCTTTTGCGGTAGCCTCTACGGCGGTAAGCCTTCCAGGTTTTACAACTACTGTAAATGATTGTTTGGTTGTGGCTGCATGTACTGGTGGGGCTGACGCCAACACCGCCCGATTCTCTGCCCAAGCTAATGCCTCTCTCGCCAGCATTACTGAGAGGCATGACCTTGGTACTGCCCTGGGTTCTGGCGGTGGTCTTTCTGTGTGGGACGGAACCAAAGCAGTAGCCGGAACAGTTAATGCTAGTACCGCAACCATTGTTTCTCAGGACTGGGCTGGTTTCCAATTCGCCCTTCAACCACCCGCCGCAGTTACTACAAAGTTTGTGACATGGATTTAGGAGAATTATGAAACCAACTGGACTTGTATTCTATATCAACAGCTTAGAGTGGCAGGGTGAGTGGGAAGCTGACGTTACCTACGCCAAAAATGACGTGGTGCAGTATGAAGGTAGTGCCTATGTCGCCAAAGAAACCACCATTAACGACCTCCCCACTGACACTGAGATATGGGATATACTTGCGGAGAAGGGGGAAACCGGAGAAGGTGTGGGTATCCCCGGCCCGGACGGGCCAGAGGGGCCGCAAGGCCCTGCCGGTATTCAGGGACCAGAGGGGCCTGAAGGTCCGCCGGGTGCAGATTCTACTGTTCCCGGTCCTCCGGGTGATGATGGTGCGGACGGTGCTGCAGGCGCCCCAGGGGACGACGGTGCCCCCGGCGCAGACGGCCCCGCTGGTGTGCCCGGACCCAATAAGGTTGCCTTTACTTTCACCGCAGACGGAGAACTAACCCCGCTAACAGGGCAACACGCCTTTCCTATTGACGACACCTGGACCATTACCAAGGTTGTGGCACGGGTTGGTGTGGCCCCCACTGGGTCCTCTGTTGATGTGGATGTGCTAAAGAACGGGACCACCATCTTCTCCGGGGGCAACGAACCGTCGATTGCTGCCGGTACGCTGGTTGACACCTCCACTACGTTCGCTACTACGGCCCTCGCTTCAGGGGACTTCTTAACAGTAGACATTACGGCCGTGGGTAGCACCACGCCTGGCGAGTACCTAGTTGTGCAGGTGTGGGCAGAGAGAACGGGTATTGGGGCGCTGGCCTACAACACCATCCAGAATGAGGGTGCAGGCCTCACGCAGCGCACCACCCAGAACTACATCGGTGACTCCGTTAATGCGGTGGACAACGACCCCGCAGGGACTACCGACGTAACCATTAACCACCTCGCTACTGGGGTTCACACGGTTGCCCAGCCCTTTGCTGTGCGCCTTAATGGTACTCTCATTGGTACCCGCAAGGCCATTAATATTACAGGCGACGCCACAGCCGTAGACAATCCCGGCCAGGACCGGGTGGACGTAGACATTCAAGGCGGTGGCGGCGGCGGCGGGGGCCTGTCGCTACAGGACGGCGCCGACGTATTACTGGCTGACCAGTCTACGCTGAAGATTCACGGCCCCGGCGTCATCCTCTCAGAAGATGCCGACAACCTCCGTAACATTCTTTTTGTCGGCGGGGGCGGGAGCAGCACTATCTGCATTGACGTGCGTGATTTCGGCATCGTGGGTAATGGGACAGATGAAACTACCAAACTACGGAATGCCATTACTCAGGCCAAGCAGGCTTCCAACGGGCTGACAGGCAGCCGCATTGTCATACCCCACAAGTTTAACATTGGTATTAAAGGCGAGATTCAGCTACCTTCACGAGTCTCCCTGTATGGTGCAGGGGGTCCTAGGGGTAGCCAATTGTCTGCCTTGGGCGGATTTACCATGGGTGCCCACCAGGCCATGTTCACCATTGGAGACAAGTTCGGGGTTGGCACTACGGACCAGGCCTACAACTGCCGTATCGAAAACCTGTGCATCGCCACAGGGATTATCGCCAACCTGAAAGCTGTGTACTCCACGGATATCCAGGAGGGCAGTGGGCTATTCAATCTATTCATTAAAGAGCTTAACGCCCCCGCCATCCTTATCCAGGGGCCACAGTCGGTAGACAGCCCCGTCGCACCCAACCAGTTCACCGCCCAAAACTGGGCTATTGCTGGGCTAGAGATACTATTCGGTAGTGCCGTGGGCACCGTACCCTACCTCATTAAGGTGGACGGGGCAGCCAGCCGTAACACCATTGACGACATTACCCTGAATGGTAACGCTGCCACTGAGGGTATCTGGGTTGTGGATTCCCAGGTCGGTATGCGGGCCATCCACCCGGAAAACTGCACCCGTGGTATCCGGGTTGGAACAAATGCGGCTGTCTCTGTGGATACTTACCACGGCAACAGCGCAGTCGGTACGGGGATTTCTATTGACTCCGGCGCCGATACCGTTCATCTCACCAACCTGGAGAAGAACACAGGTACCACCCTGTACGCCGACGCTATGGCTGGCGGCGGGCTAACCTCCACTGCAACCAAGCGGGCGCTGTACGCCCACACTAATGGTAGTACCCCGGTGTCTGCTTAATGGCCCAGATACTACGACCGGACAGTGACGTTTCTCAGGGAAGCTGGACCCGTAATGACGGGACGGTAACCCCGGACCTATTCAGCACTATTGATGAGGCTGCCGCAAACGACACGGACTTCCTTCGTTTGGGCATAGCCTCCGGTTCTTCCACTTGCGAGGTCGGCCTGACAGACGGGGCTGACCCAGTATCTTCCTCTGGGCATATAGTCCGGTACCGCTACCGGAAGTCGTCTAATGATACCACCGGGAAGCAGATTGACCTCGTGGTTAGCTTACGGCAGGGGGCCACCCAGATTGCAGCCTGGACGCACCTGGATATCGGGGCGGTTGTTACACAGACCCAAACATTAAGTGGCGTCGAGGCCGACGCTATCACGGACTACAGCGACCTACGCCTTCGCTTCGTGGGCACCATTGACGCAACAGGCACAGCCCGGCAGGGCCGAGTTACCTGGGCTGAGGTTGAAATACCGGACGTGGCCAGAGGCCGTGCAGGCTGGGGCATACCCTTGACAGGAGGGACATAGATGGAACTACACGACATTCTATTTGATGTTCGGGACCGCCTTGGTGAGAGGGCCGACTTCGATGAGACAGACTATGACAGCCAAGAGGTTGGCAATTTCTGGCGCAACGACTTCCTCGTGCGGAAGATTCGCCAGGCTAACGTCCAGTTTAATCACGAACACAAGTGGTCCTGGATGCTGCGAGAACAGGCCGGGCTTACCCTGGCCGCTGGGACTAATGAGATTGAGTTGATTGACGACGTGGACCTCAACCGCCACGCTATTCTCACTCTCTCCTCCACCGTAGATGCCAACGACGTTATCGTCCTGGAGAAGATACTGCCCATGCAGGGGGCGGCCTTAGCCGCTGATACCCTCCTTAGAGGCAGCCCTCAGTACTTCTACGTCCATAGGCATATCGAGAACTATTACGAGGAACCTGAGGTAGATGACGCTGACCGTGTATTTGCAGCGATTGTTCGGGTGCTGCCAGTACCCCTTAATGACTACACGGGTACCTTCACCTACTACACCAACGCCAATCCCACCATGGTTTACACAGATGAACCCGACTGCCCGGCCCAGTACCACCAGGCGATTGTGGCCCTAGCTACCGCCCACGCCTACGGGCGGGAGCAGACGCAGCAGGGTTCCAATAAGGCAGCGGAGGCCATGGCGGAGTACTTCGGGTGGGTCGAGAGGGCCAAGCTGGCCGAGAAGTCTACCTCAGAGTCAGAGAGAATTCAGATTGGCGGGGCACCGCCCGACTACCGCTACAGTCGGGGACCACGGTATCCACACCTGCCCCCTAATGTGGGGCTTTAATGACGGTCGTTGAACCGCCTGTTAAGCTAACCAAGGAGATTATGGCGGACCCAGCTAGGGCCTCCCGTGAGTTGCAGAAGGTTATTGACCACCTCTCAACGTACGTTCACTCCACGGGGGCAGATATTACCAGCGTCAGTGAAACCCTCTCTGAGTTGCAGAGTAGCACTGCTACGGTGAACCCCAGTCAGGTGGACGTGGATGAGTTGTCACAGATTACCCCGGACCTGGGACATATCTTGGCCGGGCTTATCCAGGGGACCACGTTTGAAACCTGGAACCCCAACCTGGACATACCAACCAACGGGTACTTCATCCGCATTGACGACCAGGACCGCCAGACAATCTCGTGGCTGTCCAAGGACCTGTCAGAGGTAGAGACAGTGGCGTCGGAGATTAAGTTCGATGCCGACCTTGACTGGTTCTCTATTGATTCTAAGGATTTCCCGCTACAGCTTAATGCCAGTAGCAGCAGCATCATTCTGAACGCACAGGACTACATCTATGTCGCCCCCACGCAAGTTGTGCTTGTGGGGGCACACACGCAAATATCAGAGAAGCTGACGCTAGGGGGCTATGACCCCGAGTTCGGCGGGGGTGGCGGGAGTGTAGACTCCACCACCGGAAAGCTTTACTTACATGACGGTAGTATGGACCAAGAACCACTGGCCCCGCCAGAAAATGAAGCTGTAATTTATTACCATCGCCGCAGCGGCAGCCCGGACCAGATTAAAGTGAAGTTTCCCGACAATACAACTGATGTTATAGGCGTTCATCCTTAGGAGGGAATTATGAATGATTTTGTACTAGGAGAGATTGGTGCCCTGTACCTGCAGCTTAAAGCTTCGCAGAAGCAGGCGGCGGCACTACAGGCCCGAGTTAAAGAACTAGAGGATGCCGCACCCAAGCCGGAAGAAACTGAGAAGGAAGAAGCTTAATGCCAATAACTGCTGTCGATAATACCATCGAGGTTGGTAGCTTCGTTGGTGGTTGGGTAGCAACAGCGGAGGAGTCGGGTATTCCCCTTGACGCCTTCGCAGATGTTACCAACCTTCTTATCGACCCAAGCAATGGAAGCGTCGTAACCCGACCCGGCTTCTCCCGTGCCTTTACGGCAGCCGCCGAGAAGGGCTGGCGCATATATAGCCTTCACCCGTACACCACCAAGACCGGGACCCTGTACCTGATTGCGGTACTGTCCAATAATGGCAGTGGAAGCAACAACGTAAGGGTTATGGCCCATGTTGTGGGGACCAACACTTGGTCACAGATTAGTCCTACGCAGATATGGAATAGTCCCAACGCCAGACACTGGGGCGCCACTATTGACGGCACCTACTACGGGGGTGGGCCTACCGACCCCATGTATTCGTGGCACCCCACGGATGGGTGGAAGGGTGACCCAGGTACTGCCAACTTCAAGGATTGGGGCAGTGCCGACAGACCAGGCGACTACTCCTGGCAGAATGGGGACATTACTGAGTACACTTACAACCCCGGTACCGGCAGCGTCACGGAGTTATTCCAGTTTGACTACGACGACGACAAGCAGGGCAGTGACGGCCTTCGGTGGCCTAAGTGGGAGAACGACGAGAACACCTACAAAAAGGGCGATAAGGTCAGCCGCAAGATTAGCGGCGTATGGAAAACCTTTCGCTGCCTGAAGCAGCACGAACCCACAAACGCTAACCGCCCCGGCGACGGCACGGGTACCTGGCGCAGCGAGTGGGAAAAGATTAAAGCGCCACCCCCGCTTAATGAGGACTTCACCCTGAACCGCAAGTATTGGACGAAGATGGCCAATGCCCCTAAGACGAACATCGCGCTCTGGCACGGCCAGCGGTTGTTCGCCCGGAACGACAACGGCATTGGCGGCAAGTCTACCCTGGTCTACTCCCGTGCCATGAAGGTCGGGCAAAAATCCTTCGGTGCTGGTAAAGACAAAGAGATTGGCGTGGCCGGTAACCCCGCCTGGGAACCCGACGACTGGCGTACCGGCGGCCCCACCGGGGCAGGCTTCCAGCCCTTTGAGTCCAAAGAGAACGACGACATTATGACCCTTGTTTCTCTGGGCTACTACCTCCTGGTTCTCAAACGGTTCTCCGCCCACGTTATTGCGGGCCTTAACCCAGAGACATGGACAGTGCGGGAGATTGCACCCTACGGCGCCCTCGACCGGGGCAGCGCCTGCGTCCACGAGGGGCTGGCCTACTTCATCAGCGACCGGGGATTCTTCTACTCAGACGGTACCCAGTGTGAACCTGTAGCAGGCAGCGAGAAGATTAACGAGTGGCTACGCCGGGCCGTGACTTGGGACGGCGGCAGCGATATCACCATGTTTAGCTACAATGGCTACGTCTGGATTTCCCTGCCGACTAACAAGTCTAAGGCGCCCAACCAGACCATCGTGTACGAACCCATTACCCAGTCCTTCTGGAAATTGAACCTGGGGCTGCAGGCCTCCACCGTCCAGCAGAATGACGGCAAGGACGCCCTATTCTTTGGGGGCGTCAACGCTCTGGGCACCGAGTCCACAGACACCTTTGACTGGGGTAGCTGGGATGGGACCACCTTTACGGTGGACAATAGCGGTGAGAAGTTTGAGAGGTCCACCCGCCAGGCCCGGAGGTCGGGTAGTGTTAACCTCATTAATGCCTACAAGAACCCGAACTTTGAACATAAGACAGGCGTGGCCGCTGCGGATGGGAAGAAGGATTCTGACAAAGACAAAGAGGATACCTACAGCGGGCCGTGGCTACGGACCACCGCTGGGAAGGTTGGCCTTTCGGTCACCTCCAATGCCGCCTTCAAAGGGGGGACCGGGCTGCGTGTCGCCAACCGCCGCAAAGCGGGTGCAACGGTGGGGCCATACGACGGCTGGGAAGGCGTCTACCAGAATGTTAACTCGCCGGGTAGCGGCAACCTCGCAAATGTATTCCGTGTCCGCCGCACCAATTGGCGGGCTGACCCCGACAAGAAGCCCAGGGTCAAGGGAATCCACAACACTAGTATCAAGCCCTTTGATTTCACCTATCACGGCAACGGCTGGTGGTGGGTGTCAGACGCACTCCTTACCGTAGTGACCACCGTGCAGAAGGTAGGCCTGGTGGTGGCCCCGGATGAGTCCGTCGAATTGGATACCGCTGGGTTCATTGATGCGCCCACGCCAGCGTGGTTTGATGGAGATGGCGGAGAAGCCGTTAACTATTGGACAACCGGGGGCAACCTCCCGCTTATCTACAAGTTGGGCGGCATCACCGACGACAACGGTTTCGCCACCTCAGAGGACTTGCCTATACAATGGGCCGCCCGGTCAGCTTGGTTCACCTTCGGTGCCGGTATTAGGGAGGAAAGACAGATACGAAAGATTTGGGCGCTAACCCGTGCGACCGGCCAAACCATCCACGTCCGCAGCTTCATCAACTTCAGAGGCGTGGCTGAGGAGGACAGGTTCACAGAGGTTAATGCCGATGTGCCAGACCCGGTAACCTACGCTGAGGGACAGATACCCCCGGACGGGTTTGCGTTCCAGCTAGAAGTTGACGGCGATGAAGCACCTGCTAGTGTCTTGGCTTTTGGCGTTGACACTGTTCCTCGCAGAGTGCGTTTCGGGAGTTAGTATGGCAAACACCTATGGCACTAACGGTCCTCGCCCCAAGACCACCACGGGCCGAGGTCGTAACAGTGTACGCAATAACGAGTCCAAGCGGCCGGGCGCCATGGACCGCCCCGGCGGCGGGCAGTTCTCTGCTAAAGCACCCACGCTGGAGAAGTCGGGCCTGCCGGGGCTGACCCAACCCAGCACACCCGGTGTTGCCCCAAAGAAGCCCGCAGCCCAGTCGGGCGCCAGCGCCGCCAGCCTGGTGCCATCTACTAACACCGTAGCGAACCTCGCCGCTGGCACGACCGCCATGAACCAAGCCACGGCGATGATGCAGGGCCAAGCCAACGCCATGTCCATTTTGGCCCAGGCCGTAAAGGACAAGCCTGCCACCACCCGGCGTATGGCCAACAGCGTGGCGAAGAACCTGTCCTACGTCCCGGAGAAGTACGAGAAGTGGGTTAATGCGGCGGCCAGAAAATACAACCTTGACCCCCGCCTTGTGGCCTCCGTGGGCCAGGTGGAGTCCGGGTGGTCCAGCAACGTCAACCTAAAGTCCTCCGCTGGGGCGGTAGGCCCCATGCAAATCATGCCCTTCTGGCAGGGGTCCCAGCCGTACAACATCAGGAAGTACAAGGGCAACATCTTCGCAGGGACCCACATCCTGAAAAGCTACATCAACGATTTTGGTATTAAGCGAGGCCTTGCTGCATACAACGCAGGTCCCGGCAATCTCTCCGCAGGACTAGACTATTCCCGCCTCGTGCGGTCCCTATATCGTAAGGCACGGAGGTAACAGTGGCCAAGAAAAAGCAGTTTAACAAACTGGTCAGGCAGTACATGGCCACAGGTGACCCTATCAACGAGGCCAACTTCGGCGGCCAAGCCGCCTCCCTCTACGGGCAGTATCAGGACACGATGAAACTCCTGCGCTTCCAGCGGGGAACTATCAAGCGACAAGCAAAGGACGCCCGTGCAGGCATTAAAGACCAAAGGACCTTCGATACCCAGGCGGCCGCAGGGGCCGCTCTTGAAAGGGGTGCCCTGGGCAGTAGCGCCGACGTGGAGGCAAGGCAACAGGTCGCCTCGACCGCTGCCTCCGCTCTTGCCGCCAACCGTGGGGAACAGGCTAACGCCGTTTCTGGAAACATCGCTAACGCTATGGCTGCCAGACGAGACTACCAGTCCGGGGTTCTATCACTCCTCCAGCAGCAGGCCGCAGCCCGGTCAATGGGCAGCACAGAGAAGTACCTCAATAAGCTCCTCGACTCCCTCGCCTCCGGTGGCGGAGGTAAGGGAAAGCCTGGGGATGGGAAGCCCGGCGACGGGAAGCCCAACGGTGACGGCAACCCTGGCGGAGGAGGCGGCGGACCCGTCCCCCTCCTCTCCTCATTCGGGGAGATTAAAGCCCTGAGTAACCCCCAGACAGAGGCGCTGAAGCGGCGCATCACCCGCAAGATGCAGCAAGTTCACAGCAACCTGGAGGACAAGGGCTACACCATTCTAAACAGCCCCGACGCCAATAAGGTGCTGAAATTCCTGGGGCCGAACGCATCACCCCAGACTGCACAATACCTGACCAAGCTGTACCGTAGGCGCAACTTCATTAATGACCTACTGGACGTTCACAGCAATCAACAGGGGTAGGCATGGCGATTAAACGAGGCTATGACCAGCGGGACACGCTGGCACGTACAAAGGAATTAACAGCGAAGCAGAAGGCCAAAGGCAAGTCCGACTCCTCCTCTGCTATGCAGACGCTGATGCAGCGACAGCGGGCCAACGCTGCCACCACCCAGGCTATCACCGGCCAGGCTTTGGCCAGGGCGCAGGGCGCACAGAACGCCATGCTGTCCACCGTGGCCCTGGGCGCTGGCGGGGCCGTCAGTCCCAGCAAGCTGGCCGACCTCGTGCGGGCGGCGCAGGGTGGCGGAGGCGGCCCGGTGGGCAAGGGCATAGCCGGGCAGTTCGCCAAGAAACTCCGCACCGCCGACTCCAGCCAAGAGTTGTGGCGCAAGATAGCCCGACTGCGGGGCGGTATCTATGACATAGGCGGGGTACACCACGACGAGGGTGACTACGAGAGAGACATTAACGTCAACCGGGGCAAGATGCGCCCGGCAGGAGAGGGCATGACCAGCCCGCAGGAACAGAAGTGGTTGAGGATTCTAGCCCGTGCCATGTACCAGGCATTCGGACAGCACTCAGACGTAGAGATTATAGCCCCAGGTTTCGGCAGCTACTTCGGGCCGGGGACCAGGAACAAGAGCAACTACCCAGGACACGACGCCCACGAACACATTAGTACCCCGTGGTTCTAAGGAGGACCGATGGCTGTTAAGAACGAGTTTAGGAATACGAAAGCCCGGAGGCAGCTTCGGCGTGGCGCCAAAGACATGCGCCGGGTGCGAGTCCGTGGTTACCGTGCCCTAGACAAGGGCATCGAGAACCTCTTTGGGGAGTTGGCCTCCTCGCAGAAGGGTATCATTAAGCAGCTTACCAGGGGCCAGGCACGGGACATGGACCTGCTGCTGGGTATGAAGGCCCGTATGCGGAAGGGCAACAGCCGCACCGCCCACGCCTTCGACGCCCAACTGGACGCCTACGGTAGCGGGGGTGGGATGCTGACGGCTGGCCAGACCGCCGCCCGGAAGGACGTTAGCGCCGACGCGCAGCGGTCCAACGCTGAGGCCCAGGCCGGGGTCCAGTACGGCCGAGGCATCCAGAAAAGCACGTCCGGTATCATGGACATTCTGAAACAAACTACCAAATCTACCGGGGCTGCTGCAGAGTACGCTGCCTCTGAGGCGCTACAACAGCGCACCACGGAGGACACCGCATTAATAGCGCAGCAGCAACACGAGATTGCCATGCAGGAATACGCTGCCCAGCAAGCTGAGGAACAAGCTGCCCGAGATTTCGCCCGGCAGAAGAAACTGGCCCTGTACCAGCAGAAGCTGGCAGAGGGCACAGTCGCCAACGGCGGCGCACTCAGCACTGCAGTCAACGGCCTCGTTAATGCAGCGCAGGCTATCCGGGAGTTCCAGGGTAGCGGCATGTCCAAAGAGGAAATCGAACAGCGTCTACTCTCCAACCCTGACCTGTCCTCCGCTGAGTCCATGGCGATTCAGCGCCTGGTTAATAGTTACTTCTCTAACGAGAAGGGTCGCCTCGACTCTGTGACAGGGGAACTTATGGACGTGGTTCGTGGTATCCCTGGCTGGGAGAAGGCCGGGCAGGGTAAGAAGGACCACCTTAAAGGGTGGGTCAAGGCCAGCCTGCAGGACTACGAGGGCGTCAGCCAAGAGGCCGCCGCCCGCATCGGCGGGGCCGATGTTAAGTCCGGGACCCTGGGCGAGACAACCGCCGCTGCGCTAAAGAAGCGCATAGCGGCCAACGCCGACAGCTACGAACCTGCTGAGGAAAGGGATATTGTCATTAACTGGTTCCGGGACAGCCTAGAGGCGAAACTGGCGGCGGCGGACCCAGACGCCGACCCCTCCGTTATTAAGCAGGTGACCGACCTCTTTGTTGATTCCGACTATGAGAACTGGACGGACGTGGACACCAGCCAGAAGGCTATTAATATCGCCAAGAAGGTCTACTACATGATGCCGTCGCAGTATCGAGGGGTCTTTAGTTCTAAGTTTGAGTCCGACTGGTTCTAAGAGAGGGATGATACATGGGGCTATTCTTGCCCGACACTGAGAACACCACGGCGTCTACTGCCGGGTTTCTCCCAGTAACCACTCCGCCTAACTCTGCCGAAATGGTAGGGACTGGTAGCTTCCTGCCGCCTGAGGCTTCGCCCTTCGGGCAGGAGGCACTAAGTACGTTCGACCTGGGGGACCCTAACGCAAGCATCCAGCAGTCTGTCTTGCGCTACCCCACTACGTCCATAGGCCAGGCCATGAAGGCCCGGCAGGTTGAGATGATGCTAAAGATGGGGCTGGACCCAGAGGTTGACGACCCGGAGGACCTTAGCGGGTTGGAGGCAGCAAGGGCACAGAACGAGGCGGGCATAGCCAAGCTGGCCACGGTTAACCCTGAGTTGGCGCAGCAGATGGTGGACAAGCTGGAGGGCACAGACTCTGCCGACCAGTCGTGGTTCGACAATGTTAAGGACCTGGCCGGGGACGTTCTCTCCCCCGCCGTCAGCATGGGTGGCAAGCTCCTGGAGGTGTTCACCAGGCCTGGCCAGATAATCCCGGAGTTGCTGACAGACGAGGAGGACGACCCGTGGTACGCCGACGTAGCCCAAGCGTTGGGCGGCAACAGCGACAAATACGGCGACGACGTAATCCGTAAGTATTTCGGCAAGGACACGCCGGGCTGGGTACAAGGACTAGGTGGCCTGGGTATCGACATTCTTGGTGACCCCCTCACCTACCTCACCTTCGGTACGGCCGGGGTCGGGCGGGCTACCGCCACAAGCGCATTAGGGAAAGCATCCTTTGGTATTGCCCTTAAAGAAGGTGCCCCCAAGCTGTCAGACGACTTGCTTGGGTTCGCTACTGACCAAATGGCCCAGCGCCTAGCGGGAGTAGGCAGGCTGGGCGGGGACGCCGTAGACGCTTTGGCGCCTATGGCAGTAAAGGGCATAGATGATGAAATCGTTACAGCAGCCGCAGCCAAGTCCGAAGAAATCATTAACGCATTCAGCCGAACCGGACTCAACAAAAACCTCAGCAAAGAAACAATCCAGCACTACCGGCCGCTACTTGAAAAGCGAGCAGCTACCATTGGCGGCATGGAGGGTAGAGGAATCCGTGCCGGGCTTGGAGGGGTTAGGGTCCGTGCTGGTGTTCCCTTCACAAGCCTGCGCTATACCTCAGGTGCCCTTCCATTTACACATGGATTCGGATTCTCCCTCCCCCGAAACTTCTTTCGTGGAATGTCTGGTTTTAATAGACTGGCGAAAGCTACTAATGGACTTGATGCCACTACCCGGTCTACCGTACTCGATGGATTCTTCGACCACGGAGGATGGAGATTTGTAGAGGAGAACTATAACGCCCTCTATAAGCGGGCCACCAGGGGTATGCCCGGCACGTCCAGCTTGTACCGTGCGTCCGAACAGATTGGCCATGTAACCGAACGCTTCTCCAATCACACAGGCTTCTGGCGAAACGCTGGGTGGGCGCAGGTCAAGGCCCACAATATCTCCAGCATGGCCAGGACCGACAGCCGCATGTTCGTGGACAATAACCTTCTCACCCTCCGGGACGACCTTGGCAACACCGTGTCCACAGAGAGGGAAACGCAGCGGGCACTCCGGGCGTTGGCCACTAAAGACAAGACCAAGCTGGCCAACTACGTGGACTACATAGAGGGGAAGGCTGACCCTGCCCTGTTTACTGCAGAGGAGAAGAAAGCCTTGGACCTCGTGGTTGCCCTGCGTCAACAGGGAATGACTGAGTTCAACAAGAAGGGCGGCAAGCTGGCCCACGCCACCCGTGACATTAATACCCCGTCTGAGGCCCACATCGACGACGTTGAGTGGTGGCTAGAGACTGGTGGGGGCAAGGGCGAGATTGGTGGACACGACGTATGGCTGCCTGCTACAGCGGACGGCGCTATTGACGAGTCCCTTATTGACACCACCAACGGTGTGCGGGGTATCCGCTTCTCCACCGTCCAGGGCGAGAACGCCAAGTCCGGCATTATTGAGGTACCCGCCTCAGAGTTGAAGCAGCTACGGGACCCAGAGTTCCGGCTTCGCCGGACCCCAGAGGAACTGGATGACCTGGCTGATGACATAGCCACTAATGGCTTTAATGAACCCGCGCTACTCTCTATGACCGACGACGGCCACATGATGCTGGCTGAGGGTAACCACCGGGTCGAGGCTATGGCCGACGACACGCTGGTCCCCGTCCGGGTCGAGAGGTACGGTGCGGAACCCGACGCCTACGGCCACTGGGTTAAGGCAGAGGACACCCAGAAGTACAAGGCTGTGGCCTCTGACGAGGACACCATACTCGCAGACCACACGCTCCGCCGGGGTCGGGTTAAGACCAACCACCCGCTGGTGGTAGACCTCCGGCCTGGCGCCAAGACTGACGGCGGGCGCATACTGGACCAGCTTGCTGCAGAGGGGGAACAGTCCTTCCGTAAGACCGACCCGGCCGAACACATGCTGGAGGGTGACCTGGAGGACATGGTACCCGGCAAGGTGGGGGAATTTACCACCCAGGTCCTACGGGACCAGGGCTACGACAGCGTTATCTGGCGCTACTCCGACGCAGAGTTTGACGGGGTTGCCTTCCCACCGGTCCACGACGCCGACACCTCCTTTGACCGGGCGTGGAACGCCAAGTTGATTAATAACAATGTCGAGAAGGTGATGGGAGATGGCGAGTATTTCCCTCGCATAGCCACGGACGAGTTAAAGGGTGCCGTGGGTATGAACGTAGGGGACGACGCCACCGTCTGGGCCAGTAAGCTAAAGCGGGCTGAGAGGCGGAAGCTGGAAAGCATGACCACCCGTGAGGCTAACGAGTACCTAAAGAAGGAATACCGCCTCGTGGGTGACGCCTTTGTCATGGACACTATTGAGTCCCACCGCCTGTACGTGGAACAGCTTGGTAAAGATATCGAGAGGTTGTACACCGCACGGGGCGTTAAAGAGATTGAACAGGCGCAGCGCCGCTTTGGCACGGCCAAAGGCTTGGTATCCTCTAACCAGTATAAGTGGCGGGCATCGTCCACCCTAACAGACGAAGCCCTCCGGGGACTGGAGAAGGAACATAAGAAAAGCCTGGAGGCTTATAGTCGGCAGGTGAAGAACAACACCGTGCTGCTAGAGAGGCAGTCGGTCAAGCTGACCGCTGAGTTGGAGAAGGTGGAGGAGGCCATTAAGGGCCTTGGCCGCAGCCACTTGGGGGTCGGCCAGGCCAAGCTGGTGGGCCAGCTACGCCAGCAGGGCGAGAGGCTGGGCCAGGACATTAGAGGGGTATCGGTCAAGCGGGCCAAGCTGAAGGCTACGCTAAAGAAGCTGGACCCAGAGAGGGCGCCCAAGACCTACCTCAAAACCAAGACCGCCCTGGACGAAGCCGAGACTGAGTTCCAGGGATTAATGGCTATGCGTAAGGAACTGCGTGGCGGCAAGCCCCACTTCACTGAGAGTGAGAAGCTACAGGCTGCCCGTGAGGTGTTCCAAGAAAGGCACCAGAAGCTGATACAGAAGATGGACGATGCCGGTGGGGCTAGGGGCATGGTCCGGCTAAAGGCACAGCAGCGGGTTGAGGGTGCTATGCAAGAGATTAACAACATCCGTGCCAGGTACCAGGGCGTCACAGCCAAGAGTACCCCGGCCCTCGTTAATGTCGAGGAGTTCGGTGACCAGATTCATAAGATGGGCTATGTCTCCGTGTCCGGTATCCCCGGCTTGGAGGGTCTACACGCCCACCCCTATATGGCGAAAGAGTTGACCTGGGCGCTGCAGGGCAAGCCTATGAATGCCGCACGGAGGGCGTGGCGTAGCTGGGTCCTAGGGCCATGGAAGCGGTGGGCCACGCTGTATTACCCCGGCTTCCACGCCCGCAACTTCATGGGTGCTTGGTTCAACAACTTCCTGGGCGGGGTGACCCCCGAACACTACGCCGATAACATTAAGAGTCGGGTGGCGTGGCGCAACCCGGAGGGCCGCCAAGCCAACACCAAGCTGTCGGCCAAGAAGGTAGCTAAGTACGGCCTTAACCCTGAGGAATCGTGGACCTACTTCGACCTGGCGGTTGAGATGAACAGTCACGGTATCGTGGCCTCCAATAGCCGGGCGCTGCATGACGCCCTGGTGGACAGCGGCTACCGCACCCGCCAGATAACCAAGTTCGCAGACCGGGGTGAGGTAGCGAAGAAGGCGACCAAGGCCTTTAATGCTAAGTACGTCAGCCCCGGCGCCTACATGCGCCAGATGCGGGGCTGGACTGAGACTACGGAGAACTTCTTTAGGGGCAGCGCCTACCTGGCCGGACTGGAACACGCCGGGGGTGACCCGCTTGGGGCACGTATGTTCTCCATGATGCGCCACGGCGACTATGAGGACCTGACCGACGCAGAGGAAATGATTAAGGACCTTGTGCCGTTCTACAAGTGGTTGAGGACCAACGTGCCGTTCCAGATTCACAACCTCCTGGAGGCGCCGGGCAAGCAGCTTGCTATTGTTAAAGGCGCCCGTGAGTCCTGGGTCGCCGCAGGCCGGGACCCGGAGAAGGACAGAGACAAGCTGGCCGACTGGCAGAAGCAAGCATTAATGCTGCCCGTACCCGGCGGGGACAAGGGCGATGTGATGGCTAACATCAGCTTTGACCTCCCTATGTCGGACCTGTACACCGGGGCCAACGAGTACATCTCCTCCATGCTGCCGGTGGCCATGCCCTTTATCGAGTCCTTCGTCCTAAAGAAGTCCATCTTTACCGGGGCACCCTTGGAGGGTAAGCCCGTCCAGCTTGCAGGCTGGGCGCAACTGCCCGGTGTTCGGCAGGTGCTAGAACCTTGGGTCACCTACGACGCAGAGGGGAACCCTACCATTAAAGACACCGTGCAGAATACCCTGTCCGCCATACCAGTCTTTAGTCGCTTTAAGAACTGGGTGCTGGCAGACGAGAGGGCGGTCAAGAGGCGCAGCGCCGCTATGACCTCTGTGCTGTTCGGTGTTCGGTACGAGGAAACCGGCGAGGAACAGCTAACCGCCAACGAACAAGCATTCTATTACGACATACTCACCCCGCAGATAGAGGCGCTGCGTGAGTTGGGCGTGGAGTTGCCCGATAAAGACATGGTGGCGCCTGAGGTGTTTGAACACCTGGGCTTCAAGCCGCCTGAGACAGACGAGGGCTTGCCTTGGCAGGCCGCAGCAGAGGAGGGATAAATGCTTAAAGCGCCTAAACCGGAGGAGAACTTCGGCGTTAACTGTGTTCAGGGGGAAGCTGACCCTAGGGTTGTGATTGTCCATGAGACACAGGGCACCACCGTAGAGGGTGCTGTTAATACACTAAAGACCCGTAGCGACGGCAGCGCCCACGAGGTATGTGGGCCGGACAGTCGTGGCCGCCTGCGGGTGGTCAAGCTGGTCAAGAGTCTGAGGACTATTCTCTGCCACACCGGGGGCCAGAATACTGGCAGCGTCGGGGTAGAGAAGGTGGGCATTAGCGCCTGGAAGCGGGCCTTTCGCCTAGCGTCCAGGACGGAGAGGCGCAACATCAGTCTCACCGCCTTCCGCACAGCCCGAAACCTTCACAAGATTGGCAGCCCGCCCCGGTACCTTGGGGTGCGTACCCTTAATAGGGGCAGTCATGTCAGTGACTTCCGGGGCTGGTGTTACCACGCCGACTGCACCAAAGCCTTTGGGACTACGACGCACTCTGACCCAGGCATTAAAGGCATTAGCTGGCCGCACAAGCGGTTCAAGACGCTAGTGCGATTCTACTACCAATTCCCCGGCGAGAGGGACCTGGACATTGGGCCTCGCAAAGCACGTCGGCGTTTAAGGAGTGCCCATGAGTAAGCCAGAGATACCTCTCGGCAACGGAAACGGCGGCGCCGTGTTCGTGCCTATTACCAATAAGGATGTGTGGGTGAAGCTAGTTGAATTAG
>WUUC01078257.1_pt1 | contig 19806 bp, 17 predicted proteins | sample 6278441 | NCBI WGS metagenome assembly WUUC01 (sample SAMN13675441, study PRJNA597444) | soil metagenome | isolation source: soil | place: USA: Washington | collected 2017-10
CTGCATAAATCGCACCCTTGAACCACCAGGCTTTTGCGGCGTTCTTTGATGGGGCGCCTTTTTTATCGACCATGAATTCCTGGTTTGAAGTGGTTGCATCGATGATAGCTTTGGCTTCATCGAGTTTACCTTCTTTTAATGCTTTTTCCGCTTTCTGAACGCTTGGTTTCACTTCCTTCTGGCTGAAACCTGCCAGCGGTACCAGCAGTGCTATTACTAACGCGAACTTTTTCATTTTTTGACTGTATTGTTTCTTTTAGGTTTAAGGTCAATCCAAAAATAGGTTTTCTTGATTAATTCACAGCCTCCGCGTCGCCCATCTTTTCAATTTTAGCGACGGATGATATTGAATCGTCTTCGTTCAACTTGATCAGTCGCACGCCTTGTGTGGCGCGGCCCATTACCCTCAGCTCTTCCACCTGTATGCGTATGCTGATTCCCGACTTGTTAATGATCATGAGGTCGTCCTTGTCTGTTACCTCCTTTATGGCAACAAGCTTGCCAGTTTTCTCCGTCACATTGATCGTTTTCACGCCTTTCCCGCCTCTCCGGGTGATCCTGTAGTCGCCCATGTCGGAACGTTTGCCATAACCCTTCTCAGAGACCACCAGCAAGTTGGTTTCTTCTCCTGTGATACAAACCATTCCAATGACTTTGTCGGTAGCGCTGTCCAATGTAACACCCCTTACGCCCGCTGCCGTTCTGCCCATTGGCCGTACATCCTCTTCATCGAAATGCACTGCCTTGCCTTCGCTCTTGGCAATCACAATGTGATTCTTACCGTTGGTCATTGCTACTTCCAACAATCGATCTCCTTCATGAACGGTGATGGCTGTAATGCCATTCGAACGCGGTCTTGAGTAGGCTTCCAGAGATGTTTTTTTGATCACCCCTTTCTCGGTGCAAAGGATCACATAGTTGTTTTCAACATACGCGGTGTCTTCAAGATTCTTAACATTAAGAACTGCCTTTACTCTGTCCCCTGGTTCGATGTTAAGTAAGTTCTGGATCGCCCGGCCTTTCGATACTTTGTTTCCTTCAGGAATTGCATACGCTTTGATCCAGTATACCTTGCCGAATTCTGTAAAGACGAGCAAGTAGTTGTGGGCGAGTGCAACAAACAGGTGCTCGGTGAAGTCATCTTCCTTGGTCGTCACGCCGCGCGAACCAATTCCCCCTCTTCCTTGTGTGCGATACTCCGACAATGAAGTTCGTTTCACATACCCTGCGTTAGAAATGGTAATAACCATTTCCTCGTTCGGGATCATGTCTTCTACGGTGATGTCGTCGTCATTGTGAACCACTTCGGTACGCCGCTTGTCGCCGTAGCGTTCCTTCATCTCGAGGAGTTCATCTTTGATGATCTGCATCCTAAGCGGCTCGCTGGTGAGGATCTCGTTTAGTTTAGAGATCAAATCTTTCACTTCTTTGTATTCCTGCTGGATCTTATCACGTTCCAGGCCGGTAAGTCGCTGCAACCGCATTTCGAGAATGGCCTTCGACTGTATCTCTGAAAGGCTGAATGTTTTCATCAGCCCATCTTTCGCCACATCTGGATCTTTGGAATTCCTGATCAATGCGATGACTTCGTCGAGGTGATCCAAAGCGATGAGGTAACCTTCCAATATATGTGCGCGACGTTCCGCTTCTGCAAGGTCAAACTTGGTGCGACGAACGATCACTTCATGCCTGTGATCGACAAAATGAAGAATAAGCTCCTTCAGGTTTAATGTTTGTGGTTTGCCTTTTACCAGGGCCACGTTATTAACACCAAAAGAGGACTGGAGTTGAGTGTATTTGTAAAGATTGTTGAGAACGATGTTTGGAATGGCATCTTTCTTCAGGTCGTATACGACACGGTATCCATCGCGGTCGGACTCATCCCGCAGGTCACTGATCCCTTCGATCTTTTTATCATTGATCAAAGCGGCAGTCTTTTCGATCATCATCGCTTTGTTCACCTGGTAAGGGATCTCTGTAACGACGATCTGTTCCTTTCCGGATTTAGTGGTAACGATTTCTGCTTTGCCACGGAGCACTACTTTTCCCCTTCCCGTTAGAAAGGCTTCCTGCACACCGGAATAACCGTAAATGATGCCGCCTGTCGGGAAGTCAGGGGCAGTCACAAACTTCATCAATTCGGGAATTGTGATCTCGCGGTTGTCGATAAACGCCATAATGCCATCGATAATCTCAACAAGATTATGTGGCGCCATATTGGTGGCCATACCCACAGCGATACCTGACGATCCATTGATCAAAAGGTTGGGAACCTTTCCGGGAAGAACGGTAGGCTCTGTTAAAGAGTCGTCGAAGTTGGATTGAAAATCAACTGTGTCTTTGTTGATGTCAGCGAGTAACTCTTCAGCAATACGACGAAGCCTCGCTTCCGTATAACGCATCGCTGCGGGTGAGTCCCCATCAACAGAACCGAAATTGCCTTGCCCATCGACCAGCGTGTAACGAAGTGACCAGTCTTGCGCCATACGCACCATCGTGTCATAAACAGAGGCATCACCGTGCGGATGATACTTACCGAGCACCTCTCCCACGATCCTGGCAGATTTCTTATAAGACTTGTTGTAGTTTACACCCAGTTCCTGCATACCGTATAACACGCGGCGGTGTACGGGTTTCAATCCATCTCTTACGTCCGGGAGCGCGCGTGAAATAATAACCGACATCGAATAGTCGATGTAGGCGCCACGCATTTCATCTTCAATGTTGATGGGTATGATGTTCTGCCTTTCAGGCGAGGGAGTACCGGATTCTTCAGCCACGTTTGGATACTGATTTGAGGGTTAAGATTCTATTTCGTGAAGGGCAGAAAGATGTTTGCTGGAAGCGCAGTACCTCGCCATGCAGGGGATTGCATTGCGCGTCGACAAGACTGCCGACATAATGTTAGGGTGCCGTTTCACAATCAATTTTATCACCAATTACTTGCTACGTTTTCACATCCTGAGTTTCCGATCCGAACAGTATGGAAATCATTCTGTTACGAGTCTGAAAAGGACGCGGCAAGGTAAGGAAAATTGGCCGAAGTGGGACCATCCCAGGCTGGAAAAACAGCATTTTTTATATCAAAATCGCCGCTTTTTTGAACGCCTAATATGGGTTCAATTTCTTCTTATTCCGCCCTTTGTATTTGATCAGTTTGCGGTAGTTCTCTCCGTACATCGGGTTCTGCTTTTTCCAGAATTTATGCATCCGGCTCCGGTACTCCCGGTCGCCGTGTGCGTGGTTGAGCTGGGCTTCACAGTCCTTGTGATAACAACGTGGAAGTTCGGGAATGCTCCAGGTAAAACCGACGTTGGCATAAAACGCATTGAAACTGTGATCAACGGGTACGCCACCCGGAACGGAGATCGTGTAGTTCTTTATCTCAAACGACGGCCGCGCGAAAACCCTCAGGTTTTCGGAGAAATGATATTCTGCGGTAATGCCCAGGTTGGCATAAACACCTTTCTTGATCAACGGTTTAAGGAAGTTATTGCCTGGACTAAATCCCCCGACATTCGCGTCTGCCGTAAACAGGAAATATCCGAGCCGATAAAACGAAACACCGACCGTACCGAAGTATTTCCGCATGAACCCCGCGGGGCGGTCGGGTTGAAAGCCTGTGAGACGGTCCTTGAATGTCATTGGCTGGAAGGGTCCAATAACCATGATCTCATAAGAATACCCGGCACCTAACCGGTACCGTTCCAGGAACTCATAATGAACGGTGGCCTTTAGGGGAATGTTGATTCCAAGGCCCTTGAAACGCAATCGGGCAGTATCGGAACTGATGAGATAACTGTCCGGCGCAGGATCCAGTGTATCGGCAGTTATCTTATTTACCCAGTTAACGTACCGCGAATTCGGATTACTAAGGGAAAATATCCGGGTGTCATGCCCGATCGGTTGGATCACACCAAAACCTTTTACCTCGTGGCGAAAGAATGTGTTGCCGTAACCGGTGCTTAAGCTGAACTGAAAATTCTTAAGGATACGCCGCCCCCATGGTTTGCGTTCGGCATAGAAGTTATCTAACGGAAAAGTGGGCTTGTCTTCTTTATCGTCCTGGGCGATCGCTGCAACAGGCCAGGCAGAAAACAGGATCAGGACGAGCGATATGTGCCGGATAAGTCTCAGGAGTGGACAGTCTTAAAACGTAAATTTACTTAAAAAATTGTGGCCTGGGCGTGTTTAGCACACACCAACAACCCATTTCTCAGGCCTGGCTTTGGCCTGCTTTCTTGAGATTACTTATGGTACCCTTCGGATCGGCAGAGCTAAAGACAAAATTTCCCGCTACAAGTATATGTGCACCTGCGTCGATCAGTGCATGTGCATTCTTTTCATTCACGCCTCCATCAATTTCGATCAGTGCGGTTCCATTTCGGCGTTGGATCAGTGACCGAAGTTCCCTGATCTTCTCATAGGTGTGCTCAATGAATTTTTGTCCACCAAAACCGGGGTTCACTGACATTACGCATACTACATCAATGTACTGGATCACATCATGCAGCGCACTAACCGGCGTGTGCGGGTTGATAGCCACTCCGGCCTTCGCTCCCAGCGAGTGGATCTCGTCGATACTTCTATGTAAATGTGTGCTTGCTTCAACATGAATAGAGATCACGTCGGCACCGGCATCGCGAAACGTTTTCAGGTAGCGTTCCGGTTGTACGATCATCAGGTGAACATCCAGCGGTTTGCGTGCATGTTTCTTAACAGACTGTATGACCGGAACGCCGAATGAAATGTTCGGAACGAAAACCCCATCCATTACATCAATGTGGACCCAGTCGGCTTCACTTTCGTTGATCATGGTGATCTCCTTTTGGAGATTCGAAAAATCGGATGCTAGTATGGACGGAGCAACAACGGGAAAATTCACTTGTGAACTCAGATTTTGATCAGCCGGAAGGTTTTAAAATTATTGATTGTTTTGACCTTAACCAAATATGTGCCCACCGCCAGGTTGGAGATATCGACTTCAAGTGGATTGTTGGACCATGTGATCCTGACCCGTTTCTCGTTCAGCACTTTGCCCGTTGTGTCATAAATAACTACGTCGGTGTCCTGGTTAGCTTGCTTGAGCAGGATATGAAACTTCCCTGTGTTGGCAGGATTCGGGTAAATCGATATCGGATCGTTAGTCGTTCCGAACTCGAGCATGTTCCGCACGGTAAGATAGTTGGGCACTCCGTATCCAACGAGGTTATCAGGATTTTCGGCATGTGAACCACTACTTACGATCATATCAGCAATTTGCTTCACCGGAACATTTGGAAAACGTTGAAGCAGACCAATCGCTAAACTCGTAACAACCGGAGCAGCAACTGATGTACCCGTAACTGTACCATTTGCACCCGACGGTCTTATCACCGCCGTGCCACTACCAAGTGCCACGACGTCGGGTTTGATACGGCCATCGGAGGTTGGGCCACGTGAGCTGAATGAACTTCGCGTGCCTTGCGCTGTGATTGATCCTACCGCGATCACTCCATCAACATCCGCTGGTGGCGTAACTAACCCCCATGAGAGATTGCCTTCATTGCCTGCACTGACAACCACAAGTATACCCTTATCGAGCGCCTCCCGGGCCGCCACTGAAACTACGGCGGTCTTTCCATCAAGATCAGTACTCTTGTTATAATCCATTGCAGGGTCGTCAAACTCGTTGTAACCCAGGCTTGAATGAATAATATCTACGCCCGAACTATCTGCGCGTTCCGCAGCAAACAACCAGTTGTATTCCTCTATGCGGTATTCATTGTATACATCTTCCGTCACATACAATTGAAACGTTGCATCGAAAGCACCACCTGTATAAGTTGTAGAGTTGGCGGCCATCACAGAAAGTACAGAGGTGCCATGGTCATCGTAGCGATAAACATTTGAAGTGTTCGTCGTGAAATCATGGGTGGAAGAGACGCGATTTTCATCAGCCAGGTGTTGAAATGGAACCGCCATATCGACACCCTGGAATCCTGCGTCAAAAACAGCAACCAACACACCGTCGCCGGTAACAGCGTCGGCATGCATATCATCGATCCCCAACATTTCCAATTGCGATTTGGTTGCCGCAGCACCCGTAGTTTGTTTGGCTTGTTTAAAAGATCGCGTTCTTCCTGAAGAAAGTTTGATACCAGGCGCTACTAATTTGTAGTCGGAAACAAATGTAAGTTGAGCGATCTTTGCGGTGTCAGCAGGCGTCGCCTGCACAAGTGCTGCGTTCAACCACTTCGACGTGTAAAACGCTTTTGCGCCTGTGGCATTGAGCTGTTGCACATACGCCGGATTAACTGGCAGATCTTTTTCAGTGATGGCAACATCTTGTTTGATCCGCCTTGTAATTGCCCGGCCAGACAGGAATTGTTCCGGAGCAGAAATGGAATATGGCGTGGCCGATTTGTCTTTAAAGAAAACGATATAGCGATCCTGTGCAATGCCGGTATTCGCCAACACGAAGAAAAAAACCGCGAATAAAACCCGCCCCCTACTCATTCGATCCGAATTCCTTTAATTCCATGCGATATATTAAACCGCTAGTTACAAATTGCTTGCCATAGCAGTCCTGTTCGGTGCAATATTCAAGAACTTCCGCGACCCTTTGGGCCAGACCCACGTTGCGCACATACACTTCAGACCTGATGTCCTTCTTTACCAAAATGTCCTTGTCGTCGTGGTGTCTGATCGTAACAGCCTGCCCCGCCGTGACGAACTGATTCGTGAAGGTGTCGCTGACCTCAAACACATCATAGCGATCGCATTTCTGCCCATTGCATTGCTCATCTCCGCCTTCAGTGTTGAAGGCGTTGCCGTTCCAGCGGAGACCAACTTCGACTGGAAATTGAAGCTTGACATACCTTGTGTTGCCTTCCGCAACAACTGCTTGCCGGGTGTCGGCCCAGGACGTCCAGGTTCCAGCCGCGCTCCAGGGCGCAGACGTCCCGGTCCTTTTCTCACGCCGGATAACATATGCGGTGCTACCAGCGGAATTTAGAAACGAATCAACCACGGTCGTACGCAATTCAAACTTGAATTCACTTGGGACATTTTGAACAATACGAGTCGAGTCCACCTCGTAGATTGCCCACGATCCTACGCGCAAAGGAAAGTATGCTGTTCCGACATCCACAGGTAACTCTTCCACAGGGTCACACGACAGTGTAAGCACCGCAATAACAAGGAAAGAAGCACGGCAAAATCTCAACAGCACGGTTTTATAACGAAACAAAGTTATTTTTCTTTTTGATATTTGACGATGTCGTTGAAAGCACGGGTAAAAGTTGGAAGCGTAACCAGCCTGAGTGAGGCCCGGTATTGCGCGGGAATGGGCGTTGAATTGCTCGGGTTCCCCGTAGGTGCGGGGGGGTTGTCGCCTCAACAGTATAAACAAATTATTGACTGGATCTCCGGACCGGAGCTTGTCCTGGAAGCGACAGTCCAGTCGTCAATTAGTGAAATAACCGCTCAGTATTCTGGTCACTTCGTGCAAATTTCCTCTAAGCAGCTTCATTGGCTCGAAGGCAGTAACGTCAGGTTCATCATCAATATTCACGATGAAGAGTGGAGCGGCATTCAATCGCAACTTAAAGAACATTACAACATTGCGTATGTGATCGTTCGTGCTTCTTCGTTAGCGGTAGCGACGGAGATCGGGAAACATTTTCCTGTATTACTTGCCACTAACAATCCCGCCGATGTTGCGCTGCTGGCTGCCTCGCCGGTAGCAGGGCTGTCGTTGACCGGCACGCGTGAAGAGAAACCAGGATTACAGGATTACTCGGCGCTTGCAGCCATCCTTGAACAACTGGAAGAGGACTGATTGAAGTAAGTTATTTGGCAGGAGTTGATCCATCACGTCGCGAACTTTGTAATGAGTTTTTCTACCGCATCGCCGGTAATATCAGGAAAAGCAATATCCAATTCATTTCCACCATCGAGCCACTTCTCAATTTTCCTCAAAGATTTTTTCTTCAGCCGTTTTAGTAAGGGTACTCCGAGCTTTTTCAAAGCTGCAGCATTGCAATGTTGTTCATACTGGCTTTTCATCGGGACAACCATCAACTTTTTATTGAGATGCAAAACTTCAGCGGGCGTTTCAAACCCTGCTCCGCACAACACACCAGTGGCGGCAATAACACTCTCGACGAAGTCTACGCCGCTTACGGGGTACACGGAAATTCTTCCGACATGATAAGGCGTTTTGGTATGTTTTGAAAAAATGCGCCACTTCACTTTTGGGAACTTAAGAAACAATTTCACTAATTTCTTGTCGTCAAATGCGGGGAGATAAACTGTGTAATGTCCTTCGTCGCGGGGCTTTGCGTCACGAATTACTTTCCGTATCACCGGCGTAAAAATATTTTTATCGTACTCTTCAAAGTGAAAGCCAACATATTTTTTTACAGGGGCGTAATTCCGGATCATCCACTCACCGAAAGGATCAACGAACTTTGGCCGGGGTGAATGAGCTGAAAGCAACGCCGATTGATGACTGAGCCCAACACACCTGATTTCCTTTTTGCGACATGCCCATGCACTGATCGGCTCGAAGTCGTTCACGACCACGTCGTATTTCTGCACAGGGAAGTCACTTACCTCTTTAATGAAGTCGTGGGAGCTGTTGAGTTTGAAAGTTTTGTAAAAGTTTATGCCACCTGACTTTCCAAAATAGAAACTTAAACCTTTCGATTTGTATTTTACCGGGAAAGGAAGGCCTACTTCAGCCTGCGCCCCGCTAACGAAAAGATCGACCTGACCAAACTTCCTGAGTTCGGGAACAATGTCGACGGCCCTGCTGAGGTGTCCGTTTCCAGTTCCCTGAATGGCATAAAGGATCTTCATTTTTTAAGCACCATAAGCTCGTTGACAAGGTCTTTAAATATCTCATCATTGTCCAGGTGAACCCTGAATCTCTTGTTGAGGTTAAGGGATTGCGCCACATCATCCTCCAGGTAACGATAAATACGCCACTCTCCTTTGTCAAATTCCAACGCTGTGAGATTCTCGACCCAGTCGCCGGAATTCAGGTAAGTGACTTCTCCCTTTGTTGTTACGATCTTTTTGATACATGGACAATGAATGTGCCCGCAGACAACATACTCATACCCGTTGCTGATAGCTATACCGGCAGCGGTAGTTTCAAAATCGTTCACGAAATTGACCGCTTGCTTAACGCTGTCCTTTACTTTTTTTGACAGTGATATCTTTCCACGCCCGAATAATTTCAGCAGGAAGTTTACAAACGTATTAATAACGATCAGCGAATCATATCCAATAGCACCAAGCTTTGCAAGCCATTTGGAATAACGCATTGTAACGTCGAATACATCGCCATGAAAGATCCAGGCGGACCGACCTCCCAGCTGAATTACTTTTTTGTTGGCGATTTGAAAATTACCCAACCGGAATCCGGCGAACTTCCGTAGCATTTCGTCATGATTTCCTGTAAGATAGGTGACCCTCGTTCCCTTTGTTATAATTCCTGTAATGTGTTTGATGATCTCCATGTGCGACCTGGGCCAGTATCGCTTGCTGAACTGCCACATGTCTATGATGTCGCCGTTGAGTATGAGTTTTTTTGGTCGTACCGATTTGAGATACTTCAGCAATTCCTCAGCATGGCAGCCATAAGTTCCCAGGTGAACATCGGAAAGTACGATAAGCTCGACGTCCCTTTTTCTTCTTTTGCCCATAGATTAAAAAATGGCTCCTGTTAGGTCAGGAGTAATTCATTTATAAGACACTGAAAGATAAGTGTCCGGCAATACGTGTGGTTTACAGAGATATTATGAAACTGTTATTTGCCTTTAGGCCGGTACTCGATCCCGAAAGTGATGAACGAATCGCCTATGCTCCTGCCCAGATCGCGGTCGTTAACGAACGGAGCATAGTTCCACGTGGTGTAAATTCCCGCGCTGCTTCCATTCGTAAATCCGCGCCTGAAGACTACGCGACCGAACACATTGTAGGTCGAGATCGCGTAGAACGATTCTTCAAAATCGGGAGCCACACTCGCTTTTAGTTGTCGTGTTGACAATGACAAATACTCCATCCCTCCACCAAAGTCAACAAAATATCCGGTGTGCACCGGAATTGTTTTAAGGATCTGCGCGCCGATGGTAAAACATGCACCAGATGTTGTTTCAATCAACGATCGGTCGACCAAAAGTGTTAATCCATCTTTGTTGTTCATGGGGCGCAACTTCAGAACTGCTTCAACACGCACGCCACTGGTGCGGTTAATTTTTGCGCCTATCGATACGCCAAACTCGGCCGTACCACCAAAGGCCCGGGAGAGTGTGCCAATAGGTTGCCAAGAGCCGACATGGAAACTTCCTGTTCCAAGTGGATCCCAGCGGTTTTTACTGGTCTCATCCATCATCTGCCACGTGAGTGTGTTGTTAAAATCGCCGGAGCTGAGTAATTCATCGAACCTTTCTATGTTCGCGGTAAACAGCGCGCAAGCAAGGAACTCGTCGGTACCATACCGGATGCCCTCAATTAACTGTAGTGCCCACTCCTCTGTCCAATGGTCGAATGCGGATTCAAAAGGAACGTAACCGTAACGTTCCCGGTCGTAGTCATACACGTCGAGGTAAACATAGTCGGAAACACGAACATTGAACTCGCCGAAATATTCGGGGATAAATTGCTGGACTAGTTCATCGCAGTTCTGCTGACGTTGAAGCTGTAGCAAGATTTTCGCTCTCAATAATGGTTCACTTTGAGGACACCATTTTTCCCATTCTTGAATTGCTTCAGCTATTTCGGTCGTCTGCGGGTAGGTAAGGTTCGACAAGAGAATACTTATACGCGAAGCAACCGCGCTACAGGTGGTGTCGCGTGGTGCGTCTTCGAACTTTATCGTATCGGGTAACTGGGCAATTGCCTGAACGGCGCCCAGGAAAAGCACGCAACACAATGTTATTCTTATCAACACGCGCATGAAGGATCCTCAAACAATGCAACTGCGAATATCGTCACTCGCTATTTCTTAAACACAAACCTCAGGTACTTAATCTTTTCTCCTTTTGCCGAGAACATCTCCTCATACCGCGTTTTAATATTGTGGCATTCATCGGCGAGATCGGAGGCGTAAAGATCAGAGGTCACCCTTAGGTTCACCACATCCGTACGTCGCTGTATTTCCTGAAGACTGAATTCAAACAGAGCTGTATTGTCCGTCTTGAAACGAAACCATGCCCCAGCACTCAATAAATTGCTGAACATTTCAAGAAACCGCGAACTCGTAAGCCTTCTCTTGGCATCCCTTTTACGGGGTCGCGGATCCGGAAATGTTAGCCAGATCTCATCCACTTCCCCAGGTGTAAAAAAACTTTCAATGTTCAATATCTGCGTTCGAAGAAATGCAACGTTCTTCAGATTTTTTTCGATCGCCCATGAACTCCCTTTCCATATCCGGTCCCCCTTGATGTCGACACCTATGAAATTGCGGTCCGGGAATAACTCAGCCAAACCGATCGTATACTCTCCCCTGCCACAGGCCAACTCGACAGTGATTGGTTTTTCATTCTTGAAATAATCACTTCGCCATTTTCCACGGATCTTTGTATAGAGATCTTTTCCAGCTTCAATCACATTATCGCGACCAGCATTGATCTCGAATCGTTTCAGTTTGTTTTTCAATGAGGTAAAATTACAGGGAATCAATTTCAGCAACCACGAAAGTACTTCCTCCCACGAAAATCAGATCGTCGGCGGATGCCCTTGCCTTTGCTGCGGCAATTCCAGCATTCACATCCTCAAAGACACTACCTTCCAAACCCGCTTCTTGTGCTTTTACCGACAACTCATAAGCAGGTAGCGCCCGTGGGATCTTCGCTGCACAGAAATAATACGTGGCGCTGCGAGGTAACAATGCGAGGATCGTGGAGATATCTTTCTCTTTCACCATACCTAGCACAATGTGAAGCTGGCTGAATTTTTCCCGTGCAACCTGCCGTAAAATTTGTCTGAAGCCATCTTCGTTATGGCCTGTGTCGCAAACAATTCTGGGACGCTCCCCTAACACCTGCCAGCGACCTTTCAACCCGGTCGTTGAAATAACGTTGGCAAGCCCCTCCCGCACCGCGAGATCACTGATATTAAATCCTTGTTGCCGCAACTGGTCCACGCACATCATCACACCAGGAATATTCAATTCCTGGTAAATGCCTGTCAGCGGAAAGCGATTGACATCGTGTACTTTTATTGATTTGAAATATATGGCGAGTTGATCATTGTTTAGTTCCGCTCTGTAAACGTCATCAGCAAAGTGAATAATGGAATCCATCTCCATGGCACGATCAAGAAACACCTCCTGTATCTCCACTTGTCGTTGTGCGATGACTGACGGTATATGGCGTTTGATTATTCCCGCTTTTTCCCTGGCGATCATTTCAAGTGTGTTGCCCAAAATATCCTGGTGATCGTAACCAATATTCGTGATCAGCGAAACAACTGGTGTGACCACATTGGTAGAGTCGAGCCGTCCGCCAAGTCCGGTTTCAATAACAGCGATGTCAACATGATTATCCGCAAAATACTGGAAGCACATCGCTACCGTTAGTTCAAAAAAAGATGGCTTCACAACCTGGATCAGGTCCATTGATTCGTTAACAAAGGCGACAACGTATTGGCGGTCGATTTTAGTGCCATTGATCCTGATCCGTTCTGTAAAGTCTTTCAGATGTGGTGAGGTGTATAAACCAGTACGATAACCGGCCTGCTGGAGGATCGACGCGAGCATATGCGAAGAGCTGCCTTTTCCATTTGTACCCGCAACGTGGATAGATTTAAATTTAAGTTCGGGATTTCCGAGTGACTTGCACAGCGCAACGGTATTGTGAATGTCTTTCCGGTAAGCCGCGGAGCCGATGTGATGAAACACCGGCAGGGTTTCATACAAAAAAGCGATCGTCGATTCGTAAGAGTTGAACTTCATGTTGTCAACCTGCCTGCCACGCTCTGCCGAAGCCGCTGCCTGGCGGCAGGCCGGGGTGCAAAGGAATTAAATCGCCTGCCATAACACAAGTGGAAATAAAAAAGCCACCCTTGTTCAGGATGGCTTTCTTTAAAATTGAAATTGCCTGGTTACTTGCCGAGCTTGATCAGTTTATAGCCGACAGAAACCTGGAGCACTTTGTTCTTCAATGAGATCGGGTTTGTGGTTGTCGATGGCTGAATTTTAATGTCGGACAAGCCAAAGTTGTATCGGGCATCAACGGTAAGACCGAAAGGCAGGTCCCAACCGGCACCAACCGCCACCGCATAATCCTGTTTTTTCAATGTCTTAGGATCATCTGCGGCAGAACTCGCAGCACGTTTCAAATCAGCTACCGACAGAAAACTGAGCTGCGGCCCGAGTTGGAAATTTAAACCCAGTGGCAGGTACAGTTTAAAAATTATCGGCACGTTAATGTAGTCGAAGTTCGCTTCGTAATTCTGGTTATCAAATGTGAACGTGCTGCCTTGTCTTGAGAACAACACTTCCGGTTGAATACCGAAGGCCGTGATCTTCACAAGGGCAAACGCGCCCGCATTGAACCCTGTGCGGTTATCGATGTTCGATGCACCTTGCTTGATGTCGAATTTCGACAAATTCACGCCACCTTTCAGACCGATTGCGAATTGTGCCTGCGACATCCCATGGAAAGAGATGCCTGCAACCATCAATACAATAAAAAGAATTTTGGATTTCATAGTGTATTAGTAATCAAACCAAATTTAGCACAAATTATTGTCTTTGACCAAGGTAAACCTGGAAGGCAACACGCAAATACAAACCACTTGTGATATCCTTCGAATCATCGTCTTTGTCTGTGTCGGTGTCGACCTGGTAGGAAACGATCGGTTCAATTGCAACAAAGTCGTTCAGGAAATATGCGTATCCAACGCCAAGGCCCCAAAGGAAATTACCGAATTTATCTTCAGTTGTGGTGTTGTTGAATTTCGTCTTCCCTTTGCTCGACCCGCCGCCTATGGTACCCTGAAAGAATATGCCCTCGTCGAGATAGTATCTCACAAATGGGTAGAGTCCTATCGTCGAATTGCTGTAGGTTACCGATGGCGTGCCATCACTTTTTGATTTCGACGCGCTGAGCATCAGGCTTGCACCCACCGCAAGGTTATCCATCACAAAATATCCGGCCTGCGGACCGAGACCAAAGCTCGTTGATGTACCGTCTGTGTTGGTGCCTGCATCTGTCTTTGTTTTCATCGTCGTTGTGCTGAACCCAACGGAACCACCAGCCAGCCAACGGCCCTGATTGAATTGGGCGAATACACCAGTAGTCGAGATCAGTAAAGCAATAAGTAAAACTATTCTTTTCATATGAGGGTTGATTATAAATGTTTTCTAAAGTAAAGAATACGTATTTCAATGAATATAGTTATCTGGATTTCGGTAAAAACGCCCGTTATTAAGCTGTTATGAGCGACAGGATTTGCTCCTGTTAGGTTACCTTCGCTTCATTTCAATGTCGTGAAGACACGCCCACGTTTTCATCGATCCCCAGTTCGGGGTTACGTCCTTTGATATTCGAAAAAAATCCAATAATCTTCTTCATGTCACCGTCAAAGTCGGCAGGGTAGATCGGCGTGCCAATAACGACAGCCTTCGATCCGAAATCAAACCCCACAGGAACAACCGGAACTCCCGCTGATTTCGCAATAAAATAAAATCCTGTTCGGAGTGTCGTCACTTTCTTCCTGGTACCTTCTGGTGCTAACGCTAACATGAAATGGCCGGACGATTTGATCGCTGCCGCCACTTGTTCAACCATATCGCTGCTTTTTGACCGGTTGACCGGGTAGCCACCTAACGCGCGAAACAACCAACCATAAGGTGGCTTAAAAAGTTGGCTCTTCCCAAGGAATTTTGCTTTGTGAAGTTGCAACACACTTCGCGCCGCAACACCTACAACGAAATCCCAGTTACTTGTATGAGGACCGACCGCAATCACCAATTTTTTCAGGTTCGGTGGGAACGATCCAACAACTTTCCATCCGAAAAGTTTAAACATCAAAAGATAAAATGGTCTTAGCAACTGGTTATAGTAAGTTATCGATCAGATCATCATTAGCGATAAAAGGCATTGTGATCTGGAGTTCTTTGTTAAGCATTTGTGCTTCAGCTGCAGCGTACAATGCAGGTTTGTTCCTCGCCCACGCCCGCCGTGCAATACCATTGTTAACATCGAAGTGAAGCATGGAACGCAACTTGCTGTCTGCTTCCTGAGTGCCATCGAGAACCATACCGAAGCCGCCGTTAATCACCTCACCCCATCCTACCCCGCCGCCGTTGTGAATAGATACCCATGTAGCGCCGCGAAAGGAATCGCCAATAACATTGTGTATCGCCATGTCGGCGGTGAACCGCGATCCGTCATATATGTTCGACGTTTCCCTGAAAGGACTGTCTGTGCCTGATACGTCATGATGATCGCGGCCTAACACAACCGGTCCTATCGTGCCAGCTTTGATCGCCTCGTTGAATGCAGTTGCAATTTTAATTCGCCCCAGGGCGTCAGCGTAAAGAATGCGCGCTTTTGAACCGACAACAAGGTTGTTTGCCTTCGCGGTCATGATCCAGTTGATGTTGTCTTCCAACTGAGCTTTGATCTCTGCAGCGGCATCGCGACGGAGTTCAGTCAGCACTTGTGCCGCAATCCTATCCGTTTCATCAAGATCTGCTTCCTTTCCCGATAAGCAAACCCACCGGAATGGACCGAAGCCATAATCGAAACATACTGGTCCCATGATGTCCTGGACATATGAAGGATACCTGAACTCATCTTTACCGGGCATCATCACATCAGCCCCTGCGCGGGAGGCTTCAAGAAGAAACGCGTTCCCATAGTCAAAGAAATATGTTCCGCGATTTACATGACGATTGATGGCCGCCGCATGTCTGCGCAGCGACGCCTGCACATGCTCTTTAAATTTTGCAGGTTCCGCTGCCATCATCCTCCCCGATTCTTCAAATGAAATTCCAACGGGATAATATCCGCCGGCCCACGGATTGTGAAGCGAAGTTTGATCTGATCCAAGGTCAATGAATATTTCTTGTTGGTCGAAATATTCCCAGACTTCCACGATGTTACCCAGGTATGCCAACGATACCATTTCGTGCGTGCGTTGCGCATCTTTTACTCGTAGCGAAAGGGCAGAAATGCTTGTAAATATCTCGTCGACCCAACCCTGTTCATGGCGTTTGCTGGCGGCCTTTGGATTGACTTCCGCAATCACCGTGATACATCCTGCTATGTTGCCGGCCTTTGGCTGTGCCCCACTCATACCACCAAGTCCTGAAGTGACAAACAATTTACCGGCGAGAGACTCACCTTGCTTCGCAATCTTGCGGCCCGCGTTGAGAATGGTGATCGTCGTTCCATGTACAATGCCTTGAGGTCCGATGTACATGTACGAACCAGCCGTCATCTGGCCGTATTGCGTAACACCTAGCGCATTGTACTTTTCCCAATCGTCCTGTTTTGAATAGTTGGGAATCATCATTCCGTTGGTGACGACCACGCGGGGAGCGTTCTTCGATGATGGAAACAATCCAAGTGGATGTCCGGAATAAATATGGCAGGTTTGTTCGTCCGACATTGTTGCCAGGTATTTCATCACCAGGCGATACTGTGCCCAATTCTGAAACACAGCGCCATTACCTCCATATGTGATCAATTCATGTGGATGCTGTGCTACTGCCGGATCAAGATTGTTCTGTATCATCAGCATGATTGCGGCAGCATGCATGGTCCTGGCTGGATATTCAGCGATAGGGCGCGCGTACATTTCATGGTCGGGCCTGAAACGGTGCATGTAGATCCGACCGTATGCTTGCAGTTCGTCGAGAAATTCTGCTGCCAGTATGTTGTGGTGTCTTTCGGGAAAATAACGCAGCGCATTCCTTAGCGCTAATTTCTTTTCATCGCGCGAGAGTATGTCTTTTCGCCGCGGTGCGTGGCTAACAGTTGTATCATAAGGTTTGGGGGCAGGCAATTCAGGCGGGATTCCCAGGAGAATTTCCTCTTTGAACGAGATCGCCTTACCGATCATGCTGGAGTCGTTTTCTGAAAGTGGCTAAGTGAGAAATTCTCTTTCGTGAATTTATAGCCCGCTTCGAAGATCTGTCTGGCTTTGGCCATTTCAAAAACGCTGAACCTTCCCATGCCTGGAGGTTCGATCACCACATCGCACAGCATCCGGCTCGCCTGCGTGTTCGCCGCTATCGCAAGAAGCAAACTCCGTTCGATAACAGCTTTAAGACTGTGCTCGTCATACTCTGATAGAATATGGTTGCAATTTGAACCGATCACAAAATCGCACTTGTCGCGAATAGGTGCTACGGGGAGATTATCAAGCAGACCGCCATCGACATAAAGACCGCCATCAATTGCTACGGGATTAAAAACAGCGGGAATACTACAGGAACTTATGATAGCAGGTACCAATTCACCTTGCGTGAAGTAATGGATCTTCCCTTTTCGGATTTCCGTTGCCGCTACCGTAAGCGGGATACGAAGGGATTCGAAGCTATTTTCCGGAATGTGTTTCAGCAACAACAATCGTAAACCCTCCATCCTTAGCAGCCCGCTCCACGCCCATGTAGGTCGAACAGACTTAAAAATACTCAGTGCGTGAACCACCTCCAGTATCTGGTCTGGCGAATGGCCCGCTGCATAAAGAGCGCCAACAATCGATCCGGCACTTGTGCCTGAAAGCATCCCGATCTTCACTCCCATTTCTTCAAGGGCCTTGATTACGCCGATATGCGCCACTCCTCTTACACCGCCGCCTGAAAGGACAAGGCCAATTTTCATTGAAGTTCGGTTAATTGAAATGTCCTCTCAAGCCTCACACCCTTGTCTGTATTTGTGAGCGTACAGCATTCATGAACAGGGTCGTGTTCAAAAAACAGAACATAATTTTTTTCTACTGCCTCCTGTAAGAATCTCTGCTTTTCTTCCATAGCAACCAAAGGCCGGATGTCGTAGCTCATAAGATAGGAAACCGGCAGGTGCGAAACGGATGGAACGAGATCGGCCATGAAGCATATTGTCTTTTCATTGTACCGGATCACTGGGATCATCATGTTATCGGTGTGGCCCGACGAAAAAAAGATCTGCATTCCCGGTAATGGGGATTCATCGCCAGGTTTGATCAGTTTAAGATGTCCACTCTCTTTTATTGGTAGAATGTTCTCGCTGAGAAAACTTGGCTTCTCGCGGGGATTGGGTTTTGTAGCCCAGTTCCAATGCGCTTCGTTAGACCAATACGTGGCATTCGGAAAAGTCAATTCGAGCCGTTCGTTGTTCTTGGTAACGCCACCGCCGCAGTGATCGAAATGAAGGTGCGTTAAAAACACATCAGTAATATCGTTCGCGGAGAAACCGGCGCGTTTCAGGGAGCTGGCTAATGAATGTTCTCCGTGCAGGTAATAGTGGCTGAAGAATTTCTCATCCTGTTTACGACCAATGCCGGTGTCGATAAGGATGAGTCGTTTGCCATCTTCGATGAGAAGACAACGCAACGCCCATGTACAAAGATTTTTTTCGTCGGGAGGATTTGTCCGTTGCCAGATTGACTTTGGAACTATTCCAAACATCGCGCCACCGTCGAGCTTAAAAAATCCGGTGTCGATGACATGTAACTTCATAGGCAGCCAGGGGATGAACGATGTTGTTATTCTTTTACAACACCCATCGAAGTGAACTTAGACACACGTTGGGCGAGCAATTGATCGACAGGGAGTTTCTTCAATTCGGCAAAAGTATCGAGGATAGTTTTCTTAAGCACGTTCGCCATCCATTTCACATCGATATGTGCGCCTCCCAATGGCTCACGGATAATACCATCAATGAGCTTCAGCTCCTTCATGTCCTTCGCCGTGAGCTTCAGAACTTCGGCAGCTTGTTCCTTATAATCCCAGCTTCTCCAAAGAATTGACGAGCACGATTCAGGGGAGATCACCGAATACCATGTGTTTTCAAGCATGTACACGCGATCGCCGATGGCAATTCCTAACGCACCACCACTGGCACCTTCGCCGATAATGACGCAGATGACGGGTACTGTGAGCATGAACATCTCTTTCAGGTTGCGCGCGATAGCTTCGCCTTGACCGCGTTCTTCTGCTTCCAACCCGGGAAATGCGCCCGGCGTATCGATGAATGTAATTATTGGCTTGTTGTACTTTTCGGCGATCTTCATTAATCGAAGCGCCTTGCGATATCCTTCGGGGTTTGCCATTCCGAAGTTGCGCATCTGACGTTGCTTGGTGTTACGACCTTTCTGTTGACCGATCATCATGAAAGTCTGACCATCGATTGTGCCGAGGCCACCTACCATTGCTTTATCGTCACCTACGTTCCGGTCGCCATGCAATTCTATAAAGTCATTGGTGATCTCATAAATGTAGTCCAGGGTATACGGTCTATCGGGATGACGTGAGAGTTGCACCCGTTGCCAACCGGTAAGATTTTCGAAAGTTTCTTTTTTAAGCTCGACGATTTTTTTCTCGAGTGCCTGGATTGCCTTGTTCACCGAATCGTCGCTGTCGTCCGCGAGTTGTTTCATGTCAGACAGCTTGGTCTCAAGTTCAGCGATTGGTTTCTCAAAATCCAGCAGCATTTTCCAGCAGTTTAATTGGGGCAAAAATAGGAGATTTTGGGAATCTGGCCTTAGGACCACGGTTGCAATGGCAAGAACAACCTTTAAAAAGAAAAACCGAGGAGTGATACCCCGGTTTGTAATGTTTGCGGTCCGGACGGGATTCGAACCCGCGACCTCCTGCGT
>WUUC01204338.1_pt1 | contig 19806 bp, 17 predicted proteins | sample 6278441 | NCBI WGS metagenome assembly WUUC01 (sample SAMN13675441, study PRJNA597444) | soil metagenome | isolation source: soil | place: USA: Washington | collected 2017-10
CCTGAAACGTTAAAAAAATATGGGGCTGTAAGCCGGGAAATCGTCCATGAGATGTGGGCCGGGCTTTTGAGAAAAACAGGGGCGGATTACGGGATTGCCGTTTCTGGGATAGCAGGGCCTAAGGGCGGAACGCCTGATAAGCCGGTTGGGACTGTCTTTTATGCCCTAGGCAAAAAGGATGAAAAACCTGAAATCGACATCCTATATTTTAAGGGCAATCGTCAAACAGTAATCCTCCGGACTACCAAATGGTTATTTGGTCTCTTAATAAAAAAACTCGGCTAAAGCTCTTTTGGCAAGTTCCTCATTTTCAAGATGTTAAGATAATATCCTAAGAATGCCCGTTTTTAAGCATTTATGTTTTGTTAAAATATGATAGCAATCAATCGTTTACTTGTTAAATATTTACTTTAAATAAAAAACCAGTATTTTATAATTCATTTCATAAAAACTATGGCTCTAATTAATTTTATTTCTGCCGTATAGGCAACAACTAAAATTTTAATTCATATTAAGCCCCTAGATAAAAAATAAATTCACAGAATTTATCAATAATGACATGGTCGGGAAATAGAATAGGCAAGAACAGGTATGATCAAGATAGCTACTGTTATTAACTACTGCACGACTGATCACCGCTTTCTTCGCTTTTGCATCGAAGAGGCAAAAAAGTTTTCCGAGCAGATTATCATTCCTGTCTGCTCTCATTTTTTCAATGGAGAGCCAGAAAATCAGGCTCTTTTAACTCTCTCCTATCAGCAACATCCCGATGTTCAGTTCATTGAATTTGCTTATGATAAGCAGCCGTATGGAATCTACTGTCCTTTAACACCTTCAGATGAAGATTGGGCCCATTATTGGCATAGTACAGCACGCTATATAGGATTCCACTATGTGCAAAAGTGTGACTATGTGCTTTTCTTGGATGTCGATGAAATTATTGAAGCAGATCGTTTCTTAAATTGGCTGCGAGAATTCAATGTTGTTGATTTTAAGGCTTTAAGATTTTCGAGCTATTTTTATTTCCGCGAACCTTCTAACCGTGCCATTTATCAATTTCCACTCAATGCTCTTTTAGTCGAGAAGCAAGCGATAGATTCGCCGGAGATCATCTTAGATGTTTTTGAGAGGAAGGGACTTTATAGCCAGATCCAAGGGCCCAAATGTTCTCATCTAAAAGGCTTGGATAAAAAGCCTTTAGTCCATCACTACAGCTGGGTGAGAACTCCAGAAGAGCTCAAACGAAAAGTACTTACCTGGGGACACCGTCATGATCGAGAATGGCTCAAGTTAGTTGAAGGGGAGCTAGCAGAGCCTTTTACAGGAACCGATCGAATTCATGGGTTTAAATATGAAAAGGTTGATCCATTGCATGATGTTTTCAAGGAAAAGGGCATTCCTCAGGTTGAGAAGGTAGATAGGAAGTCTTTATTTGATTCTATAGTCCGTCAGATGCTCTAAGAATCGTTTCTCGGCTTTCTTCTTACGTTCCTTTCCTGTATAATATTTCTATGAAATACACTCTTCTGGATAGTGGGAATCAAAATAAACTCGAACAATTCGGCGATTACACCTTAGCACGCCCCTGTGCTCAAGCCGTCTGGAAGCCTTCTCTAGAAGAAAGAGCCTGGAAAGAAGCAGATGCAATCTTTACGAGGGAGCCTTCAAATCGATGGGTTGCTTCTCCGCCGCTTCCTAACTCTTGGACTGTCGAATGTGAAGATATCCTTTTTAAAGTTATGCCAACCGATTTTGGGCATATTGGGATTTTTCCTGAGCATGCATTTCTTTGGAAGTGGATGAAACAGAAGATGAGAGAAAAATGCTCTGTGTTGAATCTCTTTGCCTACACTGGAGGAGCAACACTCGTTGCAGCTAAAGCAGGGGCTGAGGTGTGTCACGTCGATGCGTCTAAGACAACCGTGGCATGGGCGCGAGAAAATGCAGCCTTAAATAAACTTGAGAAAGCGCCTGTTCGCTGGATTGTCGATGATGCGATTAAATTTCTTGGACGAGAAGTCCGCCGTGGAACACGTTACGATGGGATTATCCTGGATCCTCCGACATTTGGACGGGGAAGCCAAGGCGAGGTTTTTAAAATCGAAAAAGATCTGCCAGTAATCCTGGACCTTTGTTTTCAGCTTTTAACTCCTGATCCTCAATTCGTGATTCTCTCATCTCATACGCCGGGATATACTCCTCTTGTTCTCCACCATCTTCTTTTACAGGCTAAAGAATCCAGAAAGGGAGCAATCGAAATGGGAGAGATGGTGATCCCTGGGCCTTTAGATCTCACATCCGGAACCTATGCTAGGTGGTATGTTTAAAGAAATCACAAGTCCTCAAAATCCGAAGATCAAACAATTAGTGCGTCTCAAAGACCGGAAAGGTAGAGATGAGACAGAACTTTTTCTTATTGAAGGGTACCGTGAGATCAAACGAGCCCTAGAAGGCGGTGTCCATTTTGAATCGCTATTTATTTGCAAAGAATTCTTTTTAGGATCGAATGAACCGTTATTAATAGAGCAGATCGGTGTTGAGACCTTTACTTTGCCAGAACATCTCTTTGAAAAGATTTCTTACCGCGACCGTCCGGATGGGCTGATCGGGGTAGCGCATCAAATGCAGAAAACATTAAAGGACCTTAGGCCCAAAAATAAGGTCCCTTTGTATGTGGTCGCAGAGTCGATTGAAAAACCTGGGAACTTAGGGACAATTTTACGATCCTCTGATGCTGTCGGGGCCGATGGTGTAATTGTCTGTGACAGATGCACCGATATTTATAATCCGAATGTCGTGAGGGCGAGCGTAGGAACTCTTTTTACCCTTCCTGTGATTGAAGCCAAGGGATCGGATGCTTATATCTGGCTCAAGCAGCATAACATCCAAGTTGTGGCTGGAACGCCATCGGCTACTGTAGAATATACCGATGTTGATCTGAGCGGACCGATCGCCATCGTGGTCGGCACTGAACAATTAGGACTCTCTGATCCATGGATGAAAGCTGCCGACATTTGTGTAAAAATACCCATGAGGGGCATTGCAGATTCTCTGAATGTCGCGATGGCAACCACACTCCTCCTTTATGAAGCACTTAGACAACGCAAACATCATTTACAGCGATAACCATCTCCTTGTTGTGGAAAAGCCAGCAGATATGGCCACACAGCCAGATTTGACTGAGCTTGCGAAGGCATGGATTAAGAAAAAATACCAAAAACCTGGAAATGTTTTTCTCCATCCAGCCCATCGATTGGATAAAGCCGTCAGCGGGCTTGTACTTTTTGCTCGAACAAGCAAAGCCCTTTCCCGTCTTCAAGAAATGATGCGCGAAAGGAAGATCAAAAAGATTTATCATGCGTTAGTGGAAGGGAAGCTTCCAGAAGATCAAGGAAAACTTGTCCACTCTCTAGTCCATGGAAGTTTTCGAGCAGAAGTGTCGCGGGATGGAAAAGAATCTATCCTAGAATACCGTGTTCTGAAGCAAGAACGTGGAGTCACTCTATTGGAAATCAATCTCATTACCGGAAGATATCATCAAATCCGCGCTCAGCTTTCTGCGATCGGATGTCCGATTTTAGGAGATGAGAAATACGGCAGTAAGAAATCTTGGCCGAAAGGCATTGCACTGCATCACTCGGAAATGCGATTTGAGCATCCAGTGACTAAAGAGTCACTGATGCTCAAAAGTAAACCCAATTTTTAGCTTCCTACTCATGCCTGAATAACATAAGCCTGTTGTTGTACAGGATAGCCATAGGTAGGCATACCGTATCCCTGATTAATATTTGGATAGTGCGTCGGTTGGGGGCTGGGCTGTTGATAGTAACCAGGCTGTGGCTGGTACCAGTCAGAATAGAGTGATTGATAAGGGAAATAGGGTTGGAGGTTCACCGGTTGGTAATCCTTATTGTCCCAAGCTTGTTTTGCCCGGATCAAAAGCTCGTGTGCTGCTTTATAGTTATTGGCAAGCTGATGGCTTTTTTGACCATTTAATGTTTTGATCTGCTCATGGCGCTCTTTTTCGGCTTCTTGGATCTTGCCATCGTATTTTTTGTTAATGAGAGCTGCTTTACGAGTATAATTATCTTCCAAGGCTTTTTTGATAGCGTTGTAGTTATCTTCGGCTTCTTTATGACGGCGGTCTGTAGGTAAGGGGTGCCGCTCAAAGATTTTATCCCTTTCAGTTTTAGCGGTAGCAATAGCACTATCACGAGCTTGGACACAAGATTCTAATTCTTCATTTTTACTCTTAGTGTAACCATTAACCCGTTCTTTTGCTGTATCTCTTACACTAGACTTGAGTCTTTCATAGGAGTCTGAAAGGTCGCTGAGGAAGGACTCCAAGCGGGTATAGTCTTCAATGACAGGTTTCATGTGTTCTGGAATATGGCCCAGTCCGTAGCTCATCAAATCATAAGAGATAGGATTAAAAGAGCGGAATTTGCCCATCCAAGAAGATTTGCAGGCATTGCACGATTGATCGAGAAGTGTTTCGCAGAATGCTTTGAAGTACTTCTTATATTCATGCTCGACTTGTTTAGGATGGAAGCGACCTATGTATGAAGGTTCCTGGCCGAGTTTAAGATTATGGGTATAGATATAAGGAAAGCCTTGTTTATGTGCTTCGTCTCTTTCTTTGCCGATTTTCAAAACAGGATTCGCATCCCATTTGCTAATTTGAGTATGGGCTTGATTGATTTTACTATTTTCCTTCACGATAAGAAAGAGGGAAACAATAGCAACAATTGTTACTCCGACAAACAGCATAGGAGTAAGCGGGCTGGTGGCAATATGTGCACCGGTAACTGCCTCTACAATGCTAGCAGCAATAGTGAATCCAATTGCAGTCGCAATCCATACCCACTTCTTACTTCCAGCTTCAGTTTTTAGAATGTTCCATTGATTTTTTTGGTGAATTCGATAGGCATCAGTCACGCTATCGACGATGACATCATCTAAGCGGCACTTTCCACGCATGCTGTTAGGAGGGGACTGGATAACAAAAATGCGTTCAGAAAGAGGCTTTTTAAATTCTTCTTCCATTTGGATAGGATCCGGTTCTATAGAAATAGAGACGGTGCTCCAGTACTTTTCTTGGTCGAAAAGTTCAGCGCTATCGGTGAAAGTGTCTGTTGCGGAATTAACTGACATAAAATGCCTCCTTTAAAGCATTGCAAAAATTTTAATCGAAGGTGTCTATTAATTTCTAGAGATTATAAATCGCAAGGTTCGGGCGGCATTCAGTGCAAAGTTTTTCTCCCATTTAATATTGCATCCAATGGGATTGATGCGTGCAATTGAAAGGAGTTTACCTAAAGGATATTCAGTCATTGCTTTTCATTTGAGAAGAATCGCGGAGAGTATCAATTCCGCATTCTGTGTAAATCAAACGGGGATTTTGATCAAAAACATAAAAATGAGGTGTTGTTAAAGCACCATATTTTCATGCGATCTCTTGCGACTCATTATAAAGCTAAATCCAAGGAAATTTATGGATCTTCATTGCTCGACCATATGTTCGAAGGAATCTTCAGGATACATATTCATGCTGTTCGAATTAATCGCAATAAGACCATACCCTTATTTTTAAATTTCTTAGCAGTCTTACGCGTCACCTTATTCGAACCTAAAACATAAGGGCACAATGGTTGCTCGTGAAAAAGAGAATCAAAATTTCTGCAACAGCAAAATCTTCATGTCCAAACATTTCTCCATCTGTAGCAGGGAGAGAAAAATCGAGGCTTTGGATCCGTTTTCTAAAGTATAAGACATTATTTTAATTCCTTTAGAATATCTTCGATATTATCAGCGATAAATACTCGACTATGGTTTTTGGCGAGGTAAACAATCTGTCCAATTTCGATTAAATTTGCGCTAATAACAACAAAATTAGGATTTTTTTCTTTTTCCTCCTGAATTTTTGTGGAATCTCCCAGATAAGTCACAGGAAGTTTTTCTAAAGTTCCATCTCCGCCTAACTTTTCTGGTTTTAATGTACCTCCACTGAGCCCAACAATGATTGGAAGCAAGTTGTCTCGGGACTGAACAATTCGCATATTGTATTTCTTGGAATCAACCCGAGCAGCAATATCAAGGGCAAGTTGTCGTACGACATCTGGAGCCCATGCACTGCCGCCGGCGGGGATTTCTTTGGGGACGTCAATGAGATTTATTTCCATTGTAGACATAATTTCTCCACGATTTGAATAGCATTTAGAGCAGCGCCTTTAAGAAGTTGGTCGCCAACAGCCCATAAATCTAAGGTATTAGAGTTGGAAAGGTCTTGTCGGATTCGGCCGACAAAAATTTCGTCATGACCTGAAGCATCAATTGGCATCGGAAATCGATTCAGATCCCAATCCTCAAGCACCTTCACGCCAGGCGCTTTTTGCAAGATCTCTTTTGCTTGGATGGCTGTAATAGGATATTCAAATTCAACATTGAGAGCCTCAGAATGAGCTCTTAAAACTGGAACACGCACGCATGTAATAGCAATGCGAAGTTCGGGTTCCTCTAAAATCTTGCGGGCTTCTTCAATAACTTTGATTTCTTCTTCATTATAACCTGAAGATGTCATCGGAGCATTATGGGGAAAGAGATTGAATGCATACGGAAAAGGCATTGCTGTTCTTTTAAAGGGTCGGTCTTCCAAGATTGCCAGGCTTTCTTGTTGGAGCTCCAGCATCGCTTTTTGGCCTGCGCCACTAGCAGCTTGATAAGTAGCGGCGACAATACGGCGGATCTTGAACTGACGGTGCAGGGGAGCAAGAGCCATTAACATCACGGTGGCGGTGCAATTAGGGGAGGAGATGATCCCTGTGTGATTTTCCAGGACATGGGCATTAATTTCTGGAATAACCAGGGGAACGCGAGGATCCATCCGATAGGCAGAACTATTATCGACAACGAGGCAGCCGGCTTTGACGGCAAGCGGAGTATAGGCTAAAGAAATTTTTCCACCGGCACTGAAAAGAGCGATATCCATTCCTTGAAAACAATCCTCATGGAGTTGTTCGACGGGAATTTGCTGACCCTGAAAAGGAAGAGACTTCCCAGCCGATTGAGGTGAGGCAAAGCAACGAATTTCTTTAACGGGGAAATGACGCTGCTCTAGAGCCCGGAGCATTTCTTGCCCGACAGCTCCTGTAGCACCGACGATTGCAACATTAAAACTTGTCATACGCTGGTTTATTAATTTATATTGGCTTATCATTAGCATCTAGTACATTTATGCAAATAAAGATTTTACAGTCTGTTGATGATGGCGTGCGCGCCATTGAGTTTCTTAAGAAACCTGAGAGTCTCGCTTTTATCCAAAATGCGGCACGGGTGATCGCCGATTGTTTCCGGAACGGGAATAAACTTCTCATTGCAGGCAATGGCGGAAGCCTTTGCGATGCGATGCACTTTGCCGAAGAGCTAACGGGCATTTTTCGACATAAGAGAAAAGCTCTTCCGGCCATTGCTTTATCAGATCCAGGACATCTGACCTGTATGGCCAACGATGTCGGCTATCACGATGTCTTCTCAAGAGCAGTCGAAGCCTTGGGAAGAGAGGGCGATGTCTTTGTCGCTCTGACTACGAGTGGAAATTCTCTGAACCTCGTTCATGCCGTTCCGATGGCCAAATCGATGGGCCTGACGACGATTTCGTTTCTAGGCAAATGTGGAGGAAAATTAAAAGGCGCCTCCGATCTCGAATGGATCATCGATGGTTTTTCCTATTCCGATCGAATCCAAGAGGCGCATATGACGGCCATCCATATCATCATTGAAATGATTGAACACGAGCTGTTTCATGCTTAAGGGCTATGTTCTTGATATCATGGAAGGACGCCGTCGAGGGAAATCTTTCCTTCATGTATTAAGCTATCTCTATCGTACCGGAGTGGCCTTGCGCAACGGAGCCTATGATGCAGGTATATTGAAAGCCCATGATGCAGGTCTTCCTGTTGTCAGCGTGGGAAATATCATCGCAGGCGGGACAGGTAAAACTCCTTTTGTCAAATTTTTAGCAGAGGAGCTTTCCAACACATTTCAGGTCGCTATTCTTTCTCGCGGCTACAAATCCAAAGCAGAGAAAACAGGCGAAGTTCTTCAAGTCACTTCCCAAACCGATGTCTCTTCCTGTGGCGATGAACCGTATTGGTTGGCGCGTGACCTGTCTAAAGTTCAAGTTTGGGTAGGGAAAAACCGTTTGAAGTCGGCTAAGCATGCCAAAGAAAAGGGTGCGGAAGTGATCCTGATGGACGATGGAATGCAGCACCGGCAGCTCAAGCGGGATATTGAAATTGTTTTGGTCGATGGACAAGATCCTTTTGGAAAAGGTTTTTTTCTTCCTAGAGGCCTTTTAAGGGATTCTCCTGCAAGATTAAAAGAAGTCGATTGCATTGTCGTGATTCAGCCCAGTTCCAAAGAAATTGAGAAAGAGATCCGACGATTTACACAAGCGCCAGTTATTTTTGCAGAGCGGGTACCTAAAATTTCTTTAAAAGGGAAAAAGGTCGCAGTATTTTGCGCCATTGGAAAGCCTCAAAAATTTTTACAATCTATCCGTGAGGCCGGAGGCGACACTGTTGCTTCTTTCTTTAAGCCTGACCATGATCCTTTTTATCCTGAAGAGCTTAAGAAATTTGCCGAAGATTCCTTGGCCGATATTCTTGTTTGTACAGAAAAAGACCAGGTGAAACTTCCTTCAAACTTCCAATGCCGTCTTCCGATGATCGCTTTGACAAGCCAACTGGAAATTTCTAGAAACAAGGCAGCCTGGCAAGAGCTATTAAACAAAATCCAATCAAGAGTTAAAAATGACAGAAGAATACCAAGTTACACTGCCTAAGCTCGGTGAGAGCATCATCAGCGCAACTATCGTCCAATGGTTTAAAAAAGAAGGAGATCAAATCAATCTTGATGAACCTCTCTTGGAAGTTTCTACCGATAAAGTCAATAGCGAGATCCCTTCACCAGTCTCAGGTGTGCTCTATAAAATCTTAGCCAGTCCTGATCAGGAGCTCCAAGTAGGAGAGCCCTTAGCCATTATTCATATGGTGAAAGGCTCTGCTGGAGATGACCCTCGCATGATAGTTGAAGTAAAACGAGAAGCTGCTTCTGCGAGTTCTGAGATGCAGGGTTTCTTTTCTCCGGCGCTGCTGCGGCTCGCCCGAGAAAATCATATCAGCCTTGATGAACTGGAGAAAATCCCGACATCAGGAGCAGGGGGGCGTCTCAGCAAACGGGACTTAGAGCTTTATATTGAGAAAAAGACTCCTGCAAAGAATAAACCTTGCCCGATGGTGACAAAAAGCCTTTCAACAGATGTTGAAAGAGTCAAAATGACAGGCATGCGTAAAGCCATTGCTGATAATATGGTCCGTTCTTTTTATGAAGCTCCTCATGCAACGCTTGTCACAGAAGTCGATGTCACTTCGATCATTCAGTTGATCCAACAAGAAAAAGAAGCTTTCTTAGCCAAACATGGTTCTAAACTCACAATTACTAGCTTTGTGGCCCGCGCGATCAGCAAGGCGCTGAAAGAGTATCCTTTCCTCAACTCTTCTTTGGAGGATGATACTATCGTTGTAAAACGGTTTGTTAATTTAGGCATTGCCGTGAGCATCGATCAGGGAATTATGGTTCCAGTTGTGAAGAATTGCCAAGCATTAACCATAGCAGAATTAGCGAAAGCGATCGGCGATGTCTCATCTCGGGCGCGTACGGGGAAACTGACTCCCAATGATGTTCAAGACGGAACAATTACACTAACGAATTTTGGAATTTCCGGAGTCATGATAGGTATTCCAATTATTCATTATCCTGAGGTTGCCATCTTAGGACTCGGAGCAATCAAAAAGAAAGTCATCGCTTTAGAAGATAATATGATGGCAATCCGTTCCATGATCTATATCTCACTTACCTTTGACCATCGCGTCATAGATGGAATGTATGGCTGTGGGTTTTTAAATTCTCTGAAAGAACACTTGGAGAAAGATGCAACTCTTTAAAATAGTACTCCTTACAGGATTACTTGCAACCCTGAGGCCTATAATATGGAAAAATTCACCGGCATTTATGCCGCATCTTTAACGCCGCTACATGCTGATCAGACCTGCGACTATGATGTTTATGCAGATCATTGCAAAAATCTGCTGAAGCAAGGATGCAGCGGAATCGTGGTGTTTGGCACTACCGGCGAAGGTCCCTCCTTTACACTTGCTGAAAGGCAAGAAGGTATCCAAGCCTTAGTTGAACGGGGTATTGATCCTAAGAAAATTATTGTCAGTGTCGGCTGTCCTTCTATTCAAGATACGGTCACATTAACTCAGGTGGCTCTCTCAGCGAAGTGTGCAGCCGTGCTCATGATGCCACCTTATTTCTTTAAGGATGTCTCCGATGCGGGGACTATCGCATTCTACCGTGAAGTGATTCAAAAAGTGAATAGTCCTGACTTAAAAATTTTTCTCTATCACATTCCGCAATTTAGCGGAGTACGCATCAGCTTAGATGTCATCCGAACTTTGCAAAGAGAATTTCCTGCAACGGTGATCGGGATGAAAGAAAGCGAAGGAAACTTTGAGCTAATTGCAGCCATTTTAAAAGAATTTCCTCAGTTTCAACTGTTAGTCGGCAATGAAACAATGATTGCCGATGCTGTCAGCTTAGGCGCAGCTGGAGGTGTTTCGGGGATTGCTAATATTTGTCCCCAATTAATCTGTTCTCTTTATCAGAGTAAAGAAAGACAGCCAGAGATTCAAGCATTCATGAGGATTTTAAAAAATTATCCTTTTATCTCTGCAGCAAAAAGCATCATGCAGCAGAAAAAAGGAACAGCCTGGAATACTCTACGGCCTCCTTTAGCTCCTCTAGACTCTGATGAAAAGCTCCATTTCATTGAAGAATTTCAAAAATTAGGGGCAAGCTAGTGAAAAAACTTATTCAAGGAATTGTCGATTTTAGGAAAAACCTTACCCAAGAGAGTCGAGCTCTCTTTTCAAAGTTGGCGCTTGAGCAGAAACCGGACACTTTATTTATTGCCTGTTCCGACAGCCGTGTTGTTCCCAATCTCTTCGCTTCGACAAATCCCGGAGATCTATTCGTTCTCCGAAATATCGGGAACCTGATCCCCCCGTTTTCGTGCTCATGTCAAGATGACAGCGCAGCGGCAGTCATTGAATTCTCCATCTCTTCTCTAAACGTTTCAGATATCGTCATCTGCGGCCATTCCGAATGCGCTGCAATGAAAGCTTTAGCAGATGGCATCGATACTCTTTCCTGCCCCCATCTCGAATCTTGGCTTAAATATGGGAAAGAGTCTCTTAATAAGGTGAGAAAAGGGTTTGTCATAGATACTACACTCTCCGAACATAATCAAATTTCTCAAGTCAATGTCCTCCAGCAAGTGGAGCATATGAAAAGCTATCCTTTCATTCAGGATCGTTTGAGCAAAAAGCAGGTCCGTGTCCATGCCTGGTGGTTTGACATTGCGCAAGCTGATGTCTATTGCTACGAACAAAACATCAATCAATTCGTTCTGATCGACGAAAAAGAAGCCCAGCAGATTTTAAACAGATTAGGCTGATTTAAAGCTTTCTAAAAAGCCTTTCCAGCGAGAATCTTCAATGAATTGATCACTAAAGTCATGATTAGAAAACCTATCAATGACCTTAAGCCAAAAGGCTCGAGCTTCTTTGGCTGCAGGCAATTGTCTAACTTCCCATTCTCCAGGGAATGGATCTGCAAATAGGATTTCTATCATTTAACCATCTGCAGACGTGTAACCAGCAATCCCATCAAAAGTATAGAGATTTTCAGTCTGAAAGACATCGTAGCCGGCTTTAATGATATGATCGAGCAGTCCCACGATATCTTGAGGTTTAAGCGGATAGCTCTCATCTTTTGTAATGAATCTGCATCGCCATTGTTCAATGCAAAAAGTTTCAGGATGACCTTCAGGCCATATCCGGACGCCTCGATTTGTAATTATCTGAAGCTTAAAAGGAGAAGGACTCAGTCTTGTGATTTTTTTCTCCACTTCTGCGGCTTTCTCTTTGGAATAAATAAAAAGATCGACGCCTACCAGCTTGCGATCTATTTTTGTTTTATGCTCAGTCAAGATTGGAGCAATCTTTGAAGTCGCTTTGTAGATAGGGCATTTAAGCTGCTGGGGTTTTTTACCTAGATTTTTGACGACTGCTGCGGCAAATTCCTGCGTCCCGGCTAACTGTTTGCTGTTGTTTTCTTTGTAAATATCATATGTGTGAATACCTTCTTCGATCGTGTATAGCCAGGCTTCATGGATCTCTGTAGCGAGCTTGGCTTCGCCTAAATACGCTAGCATCATGACACTTGCGAGCAAAAGGCCTGAAGGGTTGGCAACATTTTGACCTGCTCTTCGAGGAGCAGATCCGTGGATCGCTTCAAACATTGCTCCCAAATTTCCAATATTTGCTGAAGGGGCCAGGCCTACAGAGCCAGAAATTTCTGCAGCGACATCAGATAAGATATCTCCATAGAGATTAGGCAGGATGATCACATCGAAGTTTTCTGGTTTGTCAGCGAGTTTTGCTGCTCCAATATCGACAATCCAGTGTTCATTTTCAATATCGGGATATTGTTTGGCAATCTCATCGAAGACTTTATGGAAAAGACCATCGGAGAACTTCATGATATTGTCTTTCGTAAAGCAGGTGACCTTCTTCCGTCCATGCTGCCTAGCGTATTCAAAACCATAATGGACAATTTTTTCCGATCCTTGGCGTGTAATGATCTTATGTGACACCATGACATCAGGGGTTTGACGATATTCAATCCCCGCATAGAGGTCTTCTTCATTTTCACGGACGATAACCAAATCCATTTGCGGATTTTTCGTTTGAATAAAAGGAGCATAGGAGACGCAAGGACGGATATTGGCATAAAGCCCTAAAGTGGTCCGAACAGTGACATTTAAACTTTTGAATCCGCCCCCTTGAGGAGTTGTGATCGGAGCTTTCAGAAAAGCTTCGGTATTTTTGATTGTTTCCCAGGTTTTAGGTTCAATCCCGGTGAGAATGCCTCGCTGATAAACCTTTTCTCCAATTTCCACTTCGTGAATTTTGAGCTGGGCCCCAGCTTCCTTTAAAACATGAAGTGTCGCTTTCATGATTTCAGGACCAATGCCATCGCCCCGTGCTACAGTGATTGAATGCATAGTTTTCCTTTTTTTCTCACATTATCTACTTCATGCAAAAAAGCCAATATCCTATCATCTTATAGTTGAGGAAACATACGTGTTAAGGGAAATATTTAACGATCAAAGAAAGCATCTCGAGTATTTTTTCGATCATTTAAATGAAGAACAAGCGGAAGCTGTTTTTAATCTATGCGCTAACGTCAAAGGTTTTTTAATTTTAACGGGTGTGGGAAAAAGTGGGCTTATTGCGGAAAAAATCGCGATGACCCTCGTTTCTACCGGGACTAAAGCTCTTTATTTGCCCTCTGTTAATTTTTTACATGGTGATATCGGTATTATTACTTCCCAAGACTGTGTGATCTTGCTCAGCAAGAGCGGGGAGACCGAAGAACTTTTAGGCCTTGTTCCCTTTATTCGCAGAAAAGGGGCCCAATTGATCGCCCTTGTCTCCAATTCCCAAAGCCGATTAGCCCAACAGGCTGATATAGCCCTTTCACTTCCTGTTGAAAAAGAACTTTGTCCTTTTGATCTAGCCCCGACAATTTCAACTGAAGTTCAACTTTTATTTGGCGATGTCCTGACTATGGCTCTCATGAAGCATAAAGGGTTTACCCTTGCTTCGTATGGAGAAAACCATCCCTCAGGTACGATCGGTAAAAAGGCGACCATTAAAGTTGGCCATATTATGATTCAAGGAGCATCTCTACCCCTCTGTCTGCCTTCTAAAAAGCTTTATGAGGTGCTGCCGGAATTCTCTGCTAAGCGATTGGGCTGCATTCTCATTACGGATGAAACTGGTAAGTTTCAAGGAATCTATACCGATGGAGACCTTCGCCGTTCTTTGCAGTCCCTAGGATCCGATGTGATGCAAAAAACAATCGGGGAGCTAATGACACGCGCTCCCATTTCAACCCAGAGCGATGTTTTAGCTTGGGACGCTCTCAAGCTCATGCAGAAAGATCCCAAACAATGGATCATGGTTCTGCCTGTCATTGAAGATGAACGGGTTGTCGGATTGGTTCGCATGCATGACATCATACACACAGGAATTGCCTAATGAGTTACATCTTACTGATCATTATTTTTATCCTCGGTTATATAGGGATCATTTTCGAACATATTTTGAAAATCAATAAATCGGCAGTCGCTATTTTCATGGCTGTGGCCTGCTGGGTTGTATTTTTTCTAGGCAGTCCTCATTCGGTACATGAGAATTTAGCCCATCTCAATGCCAATGTATCAGGAGTTGCTCAAATTATTTTTTTTCTGCTTGGCGCGATGACCATTGTCGAACTGATCGATTCTCATCATGGATTTAAAATCATAACTGATGCAATACGGACGACTTCAAAACGGAAAATGCTCTGGCTGATTTGCATTGCTACCTTTTTTCTTTCCTCCATCTTGGATAATTTAACGACCACGATTTTGATGGTTTCTCTCTTAAGAAAACTCATCCCCGATGCGAAAGACCGTCTTTTACTCTGCTGCCTTGTCGTTGTTGCAGCTAATGCAGGCGGTGCTTGGACGCCCATCGGAGATGTCACGACCACGATGTTATGGATTGATGGACAGCTCACTTCGCTAGCCGTCATGAAAGCCCTATTCACTCCCAGTATGATTTCCGTTTTAGTTCCCCTGATCTATTTTACATTCCGTGTTAAAGGCAGGATTGCCCCTGCTTCTACTGATAAAAAAGAAATAGAAGAGCCCGGCGCTCGTCTTGTTTTCATTCTTGGAGTTGCAGGACTCATTTGCGTGCCTATTTTCAAAGCTTTCACTGGCCTTCCACCCTTCATGGGCATTTTGATCAGCCTTTCTATTTTATGGCTGGTCACAGATGGATTGCATCACTCTCATGATATAAGGAAACATCTGCGCGTTCCTTATATTTTAACAAAAGTTGATATTTCGGGCGTTCTGTTCTTCTTGGGAATACTGCTGTGTGTGGGTTCTTTAGAGGCCGCTAATCTACTTCAGGACCTCGCTACCTGGCTGAATGGACAAGTCCAAAGCTTAGCTACCCTTGCGACCTTTATCGGCTTGTTTTCAGCGGTGGTCGATAATGTTCCACTTGTGGCAGCAACCATGGGCATGTATCCCTTAGATGTATTCCCCCCCGACCATACCCTTTGGCACATGATCGCCTATGCAGCAGGGACAGGCGGAAGCATTTTGATCATTGGTTCTTCCTCAGGAGTTGCCCTCATGGGTATGGAAAAAATCGACTTCATGACATATATGAAGAAGGTTTCCCTTCCAGTTCTCGTGGGTTATCTGATCGGCATGGCCGCTTACATTTATCTTTAATTTATTTTTAACACCTTCAAAGCAGGAAACTGCCTTGATTTGCGTTCCTCCACAATCAAGAAATCTCCGCTTTACAGAAAAAAATTCGCTAATTAATTATTTAAATTTCTAGTTAGAGGGAAATTGCAAAAATATATTCTCCCTCGAGAAACCAGAATTTTTCTAACAAATAAATGTTTTAAAATCAAAAGACATTGCAGAAAAATCCTGTCGTTTAGTATCGTGTTGACTTCCTCAAAAAGACAAGTGAGTGAAACTGCAACGAAGAAAGTTTCGGGGTTGCATAAAAACCCTGAAATAGAGTAAGTTGTAGCCTTCCTCAAAATCATGTTGAGTGAAAAGAGACCCTCGGGTCGCTAAAGCTGTTTAGACAAGTCAAGAGAAGCGATGTGCAAGCATATAATAAGCTTGTGCGTTAGGAGTGATTTATCACTTCTAATGCCTTTTAACAATTTTTTTTAGATTTTTATACAAAATTAAATTCTCAACTTGAGAATTTGATCTTGGTTCAGATTGAATGCTGACAGCGTGGATGAGGCATGCAAGTCGAACGAGATTATAGGGTAACCTGTAATCTAGTGGCGGATGGGTTAGTAATACATGAACAACTTGCCTCTAACCTGGGGATAACGGCTGGAAACGGCCGCTAATACCGAATGCGGTGGCGAGGGGAATCCCTTGTTTATCAAAGTAGAGGACCGGGAAACTGGCTTTGCGGTTAGAGAGAGGTTCATGCGATATCAGCTAGTTGGTGTGGTAATGGCGCACCAAGGCTAAGACGTCTAGGCGGATTGAGAGATTGACCGCCAACATTGGGACTGAGAAACTGCCCAGACTCCTACGGGAGGCTGCAGTCGAGGATCTTTCGCAATGGGCGCAAGCCTGACGGAGCGACGCTGTGTGAGTGATGAAGGCCTTCGGGTTGTAAAGCTCTTTTGTTTGGGAACAAGAAAGATTCGTGAATAACGAGTCAATTTGAGGGTACCAGAAGAAAAAGTACCGGCTAACTACGTGCCAGCAGCTGCGGTAATACGTAGGGTACAAGCATTAATCGGAATTATTGGGCGTAAAGGGCGCGTAGGCGGGGATGTAAGTCAGGTGTGAAATACCAAAGCTCAACTTTGGTGCTGCATTTGAAACTGCATTTCTTGAGGACTGACGGAGAAAGCGGAATTCCATGTGTAGCGGTGAAATGCGTAGATACATGGAGGAACACCCGTGGCGAAAGCGGCTTTCTAGTTTTTACCTGACGCTGAGGCGCGAGAGCAAGGGGAGCAAACAGGATTAGATACCCTGGTAGTCCTTGTCGTAAACGATGTGTACTTGATGTAGCTAGGCTCAACCCTGGCTGTGTCGGAGCTAACGCGTTAAGTACACCGCCTGAGGAGTACGCTCGCAAGGGTGAAACTCAAAAGAATTGACGGGGGCCCGCACAAGCAGTGGAGCATGTGGTTTAATTCGATGCAACGCGAAGAACCTTACCTGGGCTCGAAATGCAGAGGGCGATACCAGAAATGGTATTTTCCGAAAGGACTTCTGTATAGGTGCTGCATGGCTGTCGTCAGCTCGTGCCGTGAGGTGTTTGGTTAAGTCCAGCAACGAGCGCAACCCTTATCATTAGTTGCCAACACGTAAGGTGGGGACTCTAATGAGACTGCCTAGGTTAACTAGGAGGAAGGCGAGGATGACGTCAAGTCCGCATGGCCTTTATGTCCAGGGCTACACACGTGCTACAATGGTCGGTACAGAGGGCTGCAAGACCGTAAGGTGGAGCAAATCCCAGAAAGCCGATCTCAGTTCAGATTGTGGGCTGCAACTCGCCCACATGAAGTCGGAATTGCTAGTAATGGCGTGTCAGCAACAACGCCGTGAATACGTTCCCGGGCCTTGTACACACCGCCCGTCACATCATGGGAGTTGGTTTTGCCCAAAGTGTCTGACTCAACCGCAAGGGGAGAGGGCATCAAGGTAAGGCCGATGACTGGGATGAAGTCGTAACAAGGTAGCCCTACCGGAAGGTGGGGCTGGATCACCTCCTTTTAAGGACTATATGTACGTTCACCCCTCCGGTGAACGACATTAGGTTGAGCAAGCTTGTTTGTGCATGTATCATCGCTTCCCTTCTCTTGTCTAAACAAGGGATGTAGTAGAAATACTACATTTGTTATCTTGAAATTTTCGGATAAGTAAAGTAAGTTTAATTAATACAAGTATTCAATTAAATCAAAGCGCAATTTTCACTGATGTAAATTAGCGCTTGAAGAATAATTCATATTTATATTTTAACGGCGAATTAGCAATTAAAGATTTTTGATCAAGTTGCTAAGGGCTGTTGGTGGATGCCTTGGCATCGACAGACGAAGAAGGACGCGCAAACCTGCGATAAGCTCCGGTGAGCTGGAAAGAAGCATTGAACCGGAGATTTCCGAATGGGGAAACCCAATGGGAGTAATGTTCCATTATCACTACCTGAATTCATAGGGTAGAGAAGTTACACCTGCCGAAGTGACACATCTCAGTAGGCAGAGGAAAAGAAATCTATAAGAGATTCCCATAGTAGCGGCGAGCGAAGTGGGAATAGCCCAAACCAAGAATTTCGTATTTTTGGGGTTGTAGGGCTCATGACATGGTATTTCGAGTTTTAGTTTAATAACCTGGGAAGGTTAGCGATACAGGGTGATAGCCCCGTGAACGAAAAGATTAGAAAACCTAATGAGTACCTGAGTATGACCGGCCACGGGAAATCCGGTCTGAATCTGGGGGGACCACCCTCCAAGGCTAAATACTCGTCGATGACCGATAGTGAACCAGTACCGCGAGGGAAAGGTGAAAAGAACCCCTGCTAGGGGAGTGAAATAGAACCTGAAACCAACAGCTTACAAACGGTCGAAGGCCTATGCCCTTTTTAAGGGAATGGCTAACGGCGTGCCTTTTGCATGATGAGCCAGCGAGTTGCGTTAAATGGCAAGGTTAAGGGACTGAAAACGTTCTGGAGCCGAAGCGAAAGCGAGTGTTAACAGCACGATTAAGTCATTTGATGCAGACACGAAACCAAGTGATCTATCCATGGTCAGGATGAAGCAAGGGTAAAACCTTGTGGAGGTCCGAACTAGTAACTGTTGAAAAAGTTTTGGATGAACTGTGGATAGGGGTGAAAGGCTAATCAAACTTGGAGATATCTTGTTCTCTCCGAAATAACTTTAGGGTTAGCCTCGACGTTAACTTCTTGGGGGTAGAGCACTGAATTCACTAGGGAGACGCAAGTCTTACCGAAGGAAATCAAACTCCGAATACCAGGAAGCTAGTCGGGAGATAGACTGTGGGGGATAAGCTTCATAGTCAAAAGGGGAACAGCCCAGATCGCCAATTAAGGCCCCTAATTCTATGCTAAGTGAGAAAGGAAGTGAAGTTTCAAAGACAGTTGGGATGTTGGCTTAGAGGCAGCCATCATTTAAAGAGTGCGTAACAGCTCACCAATCGAGAGACTTCGCGCCTATAATATACGGGACTCGAAGCATAGAGCCGAAATTGCGGATGTACCAGTAATGGTACGTGGTAGGAGAAGCGTTGTATGTGCAATGAAGATGTACCGTAAGGAGCATTGGAGCGCATACAAGTGATAATGCATGGCATGAGTAAACGATAAAGAAAGTGAAAATCTTTCTCGCCGAAAAATCAAGGTTTCCAGGGTAAAGCTCGTCTTCCCTGGGTCAGCCGGTCCCTAAGCCAAGGCGGAAACGCGTAGGTGATGGGAAGCAGGTTAAACATTCCTGCGCCGCCGTAGATTATACGACGGGGTGACAAAATAAGTTAAGCGTGCGGACCATTGGATGTGTCCGTTTCGAGATGGGGTGGGCCACTAGGTAAATCCGGTGGCATAAAACTCGGTCTTGGACAAGGGGAATCTTCGGAGGAACCGATGACGTAGCGCGATATTTTCAAGAAATAACCTCTAGTTTTCGAAGGCGACCGTACCAAAACCGTCACAGGTGATTAGGATGAATATTCTCAGGCGCGCGAGATAACTCTCGTTAAGGAACTCTGCAAATTACCCTCGTAACTTCGGGAAAAGAGGGGCCGAAAACTGTCATTGACTTCGCGTCAAGAAGCGGAATTCGGTCGAAGCAAAATGGCCCAGGCGACTGTTTAACAAAAACACAGCACTATGCAAACTCGTCTAAGAGGAAGTATATGGTGTGAAGCCTGCCCAATGCCAAAAGGTCAAAAGGAGGCGTTAGCCGCAAGGCGAAGCGCCGAATTTAAGCCCTGGTGAATGGCGGCCGTAACTATAACGGTCCTAAGGTAGCGAAATTCCTTGTCGGGTA
>WUUC01201907.1_pt1 | contig 19799 bp, 21 predicted proteins | sample 6278441 | NCBI WGS metagenome assembly WUUC01 (sample SAMN13675441, study PRJNA597444) | soil metagenome | isolation source: soil | place: USA: Washington | collected 2017-10
CCACGCGCTCCGGGATCCGCTCGTGGTCGAAGTGCATGATCTTCTCGCGCAGGTGGTGGTCCTGCAGCAGGGTGGGACCGCGCTCGCCCGCCTTCAGCGAGTGGTCGGTGTCGTGGAGCCGCACGCCCTGCGCCGTCGTGAGGTACTCCGACCGCTGGCCCATGGCCGCGGCGGGCACGCCGGTCTCGACGCCGGTGGGCGTCACCGTGGCGGGTGCCGCCTGGTCCGGTTTCGGCGGCAGCGGGCTGCGCGGTTCCTCCGGCGGGACCAGCGAAGGCGGCTCGCTCGCGGGCGCACCGGGCACCGGTGGGGCCACCAGCTCGGTGACCTTCTCCACGGCCTTCTCCAGTGCGTCCTTCACGACTTTCGCCGGCTTCTTGCGACTCACTACGGCTCCTCACGAGCAGGTGATAGGTGACGTCTTCTGCTGTACCCCGTCACGGACCGGCGAATCCTCGGGTGTCACCGGATCGGGTGGTCACCGCTGCTCCTGCCTTTAGGCGAGCGGTCTTGGTGCTACTCGCGGGTCCGACGCACCTCCCCGTCGCATTGGAGCAGAACATGAAACGCACCCTCCGGCACGCGCTGGTGACCGCGGCCGTCCTCGTGGGCGTGGCCGCCGGGCCCGCGCAGGCCTCCCCCGAGCTCCCGGTCGGGCAGGTCGCCGGTGCCGCCGTGCAGGACGACAACGACAACCGGGACGACCGGCGGGCGGAGGACAAGGACGACGACAACGGCCTGTGGGGTCTGCTCGGCCTGCTCGGTCTCGTGGGCCTGGTCGGACTGGTCCGCAGGGGACGGCGGGGCGACGAGCTCGCGGGGCCGGCGGCCGGAGCACAGCCGACCCGGTCGGACGTCATCACGGAGGCGGCGCCCTCGGCCGGGGCACCGCAGCAGTACACCGCACCGCCGCCCGGGCAGCGGTACCGGCAGCCGTAGACCCGGCCGCCGAGCCGTCCGCGCCCCGGTGGCGCGGGCGGCTCGAGCCGTTCCCCGTGCGGTGTCAGGCGGTCCCGGCGGGCGGGACCCTGCTGGCGGCGGGCGGGCGCCGGAACAGCTTGCCCAGTGCGCGCAGCAGGCGCCTGTCCCCCGTGACGGTGGCGGTGCCGTCCTTCACCGCGGTGGTCAGGTCCAGGCCGCCCTCGGCCAGCGCCAGGAAGGTGTCGGCCGTCGTGCCGACGACCGTGTCGGGCCGCTGGGCCGGACCGTGCGCGGCCTCGACTTTGCCGTCCTCGACGCGGACGTGGAAGACCTCGTCGTCGACGCGGAACTCGTAGATCGCGCGCACCCCCGCGGCGGCGGCCGGGTCGAAGCAGGACTCCATGGCCAGCACCGCCCAGCCGGGGTGGAACGTCTCGTCGGGACGGCGGTCGCCCATCACCCACCTCGTGCCCCAGCGGGCCAGTGCCAGCACGGCGGGCGCGAGCTCCGCGCCGGCCTCGGTGAGCGCGTAGGCGGGGGTGCGGGCCGGTGGCGGCAGCACGACCTTGTGCGCGAGCCCTTCCCGTTCCAGGTGCTTCATCCGCGCGGCGAGCAGGCCGGTGCCCATGCCGCGCAGGCTCTTCTGCAGGTCGCCGAACCGCTTGGGACCGGTCAGCAGCTCCCGGACGAGGAGCAGCGTCCACCGCTCACCGACCAGGTCGAGCGTCCGGGCCGTGGCGCAGTACTGGTTGTACGTTCGCTGGTCCACCAACGCATTCTAGACAGCGATGCTTGTACTTCCTGTTTTTGAAGTATACGGTTCGATCACCAGAAGGAAGGGATCGACCATGACACCACCGCTGTACACGGCCGGGGCCCAGGTGACCGGGGGCCGCGCGCGAGGACGGGGACGCACCGCCGACGGGAAGCTGACCGTGACCCTGCGCCCGCCCGCGGAGCTGGGTGGCGACGGCGAGGGCACCAACCCCGAGCAGCTCTTCGCGATCGGCTACGCCGCGTGCTTCGGCACGGTGCTGGACATGGTGGGGCAGCGGGAGGAGCTGCGCGCGGGCGACGCGGTCATCGACTCCCGCGTCCACCTCGTCCCCGGCGACGACGGGACGTTCCGGCTCGGCGCCGAGCTGGCCGTCGTGCTCCCGTCCGTGCCCGACGGCGCGCGGGCGGCGGACCTCGTGCGGGCGGCGCACCGGATCTGCCCGTACTCCCGGGCCGTCGAGGGCAATGTGGACGTCGTCCTGGTCGTCAACGGCACGCGGCTCTGAGGCGCGCGGGATGGCGACCTTCGTGCTGGTGCACGGGGCGTGGCAGGGCGGCTGGACGTGGCGGCGGGTCGCGAACGGGCTGCGGCGGGCGGGCCACGAGGTGTTCACGCCGACGATGAGCGGCGCGGGGGAACGCGCGCACCACACCACGCCCGCGATCGGGCTGCGCACGCACGTCGACGACCTCGTCGCGGTGCTGACCTTCGAGGACCTGCGCGAGGTCGTCCTCGTCGGCCACAGCTACGCGGGTCTCGTGGTGCGCGAGGCGGCCGACCGCGTGCCGGACCGCGTCGCCCGCATGGTCATGGTGGACGCGTGGGCCGGGCGCGACGGGGAGTCGGTGGACGACCGCGCCCCGCGGTTCTTCGCCGACTGGGTGGGCTCCGCGACGGTCGACGGGCTCATCGCCCCGCCGCCACCGGCCGCACTCGGCGTGACCGAGCCCGCCGACGTGGCCTTCCTGGCACCGCGGCTCACGCCCCAGCCGCGCCGGACGTTCGCCGAGCCGACCCGGCTGACCGGGGCGGCCGACGCGATCCCGACCACCGCCGTCGTGTCCGCGCCCGGTGGACCGGTCCCGTTCGCCGGGTGGGCCGCGGAGTTCGGCTGGCCGACGACGACCGTCGAGTCCGGACACGAGGTGATGGTCACCGCACCCGGCGCGCTGACGGCACTGCTGGTGTCGGCATGACCCGCGCCGGGCTCCTGCTCCCGTCCCGGGAGGCGGCCATCGGCGGGCACTGGGACGCCCGCGGCCTGGTCCGGCTGGCCCGGCACGCGGAGGACCTCGGCTTCGACTCCGTGTGGGCGGGCGACTCGCTGACCGCCCGCCCCCGCTTCGAGCCGCTGGCCCTGCTGGCCGCCGTCGCCGCGGCGACCGAGTCGGTCACCGTGGGCACGGCGGCGCTGATCGCGCCCCTGCGGCACCCGCTGCTCGCCGCGCACGCCATCGCGACCGTGGACCGGCTCGCCGCGGGACGGCTCGTGCTCGGGCTCGGCGCGGGCTTCCCCGCGCCCGCCACGGAAGCGGAGTTCACCGCCGCGGGTGTCCCCTTCGCGCAGCGCCACGGGCGCCTGCTGGAGACGGTGCGCCTGTGGCGGGCCCTGTGGGGCGCGGCGCCCGCGGACCGGTTCACCGGGGAGCACTGGCAGCTCACCGGTATCGGCGGGCTGCCCGGGCCTGCGCGGCCGGGCGGTCCGCCGCTGTGGCTCGCCGGCGCGGGTCCCCGCGCCCTGCGCGAGGCGGGCCGGTCCTTCGACGGCTGGCTCCCGTACCCGCCGAGCGCGGCGGAGTACCGCGTGGGCCGGGAGGCGATCGCTTTCGCCGCACGGGAGAGCGGCCGCGATCCCGCCGGGGTCACGGGCGCGCTGTACGCCACCGTGCTCCCCGCGGCGAGCCCGGACAGGGCGCGGGAGCTGCTCGACGCCTACGCGCGGGCCTGCTACGGCGTGCCGCTCGACGTCGTGGGGAAGGTCCAGCTGTTCGTCGGCGGTCCGCTGGACCACATCGAGTCGGTCCTGCGGCGCTACGGCGGCGTCGAGCACGTCGTGCTGCGGGTGGGCGCCCTGGCGACCGCCGACCACCTGGCCGCGACGGCGGAGCTGGCCCAGCGGGTGCGGCGATGGACCTGACCCGTCCCGAGGTCGTCTCCGGGCTCCTCGAGGAGTACGCGGCGTTCGCCGACCTCGTCGCCGGTCTCGCGCCCGCCGGGTGGGAGGCGCCGACCAGGTGCACGCGGTGGCAGGTCCGGGACGTCGCCGCGCACGTGCTCGGCAACGCGGTGGACACGCTGCACGGCACCATCGGCGGCCGGAGCCAGGACCAGCAGGCGGCGGCGCTGCGCGGCCACGGACCGCCCGCGCTGGCGGCCGAGCTCCGCGCGGCGGCCGGGCGGCTCCGGCCGGTGCTGGGCGGCCTCGGCGACGGGATGTGGCACCGCCCGAGCAGGGTGCCCGGCCTGACGGTCGGCGACGGCGTGCGGACCCTGTGGCACGACACCTACGTGCACGGCGACGACATCCGTGCCGCCCTCGGCCTGCCGGGGCGCCGGGGCGCCGCGCTGCACGCCACCGTCGGGTACCTGCGCGACCGGCTGACCCGCGCCGGGTGGGGTCCCGCGCGGTTCGAGCTCGAGGGGCTGGGCGTGGTCGCCGTCGGCTCGGGCGGCCCGCTGCTGCGGGCCGATCCCCTGGACTTCGTCCTGGTCGCGACCGGACGCGCCGACCCGGCGCTCCTGGGGGTGGACGACAGCATCGACATCTACCGGTGAACGGACGGCGCGGCGGCGTTCGACGCGCTCGGCCTGAGCAGCACGGTCACCGTCACGGTCCTCGCGGTGGCGATCGTCGTGCCGGAGACGACCGGCGACACGAGGTCGGTGGCGGTCGTGTGCCGATCACCGCGCGGCCGCCGGGCGGTCCGGTCGCGGTCCGCAGCAGTGCCACCACCGCGCCGGTCGCCCGTGTCGAGGTCGTCAGCCGGGATTGCCATGGTTGCGATCGTGTGACACCGGCGTTCCGTCGCGACCGGCGCTCCACAGGCCCGTCAGCAGGGCCAGCGCGTCGACGAAGGTGTCGTGCCGGACGTCGCCGGGGGCGAGGTGGGCCAGGGTGGCGATGCCGTTCTCCATGGCCAGCACGATCGTCGCGAGCTGCTCGGCCGGGACGGGCAGGTCCGTCGCCCTCGCGCGGATCGCCTCGGCGTACCAGGCGAGGCAGCGGCGTTCGTACTCGGCGAGGCGCGGGGCGACCCGCGGGTTGCGCAGGGCGTAGAGCCGGAACTCGCTGAGCAGCAGGAACCGGCCGCGGTCGGCGAAGCGGTTGCCGTCGAGCTCGCGGAGGCGGCCGAGGGCGTCGGCGACCGACGGGCTCGCGGCGTTGAGCCGGTCGCCGCGGGCGATGTCGGTGTCGAGCCAGCGGTCCAGCACCGCGAGGAACAGCTCGTCCTTGCCCGCGAAGTTGGCGTAGACGGCACCGCGCGTGTAGCCGGCGCGCTCGGCGATCTGCTCGAGCGAGGACTGGCCGAAACCGTTCTCGCCGAAGACCTCCTCGGCCGCGTCGAGCAGCCGCGCGCGGGTGCGGGCGGCGCTCTCGGTGCGGCTGAGGCGCTTGACACGGGCTGGCACAGCGCTAGCGTAACTCACATACGAAACTGTATCTGGATTCGTCGACGTATCCGGAGGAGCCATGCGGCGCGCTACCGTCCTCGGGGCGGTCATCGGGATCCTGGCGGGTGTGGTCTCCGCCGTCGGCACGGCGCCGGCGTCGTCAGCGACGTCAGCGGCGGCGCCCGTCCGGCCCGCGGAGTTCCTGTGGGGTGTCGCCACCTCGGGCTACCAGTCGGAGGGCGCCGCGCCGGACAGCAACTGGCGCCGGTACGAGCGTGCCGGGACCTCGTCGATCACCGAGCCGTACCGCGAGGCGGTGGACTTCCGTCACCGCTACCCCGAGGACATCGCCAACGCGCGGGCACTGGGCGCCGGGGTGTTCCGGTTCGGCGTGGAGTGGGCTCGGGTCGAGCCCAGCGAGGGCGTGCTCGACCCGGCCGAGCTCGCCTACTACGACGACGTGGTGAACCGCGTGGTCGCCGCCGGCATGCGTCCCATGATCACCCTGGACCACTGGGTCTACCCCGGGTGGGTCGCCGACCAGGGCGGCTGGGACTCCCCCGCCACCGTGGACGACTGGCTCGCCAACGCCCGGCGCGTGGTGGACCGGTACAAGGGCAGGGGCGCCATCTGGATCACGGTCAACGAGCCGACCGTGTACGTCCAGAACGAGATCGCCAACGGCGGTATCGAGGCGTGGCAGGCGCCGTGGATGCAGGCCCGGCTCGTCACCGTGCACCGCCGGGCCTACGACCTGATCCACCGGCTCGACCCCGGCGCGCTCGTGTCCAGCAACGCCGCCTACCTCCCCACCGTGCAGGCCGCGCTCGACCTGACGTTCGTCGACCAGGTCAGGGACAAGCTCGACTTCGTCGGTGTCGACTACTACTACGGCGCGAGCCTGGACAACCTCAGCGCCGTGCACGGCGCGGGCGGGGAGTTCTGGAAGATCGACCCGCAGCCGGACGGCATCTACTACGCGCTGCGCTACTACCACAAGAAGTTCCCCGCGCTGCCGCTGTACGTGGTGGAGAACGGCATGCCGACCGACAACGGCCTGCCGCGGCCGGACGGCTACACCCGCGCCCAGCACCTGCGCGACCACATCTACTGGGTGCAGCGCGCGAAGGCCGACGGGATCGACGTGATCGGCTACAACTACTGGAGCATCACCGATAACTACGAGTGGGGCAGCTACCGCCCGCGCTTCGGACTGTACACAGTGGACGCGCGCACCGACCCCGCGCTCACCCGCCGCCCGACCGACGCGGTCGCCGCCTACCGCGGCCTCGTCGACGGCGGCGGCGTGCCCGCGGACTACCGGCCGGTGAAGCCGCCCGCGGTGTGCTCGGTCGTCGACGGGCTCGACAGCTGCCTGCGCCCGGCCCCCTACCCCGGTCCGCTCGCGCCGCTGCGCTGATCTCCCCGGCGGCCGGGCGTGCCGCGCACAGCCGGTAGTGATCCGATGGCTTTGCGAATCCAGAAATGTCGGTTACCGTGACTGGGAGCGCTCCCAGAACAACGTTGCACGTCTCGAAGGAGAGAGCATGAAGCAACGCCTGGCAGTTCTGTGCGCCCTTCTCATGGTCACACTGGCAATGGGCGGTGCCACCGGCCAGTACACGGCGGCGGGCGCCGAGGCGAGCGGCACCGGGACCGGCTACCTGCACACCAGCGGGAACAAGATCGTCGACAGTACGGGCGCGACGGTCCGGTTGACCGGCATCAACTGGTTCGGCATGGAGACCGACAACAAGACCTTCCACGGCCTGTGGGCGAGCGTGACCTGGAAGTCCCAGGTCGACCACATGGCGCAGCTCGGCTACAACACCCTGCGGATCCCCTTCTCCAACGACGCGCTCAAGCCCGGGGCGCAGGCGACCGGGATCAACGACTACACCAACCCCGACCTGGTCGGACTGTCACCGCTGCAGATCCTCGACAAGGTGGTGGCCTACGCGGGGCAGAAGGGCATGCGGGTCATCCTCGACCGGCACCGCCCGACGAGCGCCGGGCAGAGCGCGCTCTGGTACACCCCGGCCGTGCCCGAGTCCACCTGGATCAACGACTGGAAGGCACTCGCGCAGCGGTACGCGGGCAACACCACGGTGATCGGCGCCGACCTGCACAACGAGCCGCACGCCGAGGGGACCAACCCGAACGCGACCGGCGCGTGCTGGGGGTGCGGGGACGTGGCACGCGACTGGCGGCTCGCCGCCGAGCGCGCCGGGGACGCCATCCTGTCCGTGCAGCCGAACTGGCTCATCTTCGTCGAGGGCGTGAGCTGCCCGAGCGGTGGCCTGTCCAACGTCTGGGACGGCGACCCGAGCAACGACGAGGACTGCGGCTGGTGGGGTGGCAACCTCTCCAAGGCCGGGCAGTTCCCCGTGCGGCTGTCGGTGGCCAACCGGCTCGTGTACTCCCCGCACGAGTACGCCACGTCGGTCTACGACCAGTCGTGGTTCCACGCGCCGGACTACCCCGCGAACATGCCCGCCATCTGGGACAAGTACTGGGGCTACCTGCACCGGCAGAACATCGCGCCGCTGATGATGGGCGAGTTCGGCTCCACGCTGGCGAACCCGATCGACAAGGTCTGGTTGCAGAACCTCATGCAGTACACGGGATCCGGCGTGAACGGGATGTCGTTCACCTACTGGGCGTGGAACCCCAACTCGGGCGACACCGGCGGCATCGTCCGGGACGACTGGGTGACGGTGAACCAGGAGAAGCAGTCCATCCTGCAGCCGTACCTCATCCCGCCGTCGGGTGGCACCACCACGCCGCCGGACGAGGAGGTCGCCGCGTGCCGGGCGACGTGGCGCCTCGACAACTCGTGGGCGGGCGGCTTCCAGGGCACGCTGACGGTGACGAACACCGGCACCGCCGCCGTCAGCCCGTGGCGTTCGACCTTCACGCTGCCGCCGGGCGCCACCCTCGGCAACGGGTGGAACGCGGTGTTCACCCAGGACGGGAGCACGGTGACGGCCACCGCGCCCGGGCACGCCCCGTCCCTCACGGCGGGCGCGTCCGTCTCGTTCGGCCTGACCGCCAACGGGACCGCGGGCACGCCGGCGCAGATCACCCTGTCCGGGGCGACCTGCACGAGCGGCTGAGCGCACCGTCACGTGAGGACGGTGTGACACTGCCGCGGCGCCCGCCGACGTGCGTAGCATGGCGCCCGGATGCGGGAGGTGCCGTGCACGGACTTGGCGAGCTCGAGGCCGCGGTGATGGACGTGCTCTGGCGCGTCGCGGACCCCCTCAAGGTCCGCGACGTGCTGGAGCGGCTCGACACCGGCAGGCAGCTCGCCTACACGACCGTCATGACCGTGCTGGACAACCTGCACCGCAAGCAGTGGGTCGAGCGCGAGCTGCTCGGCAAGGCGTACCGGTACCGGCCGCGGCTGACCCGCGAGGAGGCCGCCGCCCGGGCGCTGCGCGAGGTGCTGGACGCCTCGGGCGACCCGCACGCCGTGCTGATGCACTTCGTCGCGTCCGGATCGGACGAGGAGACCGACATCCTGCGCGACGCGCTGCGCGAGAAGCGGGGCGGGCGCCCGTGACCCCGGCCCTCACTCTCCTCGCGGGCGCGTTCCTCGCGGGCTGGCTGGTGCCGGGCCTGCTGCGGCGGTTCGACCTGCGGCGCCGCGACCCGGTCCTGGTGATCGTGGCGTGGCTGGTGTCGATGGCGGGCGCCGGGCTCGCCGCGGCCACCGGCGTGCTGCTGCTGTTCCTGCCCGACCACGGGCCGGGCGCCGCGCTGCTCGTCGTCATCCACCACTGCTGGTCGGCCGTCCAGCACGGCTCCCCGCCGCAGGTCGAGGAGCTGACCGGCGTGCTCGGCGGCGCCCTGCTGCTCGCACTCGCCGCCCGGGTGCTGGTCGTGTCCGTCCGCCGCGCCCGGCAGCGCGGGCACAAGCGGCGGGAGAGCATCGCCGTCCTGCGGATCGCGGGCCGGGCGGCCGACGGCCCGCCGGACGTGCTGTGGCTCGCGCACGAGCGGCCGCTCGCGTTCAGCATGGCGGGCAGGCCCGGTGTCGTCGTGGCCACCGACGGGTTGACCCGCCACCTCCACGAGGACGAGGTGGCCGCGGTCTTCGCGCACGAGCGCGCCCACCTCGCGGGCCGCCACCACCTGCTGGTCGCCGCCGTCGACGCACTGCGCGCCACGCTGCCGTTCGTCCCCCTGTTCCGCGAGGCCCCCGCCGCGATCCGCGACCTGGTGGAACTCGCGGCCGACGTCGCCGCCGTGCGGGCCTGCGGCCCGGCCGCGGTCCGCCGGGCCCTGCTGACCGTCACCCGGCACGGCGCACCCACCACCTCCCTGGCGATGGCGCAGGACGCCATGGACCTGCGCCTGGCCCGCCTCCGCCACGGCGTCCGCCCGCCGGGGCGGCTCGGCCGGGTCGTCTCGTGTGGCTTGACCGCCATCACGGCCGTGTCCCTGCCCTTCGTGACCGGGACGGGGTTGCTCCTCGGCGTCGCGCTCGGCGCGTGCGCCCTGACCGGCTGAGCACCGGGCTCACAGGGCGTGGTCTTGTCACCGGGCTTGACCTCGCCCTTCAGGACGCCGTCGGCGGGAAACCCCGAGCAGCCGGGCATCTGCGGAATCGGGGGTCGGGTGTGGAGTCAGGTCAGCCGAGTGGCCGGGGAGCCGGCACGGGAGCGGGCCGGGTCGGCAGGTTGGTGACGTTCGCGAAGCCCGCGAGGCGCCGGGTCCGGCCGAGGACGACACCGAGGGTGGCGTAGGCGTCCAGCCTCGCGCCGAGGTAGGGGTGGTCCGACAGGGAGAAGACGTCGAGCCCGTCGCGGTCGGCCTGTCCGGCCATGCGCAACAGCTCCGGCCCGTCGTCGATGCCGCTGTGCGCGCCGAAGCCGAACACGAGTTCTGGTATGGACACCGGACCGCCTTTCAGTTCGTATTGCGAACATAGTAGTTCGTAGTACGAACTTCAAGTGGCCGGTCATCCCCGGTGAACTGTCCCCTCGTCCAGTTCCATGAAGACCGCGGGCACCTCGTTGTCCCGCACGACGCGGCTGAGCAGCCCGGCGAGCGTGGCGCGCTCGTCGGCGCTGAGTCCCCCGGGCAGTTTGGCGATCCGGCGACAGGTGTCGGCGTAGAACTCCTCCGCCAGCCTGCTGCCCCGCGACGTGAGCGCCACCCGCACCGCGCGCGTGTCGTGCGGGTCCGGTTCGCGCCGGACCAGGCCGTTGCGTTCGGTGCGGTCCACGAGGCCGGTGAGGCTGGATTTGGCCAACCTCAACATGGCGCTCAACTCCCCCATGCCGTACGGCTGCGTCATCAGGACGCACAGCAACTGCCCCTGCTGCGGGGTCAGCCCGTGCTCCCGCCCCGACTCGGCGTACACGGTGTCCACCAGGAACGAGGTGCGCACCAACGCCGTCACGACTCCGATTTCCCCAGTACGTTCTGCCACCCGCCCAGGGTAACACCCATGAAATTACAGTTCGTAGAACGAATTATCTCGGTGCCGGGTGGTCGGCGGGCGCCGCGGAATCGGATGAGATGCCGACCTCGCGCCCTTTCGGGCTGTCCGCGCGGCACCTTGGGCGACCTGATCATGCCCTGTGCGCGGAGGCCGGCGCGCCGATAGTTCGCACATTCGGAACCGAGGCGGGGAGTGAGTGGGTCATGCGCGTTGGCGTGGTGGTGGCGTTCCTGTGCGCGGGTGCGGTGATGACCGCCTGCGGGTCCGAAGGGGACCGGTCGGGGGCACGGGCGAGCGGCCCGCCTGCCGCGACCGGCGAGGCGGGCGGGGACGGCTGTCCCCTCACCGAAGCGGAGCTGTCGTCGGCGACCTCCCTCGCCTTCACGCTCCAGGAGACGCGGAAGGACCACCCGCTGGAGACCCTGGAAGAGGTCACGGTCACCGCGTGCCTGTTCACGTCGGACGAGGCACCCCAGGAGGCCGGGGACCCGCTGGTCGTGCGGGTGGACGTGGTCGACCCGGCGGACGCGGACGCGGTCCTGGCGGACATCTCCTCGTCCTGCACCGACTTCGGCGGCGCCGAGCGCGACGCAGGTGGCGGCACGGTGTGCGAGCGGGACGGCACGGTCGTCGACGGTCACACCGGTGACTTGGTCGTCGTCTCGGTCGTGAACGCGGACACCGCGACCGCCACCCGGCTGACGCCGGTGTTCGGCGAGATCCTCGCCGCCGCGGGGTAGGGCGGGCCCGCACCGGTCGGTGCTTGGATGGTGGCATGCAGATGGTGGAGAGACCGTGGGGCGTGACCGCGCACGGCAAGGCCCGCGTCACGGCCGAGCCCGACCTCGTGCGGGCCAGGTTCAGGGTGACCCGGACCGAGCAGGAGCCGTCGGCGGCGTTCGCCGCCACCGGTGCCGCGGTCCGGGCGGTGCGGCAGGCGCTGCGCGCGCACGGCGTCGAGGACGCGGCGGTCCGGCAGTCGCGGCTGGACCTGCGGAGCCCGTGGGACTACGGGGCCGAACGCACCTTCCTCGGCTACGAGTGCCAGGCGTTCTTCGCCATCGAGTCCGGCGACCTCGAGGACGCCCAGCCGCTCCTGGTGGACCTCGTCGCGGCGGGCGCCAACGAGCTCGATGGGGTCGACTTCGACGTCCGGGACAGGACCGGGCTGCACGCGGAGGCCCGCCGCCAGGCCGTCGCCGCCGCGCGGAGCAAGGCGGAGCTCTACACCGAGGCGGCCGGTGTGCGGCTGGGCGCGGTGCTGCACATCCAGGACGTCGACCCCGACGTCGTCGGCCAGAACCTGTCCATGGCAAGCGGCGCGGGTGTCGGGCCGGGCACCGGCGACCTCGCGCCCGGCCAGGTCACCGTGTTCGCGTCCGTCCTCCTCGGGTTCGCCATCGGGTATGGCTGAGCACCCCGGGGTGCGCCGGGTGCTCCTCGCGGTCCTGGGGCTGGTGCTGCTCGCCGGGTGCGGTGTGCGGCAGACGATGCCGGGGGCCAGGCCGCCGGCACCGCCCCCGACGACGAACCCGACCACGGGGCCCGAGGTCGAGTGCCCGGCGGCGGGCGTCGGGTTCTCGGTGACGGGCACCGACGCGGCCATGGGGATCCGCGTGCTGACCATCGAGATGGTCAACTGCGGTTCCCGCCCCTACGCGGTGGACGGCTACCCGGCCGTGCGCCTGTTCGACGAGGACCACGAGCCGGTGGACGTCGCCGTGGCGCAGGGCTCCGGGTCGATCGCGACCGTGCCGGAGTTCGACGTCCCGCCGGTCGCGGTGACCTTGCGGCCCGGCGAGAAGGTGCGGGCCGGCCTGCTGTGGCGGAACCTGGTCACCGACGCCACCGTGGACGCGACGACCGCGCACTACCTGGAGGCCGCGCCGGCGCGGGGCACGCCGTGGCAGGAGGTCCCGCTGGTCGTGCCCGACGAGCTGGACGGCGCGCGCACGGTCGACATCGACCTCGGCACCACCGGCAGGCTCGGCGTGTCGGCCTGGAAGAGGGCCTAGGCACGGGCGGGCGGTGACGGCACGACGTCGGCGGGGCGCAGGTCCGGCCGCAGCCGGTGCACGCGCGGCCGGGCGCGGTTGGCGAACGAGCTGATCGCGGGCTCGGCCTCCACCTCGACCACCAGGCTCGCGTGCACGGGCAGGTACTCCGCGCCCAGGTGGCCCGGTGCCGCGTCCGGCAGCCTGCGCACCGGCTCGCCCGTGGCCGCGACCTTGCGGCCCGCGGCGTCGCGGAACGGCGGGGGCAGCGGCAGCGACACGCCGACGGCCCGCAGCGCGCCGTCCGGCTCCGGCCGGGCGAGGACCAGCGCCTCCGGCCGGATCACCGGGCCGGTGACGCCGACGACCACCGCGTCGACGAAGACCGCGGACCGCACCTTGCGCCAGTCGCCGGTCCGGCCCGCCCGGTAGGGCTCGGCCGCCTTCTTCGCCACCACGCCCTCGATGCCGAGGTCGGCGAGCTCCGGCGCCAGCCACGCGGCCGCGGCGTCCGGGTCGGGCGTCGCGGGGATCAGCCGCAGCGGCGTGGCCACCCCGGCGAGCCGCCGCTCGAGCAGCAGGCGCCGGTCCCGGTACGGCCGGGTGCGCAGGTCGCCGGTCTCGTCGGCCAGGAGGTCGAAGGCGGTGTAGCAGACCGTGACGCCCGCGGCGGCCCGGTCCGCGGGCGGCGCGACGAGTGCGGCGAAGTCGAGCCGCCCGTCCCGCAGCGCGACCAGTTCCCCGTCCAGCACGACGTCACCCAGCAGGCGCGTCGCACGCACCACCTCGGGGAACCGGCGGCCCATGTCGTTGTCGTGCCGCGACTGCACGGCCCCGGCCACGGCGAACACCACGGCCCGCCACCCGTCGAGCTTGGGCTCGTAGGCCCAGTCGCCTGCCCGGGGCGGCTGCTCCTCCACTCGGGCCAGGGCCATCGGCACCGGCGGCCGCAGCACCCCCATCTCAGGCCCGACCCGTCCCCACGACCACCCCGGCCACTCCCGGCCGCCCTCCGCCCACCGCCACCACCCCCGCAACGTCCCGAGAGGACATGGTGCGCTCCCGGCGCCGGACCTGCCAGTCCACGTGGGACGATCGGGTGACCGGGGCGCCTCGCGCGGCCCTCTCCCCCGTTCGGGCAGCACACCGGAATCTGGCTGTATTCCCACTGGAATACCGCCGCCGCCCACCTGCCGCACCCGCTCCGAGCTGGGAATTCCCGCCCGGTGATCGCGATCTCGCGCCCGCGAGGGGAATTCCAGTGACGAAACGGTATTCCGCGTCGGCATTCGGCCGGGTATTTTTCGGGTATCGCCGTCGCGTGATGACGACGCACGGACGGATCCCATGACCGGCGCCGCGCCACCGGGCCGCCTGACCACCGAAGGGGCACAGCGCATGGGAGAGGACGTTGACCTGGCCTGCAGGAGCCGGCGGTTGCTCGACGAGGCGAAGTTCCTGACCCTCGCCACCGTGTCGACCGACGGCCAGCCGTGGTCGGCGGTGCTGCAGTACGCCTGGCTGGCCGACCCGCTGCGCTTCCTGTTCGGCTCGGCGATCCAGGCCCGGCACAGCCGCGACATCACCACCCGCCCACTGGTCAGCGGCTCGCTGTTCATGACCGGGGGCTCCCTGCTGGCGGTCGACGGCGCCCAGTTCAGCGGCACCTGCCGCGAACTGCCCGGCGAGGACGTCCTGCGCTACCACGCGACCTTCTACGACGCGGTGCTGCCCGACGCGCGGGACCGTGCCGAGTGGACGCTGCCGCCGTCGGCGCTGATCGCGCCAGCGGAGCACCGGCTGTACGTGATCGAGGTCGAGCAGTGGTGGCTGGTCGACACGCGCACCTGGGCCGAGGACCGGATCGACCGGCGCGTCCAGGTGCCGCTCACCGAGCTGACACACGTCTGAGCACCACGGTTCCACCGGCCGCACAGCCCGCGCTGTGCGGCCGTCGTGGTGGTCAGGCGAGCGCTCAGACGAGGCCGTCCGCGAGGTCGTCCCAGAACGCGGTCTCGAGCGCGGCGACGATGCGCGCGGTCCGCACGGCCTCGTCCGGGCTCTCCCCGGCGGCGATGCCTGCGGCGGCCACCTCGGTGGCGAGCGCGAGCAGCTCCGGCGGGCTCTCCGCGAAGAACAGGAAGTGGCCGACGGCCTCCTCGGACAGGCCGTACCGGGAACGCAGCGCCGCCGCGACCCGCGCGTAGGTGTCCCCGGACTCGTCCACGTTCGCCAGCAGGGCCAGCGCCATCGCGCTGCTCGTGCCGAAGACCGCCACCTGGGTCAGGTAGGCGGGGTAGGCCTGGGTGAGCGCCCTCGGCTCGTGGGCCGCCAGCTCCGCCTCGTCGGCACCCACCGCCGCGGCGAAGTGCGCCAGCAGTCGCAGGGCCTCCGCCTCGCCCTGCGCCAGTGCCAGGAACAGATCACCCGCCGGTGCGGCCGGGAAACGGGCCGCGAGCAGTGCCTGGCTGCGCTGGTCGCTGCGCACCAGCCGGTAGAGCTCGGCCGCGAGCCACCGCAGGCGCTCCGCGGGCACCGCGCCCGCCTCGAGCAGGTCGAGGAAGCGGTTGCCGGACGGCTGCGCCGCGATCTGCTCCTGTGCGCGCGCGACCAGTTCCGCCACGGTCCCGGTGTGCCCCGCATCGTCGTTCATGGTCGTATCGCAGCACCGGGCGCCGGTGGCTGTCCAGGCGCGCGAGCCGGTGACAAGGGTGCCACCAGTGCGGTGCGAGCACTCCTTGCCAGGCTCGGGCGAGGTGGTCGGCAACCCAACCGTCGGAGGCGGCTGTGTCTGAGGCGGCGATGTCCGGTCCGGATGTGTCTACTGTGGAGCGGCGGGGGAGCTTCGGCGGGGACCTGTTCCTCGGCAGGTTCCGGCTGGCGCTGCTGGACCCGCCGCCGGGGCCGCTGCCCGCGCTGGACGCGGCGAGCGAGGCGTTCCTCGCGCGGCTGCGCGCGTTCTGCGAGAACGAGGTGGACGGCACGCGCATCGAGCGCGAGGGCCGGATCCCCGACGAGGTCATCGCCGGACTGAAGGACATCGGCGCGTTCTGCGTCAAGCTCCCGCGCGAGTACGGCGGACTGGGCCTGCCCGGCCTCTGCTACCTGCGTGCGCTGATGATCGTCAACACCGCGCACTCCGCGCTCGGCGAGCTGCTCGCCGCACACCAGGCCATCGGGCTGACCCAGCCGGTCCGGCTGTTCGGCACGGAAGAGCAGAAGCGCGCGTTCCTGCCGCGCTGCGTGCGCGAGATCTCCGCGTTCACCCTCACCGAGCCCGACATCGGCAACGACCCGTTCCGCATGCACACCACCGCCGTGCCCCGCCCGGACGGCGGCTACACGCTGAACGGCGTCAAGTCCTGGGTCACCAACGGCGTGCTCGCCGACCTGGTGGTGGTCATGGCGATGGTGCCCGGCGCTGGCATGACCGCGTTCGTGGTCGAGGCCCGCTCCCCCGGCGTCACCGTCGAGCACCGCAGCGAGTTCCTCGGGCTGCGCGGGCTGGAGAACGGCGTCATCCGGCTGCACGACGTGGTGGTGCCCGCGCGCAACCGGATCGGCGGCGAGGGCGAGGGCCTGGAGGTCGCGATCGCCGCGCAGGACACGGGACGGCTCTCGATGCCGGCCGTCTGCGCCGCCGCGGCCAAGTGGAGCCTGAAGATCGCGCGCGAGTGGTCGCGGGTGCGCGTGCAGTGGGACCGGCCCATCGGCGAGCACGAGGCGGTCGCCGCCAAGATCTCCTTCATCGCCGCGACCGCGTTCGCGCTCGAGGCGATCGTCGAGGTGTCCGGCAGGCACGCCGATGCCGGGCTCGTCGACACCCGCGTGGAGGCCGAGCTCGCGAAGCTGTTCGCGTCGGAGCAGGCGTGGCTCGTGGCCGACGAGCTCCTGCAGGTCCGCGGCGGGCGCGGCTACGAGACCGCGGAGTCGGCCGCCGCGCGGGGCGAGCGCGGGGTGCCCGTCGAGCAGCTCCTGCGCGACCTGCGCATCGGCCGGATCTTCGACGGGTCCACCGAGGCGCTGCGCGGGTTCATCGCCGCGGAAGCCCTCGCGGCCCTGGCGGCCATCGACGGCCCCGACGGCCCCGACGGCGAGGAGGGCGCCCCGCTCGACCTCGACGGCTTCGGGCCCCTGGCGGAGCACCTGCGCTTCGTGGAGCGGACCAGCCGCGGCGTCGCGGAGCACCTGGCGCACGGCCGCGCGCGCTGGGCGGACGGGCTCGAGGAGCGGCAGCTGTTCCTCGGGCGGCTGGTGGACATCACCGCCGAGCTCTACGCCATGAGCGCGGCCTGCGTGTACGCCAAGGCCCGCACCGACGCGGGCGACACGGCGTTCGAGCTGGCCGGCACGTTCTGCGACCAGTCCCGCCGCCGCGTCGCCACCCTGTTCGACCGGCTGCTGACCAACACCGACGACCGCGACCGCGCACTGGCGGCCGGTGTGCTCGCCGACCGCTACACCTGGCTGGAGACCGGCGTCCTCGACCCGTCGATCGAGGGCCCGTGGATCGCCGAGCCCGCTCCCGGCCCGTCGCGCCACCCCGACCTGCACCGCCGGGTGTCCTGAGGGGTCCACCGGGTACTGAAAGGGCCGGCCGCGTCACGCGGCCGGCCCTCCCGTTCTCCGGTCAGGTCTTCTCGCCGGTCCCCCGCCCGGTCCGGCGGGTTCAGGCGGCCAGGCCGCGGGCGGGCAGGGGGTCACTCGGCATGGCGCCGCTCGCGGAGCCGTGTACGCGCAGCAGGTCGAGGTACTGGGCGCGGGGCACGGGCACCGCGCCGATCAGGCGGGCGTGGTCGCCGTCGTGCTGCACGTCGACCGCGACGCCGCCGCTCTCCGCGACCCGCCGCACCAGGCAGGCGATCGCCACCTTGGCGGCGCCGCTGCGCAGGGTGAACTGCGAGTCGGCGCTGAACACCCCGCCGATCCGCACGCCGAAGGTGCCGCCGACGAGCTCGTCGCCCTCCCACACCTCCACGCTGTGCGCGTGCCCCTCCTCGTGCAGCCTGCGCAGGCTCGCCACCAGCTCGTCGGTCAGCCACCTCGGCTCCCGGCCCTTCCGGCACTGCAGCACCACGCGCTCGAAGCACGCGTCGAGCGTGGTGGTCCACTCGACCTTGTTGCGCAGCTGCTTGGCGAGGCTGCGCTGGATGCGCACCTGGTCGACGAAGATCACCGGCCGCGGGTCCGGCGAGCACCACGCGACCGCGTACGGGTCCTGGCTCTCGCCGAGGACCGGCACCCGGCCCTCGTACGTGAGCTCGATCATGATCTTCTGCTCGTCCCCCTCGTTCGGGAACGGGTACAGCCCGTGCCGGTAGGCGTCGAGCAGCGTGTGCGGGCTGAGGTCGTTGTGGAAGGCGACCGGGCCCTCGGCGGGCGCGCCCGCGAGGTCGAACGTCCGCCACGGGGTCACGGTGCCGAGCTGGGGGCTGTCCATCACGCGGCTCGCAGAAAGTCGATGTCGGTCAGGTAGGCCAGGTAGCTGTCGAGCATCGCGGCGTCCACGGGCGGTATCTCGATCCCGCTGCCGCGCAGCGCGTTCTCCACGTTGGTCCGGCTGAACGACGGGAACGTGGTCTCCAGGTACATCTCCGCGACGCTCATCTCGCCCGTGGCGCAGCGGTCGATGAACAGCGGGGCGAACGGCGTCATCGGGTGCTCCGGCTGCTCCACCGCGAGCGCGACCAGCTCCTCGAGCCACTCGGCCCACGACACGTCGCGGATCTCGTGGCCGCGTGCCCGCATCCGGGCCACGAGCTCGGCGATGTTGACCTTGCCCGGGTTGGTGAGGTGGTAGACGTCGCCGCGCGGCAGGGAGGTCGCCGCGATGTGCGCCACCGCCGCCGCGAAGCAGTCCACCGGCGTGTAGTCCAGCGGCAGCTCCGCGACCGGCGCGGTACCGGTGTCGATGACGAACTTCTTCATCGCGCACATCTCGGTCGCGGTGTTCCACGCGCCGGTCACCCGGTCGCCGGAGATGTCGGCCGCGCGGTAGATCGCCACCGGCAGGCCCTGCTCGGCCGCCTTGAGCAGCAACGCCTCGGCCACCCACTTGCTCTCCACGTAGCCGACCGAGAGGTGGTCCGGGTGCGCGAGCGGGGTGTCCTCGTCGACGTGGCGCACGCCCGCCGTGCCGAACCCGGCGACGACGGCCATCGTGGACGTGTAGTGCACCGGCGCGTTGCGGTACCGGGCGGCCATGCGGATGATCTCGCGGGTGCCGGAGACGTTGGCCGGGCGCATGTGCGAGTAGGGGTAGATGAAGTTGACGCGGCCGCCGGGATGGTGGATCACGTCGACGGAGCGGGCCAGCCGGTCGAAGTCCTCTTCGGACAACCCGAGCAGCGGCTTCTCCAGGTCGCCGGGCACCCCGACCACGCGGCCCTCGGCGAGGTGGGCCGCGAGGTCGTCGCGGAAGTAGTGGCGGGCGGTCGCCTGCACGCGCGCCAGCACCCCGTCGGCGTCGTCGGCGCGCACCAGGCAGTGCACGACGGCGTCCGTCGTGGACAGCAGCTCCCGCAGCAGGTAGATGCCGAGGAAGCCGGTGGCGCCGGTGAGCAGGATGTGCCCGGGGTCCTGCCAGCGGGCCGGGTCGGCCGCGGTGGCCGGGATCGCCACGTCCAGTTCGGACTCGGCGGCGAAGTCGACGCGCTTGCGGGTGTCGTCGCCGGCGAGCGTGCCCGCCCGGGCGTCCTGCACGGCGTGCGCGAAGCTGCGCAGCGTCGCGTCCTCGAGCAGCAGGCGGATCAGCGGGCGCACCTGGGTGATCAGCACGCCGAAGGTGCCGCGCACCTTGGCGAGGAGCTCGGCGGCGAGGATCGAGTTGCCGCCCAGCGCGAAGAAGTTGTCGTGGGGACCGATCCTGTCCCGCTCCAGCACCTGGCACCACAGCCGCGCGATGCCGCGCTCGAAGAGGTTGACCACGGTCGCCTCGTCCGCCGTGTCGGCTCCGCTCACCGGCTCGGCCGACGGCTCCGGCAGCGCCGCGAGGTCGACCTTGCCGTTGACGGTCAGCGGCAGCTCGGGCAGCACCACGAAC